>Ga0315910_10002248_pt1 | contig 17152 bp, 15 predicted proteins | sample EdamamesoilMG_FD_204470 | JGI IMG/M metagenome (GOLD analysis project Ga0315910, IMG submission 204470) | Garden soil microbial communities collected in Santa Monica, California, United States - Edamame soil | ecosystem: Environmental > Terrestrial > Soil > Garden | place: USA: California... | reverse complement strand
AACCCGTCATGAGCAGATTCCGCCGGCATCCGCCGACTGGCGAGGCGCGACGACGACCGCGGTTCCAGGGTGAACCGCCGAGGAGGAGCAACGACGCCAGGCGGCGGAGGACGGCGGAAGATGCTCGTGACGGGTTCTGGGATAGCCGCTCGGCACCGGGAGAGGCTACGCGCCCGCGACGGGCCCCGCCACGGGTCCCGCGACGGCCCGCTCGGCGGCGACGCGCTCCAGCACGTCCCCGAGCCGCGCGAGCGTGCGCTCGAAGGTCAGCTCCTCGGCCCGCGCCCGGGCCGCGGGGCCGGCTGCGCGGACGCGCTCCGGATCCGACCAGGCGCGCAGCGCCTCGGCGAGCTCCGCCGCGCCGCAGCCGGCCGGCAGCACGGCGCCGTGGAGCCCCGGCTCGAGCCACTCGCTCGCGCCGGCGCCGTCGGTCGTGATCACCGGCTTCCCGCAGGCCAGCGCCTCCAGCACGGTGAAGGCGAAGCTGTCGTACCAGGTCGGCAGCACGTGCACGTCGCAGGCCGCCAGGCACAGCTCCGGGTCGCGCCGCTCGCCCAGGAAGCGCACGCGCCCCGCCAGGCCGCGCGCGCGCGCCTCGGCCTCGAAGCGCGCCGCGCTCGAGTCGCGCCCGACCACCACGAGCCGGCTCTCCGGCCGCGCGTGCGCCAGCTCCTCGAAGGCCGCCAGGGTGCGCGCCAGGCCCTTGCGCACGAAGCCCTTGCCGAGGAACAGGAGCACGAAGTCGCCCGGGGCGAGCCCGACCGAGCGGCGCCAGGCGGCCACCTCCTCCGCGGGGCGCGGACGGAAGCGCGCCACGTCCACGCCGTTCGGGACGACCTCGATGCGCTCCGCCGGGATCGCGTGGCGCCGCACCATGTCGTCGCGCACCAGGCGCGAGTTGGCGATCACGCGGCGGTAGGCGCCCGGGGCGTAGGCGCGGCACTCGATCGCCAGGGCCAGGCGGTCCTTCGGGCCGCGCAGCAGGGCCCAGTCGCGCCAGCCGCCCCCTCCGGCCGCGCGCATGCGCTCGACGTAGGTCGCGTGGGAGCCCCCGCTGGTGCGGATCACGTCGTGGGTCCAGGTCTTGCCGAGTGCGAAGACGAGCTCGTAGTCGGCCGCGCGCACGTGCCGCTCCACGTCCTGCGCGAAGGCCCACATGCGCCAGGCGCTGCCGGGCACGGCCCGGCGCAGGACCTGGAAGCGCACCGCGGGGTGGCTCGCGCCGTGGCTGCGGCACACGATCGTGACCGTGTGCCCGCGCTCGACCAGGTGCCGCGCGAGCGCCTCCAGGATGCGCTCGGTGCCCCCCACCGGCCCGTGGCGCATGTGGACGAGGGCGATCCGCATCGGGCGCGATGATAGGGCAACTCCCGGCCGGGATCGGCACGCGAGCTCCTCCTCGCCGCAGCGGCTCGCCCCGGACGGCGGCGGCGGTGTATAAGGCGCGCCCGAGGCCCCCGGATGTCCCCCTGCGCGCGACCGTCGCCGGCCCGAGCCCCGCTGCTCGCGCTGGTGCTGCTGCTGGGCGCCTGCCGCAGCTCCGAGCGCTTCCGCGAGCCCGCGCCGGACCTGCCGGCGCCGCTGGCGGTCACGCTCTCGCCCGAGCTGCGCCGGCTGGAGGAGGAGGCCTCGTTCCCGGGCTTCCAGCTCACCTTCAAGATCGGCTACCTGCTCGGGCCGCTCTTCACGGCGGCCGACGGGAAGGCCTTCCTGTCGCTGGTGGACTCCGACTTCGAGATCGAGGGCCAGGCGCGTCCGTGGCCGGCACGCTACGCGCTGGTGGTCGACCTGCAGCAGGGCGGCACGATGCATCGCATCGACGCGCGTGCCGCGGCCGAGTCCGAGGAGAGCCCGCTGGCCGCCGGACGCGCGGCGATCGAGCGCTGCGTGCTGGAGGTCCACCGCCAGGCGCGCGAACTGCTCGGGGCGCGCCCGTAGCGCAGCTCTGCACGGTGAACGCCGCGCCGGAGCGAGCGAACGACCCGCGCGAGGCCGCCGGACGGCCCTACGGGCTCGGCGCCCTGCGCGGGCGCGCCTTCGCCGCGCTCGCGCCCGAGCTGGAGCGCTCCCTCGCGGGCTGGCTGGCGGGCCAGGAGGGCCCCGGGAGCGAGCGCATGAGCGCGGCGGCCTTCCGCAGCGGGCCCTGGACGGTGAAGCGCTTCCCGGCCCCGAGCGTCTTCGGCTGGCTGCGCACGCCGCGCGCGCTGCGCTCGGCGCGCCGGTACTTCGCCTGCCTGCCGGTGCCCTCGCCGCGCCCCCTGGTGGCCGTGGCGCGCGGCCGGCGCGGCCCGAGCCTGCTGGTGCGCGAGTTCGTGGCCGGGCGCGTGCTCACGGAGCTCTGGGGCCGCGACGAGGCCAGCGAGGCGGCCCTCCCCGCCTTCCTGGCGGAGCTGCGGCGCCTCCCGATGCAGCACGGCGACCTGCACCCGGGCAACCTTCTCTGGACGGGAGCGGGCTGGGTCCTGCTCGACGTGGACGGGCTGCGCCACGGGCTGCACCTGCGCGCGCGGGTCCTCTTCGGGCAGTGGGTGTGCCTGGCCAGCCGCCTGGCGGACGTGGAGCGCGTCGAGCGGCTCTTCCGGCGCACGCAGGAGCTCGCCCCGGGCCTCGATCCGACGCGCTGGGAGGACCTGCGCCGGGCCCTGGCGCGCCGCGGGACGCCTCCGGCGAAGGGCGCAGGCGCCCCGCTGCGGATGGATTGACGATGGAATCGCGCGCCGCGCGGCCGAAAATGGCCGGCGCCCGCGCGGCACGACGCGGACCCCGACGGTGACGATCGACGCGCACGCCTGCCTCCTCCTCCTGCTGCTCCTGGGCGCGGCCCTGGTGCTGCCCTGGGGTCCGGGCAACCACCTGGAGTTCGCCCTGCGCACCCTGCGCGCGCGGCGCAAGCTGGCGCGCGAGACCGGACGCCTCCTGGGCGAGGAGCGCTCCGCCTACCTGTACGGCAACATCGCGGCCGACATCATCAACTTCAAGGGCTACGGCGGACACTACAACCACTGCCACCGCTGGACGATCGTGCAGGAGATGCGCGCGCGCGCGAAGACGCGCGCCGAGGAGGCCTTCGCGCTCGGCTACCTCTCGCACCTGGCGGCCGACACGATCGCCCACAACCACTACGTGCCCTACCACCTGGCGCGCTACGCGCGCTCGAAGGGCCTCGGGCACCTCTACTGGGAGATGCGCGCCGACGGCGTCGTGCCGGACAGCCACTGGCGCGTGGTGACGGACCTCAAGAGCGACCGCAGCCTGGACGCGCTCGACCAGCTCGTGAACGACGCGGTGCCGCGCAAGGCCCTGCCGATGCGCGCCAACAAGCTGCTCTTCAACCACGTGCTGCTGGCCAGCGAGCGCGACCAGTGGCGCCGCGGCGTGGCGCGCCTCTCGGGCTTCTCGGCCGCCCCGCTGGAGCCGGAGTTCCTCGAGCACTTCCGGCGCGCCGCCGTGGCCCGCATCCGCCTGGCGCTCGAGCCGGACGGCCTGGCGACGCTGCTGCACATCGACACGAACGGCAAGGCGGCCCAGGCAGCCGCCTGGACCGGGCGCAAGCGGGCGCTGTCGCGCCTCTCGGCGCGGCGCCGCGAGCACGAATCGGCCGAGTGCGCGCAGGAGTTCCTGGCGGGGATGGAGTCGCCGCCGCGGAACGGGGGCGCGCCGCACTGGGAGTGAGGGGCGGGGGGGCGCGCCCGAAGCGAGGAGGAAGAGAGCGTCGCGGGGCCCCCGGGGGGGCGGCCCCCCGGCCGGGTGCCCCGCGGCGGTCACCCTGACCGGAAGTAGCCCATCTGCGATGGGCTAGAAGCGGAAGTACCGCACGACCACGTCGCCCATGTCGCCATCGCCGTTGAAGTCCAGGGCGGCCAGCGCCTCGTCCGCGAAGAAGGCCGCGCCCGCGACGCGGTCGGTGATCAGCACCGGCCCGCTCACCAGGCTGGCGGTCCCGAAGGGCGCCGGATTGCAGCTCGTCAGCGGGTTGCGGAACAGCACCACGTCGTTCGCCTGCCCGTCGGCGTTGTAGTCGCGGTTGTCGTCCGCCTCGGACACGCGGAACCAGGCGAAGCCGGCGGCGATCTCGATCCCGGCGTTGGTCTTGTGGACGGCGTAGCCCATCCCGTCGAAGTCGAGGATCGGACCGGACTCGAAGTCGGCCCACACGGGCAAGCCGTCGATCTCGTCGTTGTCCTTGACCACCAGGGCGCAGTCGAGGTTCGTGTTCAGCGAGCCGAGGTTGGGGTTCGTCATCCCCGGGACCTCCTCCAGGAACACGAGCGGCAGGCGGTCCCCCACCTGCTCGGGCGCCATCCAGGTCGTGCCCGCGAAGGGCTCGGACTTCCCGGTGGTGTCGAAGACCCCCGTCCCGATCCCCTGGTTCGCGCCCTGGTGCGAGAAGCGCCACGTCGGGGTCGCGGCGGTCGGCTCGATCCAGCCGATCAGGTCGTGGTCCGCGCTGGCCTCCCCGGCCTGGGCGTCGAGATCGGCGTCGTCGGCCGCCTCGTCCACGACCGCCACGATGCGGTTGTCGAGCAGGGCGAAGCCCAGCGAACCGCCGAACGTGCCCGTGGCGAGCGCGTGCAGCAGGGCCGTGTCGACCACGGGCGCGTTCGGCAGCACCGTCTCGACCCAGCGCAGGATCACGTCCGCGCCGGTGCCGGCGTCGGAGTCGTCGTTCAGGTTGCAGTTCGAGTCGGCCTCGTCGCTGAGGGTCGCCACGAAGCCGTTCCCGACCAGGATGCGGTCCTGACCGACGATCCCGGTGTTCACCGCGCCCGCCGTGGCGGCCGCGAAGTCCGAGAAGTCGAGGTAGTGCAAGACGCGGTCGGTCGTGTCCACGTCGTTCGCGCAGCCCAGGCTCGGCAGGATCGGCTGGGTGAAGACCGGATTGCCCATGCCGTCGAGCAGGTTCAGGTCGTTCAGGCTCACGCCCTGGGCCGCCTCGTCCACCAGGAAGGCCGCCAGCCAGTCGCTGGTGCCGAGCGAGCGCGCCGCCAGGGGCTCGCTCGCGCCCGTCAGGGCCAGGCCGACGTTCAGGACGCGCGCCCCGTCGACGGTGCCGTCCAGCAGCGCCAGGACGTGCGTGTCGGTCGCGTCGCCGTCGTCGTTGCGCTCGACGGCATCGGCGGTCTCGTCGAGGAAGGCGAAGACGAGCCCCGCGCGCGCGCCGAGGAGGTGGGCCGTGAGCAGCCCGCCGCCGAGCGTGTTCTCGATCGGGACCGGCGTGGTCGGGCTGGCCTGGGCGATGCTGCGCAGGTTGGTCTCGTCGCCCGCCGCCGGCGCCGTGGCGCTCGTGTAGAAGAGCCGGCTTCCGACCGCGACCGGCAGCTCGCCCGGGGCCAGGTCGAGGGTGTCGACGAAGGCCACCATCGTGGTCGCCGCCGACCAGTGCAGGAGCACCGTGTCGACCGCACCCCCCATCCCGTTCCAGTCCACGCCGTCCTCGCTCTCGAGCACCACGAGGTAGATCTCGTTCCCCAGGATCAGGGACGCCTGCGCCGCCACCGCCAGGTTCGTCTCTGTCGGACCCGCCAGGTTGACCGCGAAGGCCACCTGGTCGTTGATCTGCCCGTCGCCGTTCAGGTCGGTCCCGGCCGGGCCGCTGAAGGCCTCGCGCGCGAAGTAGACCATCCAGTTCCCGACCACCACCGGCATGGCGCTCGGCTCGGCGGCCTGGCTGGTCGTGCGCAGGACGAAGCTGTCGTCGTCGTCGCTGCTGCTGCCGCAGGCGGCGAGCAGGGCGGTGACGGCCAGGAGGGCGCGGGCGGAAGGGGCGAGCGCGGATCGCATGCTGGAGAGGGGGTCCTGGGAGTTCGGGGGGAGGAACACGATAGCGCCGGGAGGGGGCCGAAGCAGGCGGTGGCCCCGGCTCGCCGGCTCCAGGGCGCTCATCCGTGGAAGCACGGTGCCCGTGCGCCGCCTCGATCCGCACAATGGCGCCATGGGCACGCCGGCCTCCTCCCTGACGGCGCAGCGCTGGCTGCTGGCCGCCCTGCTCGGGGCGTTCCTCGTGAGCGCGCTGCTCCTGCTCGGCCTGCGCCGCGGCGATCCGCGCGCACGCGCCGCGCGCCCGGAGCCGGTCGCGGTCCAGCCTGCTCTCGTCGAGCCGCGCGAGCGGGCCGACGAGGCCGAACTACCCCCCACGACCGCGGGGGCCGGCGCGCTCGAGCGCACCGCGGCCGCCTCGATCCCGGCCGAGGCGGCCCCGGCCGCCGCGGCCTTCGACCCCGCCACGGCGCTGGGGCGCGTGGTCGCTCTCGGCGCGCCCGTGCCCGGGGTCGAGGTACGCCTCTACCCGGGACACCTGTACCGCCACGAACGCGGGGCCGCCCTGGCGACGACGACCAGCGACGAGGAGGGCCGCTTCCGCGTGCCCGGCCTCGAGCCGCACGTGCGCCTGACCGCCTGCCTGCAACACCCCGACTTCGCGCCCGAGGAACGGGACCTCTATCCGGGCCACGAGGAGGAGCTCGAGCTGGAGCCGACGGTCACCGTGCGCGGGCGCGTGCGCTCCTCCACGGGCACGCCGCTCGCCGGCGTGGAGGTCGCACTCGACTGCTGGCACCTCGCGGAGGGCGTCTTCCGCGCGCAGGTGGCGAGCACCAGCGACGCCGAGGGCCGCTGGGCCCTGTCCTGGGCCGAGCCGGGCATCGAGCGCTTCGTGGTGCTGCGTCCGGGCTACCTGCCGGAGACGCACGAGTTCCAGGTGACGGAGGACGGCGCGGGCGAGTACGAGATCGTGCTCGGGGGCACAGCGGAGCTCGCACTGGAGCTGTACCGGCTCGAGGACGGGAGCCCGCTGGCGGAGGCCGATGTGCTGAGCGACGAGATGCGCGTGCGCACCGACGCGCGCGGGACGCTCGCGCTGCCGCTCACGCCGGGCGTCCTGGCGGAGGGCTCGCTGCGCGTCTCCCTCGCGCTCCCGGGCGGCCCCGTGACGCAGGGGCGCATCGAGCTCGGCGAGGGGCGCCCGCGCGGCGTGCGCCTGCCGCTGGCGCGCGGCGCGACGGTCACGGGCCGCGTCGTGGACGGCGACGCGCTCCCGATCGAGGGCGCGCAGGTGCGCCTGAGCGGTGGCGGGCGGCTGCCCTCCGGGCTGGGGATCCCGGCCGGCTTCGGGCTGAACTCGCCGCGCGGCGGGAGCCGCACGGGGCCCGATGGACGCTTCGAGCTGGCCGGCCTGGCACCGCGCGAGGGCCAGGTCAGCGTGCGCGCCGACCACCCGGACCACCCGCCGGGCCGCTCCGAGCCCTTCGAGCTGGCGCGTCTCGACGCCACGCACGAGGCCGAGGTGCGCCTCGAGCGCGGCGTCACGATCCGCGGGCAGACGCGCGTGGACGGCCAGCCGACGGCCCTCGAGATCCACTGGAACGGCGAGCGCTCGGCCGGCTCGACGCGCTCGAACGACCGCGGCGACTACCTGCTGCGCGGGCTGCCGCCAGGCGAGATCACGCTGCGGCCGCGCCTCGAGCACGAGGACGAGGACCTGCCGCGGGCCGAGGACGAGAGCCTCGTGGCCGCGGACGGCGCGGAGCTCGTGGTGGACCTCGACCTCGACGGCGGGCTCCAGTGGATCCGCGGGCGCGTGGTCGACACCGTCGGGGCGCCCGTGGCCGGGGCCGACGTGCGCGCGCAGCCGAGCGAGGGCGACGTCGTCACGAGCCAGAACGGCGGCGAGTGGACGATCGAGGTCGTACGCACCCGGAGCCGCGCCGACGGGAGCTTCGAGCTGGCCGTGCCGGACCGCGCGGGGCTGGTCCTGGACCTCACGGCCCGCAGTGGACCGGCCGCCACGAGCGTGCAGGGCGTGCGACCCGGCCCGGACGAGCTCGAGCTCGTGCTGCCGGCCCTGGCCCCGCTGGAGCTGCGCGTGGTCGATGCGCTGCGGCGCGAGCCCGTGCTGGGCTTCCAGCTCTACTGGCGCACGAGCGAGGACGGGCGCTTCGAGCGCGCCAGCCGCCAGCGCGCCTCGCCCGGCCCCGACGGGACCTTCGTGGCCGAGCTGCCGGTGGGCACGCTCGACCTGGCGGTGAGCGCGCGCCAGCTCGGCTACGTGCCCGCGCGGCGCGAGGGCGTGCGCGTGCCGGGCCGCCCGGGCGCGCCGGTCGAGCTCGTGCTCGAGCCCGGGATCGAGCTCGTGCTCGAGATCGAGGTCCCGCCCGAGACGCCCGGGCTCGCCTCGCAGCTCGCGCGCGCGCGCACGGCCATCGCGACCGAGGAGCAGTGGAGCGGGCGCGAGCGCGACGGCGACCTCTACAACCAGGAGGTGCGCAGCGCCCAGGCCCTGCGCCCCGGCTCGGACGGCATCGTGCGGCTCGGCGCCCTCTCCAGCGGCCGCTACCGCTTCGTCAACGTGCCGCGCGGCCTCGTCTTCCGCCCGCCGACCTTCGAGCTGCCCCCGGTCGCCAGCCACCGCCAGAAGGTCACGCTGGAGCGCGAGCCCGCGAAGAAGCCCGGGCGCAACAACGGCGACAACGGGGACTAGAGGCTGTACCAGGACCCGCCACGAGCAGATCCCGCCGGCTGGCCAGGCGCGACGACGAGCGCGCATCCAGGGCGATACGCCGAGCAGGCGCAACGAAGCCGGACGAACGGGGGGAGATGCTCGTGCGGGTCCTGGGATAGCCTCTGGACATGGCGATGACCTGCCTCGCACCCCTGCTCGCCCTGCTGCTCCTCCCCCAGGGCGATCCGGTCGGGCGGCTCTCGAGCTGGGTCGCGCGCGCGCGCACCGCGCCCGGCGCCGTGGACGCCAAGCGCCAGAGCGAGCTGCGCGCGATCCTCGGCGACCTGCGCCTCTCGGGCGAGCCGGGCAGCGCGCGCGTCCTGGCCCTGGTCGGCCTGGCCAGCCTGGAGACGCGCGTCTCGCCCGAGAGCGCCCCGAACCTGGTGGCGAGCGCGCGCCTCGGACGCAGCGAGCTCGAGGGCGCGCTGGGCCGCGCCGATCCGGCCGTGGCGCGCTGCCTGGCCGGCGAGGTGCTCTCCGCCGAGGCGCGCCGCCCGCGCGCCGAGCGCCTGCTGGCGGCCCAGCTCCTGGCCGGCGTCGAGGTGGATGGGATCCAGGGTGCGCTGCTCGGGGCCGCGCGCGAGGAGGACGCCGAGCTGGCGCGCGCCGCCCAGGCGGCGCTGGCGGGCTGGGACGACCCGCTCGTGCACCTCTTCTTCCTCGAGCGACTGGAGCGCGACGCACCCGGCACGCGCACGGCGGCCGAGCACTTCGCGCGCACGCGCGCCGTGCTGCCGCCGGCCGTGCTCGAGCGCCTGCAGGACGAGGTCGCGCGCCGCATCGTGGCCGAGGACTGGCGCGTGGCGGTCCAGGCGCGTCCGCTGGCCCACGGCCTGGACTCGCGCCGGGCCGTGCCGATCCTGATCGAGGCCCTGGCGGCCTGGACCCGCCGCGCCGGCACCGCGGTGGCGTCGCGGCGCATGACGGGCGAGCTGGTGGCCGAGCTGCAGGTGCGCTCCGGCCGCTCGCTGGGCGCCGACCCGGCGCGCTGGAGCGAGTGGTGGAGGGCGGTCTGCGAGGGCCGCATCGAGCTGCCCGAGCAGATCTCGGAGCGCGGCGGCCAGACCTCCAGCGCGACCTTCTTCGGCCTGCAGGCGGCCACCGACCGGGTGGTCTTCGTGGTCGACCGCTCCGGCAGCATGCGCAGCGCCTTCGGCACCGGCGGGCGCGACCGGCACGCGGAGGCCATCGACCAGCTCGTGCGCTTCCTGCGCCAGTCGGGCGAGGAGACGCGCTTCACCGTGGCGCTCTTCAGCGACGAGGGTGTGGCCTGGCGCTCGCGCCTGGTGCCGGCCACGACGAGCAACCTGGAGGCCGCGCAGCGCTGGCTCGAGTCGAAGCCGCCCGAGGGCGAGACGCGCCTCTACGAGGGCGTGCGCGCGGGCCTGGGCCTCGACGCGCGCGGGCGGATCGTGCTGGAGCGCTGCGAGGCCGACACGGTGATCGTGCTGTGCGACGGGGCCACGAGCGAGGGCCCGGGCTGGGTCGAGGCCTGGCTGGCGGAGAACGAGCACGCCCAGCTCGTGTTCCACTGCGTGCAGATCGGCGAGGGTGGCAACGGCACCCTCGAGGCCCTCGCGGCCGGAACCGGGGGCCAGTTCCTGCGCGTCAAGGGCTGACCGAGCGAGCTCGGTCAGCCCTTGGATCGGTGCCCGTCTCGCCCACCCGGAACCCGCCGGGCGCTTCTAGCGGGCCCGCGAGGCCGCTACACTGCCGGCCGTGTGTAGCCCCGCGGCGGCGAAGTCCCGCGGGCCGCCCCATGCTCAGCGACTACGCGCCCCTCCTGGTCCTGTTCGCCGTCGTGGCCCTGTTCGCCGCCGGCAACGTCGTGCTCTCGGAGCTGCTCGGCAGCCGCCGGCGCGCGATCGGCAAGGAGAGCGCCTACGAGTGCGGCATGGGCGCGATCGGGAGCGCGCGCCTGCGGCTCTCGATCCACTTCTACCTGGTGGCGGTGCTGTTCATCCTGTTCGACGTCGAGTCGCTCCTGCTCGTGCCCTGGGCCGTGGCGGCGCGCGGCCTGGCGGCCGAGGGGCACGGCGCGGTCGTGCTCGTCGAGGTGCTGGCCTTCGTGCTGGTCCTGGCGGTCGGGCTCGCCTTCGTGTGGAAGAAGGGGGGCCTCGAGTGGGACCGCTGAGCTCGCCCCTGCGCCCGGCCGAGTCCGCGCGCGAGGACGGCTTCTTCGCCACGCGCCTGGACGCGCTGATCAACTGGGGCCGCAAGAACAGCCTGTGGCCGATGCCGCTCGGGCTCTCCTGCTGCGGGATCGAGCTGATGGCCATGATCGGGCCCAAGTTCGACATCGCGCGCTTCGGGGCCGAGGCGGCGCGCTTCAGCCCGCGCCAGTGCGACCTCCTGGTGGTGGCCGGCACGCTGACCTGGAAGATGGCCCGCGCCTGCCGTCTGGTCTACGACCAGATGCCGGAGCCGAAGTGGGTCATCGCCATGGGCGTGTGCTCCTCCTCGGGCGGCATGTACGACTCCTACGCGGTCGTGCAGGGCGTCGACTCGATCCTGCCGGTCGACGTGTACGTGCCCGGCTGCCCGCCGCGGCCGGACGCGGTGATCGACGCGATCCTGAAGCTGCAGAAGAAGATCGAGCGCGAGCGCCCGACGGCGCGGCTCCTGGCCGGCCCTGACACGGTCGACGTGCGCGGGAGCGGACGGCTCGACTACCAGCCCAACGAGGGCGTGCGGCGCGGCGTGAACGACCTCCACCCCCACGACCCGCGCAAGGCTCGGCCCAGCCCCTGAACGCCGCGGAGCCATGGCCGGAACGAGTCAGCCGAGCGCGACGATCGCGCGAGTCGACGTCGCCCTGCAGGGGATCGAGCACGCCTGGCAGGCGGCGCGCGACGAGATGCCCACGCTCGCGCTGCGCGTGGAGCTGCTCGAGCGCGCGCTGGCGGCCCTGAAGGGTGCCGGCTTCGAGTCGGCCACGCTGGTGACGGCCGTCGACCGCCTGCCGCGCGCGCCGCGCTTCGAGCTCGTGCACCAGCTCCACTCGCTGGAGCACAACCAGCGCGTGCGCGTGAGGTGCGCACTGGCCGAGGGCGAGGCCGTTCCGACCTGCACGCACCTGTGGCCGGGTGCGGCCTTCATGGAGCGCGAGTGCTTCGACCTGTTCGGGATCGTCTTCGCCGGGCACGCGGGCCTCAAGCGCCTGCTGATGCCGGAGGGCTACGAGCACCACCCGCTGCGCAAGGATTTCCCCCACCACGGCATCGAGCCGGACCGGCTGTACCGCGAGTGGGACCGGAAGCGCCGGGCGGACTGGCACCCGGAGGAGGCGCGGTGAGCACGCAGACCTTCGAGTACGTGCGCGGCGGCGGCGGACCGCAGGCCGACGGAGCATGGAGCGGCTCGTCCGCGCCGAAGGACGCGGACGATCCGCTCCACGGCGAGCTCATGCAGCTCAACATGGGCCCGCAGCACCCGGCCACGCACGGCGTGCTGCGCCTCGAGCTCGAGCTCGACGGCGAGAGCATGCGCAAGGTCGCGCCGGAGGTGGGCTACCTGCACCGCGGCAAGGAGAAGACCTGCGAGTCCCTGGGCTGGGCCAAGTTCTTCCCGCACACCGACCGCCTCGACTACGTCCAGCCGCTGCTGAACAACTGCGCCTACGCCCTGGCGCTCGAGAAGCTGGCGGGCCTGAGCGTGCCGGAGCGCGGGCAGGTGATCCGCGTGCTCCTGATGGAGCTCTCGCGCATCGCCGCGCACCTGATCTACCTGGGCACGACCGCGATCGACCTCGGCGCCGTCTCGATCTTCTTCTCGACCTTCAAGGAGCGCGAGAACATCTACACCATCCTGGACGCCTACACGGGGCACCGGATGAACAACACCTACGTGCGCATCGGCGGGGTCTTCGCCGACGTGGACGAGGGCGTCGAGAGCCTCGTGCGCGCCTTCCTGGCGCGCCTGCCGGCCGAGATCGACGGCTGGGAGAAGATGCTGACCGGCAACCGCATCTGGTACGACCGCAACCGCAACGTCGGGATCCTGACGAGGGAGCAGGCCCTGGCCTGGTCGCTGACCGGCCCGAACCTGCGCGGCACGGGCGTGGCCCACGACCTGCGCAAGGCCGAGCCCTACTCGGGCTACGAGCAGTACGACTTCGAGGTCGCGGTCGGGACCGTGGGCGACTGCTACGACCGCTATCTCGTGCGCGTCGAGGAGATGCGCCAGTCGGCGCGCATCGCGAGCCAGGCCCTGGACCGCCTGGCGCGCTCGCGCGGGGCCGAGTTCCTGGCCGAGGACCGGCGCTACGTCCTGCCGCCCAAGGACAAGGTCCACACCTCGATGGAGGAGCTGATCTTCCAGTTCAAGATCGTGACCGACCTGCGCCTGCCGGCCGGCGAGGCCTACCACGCGGTCGAGTCGTCCAAGGGCGAGCTCGGCTTCTACGTCGTGTCCGACGGCACGAGCGCGCCCGTGCGCTGCCACATCCGCGCGCCGGGGCTGATGAACGTGCAGGCCATCCCGCTGCTCGCCGAGGGGCGACTCCTCTCCGACATGGTGGCGTTGATCGGGAGCCTCGACTTCGTGATGGGCGAGGTGGATCGATGAGCAGGTTCGACTCCGTGTTGCTCCGCGTTCTCCGCGTCTCCGCGGTCGGATCGGAAGCACACCGCGGAAACGCGGAGAGCGCGGAGTGGACGCGGATGGAGCGGGAAGCGTGAGCGATTCGAAGCGAGAGGGTCTGCCGGCCGAGCTCCTGCGCGAGCTCGACGAGCTGGTCACGCACTACCCCGAGAAGCGCGCGGCCCTGATACCGGCCCTGCACCGCTGCCAGGAGGAGCTGGGCGGCTGGCTCTCGCCCGACGTGCTCGAGGCGGTGGCCGCCTACTTCGCGCTCGAGCCGGTCGAGGTCTTCGGCGTGGCCTCCTTCTACCCGATGTTCCACCTGCGCCCGGTCGGCAAGCACGTGGTCGGCGTGTGCCACAACATCGCCTGCGAGCTGCGCGGCGCGGAGGAGATCCTGGCCACGGCCTGCCGCGTGACCGGCGCGAAGCCCGGCCGGGTCTCGGCCGACGGGCGCTTCACGGTCACGCGCGTCGAGTGCCAGGGCGCCTGCACGGCCGCGCCGATGCTCGTGCTCGACGGCGCCTTCCACGAGAACCTGACCCCCGATTCGGCGGCGAAGCTGCTGGGAGGCGTGCGGTGAGCGCCCCGCTGAAGCGCGAGGTCTACCTGCTGTCGCGCGTGGGCCTCGTGGACTCGCACACGCTGCCGGTCTACCGCGCGAACGGCGGCTACCAGGCGCTCGAGAAGGTCCTGACGGGCGGCTACACGCCGGCCCAGGTGATCCAGATCGTCAAGGACTCCGGCCTGCGCGGGCGCGGTGGGGCGGGCTTCTCGGCTGGCCTGAAGTGGAGCTTCATGCCCGACCCCGCCAAGGACCCGCGCCCGCGCTATCTCGCGGTCAACGCCGACGAGTCCGAGCCCGGCACGTGCAAGGACCGCGTGCTGATGGAGCGCGACCCCCACGGCCTGATCGAGGGCATCCTGATCGCCTGCTTCGCCATGCGCGTGAAGACGGCCTACGTCTACGTGCGCGGCGAGTACCGCCTGTCCCACGACCGCGTGCGCGACGCCATCGCGGAGGCGCGCCAGGCCGGCCTGGTCGGCCAGAAGATCCTGGGCACGGACTTCTGCTGCGACATCTGGATGCACAAGGGCGCCGGGGCCTACATCTGCGGCGAGGAGACCGGGCTGATGGAGAGCCTGGAGGGCAAGCGCGGCCACCCGCGCCCGAAACCCCCTTTCCCGGCCGGCTTCGGTCTGTGGGGCCAGCCGACCACGGTCAACAACGTCGAGACGCTGGCCAACGTGCCCTTCGTGATCGCGCGCGGCGCGGACTGGTTCAAGTCGCTGGGCACGCCGAAGAGCCCGGGCAACGTCCTGATCGGCATCTCCGGGCACGTCGAGCGTCCGGGCGTGTACGAGCTCCCGCTCGGGATCTCGGCGCGCACCGTGCTCGAGGAGTGCGCCGGTGGCGTGTGGAAGGGGCGCCAGCTCAAGGCCTGGATCCCGGGCGGCTCCTCGACCGGCCTGCTCCCCGCCTCGAAGATCGACGTGGCCCTCGACCACGACTCGATCCGCGAGGCCGGCTCGATGCTCGGCACCGTGGCCATGATCATGCTCGACGAGACCGCCTGCACGGTGCGCGCGATGCAGGTCATCGCGCGCTTCTACGACCACGAGAGCTGCGGCCAGTGCAGCCAGTGCCGCGAGGGCACCGAGTGGCTGCACCAGATCTTCGCGCGCATCGAGCGCGGCCTGGGACGCATGCAGGACATCGAGCTGCTCTCCGCGCTGGCCGGCGGCATGGCCCCGGCCAAGACGATCTGCGCCCTGGCCGACGCGGCCGCGATCCCGACCCACGCGATCGTCAGGCACTTCCGCGCCGAGCTGGAGGAGCACGTGCGCCTCGGGCGCTGCCCGCTGGGCGCCTCGAGCCACGCCCCCGAGCTGGAGGAGGCCCACGCGTGACGAAGATCGTCCTGAACGGGCGCGAGGTCGAGGCCGACCCGAAGAAGCCGCTCATCGCCGCCTGCCACGAGCACGCCTCGCACGTGCCGATGTACTGCTACCACCCGGGCCTCTCGCCGGTCGGCTCGTGCCGCATCTGCCAGGTCGAGGTCAAGCAGGGCGAGATGCCGCCGCGCGTGGTCGTGGCCTGCCGCACGCCGGTGGCCGAGGGCATGATCGTCGACACCGAGGCGCCCAAGGCCCACGAGGCGCGCCGGCAGTGCCTCGAGTTCCTGCTCAAGAACCACCCGCTCGACTGCCCGATCTGCGACAAGGCCGGCGAGTGCGACCTGCAGGACTATGCCTTCGCCGAGGGCCAGGGCGAGGGCCGCTCGGTCGAGCCGCGCCGCAAGCTGGAGAAGCGCAAGTCGCTGGGCGACGTGATCGTGCTCGACCAGGAGCGCTGCATCCTGTGCAGCCGCTGCGTGCGCTTCTTCGAGGAGGTCACCGAGAAGCCCCAGCTCACCGTGGCGGGTCTCGGGGCGCGCTCGACGATCGAGACCTTCGGCGACCGGCCGCTCGCGGGCAACTACCAGGGCAACGTGGCCGACATCTGCCCGGTCGGCGCGCTGACGCTCAAGCCCTTCCGCTTCCAGGCGCGCGTGTGGAACCTCAGCAAGGCGCCCTCGACCTGCGGCGAGTGCTCGCGCGGCTGCTCGATCACCATCGAGGTGCTGCGCAAGCAGGACGTGAAGCGCCTGCGCCCGCGCCCGAACCCGGCCGTCAACCGCTTCTGGATGTGCGACCACGGGCGCTTCTCGTTCCCGCGCTTCAACCGGCCCGGGCGCCTGGGCGGCGCGCTGCGGCGCGGTGCGCGCGGGCTGGAGCCGGTGGCGCGCGAGGCGGCGCTCGACGAGCTGGCCGAGCGGCTGCGCCTCGATCCGGCGGCCCTGGTGGTGGCCTCGCCCTGGCTGACGCAGGAGGAGGGCGCGCTCCTGAAGGCGCTCGCGCCGGCGCCGCTCCTCGTCACGCCCCCGCCGAGCCCGCTGAAGGACGCGCTGCTGCACACCGGCGACCCCTGCCCGAACCGGCGCGGGTTGACGGAGCTCGGGTTCACGGCGCTCGAGGCGGGCGAGGTCGTCGCGCGCCTGGCGAGCGCCGCCACGGCGCTGCTGGTCGGCGAGCGCGTGGCCGAGCTGCTGGGGGCCGAGGCCCTGGGCGGGCTCTCCGGCGCGCTGCGGCTCGCGCTGCTCGACACGCACGTGCTCGACGTCCCGGCCCTCGAGCTCGCGCTGGGCGTGCCCGATTCCTCCGAGCGCACGGGCACCTGGCTCAACGTCGACGGCCACGCAGGCAACCTCGCCCACGCGCGCCCGGCCCCGGCCGGCGTCGCGCCGCTCACGCGCACCCTGCAGGAGCTCGCCCGGCGGGCGAGCGGAGCCCTGGCCCGATGACGCCGCTCCTCGTCACGGTCCTGAAGGTGCTCCTGATCTACGGGGGCGTGATCACGCTGGCGGCCGGCATGACCCTGGCCGAGCGCAAGGTCTCGGCCTGGATCCAGTGGCGCATCGGCCCGAACCGCGTCGGGCCCTTCGGCACGCTGCAGCCGCTGGCGGACGGGGTGAAGTTCATCTTCAAGGAGGAGCTCGTGCCCGCGGGCGCGAACAAGCTGCTCTTCCGCCTGGCGCCGATGCTGGCGGCCGCGCCGGCGATGATGGCCATCGCGGTGATCCCGTTCGCGGGCGAGATCACGCTCTTCGGCGTGACGACGACGCTCTCGATCGCCGACTTCTCGATCTCGGCCCTGTACGTGCCGGCCGTGGCGGGGCTCGGGATCTACGGGATCATCCTGGGCGGCTGGAGCTCGAACTCGAAGTACTCCCTGCTCGGCGGCCTGCGCGCCTCGGCCCAGATGGTGAGCTACGAGCTGGCCCTGATCCTGGCGATCCTGGCGGTGGTCGTGCTGGCCGGGAGCCTCGACCTGCGCGCGATCGTGGCCGACCAGGCGGGCTCGATCCTGGAGTGGAACGTGTGGCGCCAGCCGCTGGCGTTCCTCTTGTTCGTGATCGCGACCTTCGCCGAGACGAACCGGCACCCCTTCGACTTCGCCGAGTGCGAGCCGGAGCTGGTGGGCGGCTTCCACACCGAGTACAGCTCGATGAAGTTCGCGCTGTTCTTCCTGGG
>Ga0315910_10002247_pt1 | contig 17153 bp, 17 predicted proteins | sample EdamamesoilMG_FD_204470 | JGI IMG/M metagenome (GOLD analysis project Ga0315910, IMG submission 204470) | Garden soil microbial communities collected in Santa Monica, California, United States - Edamame soil | ecosystem: Environmental > Terrestrial > Soil > Garden | place: USA: California... | reverse complement strand
AACCCGCGTTGTTCATTCGCGACGAAATCGCCACGACCCACCACTTCGCCCGGCTTCAAACGCCGGAAGTGTTTCGGAGCGCCGGCTGTCACCGCGACCTCGGCCTGGTTTACCTGTGGCATGGTTGGGGTCACGCTACCCGCCGGGTCTTCAACCTTTTTCTTCGTGGGTTCTGGGTTTGGCTTCATGACATGATTTTTTTCTGATGCGTTAGCCATGCCGCCCGGGGAACGGTTGGCTCGACCATCCCGTACCAAATCATATTCACGCGATCTTGACCTCGACTTGCTGAGGTTTGGCTTTCTCGTCCTTCACCAGATGCACTACGAGGACGCCGTCTTTGAACTCGGCGCTGACCTTGGCGGGGCTGGCGTCATCCGGGAGTGAGAAGCTGCGCCCGAAACTACCGTAAGCACGTTCGACACGGTGATACTTTCGGCCGGTCTCCTCCTTTTCAAATCTGCGTTCGCCCATGATGGTCAGCGTGCCTTTCTCCGCTGTTACTTTCACATCTTCTTTCCTGACTTCCGGCAACTCGGCCTTGATCAGGTATTCCTGGTCGTTTTCGCTGATGTCCACCAGCGGAGACCATTCGGTCACGGTCATAAGTTGTTCCTGCCGCTCGGGGCGGTGAGCCGGGAGGTGAAACAACAGGCTGTCCAGATTGTTCTGGAAGGTTTCCAGGCCCTTCATTTGATTCCAACGTTTCAACGCGTTCATTTGTTTGTTCCTCGTTGGCAGGGGTAGTTTCGGATCGTTGCGCCTGCACGCCAACAGTTCAGACAGCGACGATCATTTCGGTTTCGCCTTTCCTCCTCAGGCCTGCTTGGGTTTCACCACCAGCAACACAATCCCACCGACAAGTGCGAGCGCGCCGACGACCGGCGGGATAAAGTGGCTGTCGGTGGTTTCGATGTGCATGCCGAGGAATTCGACGGGCTTGCCCGGGGTCTTGAAGGTGATGCCCGAGTAAGCGAGCACCACGATGCCGAGCGCGACGAGGATGACCGCGACAATGGTTTTTGTATTCATATTGAATCTCCAGAGTGATTGCTTTGACCCGCCGCCTAATTCAGCCGCTTGCGACCCGAGATGAAGTTGACGAGCACCATGACAACTGCAATCACCAGCAGAATGTGAATGAACCCGCCCATCGTGGCACTGGTAACCAAACCAAGGAGCCACAGAACGATTAAGACTACTGCAATTGTGTACAACATATTGTTTTTCCTTTATTAGGTGGTCAGGAGCTTTTCATGCGGCGACGGCCTCGATGAGTTGCTGGGAGCCGGAGCGCAGGGCTTTGGCGGCCGGGCGAATGCCCCGGACCTTCCGTCGCTCCGGGCGCCGCACCGCCTCCAGTTCCGGCAACACCCAGCCTATTTTCTCTTCGATGATTTCGCGCAAGGCGATGTCCGCGACCCCCAGATTTGCGGTGTTGGTCACCAGCGGACGGCTTATCCCGCCGCCACCAGCATTAAGCTGGCGGACGCGACGTGAGACGATATTGACCAGAACGTGGGGATTCCCCACCTTCTCTAGCGCCTGCTTTACCAGTTCAGCGTCCATGACGATTTGTTCTAATGGATGAATTTCAACGGCTGTAATTTGTATCCGACAGGGTTTGGCTTGCAGCAGTTTCGCGCCAGCCAGCAGCGATCGGTTGATTTACTTCGCGGCCACGGGCACGGCGATGGTCATGTCGTTGACCACGCTGCTGACCCCGTCAATATCGGTAACGAGCTTGGTGACCAGGCTCTTTTCAGCGGCATTCTTGGCTTCACCGCTTACCGTCACAACGCCATCCGTGGTGGTGACCTTCGTTTTCACGGCACTGGTCGAGCGATGCGACAACAATGATGATCTGACCTGGGCCGTGATCGAGGCGTCGTCAATTTTCTCACTCGTCGTCTGGTCCGGCTTGGTGGGAGTCTTGGCGATGGTCATGTCGTTTTTCACACTTTTGACGCCTTCAACGTCCTGGGCGTATTCGGTGGTCAGTTCCTTCTGGGCGAGGCTTGAGGCTTCGCCGCTGAGGATCACGACACCGTCCGTCACATTCACGTCGGTCTTGGTGCCACGAACATTGCGATGATACAGGAGCGTAGTTTTCACCTTTGTGCCGATCCAGGCATCGGAATGTTCCGCCGGGCTCTCGCCTTTGACGGTCAGTTGATTCTCGACGCTCTTGACGCCGGGCAGGCTTTCCACGGTATCCTGCGCCAGGGATTTGTGGGAGTTCTCGCTGACGCTGCCTGTCAACGTGACGACGCCATCCTTGGAATCAATCTTGATCGCATCGTCCTTGAGATAGGTTTTGAACACATGGGATTTTTTGGCGGAAGCCTCGATGCGGTCGTCTTCGGACGCGCGCAGCGATGGGCTGGTGACCAACAGGGCGCCCGTCGCTACCAGGAGCGCGAGCGAGTAAATACTTTTCATTATGGATTTTTCTTTCGGTTGTACAGCTTTGGGTTTTAACACAAGTATCACGCTAAGCCGCGGGCTGGTTCGCCGCTATGGGGTGTAACCCTACCGGGCAATGCTGAACTGATTCCTGAAAACCGGACTGGTTTGAGCCTTGAATCGCTGATTGCCTAAGCTTTGGAGTGCATCGCCCGATTTGGGGTCCACCTTGACGATAAGTTTCTCTGCGATGCCCATTCCGGATCCCGCGTTTGCTTTGCAGGGCAAACTCGTAGATCCGCTCACGGTTTCTGTCTTTGCTTCTGTTTACGGCTTATTTTTTGAGGAGATCGCCCACGGATCCGGTCGCATCGCTCGCGGCCTTGGCGACGAGAGCCTTTGAGATTTGCTCCTTAAGACCGTCCACGAGTTTCTGCTGGTCGCTGCTCAGGGTTTGCCCGGCGAGTTGCTGGAGCACAGCGGAGGCGTCCGAGAATTTGCCATCGGCGACGAGGCTCGTGGCTTTGACAATCAACTCCTCGGTCTTGGCGCTGGCCGCGGCTTTCGCGGCTTCTACCTTTGCCGCTTCCAATTTTGCGGCTTCGGCCTTGGCGGCTTCAACTTTAGCAGCCTCCGCCTTGGCGGCATCGGCAACTTTTTCAGCTTCGGCTTTGGCCGCGTCGGCGACTTTTGCCGCTTCCACTTTGGCCGTCTCGGCAGCCTTGGCGGCTTCCGCCTTGGCGGTTTCCGCGGCCTTGCTGGCGGCATCGGCGGCCGTACTCGCGGCTTTGTTCGCGTCGTCAGCGGTGGAGGTGGCGGATTCGTTCTTGCCACAACCGGCCAGCCCGAGGGCGAGCGCGGCAACCGAAGTGAGGAGCAGTGCTTTATGTTTCATAATCTGGGTACCCGATTTGGTTTTTGTTTTACACCAGTAACAACCCTAGGCCGTTGGCCGGCCCCTCGCCATGGGGTAAAACCCTACCGTGGTCCAAGCCTGGTCGGCACGGATTCAACTGGTTTGATTTGGTTTGATTCACTTTGATTTGGCCGGTGGTTCACCCTGCCTGTGTTGCCGGTACAGCGCAAAGGCGACGTTGAATGCCTGCTGTACCTCGGGCCATTGTTTGGGTTCCCCCAACGCCACTTCCATGGCGCGGACCTGCTCTTCCTTGTTCGTTTCCGCAAATCGCTCCAGATCGAGCACGTCGCCCTTTGGCTGCAGCAAGGCCGAGATTCACCTTCGGCGGCGAGTTGCGGTCCGGGAATCCGGATGTGCGCATCTGGACGAACGCTTGCGTGATCCGGGTGATGGCGGGAGCGACACTGCGGCTTCATGGAGGAACAGGGAGATCCATTGCTTCACTTCCGTGTGATCGGCCGGAGAGCCACCGCGGATTTCGTAATGGCCGTTGGTATGTCGCAGGAGCTCGGCGTCGCCAAAGATTGCGACAAGCCGGCTATCGTCAAGGCGGGCATCCCGGCAGCGGTTTGCTTTCATGCTCGGTGGTTCCAAAATCGGCTCTCCGCTTCTGGAAGTGCAGAACCGGTCGCCCGGTCAGGCTGGACGACGCCACCAATCCCGCAACCCCAGTACCATCATGATGACAGCGGCTGCGAGCAGGGCGTGAACCCCGCCGCCAAAGGTGTAGCCGCTGATCAATCCCAATAACCACAGGACTCCCAGTATCAAAGCAATCGCCAGGTACATAACGTTTCTTTCGTCTTTAAGTTTTTTGAGCTTTATCACCGGCAGCACGCTACGCCGCCAGTTGGTGTGGGGCTATGGGGTATAACCCTACCAGCAGAAAAGTGCCGCGACCGGCTAGGCGGGTTTTACCCCATATACAAACCAGAACAATCAGCAGATACTACCTTGGGCTGGTGGCAGATCCTGTGCACGTCGTCACACAACATGAAACGCAAATCAATCGGGTCAGCGCGCCAGTGCGCCGGGCAACTGGCTGCCGCAAACCGCCGGTTGAAACAGGAGATCGCCTTGCGTCAAGTCGCTGAGGAATCGCTCCAGACCAGCGAGCGGCACTATACGCAGTTGCTTGCGCGGTCGCGCCAGATGCAGGAGCAGTTGCGGCTCCTGTCTCACCAGATTCTTTTGGCACAGGAAGAGGAGCGCAAACAGATCAGCCTCGAACTGCATGACGAAATCGCGCAAACCCTGGCGGGCATCAATGTTTATCTGGCGGCGTTGAAAGCGGAAGCCACGGGCAAAACCAATGGTTTGGGCCGAAACATCGCCCGCACCCAACGGCTCGTGGAAAAATCCGTGAACATCGTGCACCGGTTCGCCCGCGAACTCCGCCCCACGGTGCTCGATGATCTTGGCCTGATTCCCGCGCTGCATTCCTTCATGAAAGGTTTCACGAAGCGCACGCATATCAAGATTCGGGTCACGGCCTCGGCGGCGGTGGAGAGATTGAACGGCACCAAGCGCACGGTGCTCTATCGCGTGGCGCAGGAAGCCTTGACCAACATCGCCAAACATGCTGATGCACGGCTTGTGAAAGTGAACCTCCAAAAAGTATCCGGCGCGGTCCGGATGGAGATCAACGACGACGGCAGATCGTTTGATGTGGAATACGTCTTGCACGCCAAACGCAACAAACGGCTTGGCCTTGTTGGGATGCGGGAACGCGTCGAGATGGTTGGCGGCAGCTTCAGCGTCGAATCCGCGCCGGGCAAAGGCACAACCGTCTGCGCACAGATTCCCTTCGGCAGCCGTACCAAGAGTTAGACTCATTATGAAATCCCTCAAACCGATCACCGTCCTGCTCGCGGAAGACCATCAAATCGTCCGCGAAGGGCTGCGGACTTTGTTGCAGGCTGAGAGTGACCTTGAAGTTGTTGGTGAAGCCGCCAGCGGTCGGCAGGCGGTGGAACTGGCGGGCAAGCTTCATCCGGCCGTCGTGGTCATGGACATCGCCATGCCGCTCCTCAACGGGTTGGAGGCCACGCGACAGATCTTAAAGTCCGCCCCCGCTACGCGCGTGTTGATACTTTCCGCCCACAGCGACGACGCCTATGTGGAGCAGGTCATCGCGTTGGGCGCGGCGGGTTACCTGATCAAACAAACGGCCGCCCATATTTTGCCCAAGGCCATCCGCAAGGTTGCCAAGGGAAACATCTATTTCAGCCCCGTCATCGCCAAACGCTTCGCGCATCACCAGCAGGAAACTCCGGACCGTGTCGGCATGTTGAAAAAGAAAATCGCCCAACTCACTTCGCGCGAAATGGAAGTGCTCCAGCTTGTCGCCGAAGGCAAGGCCAACAAGGAAACGGCGGCGGAACTCGGCATCGGCATCAAGACCGTGGAGAAACACCGCGAGCATCTCATGGAGAAGCTCGATATCCACGACACCGCCGGTCTTACCCGCTACGCCATCAGCGCGGGAATCATCGAGAACAGCGTCCAGTTGACGATTGTTTAGTGGGCTAAATTTTGGCGAGTCGCCTGGGGTGAACACCCCATACCGTCCGTCCCGCGTCCCTGCTATTCATCAGGGATGTCAAGACTGCTATCACTCGCTGTATTCATGCGGGATCGCCAAACCGGTTCGATGAAGGAACTCACAAATGGGGAACTCACACCCTACGCACTCACCCGCGACCCCATGGTTGCACGGCATCTCAGCGTGCTGGTGGTGGACAACAACGAACCTGAGCTTCAGCTCACAATCCGGCAACTTGCGGAGGCGTGGCCGTTCGCGCGGGACCTGGTGGTGGACTGTGCCACGGACGGTCTCGAGGCGGTGGCAAAAATCCGCCGCTACTCGTATGCGTTCGTGGTGCTGGATTTGACTATGCCGCACCCGGCGGGCCCGGATGTGTTGCAGGCAATCCGTGCGAACGGTCTGCGTGTCCCGGTCGTCGCGGTCTCGGCGCAGAACCGCACAGCTATTGCGAGCGACCTGGAATCCCTGGCGGCCGCCTTTGTGAACAAAAGACAATTGAACCCAACCCGTTTCTGTAACGCGATGGCAGCGGCGATTCTGTTGACGCAACGGGTGTTTGGTTGGATGCGCCCGCTCCGGGCGCGCAACAGTTCCAGTCTTCCTGCCCACGCATTCGCAGACAAGTTTGAGCAGAGTTCTTCGCCGTTGTCCGTTCGCCCCACCGCGCTTGCCGGACTGTGGGAGCCAAAAATCTCCGTCCGGGAAACAGCCCGCGCGGCCCGCGAAGGAGCGCACCGTGAACTCGGCCGCGTAGGCATCACGGAACATCTGCGCAAAAACAATTCATTGGCAACCGGGCAAGTGTCGCGTTCCTCCAAGCCCGGCGTAAGATTACCGCGCTATGAACAATCATCCAAAAGTGAGTCGGTTCGTTGCCACGACCAACCCGTTGCCATCTAAACAAGCACCTCCATCACAACCGCACCGCGGTAACCGGGAGTTGACTACCGGGGCGCGAACAAATCTGAATCATAGAATGCTGTTTGCTCCAATTGACATGGCCAGCCCCTTTCACTCCCTGCTGACCAGGCCGGGACCCATTCGCGAGATACTTGTTGCAAAACTCGACGCGTACAAAGCAGGTGTGCTCCAGGAATTGACCATCGAATCGAAGGCATTCCTTGCATTCGTCCGGTTGGCCCTCACTGAAGCCGAAGCCCTGGCGTGGTCCACGTCCTATCCACATTTGTTTCTCCCGGGGTTGATGGAAGAAAAACTCCAATCCGCCCGGCTCTGGACGAGTCGGCAGCGCCGACTCGGAACTGACGCGCTTTGTTCCCACGGCCCCGAACATGAAGCGATGCGGTTGGTGCGGATGGATTGAAAATCGTTTCGGTTACAGATCGCGGATTGCGACGATGCGTGGGGTAACACTTTCGGGCAATTGCCGAAACAAGCCCTGCGACCGCCGCACGGCGGTCGCAGGGCAAACCAAAACCGTGCAGTCATGAATCTCACCGTCCGCGTGGGTTGCAGCCTCGCCTACGAAACCACCGTCCAAACGCCGGTGCTGTTTGTGCCAAGCCCCGGCTCGAAGGCCGGGTGCTGGTGATGCAAGTTTCCGTGGCGATTCTGGTGATTTGCCCGAACGTCCCGATGCAATCAAACGGTGCGGCTCATTTAGCGCGCTCACTCATCCCGCGACATCAAGTTCAACCACGTTGTTTGGAAATGGTTCTTGGTGAACGAAGACGCGCAGCGCACAATGCTAATGGTCGACACAGGCAGGTTCGCCTGGGCCGCCACCTACGATTCATGCAGCCGCCATCGACCATCCGCAAAATTGCGTTTCTCGGCGATTATCTGCCGCGAAAATGCGGCATTGCCACGTTCACGGCCGACTTGCGCTGCGCCGTGGCGGCGGAATTTCCGGCCCTGCAATGCCCTGTCGTGCCGGTGAATGACCTCGCCAGCGGTTACGATTACCCCGCCGAGGTCCGGTTTGAGATCGCCGAGCAGGACCTGCCGTCATACCTGCGCGCGGCGGATTTTTTGAACATCACGGACGTGGACGTGGTTTGCGTGGAGCATGAGTTCGGCATTTTTGGCGGGCCGGCGGGCAGTCATGTGTTGGCGTTGCTGCGCGAATTGCGGATGCCCATCGTCACCACGCTGCACACAATTCTGCGCGAGCCGAACGAAGAACAGCGTCGCGTGATGAGTGACTTGATCCGGCTTTCGACCCGCCTCGTCGTAATGAGCGAACGGGGCGTGGAATTTCTCCGCGACATCTATCAAGCGCCGCCGGCAAAGCTGGATCTTATCCCGCACGGCATCCCCAACATGCCGTTTGCCGACCCGAACTATTTCAAGGATGAGTTCGGCGTCGCGGGCAAACAGGTGTTGCTGACCTTTGGGCTGTTGTCGCCCAACAAGGGCATTGAGTTTTCGTTGCGCGCCCTGCCTGACATCATCCGCGAATTTCCGAACATCGTTTACATCGTGCTTGGTCAGACGCATCCAAATCTGCTCCGCGATGAAGGCGAGGCCTACCGCTTGAGTCTGGAGCGGCTGGCGAAAGACCTCGGCGTGCAGAAACACGTCGTGTTTTTCAATCGCTTCGTCGAACTGGAGGAATTGATGCGGTTCATCGGGGCGGCGGATATTTACCTTACGCCCTATCTCACCGAGGCGCAGATCACTTCAGGCACACTCGCGTATGCATTCGGTGCGGGCAACGCTGTGGTGTCCACGCCTTACTGGCATGCGGCGGAATTGCTGACGGCGGAACGCGGCAAACTGGTGCCATTCCGCGACGCGCCGGCCATCGCGGTCGCCGTGGTGGACTTGTTGCGGGACGAACCATTGCGCCATTCGATGCGCAAGAATGCCTACAAGCTTGGGCGCGACATGATCTGGAGTCGCGTGGCCCGACTCTACGCGAAGGCCTTTGAGCAGGCGCGTCAGGATCACAGTTTTGTCGGAAGAAAATCCTCTCCCATCAAGACCCTCGATGAACAGCCCGGGCAGTTGCCGGAGTTGAAACTGGATCATCTGTTTCGCATGAGCGATTCGACGGGCATCTTCCAGCACGCGAGTTTCACCGTGCCGAATTTTGCCGAAGGCTATTGCACGGATGACAATGCCCGCGCGCTGGTGCTGGCGCTCATGCTGCAAAAGCTGGGGCACGGTTCGCCGCAACTCAGCGCCCGGGCCGCCACTTACGCGGCCTTCCTCAATCACGCCTTCGACCGGCAGCGCGGACGCTTCCGCAACTTCATGAGCTTTGAGCGCCGCTGGCTGGAGGAAGTCGGTTCGGAGGATTGCCAGGGCCACGCGCTGTGGGCGTTGGGGTTGTGCGTATCCCAGGCCGGCCAGGGCAGTTTCCAAATGCTCGCGGCGCAACTCTTCGAGCAGGCGCTGCCGGTGGCCGCCGAATTTTCGTCACCGCGCGCTTGGGCGTTCACGCTCATCGGCATTGACGAATACCTGCGGCGGTTCGGCGGTGACCGGCGGGCAAACCACATTCGCGAAGCGCTCACGACCCGCCTGATGCAAAGTTACGCCGACACGGCGAGTGACGACTGGCACTGGTTCGAGGAAGTTGTGTCGTACGCAAACGCGAAGTTGCCGCACGCGCTCATTCTCAGCGGGCACTGCATGAATTCCGCACCGTTGCTGGAAACCGGCCTCAAAGCCCTGCGGTGGCTCATCCAAGTGCAGACTTCTCCGACCGGTGCTTTCCGGCCCATCGGCTCGAACGGTTTCTATCGGCGCGGACAATTGCCCGCGCAATTTGATCAGCAACCCATCGAGGCGCAGGCCACCGTGTCCGCGTGCATCGAAGCGTATCAAGCCACGAGCGACGTGTTCTGGGTGACGGAAGCGCGCCGCGCCTTCGAGTGGTTTCTTGGGAGAAATGATCTGGGCCTCGCGCTCTACGATGCGGGCACGGGCGGTTGTCGTGACGGCCTGCATGTGGACCGGTTGAGCCAGAATCAAGGGGCTGAATCCACGTTGGCCTTCCTGCTCGCGCTCGCCGAAAAACGGGCACTGCAAAATGCGCTCACCAGTTTCAAGGAATCTCCCATCACCTGATCATCACTCATTTTGAGAACCACCACCCTGCACGCGAAACGCATCGGACCCACCTTGATTCCGGACCGTTCACGGGTGTTGATGCGCCCGTTTCGTCCCACGACCGACGACATCGCGCGACGAATTGTGGCGCGGGTCCTGGCGCTCTCCGAGGCAGAAGTCGGCAGTTTGCTGGCGCAGGTGCTCGGTGAATTCGCGGACCGGCATGAGCAGGTGGAAAGGATTTTCCACACCCGCTTCGAGCAGGTGAACATTTATCTCGAACCGGGCGCTTCACCATCGCCCGAACGCCAGCTGCTCATCGGCGCCTACTTCACCCACGAGTATTCGCCGGAGTCGGCGGCGCTGTTCAATCCGTCCATCGTACCGCATCCTGACCAGAGCGGATTGCCCGAAGGCGCGTTGCGATTCATCCTGAGTTTGCGGGCCACGGGCGAGGGGCACATTTCCTCCATCACCTTCCGCACCGGATCGGTCAGCGCCCAACATCGCATCACACTCACGCCGCCCGTACCATTTGCGACGGAGCCCGAGCGCGTGCCCAATGCTGCTTACGTCAAGGGATTGTTCGCCCACAAACTGGAGGAAGCCGGCGTGCAAAATGATTTTTGCCGACGCGTGCTCGACCAGTTGCATGAGGATTTCACACTGAAGGAACTGCACACAGTCCTGCTGGCTTCGGGCCTGACTGCGGACACCTCCGACGCCACGGCCACCCGGGCCGCCCGCGGCATCCTTTTGCTGGCGGAGTCGAATTACGAAGTAAACTTCGCACCTGACAGCCGGGTGTCGCAGCGTGTGCTTTTTCCGTCCGCCCCCAGTCAGAGCAACGGCATCGAGGACGCGCGCTTCGTCCGTTTCCAGAACGACGACGGCAGCTTTGCCTACTTCGCCACCTATACTGCGTACGATGGCAAGATCACGCTGCCACAGCTGTTGGAGACGCCGGACTTCGTGCATTTCAAGTTCAGCACGCTCAACGGTCCCGCCGTGCAGAACAAGGGCATGGCGCTGTTCCCGCGCAAAATCAACGGGTGCTACGCGATGCTGTCACGCCAGGACGACGAAAACATTCTCCTGATGTACTCGGACAACATCCATTTCTGGCAGACGCCCAAGGTGTTGCTCGTTCCGGCCCGGTCGTGGGAGTTCATCAAGATTGGCAACTGTGGCTCGCCCATCGAGACGGAAGCAGGCTGGCTCGTGCTGAGTCACGGTGTCGGGGCGATGCGGAAGTATTGCCTCGGCGCATTTCTGCTCGACCTGAACGACCCCACGCGTGTCATCGGACGCTTGCGCGAACCGTTGCTTTCCCCCAACGAAGCGGAGCGCGAAGGCTACGTGCCGAATGTGGTTTACACCTGCGGCGCACTGTTGCACGGGCGCGAACTCGTCATCCCCTACGCGATGAGCGATTACGCCACCAGCTTCGCCACCGTCTCGCTGGGTGAACTTCTGGCCGCGATGGAATAGGTGACCAATCCAGCGCGAGGCTTTTGCCTGAATAAGGAGCGGACAGGGGTGGAGCAGCCTGCTGAGTTTACTTCAACAATTGATCTAAAAGAACTCTCCAGTTTTCAAATCTAGCCGACACCACCGTGGCCACGAGTCACCCAGCAGGATTGACCAGCTTCAGCGCGCCGATGCCGCCGGGATTCCAACTCGTGAACAGCAGATAAACCTCCGTCTTGTGCCCGTTCTTCACCACATACCACGCGGCATCGTGGATGTGATCGCAGAAACTGTAGCCTAGTTCTTCCTTGGGCTTGATGATGCTGGCGATGGATCTGGTCTTGAGATTCACGATCATCAGCGGCCCGGGCGTCTTGTTTGGCCCATCCAGGCACGCGGCGAGCGCGTAGTTCTGCCAGAGGTCCACGTCACACAAGAAAGTGCCGACCGGCAGTGCATCAGTCGCAGTGTACTTCAGTTTGGCGACCGACCATCGCTTTGCCTGCCCTTCGGGCCGCGCGCTGATCAGCAGGCTCTTGTCCTTCGCATCGTAGGTGATGCCATGAGGAGTCTGGGAAAGCTCCTTGCCACCGAACACGCCGCCCTCGAACGCGAACGGCTCGACCGTCACCGGCAGAAAATATCGCTGCGCGTATCCATCCGTCACGAACAGCCGCCGCTGACTGGCGAACGCGACATCGGTCGGACGATAGGTTTGATTGGTGAGATATGCGCCCAGCTTCGGCACGGGCAAGGTCTGAGGATTCTGGAACGTCGTATCGCTCAGATAAATCTTGAAACCTTCGTTGTCCGCAGCGGCCACAAGCGGAAGCTTACCCCGACGGGGCAGTATGTCCGCGCCATGGATGTTGTTCCGCGCGAACTGCGCGTCGCCTTTCACCACCCAGGAATCACGGAGCCGGTTGCTGAATCCGATCCAGCCGAATTTCTTCAAACCCCAATAGACAATGTCCCGCTCCGCATCCACGATCACCGTGCCGTGCGCTTGCACGACGTTGCCCACCACTTCCGGCGGCAGCGGCATCAGGTTGGTCACCGCCACAAATCTCCAGAAGCCCTGCCCGCTGATCTTTGTGCCCGGCGCCAGAGTCGTCGGTGCGGGCGCGGCCACCGGTCCTTTGGATTCGATCCGGACAGGCAGCGTGTTGGTCGGCACAAAATCGTGCGCGTGTCCATCGCCGGTGTCATGAGCGTGGACAGTCAGCGCGGTGGACAGGGCAAAAGAGACAACCACCAACGGCGAGATCGTTTTCATAACAAGTGTGAAGCCTCACGCATAAGCCCGCAGCATTTGAAGCGCAAGTCCGGAGGCGTTTCCGCTGAAAAATATTTTTAGAAAAATTTCTTGAGCTTCGCGCGACGCGGCGCGATGTAATGGCATGACGGTTGCAACCAGAGTTGCATTGCTCTTTTGAAAAAGATCCGAGTTTCCCTGCCCTGTGCGTGATGCTCGACAAACTCCTTGAACCGTAATTCTACGTTACTAGGGATTGAGTGACGCGGCGGCCGACAGGCCTTAATTGGAAGTCGAAACCCGTGGAGTAGATCCCGGCATGTTGCATAACATGTTCAACGGAAATCGTCACACACGGCAAGGGTGGGGGTTCTTTCCGGCCCGCGGCAACGCGGGCCTTTTTTCTTTTTGGGAATCAATCCGTCCGTTGCTAATCTTGGAGCATGCCGCGCGATGACTTATTTGCGCCCACTTCCGACTCCAAGCCGGAGACATCCACTCCGACTGCTGAACCATCGCGCCATCAACCCCTCGCCGCGCGGATGCGTCCCCGGTCGCTCGCCGAATACGCTGGGCAATCCCACATCCTCGGTGCGGGCCAGTTGTTGCGCCGCGCCATCGAGGCTGATCGCATCCAATCACTGATCTTCTTCGGACCGCCCGGCACGGGTAAAACTTCCCTCGCCCAGATCATTGCGCGCCAGACCAAGAGCAAGTTCGAGCGGCTCAGCGGCGTGGAATCCAACGTCGCCGACATGCGCCGCGTGCTGGCCTCGGCCCAGAACCGCCTCGAGAACACCGGCCAACCGACGATTCTCTTTATAGACGAAATCCATCGGTTCAATAAATCGCAGCAGGACATTTTGCTGCCGGATGTCGAAAGTGGCGTCGTGCGGCTCATCGGCGCGACGACGCATAATCCATTTTTCTTTGTCAACTCGCCGCTCGTCTCACGTTCGCAGATCTTTGAATTGCGGCCGTTGACCGAAGAGGAATTGTTCAGCCTCCTTCAACGTGCATTGGCTGACGTCGAACGCGGCCTTGGCTTCATGAAGATCCGCGCCGGTGAGAATGCGCTGCGGCATCTCGCCACCGTGGCCGATGGCGACGCGCGCAAGGCATTGAACGCGCTCGAAATCGCTGCGCTCACCACCGAACCGGGTACGGACGGTTTCGTTCTTATTGATCTCGCTGCCGCGGAGCAGAGCATCCAGAAGAAAGCCATCGTGTATGACGGCGATGGCGACGCGCATTACGACACGATCTCGGCGTTCATCAAATCCATGCGCGGCAGCGACCCCGACGCAGCGCTTTACTGGCTCGCGAAGATGATCGAAGCCGGTGAGGACCCGCGGTTCATTGCGCGGCGCATTGTCGTTCACGCGGCGGAAGATGTCGGCCTCGCCGACCCGATGGCACTGGTGTTGGCAAACGCGGCGTTTCAAGCGGCGGAATTCATCGGTTGGCCGGAAGCGCGCATCCCGATCGCTGAAGCCACCCTCTACATCGCCACCGCGAACAAGAGCAACAGCACCGTCGTGGCGATTGATGCCGCGCTGGAAGACGTGCGCTCCGGTCGCACACTTGCGGTGCCGGAACACCTGCGCGATGCCAGCTACAAGGGAGCGAAGCGGCTTGGCCATGGTGAAGGCTACAAATACGCCCACAACTACGAGGGCCATTACGTGCCGCAGGATTATCTTGGGGCAGACAAGCGTTACTACGAACCGAGCGATCAAGGGGTGGAAAAGAAGATCAAGGAACGAATCGAGAATTGGCGTCGGCAAAAGGCCGCCTCGCAAGCGAACAAATTCCCACCAGCAGCAACCTGACGGATCGTCACCCTACCCCTTGGAAGCATAAACGCCCGACTTTCACGTATGCTCTGCTTTGCGATGGTAGAAAAAATAGATCGGCGTGCCCAGCAGCACCAGCACCACACCAAACAGCGCGGTGATCATCCCTGGCTTGCCAGCGGCCTTCGCGGCTTGGTACGTGGCCACATCATTGTAGGCGGTCAATACCAGGAATGTCACGGCAAAGGCGATAAACGTGAGCGGCACGAAGGGATACCCCGGCACGCGATACGGTCTCGGAGCATCGGGCATTTTCTTCCTTAGCACAAAGACCCCGTATGCTCCGGCGGCATAGAAGATCCACGTCACAAAGATCAGTGTGTCCGTCAGCGTGTCGAAGGTCCCACTGAACAGCAGCAGCACGCTCCAGACGCCCTGTAACACCAAGGACGCAGCTGGCGTATGAAAGCGCGGATGCACCTGCCCAAGAAAACGCGGTGCGGCGCCCGCTTGGGCCATCGAGAAATAAACCCGCGCCGTGGCCAGAATGATCGCGCTGGTCGTACCGAACGTAGAAACCATCACCAATGCCGCCACCCAACGTCCGCCACCGGTGAAGATTTTTTCCGCCACGTCTGCCGCCACAAGCTTGGACTTCGCCATTTCCTCGATCGGCAGCACCCAGAGGTAAGCTACGTTCATCAACAGATAGATCGCCGTCACCGCCAGCATGCCCCAGAGCAGGCCCAAGGGAATCGTCCGCTGCGGTTGCTTCACTTCACCCGCGATGTAGGTGATCTTGTTCCAACCATCGTACGACCAAAACGCACCTTGCAATGCCGCCGCCAGCGCGGTGAACAATGCGAACCCGCTCAGTTTCACCGCTGGGTTGTCAGCCGTGAAGTGGGCCACGTGGCCGCCCGTCGGGAGTAGAAACGCGCCGAGCACCAGCAGCAGCATCGCGCCGACCTTCGCCACCGTGAAAATGTTCTGTACGATGCCGCCGAACTTCACGCCGACGTAATTCACCGCCGTCAACCCGATGATCAAGACCGCCGCCAGTCCCTTGGTTCCGATCTCCGCCAGCGGCGCGACATCGCCAATACCCCAGATGTGAAAATGCCAGCCGGCCAGACCTGGCCCGAATCCAGGAAGCTTGACGAACTGGGTCGCATACTCGGCAAACACATACGCTACTGCCGCAATGGACCCGCATTGGATGATCGCAAAGATGGCCCAACCGTAGAGGAAGGCGAAAAACGGACCAAACATCCGCTCGAAGTAAACGTATTGTCCACCCGTCTCGGGGATCAAACTGGCAACCTCGGCATTGGTCAGCGCACCGAACAGCGTGATGACGCCAGCGAGAATCCACACCAGCAACAATAGTTCCGCCGAACCGAGTTGCCCGGCCATCACACTTGATTTCTTGAAAATGCCCGAGCCGATGACTCCACCGATGACCAGCATGACGGTCGAGAACAGTCCGAGGACGGGAAGCAGACCCGGTCTGACAGCAGCGCGTTCGGGTTGGGGACTCATTTGGTTGCGCGGAAGTTGGGCAACCGGGCGCCGGGGTTCAAGTGATTTCGCTTGAAGCGGCAACAGCGCTCCCGCACAGTTTATCCCGCCAGGGCCCATGGAATGTGGACTTACGAACCCCGCCAGGGCTGGAAGGCAGCAACGGTAGTTTGCTCCGTATCTGCCGTGGTCACCCTGGCATTTCGTTCAACACAGTGAAGAAAACCGTTTCATGGATGGTGAGGCTTCTTCTGGTACTTGTCTTTCTGTTCATCCTCTCCCTGATTCCGCCATTCAATCTGCTGTTTGTTCCTATACGCATGATGCTCGAACCGAAACCGGAGTCCCTGGCAAAGCAAGGTGCACCGATTGCCCAAGCTGTCGTTGACTACGAGCGAGACCACGGTTCATACCCGGCTAAAATCGCGGATCTGATTCCCGCCTATTTGGCGAAAGAGCCGTCGAAAGAATGGACCATTCAATTCACCGGTACAGACACGTATCTTGGTCGCCGCGGCGGGCAACCCCACACCTTCGTCCGCTTTTGGTTTACTGGCTCGGAAGCTGGGCAGTGGAGGTATTACCCGGATTCCGCTGACCGAAATTATCAATTGAGCGTTCCGGGGCCGGCAGTTCGAGCGAATCCTTAAACGAATTCCGGCTGCCGATTGAAATTCGTTGCTCGACGCGCAAGGTCATAGTCGTAACCTTATTCCTAATCTTAATCGTTCATGGCCTACCAAGTCATCGCTAGAAAATATCGCCCGCAACGTTTCGCCGACGTCGTCGGGCAGGAGCACGTCACTGACACACTCGCGAATGCGATCGGGCAGAACCGCATCGCGCATGCCTATCTGTTCTGCGGCCCGCGCGGCACCGGTAAGACCACCATCGCCCGCATCTTTGCCAAATGCCTGAACTGCACCGGCGGGCCCAAGGTGGACTTTGACGACAACGATTCGCGCGTGAAGGAGATCACCGAGGGCCGCGCACTGGACGTGCTGGAGATCGACGGTGCCAGCAACAACGGCGTCGAACAGGTGCGCGAATTGCGGGAGACCTGCCAATATGTTCCCGCCAATGGCAAGTTCAAGATCTACATCATCGACGAAGTCCACATGCTTTCGACGGCGGCGTTCAACGCACTGCTCAAGACGCTCGAAGAGCCGCCCGCGCATGTGAAGTTCATGTTCGCAACCACCGATCCGGAGAAAGTCC
>Ga0315910_10002246_pt1 | contig 17155 bp, 16 predicted proteins | sample EdamamesoilMG_FD_204470 | JGI IMG/M metagenome (GOLD analysis project Ga0315910, IMG submission 204470) | Garden soil microbial communities collected in Santa Monica, California, United States - Edamame soil | ecosystem: Environmental > Terrestrial > Soil > Garden | place: USA: California... | reverse complement strand
CGCCGAAGCTTAACAAGATTCGCCGTCGTTTAATTCTTGTCAGGCGGCTCGTAATGCGCGGCCGGCAGGTGCCAGTTGAACCTCATGGCCAGCATCCGAAGGCCGAAGCAAAGCACTGCGCCCGCGATGGCCGTCGGAGTCTCCGCCCAATGCAGCCAGTGCCCGATCACCACCAGCAGCGCGCCGGCCAGCGCCGCCAGTGCGTAAAAGTCGGACTGGAATACGACGGGTACTCGCGTGAGCAAGAGGTCGCGCATCACACCGCCGCCGATGCCGGTGAGCATGCCCAGCAGAGCAGCCATGACCGGATGCAGCCCTGCCGCCAGCGCCTTCTGCGTTCCGGCGACGACAAACAACCCGAGGCCCGCGGCATCGAACACGCGTACGGGATTGCGCAGGCGTTCGATCAGGTGGTGCCAATTGAAGGTGACGAGGCCCGCGAGCACCGATGCCGCCAGGTACCGATAGTCTGCGAACGCTGCCGGAGGGATCGCTCCGATCAGGAGATCTCGCAAGATGCCGCCGGTGGTGGCCGTGGCGAACGACAGCACGAGCACGCCAAACAGATCCAGGCGCTGACGCACCGCGGCCGTCGCGCCGGCCAGCGCGAACACGAAGACACCCACGAGATCGATGACGAGCAGCAGCACGCGCGCATTGTGCATCACCGCAGCGAAGCTGGGCATTTACCTCGCTTTTGGCGGCTGCTCACCCGGTCGGGTGATGCGGTGGGGGCGGCAATGCTTATGCTTCGGGCGGGAAGGAATCCGCTATCAACAGACAAGGAGTGAATACATGCATGTCTCTAGCTATCCACGCGTGATTGCGTGGCTGCTGATGCTTGCGGGCTTCGCGGCTGGCGCCCAGGCCGTGGAGTTCGACGAGAAGGTGAAGGCGCCGATGGTGCGGGGCGGGGCTGAAATCAAGGCGCAGGCGGAGAGTTACTCTGCGAGCTATGCACGGATGAGTGCTGCCTCACCGGTGGAGATGGTCTCCAGCAAGGTGCTCGCCCTCGATCTCTTCGAACTCAAGTGGCAGATCGAACGCGCGCTCGAAGACAAGCGGCCTCTGGAAGACCTGTCGGCCGTCGGTCTCGTGAAGTATGAAAATGGCTTTCGCATCGACTACAAGACATTTCCGCAATGGAACCCGTTTTCGAAAGTTCTCACCGATCTGGTGCCGACCATGCAAATGGATGCGGTGGGACCGCAACTCATAGCGCGCGGGTTTCGAGAGAGCGATATCGCCGCTCTCCGGAGCTACGTCGAGACTCATGATCTCAAGGCCGCAACGTCCGCGAAAACGCTTCCTCTCGCGATCGGCTTCAGCAAGGCCGTGAAGAAATACGACAAGATCAAGCGGCCGGCCGGCAAAGACCTCGTGTTCTCTTTTCTCTACCAGCGCGACAAGGCAATAGTAGAGGTGAATCATGCGTGGTCGGAAGGTCTGGTCAGTGCACTCGACGACCAGCGCGTTCGCATACTTCACTCCTATTTCTCCGAAATGTTGAGCACCGGCTACTTCTTCCCCGATGACGCAGACGCCGGCGTCGCCAATCTCCTGGCCATCATGAGACTTCCCGACTATGAACAACGCGCAACGGCAGAAGCCAAAGGAGTTACGCCATGAAGCGCTTTCACGTCGTTCGACGATTAGGCGCTACGTTTCTGGCGCTTGCCGCCACGGCAGTGTCACCCCAGCTCACTTTCGCCGTTGAGATGTCGCCGTATGTCTCCACGCCGAGCCAATGGGGTACCGGCTCCGGCTTCTATCTCGGCCACACTGTCTCTGCCCGCACCCGCTATAACAATCTGACTGCAGGTGGAAGCTACACGGCGCAATGCAATCATCCCGCTACGCTCCCGGTGACGGGCGAACGAACCTTGAGCAGCTCGACGCTTGGGCTCGAACCAAACGTTCTGTGGGTCACCATCCCAGCCCAATTACCTGCGGTCCGCAATCTCACGGGTTGGGCGAAGATCCCGGGCGATACTTATCTCGCCTGCAACTATCGCTGGACTGCTATGGCAACGGAGAGCGGCTACAGCATCGGTGTGGGAGGGATCAGCTTTCAGATCGGGAATGGAACCATGCGCGACGGCGGCACAGTCGACTTTGAGATGTATCGCCCGCCCAAAGAAGACGCCGACGGAGGCTGCATTCCCTGATCGCTCCCGCATTCCCTTTCATCAATACCAAGGATGGTAGCCATGAAAAGTCTCTGTCGAATTTTTGCTCTTGCTCTACTCGCCGCGGCGCCGCAGCTCTGCAATGCCTGGGGTCAGTGCACTCCCATCGTCGTCGATCTCGGCAACAACGGGATCAACCTCGGCCCGGCCGGCGTTGGTGTCTACTTCGACGTGGACGCCAATGGCGTCCGAGACCACGTGCAGTGGGTGCAGCGTGGCGGCGACGAGGGATTCCTCGCGCTCGATCGCAGCGGTAACGGCGTCATCGACGACGGCGCAGAGTTGTTTGGCGTGGGCACGCCGCTGGTGCTCGAGGGTCGCAATGCTCCCAACGGATTCGTGGGTCTCGCGCAGTACGACTCGCGGCAGTTAGGCGGCAACGATGACGGCCTCATCACCGAAGCGGATGCCATCTGGCCTCAGCTCCGTATCTGGCTCGATGAAAACGCAGATGGCGTTTCCACGCGCGACGAAGTGCGCACGCTGAAAAGCACTGGGCTTACCGCGCTCGAGACCATCCCGAAGAGACGCAAGTACGTCGATGCCGCCGGCAATTTCATTCCTTACTGGGCGTGGGCGCAGCAACGCAGCCGCCCGGGGCGGGCGCTCATGGTCGACGTGTTCTTCGTCGTGTTGCCCTGACAACCCCGAGCTCACGGACTCAGCTGGCGCACCAGCGCCACGCGCGAATCCACGTTGAGCTTGCGGAAGACCTGGCGCACCTGTGACTTGACGGTGTTCAGGGAGACGCCGCGCAGACTGGCAACCTGCGCGAGCGTCCGTCCTTCACAGAGCAATTCCGCCACCGCCTGTTCGGCGGTGGTCAGGATTGCCTTTCCCGCTGGCGAATGAAGCAGACAAGTGATGGTGAAAGGCGCTGCGGAATCCGTGACACCGCATAGCTGAAACGCCACTCCCGAGACGCGCTGTTCTACTGCCAGCGTCTTGCACGGACCCAACAGGCGCACAATGAGCGGCGCCGGATCGGGAACGCGCGTGGAACGCCGCAGGCGCTTGTGGCCGAAGGATTGAAGTTCTTCGAGTGTCTGCGTCAGCGTCTTGGCCGGCATGGCGCCGTTCTGCCACGAAGGCCCCGGCAGCCGACACTCTTATATCTAGGCGAAATCGCCAGATATTCGTTCAACCGGTGAGTTTCTTGACCCACGCGACGTACTTGTCCATCCATCCGTGCAGGAACTTGCGGGTATCGGCGTTGGCGATGTTGCCGGCCTCGTCGAAGAACCCGTCCTTCACCTGCAGATACACCTCGGGTTGTCCGAGCGTCGGCATATCGAGATACGCCAGGATGGTGCGCAGGTGCAGCTGCGCCACGGCCGTGCTGATGGCGCCAATCGACGCGCCCACGACCCCCGCCGGTTTGCCTGCCCACGCGCTCTGGCCATAAGGCCGCGAGGCGTGGTCGATGGCATTCTTGAGTACGCCCGGAATGGAGCGGTTGTATTCCGCGGTCACGAAGATCACGGCGTCCACGGCGCGCAGCTCGCTCTTGAGTCGTTGCACTTCCGGCGACTGGGACTTGTCGTCGTCCTGGTTGTACAGCGGCAGATCACCGATGCGCAGATCCTTGAACGTGAAGTCCGGCGGCCCGAGCTTGATCAGCGCCTGCGCCAGCTTTCGATTGATGGATTCCTTGCGGAGACTTCCGACCACCACGCCAATCTGCTTGGGCATTCATGACTCCTGTTTGCGCGACATCATCTCAAATCCGGCGTCAGGTTCTGTAGGAGGAAGGCGCGCCTGACGTGGCGCCTGCAATGCTCCCGGCCCTGCCGGGCTTCCGCCATGCACCATCGCCCGTTCCTGCGGCGACGACTGATCGATCCCCTGCTGGCGCTGATGCTCAGGCTGAACATGCCGGCGATCCAGCGGGTGAACTATCTACTCTCGCCGCTGCAACTCCTCCTGATCATCCCGCTGCGGAGATTCGGCGAACGCCTCGCGGGAGCGCCGCTTTTTCCGGTGACGCACGAATCGGCGCGAGCCCTGTTCGCCCAGGGTGTCATCCCCGCGGTGCAGGTTCTCGCAACCGCGATTGCGCATGCCACGCTCGCCTGGCTGGTGCTTGCGCCGATGCTGATCATCGGGCTGTATCGCGTGCTCGAGCCCTTGTTTCGTCACCTCCAGCGCGCCCGATGATGTCGGCGTCTGCTCACCTTTTTGGAGAGCGCCGAAAGCGGTACAGTCCGGTGCCATGACTGCCCTCAAACACTCCGGGTGGCTGCTCGCTGCCGCTGTTGCCTGCCTCTTGTGCCTGCGAACGGCGCCCGCGCATGCGGTCACCGATGCGGATCGCGTCGCGGTCTACAAGGAATTCCGCTCCCAGTTCGACGCCCGGAAATACGCCGAGGCGCAGCCCCTGGCCCAGCGCCTGGTGGCGCTCACCGAAGAGCAATACGGCGCGGAAGACCTTGCGCTGACCAACCCGCTGACGAACCTGGCCACGGTCTACTACAAGTTGAAGCAGTACCCGGCGGCCATCGAGAACTACCAGCGCACGCTACGCATCCTCCAGGCGAAATCGACAATCGCTGACAAACAGCAGATCCGTCCCCTGCACGGCCTGGGCGTCAGCTTCATGGGTGCGCGGGATCCCGAATCCGCCGTCGTGGCCCTGAAACGAGCCGCCGACCTGTCCCGCAACACCGATGGCCTGTTCAACATCAACCAGGTCGAGTTCATCGATGACCTGATCGATGCCTATGAGGCCACCGGCCGGTTCGCCGAAGCGGACAAGGAAAGCCTGTATGCCATGCGCGTCGAAGAAGCCGCGTATGGCCGCAACTCGGTCAAGCTGCTGGGCCGGCTCGACAAGCTCGCGCTCTGGTACGAAAGCTCGCGGCGTTACACCAGCGAACGCAACGTCTACGACCGCGCGCTGGCCATCCTCACCAGGAATGCGCCCGAGAACGATCTGCGGCGCGTGCTGCCGCTGCGGGGCATTGCGCGCTCGTTCCGTCTCGAGGCGTTCTACGGCGCCGAGGGCGCCGATACGGGCGCCACGTTCAATTCCGGAAACGTCGGCGCGCCAGTTTTTGCGGATGGCACGCAGCAGCGCCGCGGCGAAGCCACGCTGACCACCGCGCTCGACATCATCAACAAGAACACCCCCGTCAACGAACAGATGCGTGGCGAAGTGCTCGCCGATCTCGGCGACTGGTTTCTCATCGCGAACGCGCTGCGCCGGGCCTACGACTCTTACGCGGAAGCATGGAAAGCGCTCGCCAGCGTGGACGGCACCGCGCCGCTCGAGAAGCCGCGCGTACTCGCGTACCGGCCGTCGATCAGCTCGGTCGAGCGGTCGCAGGTCGACCCCGCGGAAGCCGTGGTGAAAGTCGTCGAGCTGCGCTTCAAGGTGGACCGCGACGGACGAGTCGATGAAGTGACCTCGCCCACCACGGATGTTCCCGAGAACATCGTGCGCAACTCGGTGTCGTCGATGAAGCGGTCCCGATTTGCGCCGCGCATCGAGAACGGCCTGGCCGTTCCCACGGACGACGTGGTGTTCTACGAGCGCGTGCTCGTCAAAGTGCAGTCGCCCGAAACTGAGCCGGAGAAGAAGCCGGAGGCGCCTGCGACGCCGGCGGAGTCGTCGCCACCACCGGCTGGTCGTTGATCGGGACAGCCTCGATCGCCATGTCGGCCACGGCCGCCGCGGCTTCGGGTGAGCCCGGCTCGGGTCTGGCTTTGGGCGTCAGCGGCTGAGATGCCAGCAAAGGCTTTGCCAGGTCCAGTCCCTGGAACTGCGTGAGGAATTTCGCGGCCGCGTCCCGCATGGCCGCATACGCCGCGATTCCCAACTCTTCTTCACCGTTGCCGATCTTCGGCGCCGGTCCGCTGCCGTAGCCGGTGAGCGTGAGCGTATCCACCATCTCGCCGTTCGGCGCGTAGATGAAGATCTGGTAGCGGATGGTGACCGCGCAATACACACCGCCGGTTTCCTTCGCGCTGGCGAACGAGAACTGCTCGATGCGCGGCTCGAAGATGGCCATGAGTCCGGACTCGAGCCGGGCCGCATCGACGGTCTCGAAGAACTTCGCGTCGGTGAATTCCGCGCGGAAGATTTCCTCGATCATCTGCTTGTGCGACGGACCGAGCTGCGCCTCGTAGTTCACGCTGGCGCGCGATTCCTTGTGGACGAAGTTGGCGGCTTCATTCGTGACCACCACGCCCACCTTGGCCGGCGTCGGCACGATGAGGGGCTTCGGCAGCTCACCTTCGGGCCGCACGGCGACTGCCGCGCAGCCACCCAGCATCAGCGTGAGCGACGCGAAGGGGATGCAGAGTCGGGAGAGGCGTCTGGCGTTCACGGTAGTTTGTCCGTCTGGAATATCAGCCGTCGGTGATGCATTTTGGCGTGCCGAACACGTCGACCTTCATGGCGCAGCCCGCGCCGCCAACCGTGAGACCCACGAAAGTGCCTTCGTTTTCGTCGCACATGGCGCGCATTAGAACAGAAAACCGCTGGTTGATACGCGGCGGCGAACTGGCGCCCGCCGGCATGCCGATGGCATGAATTCGAATCTTGTGGCGCCCCTGGCGGTCCACCGGGTTGTACTTGCGCACCGCCTGCAGGGCCGCCTCCACGGACGGCCCCGTGAAATCGTCGCCGATGACGTAGACACTGATCTTCTTGTCGGCCGCCCACCAGCCCTGCACCGCGGCGCCGATGCCCTCCACGGGGCTCGAATCACTGAACGGTTTCCAGTTGACCATGGTCGAAAGGATCTTGGTTCTCTGTGCCGGCGTATCGCTGAGCCACTGGCCCTTGGTGCTGGCGAACATGGGCTTGCCCTGGTCATCCAGGATCTGCATGCCCTTCACCTTCGGGTAGATGTCCAGGATCTCCTTCATGACGTTCTGGGCGTTTTCCCAGTTGTCCGCCTGCATGCTGCCCGAAGTGTCGATGACGAAGATGATCCACTCGCTGTCCACGGGGATGCCGCCGACGGCGAGCACGTTCGGGTCGCGGCGCGGAGCGTTCTTGAGTAGCCGCTGCATCTCCGCAGTCAGCGTCTGGTGCGCGGCGACGAGTTCGGTTTCGACGATGTTGGTGACCGTGGACTCGCCCTTGCTGGCGTTGAACTCTCCACGGATCTTCGACAGGTCGCCCGCGAGCACCGCGGCCTTGCGCTGTTCGTCGGTGAGCACCTTCATGCGTCCCTGCAGTTCGCGGTTGAGCACGTCGGTCTCGCCGCGCAGCTCGAACAGCTGGCGCTGCAAATCGAGGATCTGGCCGCGCAGATCTTTCTCGCTGCGCTCGATGACCACGGGCTGGCCGATGTCGGTGAGCACCAGCAGCAGGATGATGGCGCCGAAGCCGCAGCAGATGCAGTCGAGGAACGACAGCGTGAAGACTTCGAATTCGCGGCGCTTGCCGAGTGCCATGTCTGTTTCCTACGGCCAGTCGCGCGAGGGGATGACGTACGAGCCGCTGCTGCGACGCGCGAGACGCCAGTACGCATGCGCCGCCAGCGGATCGCCCTTCATCGGCAGCAGCACCACGTCGATGGGCAGTTTCTTTTCCATGATCTTCATCGCGTCGTCGAACAGTTTTTCGCGCTCACGCGAATTGATGAACTTGCGGGCCGCCGGCACCGATCCCTGCGTCGGCAGGCCGTCGGTGATCAAAATGATCTGGTCGGGCTCGGGGTTCATCGTGCGCACCGAGAGGAACGCATTGACGAGACTGGTGCCGTCACCCGGCGTGATGGCGCGCGTGGCGGTCAGCACGCCGTTGATGACGCGCGGATCGTTGTTGCTGAGCCACTGCGTGCCGGTGTTGGCCTGCACGGGCTTCGCCTTCGAATTGAAGCCGATCACCTGGAACTGACCGTTGTCCGGCAGCTGCGCCGTGATCCACTCGACGATGTCGAGCGCGCGCCGCCACTTCTGCGCCGCGCGGCGCATCGGCTCCGGCTGGTTGCGCAGCTTGATCACCTTCGCGATGTCCTCGTCCATCATGCTGGCCGAGGTGTCGAGCAGCACGAGGATGCGTTTACCCTTCATCTGCAACGCGCTGATGTACTTGCGATCACCGCGACCGCGGAAAGACTTCACGCGCGTGCCCGCGGGCGCCTTGTCGAGCGCGCCGCCCTGCAGGCGCTTCACACCTTCTTCGAGCGACTTGATGTCGGCCTTGAGCTGGTTGATGTGCGCGCGGCGCGCCAGCGTTTCCTCGTCATAGACAGACGACTGCTCTCGACGCTGCTTGAGCTCGGCGGCCACGCGAACCGCACGTGCCGCGGCGGCTGCGGCATCTTCGTCGGTCTTCTCGAGCGTGTTGCGCAGCTGAACGAGGTGAAGCGTGCCTTCCTTCACTTCCTCTTCGAGCTTGCTGACTTCGCCCGTGAGCTGGTCGAGCGCCAGGATATCCTGCGCGCCCTTCTGCGCCTGCACGATGGTGTAGAAAAGGACGACCGCGCCGAAGCCGCAACAGATGCAGTCGAGGAACGACAGCGTGAAGACTTCGAAGGCGCGGCGCTTCTTCATGCATCACGCAGGCTGGTGGCGGCGGAAATGAGCGTGAACTCCACGCCCGGCGTGCCTACGCGTACGCGATCGCCCGGACGCACCGGGGCGCGTTCGCGCACACGGGCGCCGTTCACCCAGGTGCCGTAGCGACTGTGATCGACGAGCACGGTGCGCTCGCCCTCGCGACGCAATGAGCAGTGGCGACGCGACACGCCCGCCGCCGCACGCGGCAATTTGATGTGCGGCTCGTTGTCGACTTCCTCGGTGCCGATCACCAGGCCCGAGTCCGGGAAGCGCATGGAATCGCCGCCAAAAAGAATGTGCGTGACCGGCAGTGCGCGAGCGGCCGACGTGCTGGCCGATGCGACGTATTCGATGTTTGCCGCGAGGCTGTGGTCCGTGACGCGCGCGATGCGACGACGCAGCCGCGGCGCCACCTCGGCGTCTCCGGCCTGCAACGACGCGGCGACCGCAGCGATGCCAGCGGGCGCGATGACGAGTCCATCCTGTTCGAGCTCGAGCAGGCGTGGAAGGAACCCGGGCCAGCGGCGCGATTCGGCCGGGAGTACGAGCGCGGCGTCCTGCCCGGCGATGCGCGAATTGCGCGTCAGGCGTGCAAGCTCACGATAGAAAGGCTGTGCCGCATCGGCGAAGAGTTGCGCATCGACGGGAACCGCGAACCGCGCGCCGTCGGACTCGACGGCAGCCTCGACCTTTCCTTCGGTGGCGGCGCGCGCGGCGAGAGAAGGCAGATCGGCAAAGAGCCGTTGTTCCGCATCGAGGCTCATCAAGGGATCGAAGCGCGTGTTCTTGACGAGCGCGCCGGCAACCGCGACGAGCCACAGATCGTAGACATCGAGCAGGTTGGCGCGCTCGCTCACGAACGCTTCTTCGAAGCTGCATTCGGCGCCGCCCGCGACGCGCGTAGCCGTGGCGGAGCGCCAGCCGGCATCGAGCACCACGTAGTGGCTGCGATCGACCACGGCAGCGGCGGTGAGCGTGGCCGAGTCGAGGAAGTCGCGCGTATCGACGCCCGCGGCGCTCAATGCGCCGCGCAGGACCGCGAGCGCCGCGCCATCCAGATCCGCCGGCACGGCGACGACGGCTTCGATGCGTTCGGTGACCGACAACGCGCGCAGGTGCGCGAGCACTTCGCGCGCGACGTTGCGCGCCGCGTTGGGGCGGCTGGAAAGTTCGCGCCAGTGCGACAGCGACACTTCATCGGGCCGGCCGCGTGCAGCCGCGAGCGCGGCGCGACCGAACCGCGGGTCGGTGTTCGACGTCTCGACCGCCAGCGGCTCGGTGGCGAGCAGCTCGCCATCGCGAGCGATGGACAGCGTGTGGTGGTCGAAGTGCAGGCCGTACATATAAGAGTGTGTCAGTTCAGCTCGGTTGATCAGGTATTCGTCGGGAAGCTCACGCTGGCGTCGGCGTCATATTGAAGATCCGGAGGCAGTTCCTCGGGCGCGATGCCTTCGTAGGGATCTTCGTCCGGCGTTTCCGGCGCTTCACCTTCGGCGGGCGGCCCCTTGGCCGCCGCGGCCTGGCCGTCGCCAGGCGCTGACGCAGCCGGACCCGAGGCAGGCGGCGCCGCATTTTTCGGCGGCGGCGCGTCGGGAATCTCTTTCGAGCCCTGCGCTAGCGCCGCAGCCTGATCTGCCTGCGCCGGCGCCGTGATGCCGCCCGTCACGGGGCCAAGGCGCGTCGGCGAATTCAGCATGGCCGTGGTGGCTGCCACCGCGGCAATGGCCGCGAGGGAGATGGCGACGAGGGTGAGAACGATGTGACGCATGGCGTTACTCCGCTGCCACGTAACGGGCGACGCGGAAGCCGATCACGTCGCTGGCGACGACCGCGCCTTCACGCCAGGGGAATCGCAGTTCACCGGTCGACACCGTCCGCCAGTTCGAACCGCGATACGTATGAGCCTTGCCGTCGGTCGGCCCGAGCGGATCCGTGACCGCGGTGGACGCGACGAACGAGAGATAGCGGTCGTTGACCCATTCCGACACGTTGCCCGCGAAGTCATAGAAGCCCATGGCGTTCGGCGCGAACAACGCCGGCGCGGAGACGACCGGGAATTCATCCTTGTGGCCTTCGATGGCGGCGCCTAACAACTCGTACGCCTCGCTGCCGCCGATGTTCGCGGTGCCCGAGATCACGGGTAGTTCGGCGCCCCACGGATACTTGAGCGGCCTGGCGGTGGCCGCGGCGCGCGCCACGAATTCCCACTCCGCCTCGGTGGGCAGGCGATAACCGTTCTTCACGGGAACGGAGAGCGCGAAGCCGCCGCCTGCGAGCGGTTCATAGGCCGGCGGCAGGCCTTCCTGCGTCGACAGCCAGTTGCAGAACTCCGCAGCGTCTTCCCACGTCACTCGCGAGACAGCCTGCTTGTCGAGATCGAGCGAATGCGGGCCTGCGGCGCCGGAATTGTGGTTGGCGCGGAACTGCCGGAACTGCGCGTTCGTGACTTCGCGCTCGCCCATGTAGAACGGGCGCAGCAACGTCACCTTGTGGGCGCCTTCGTTGGGGCGGCGCCCTTGTTCGCGACGATCCGTGCCCGCCTGGTACACGCCACCGGCCACGATGATGAGGCGGATGCCGGGCTTGGTGAGGATCTTCTGCGGCGAGTTGCCCGCGATGTCTTTCGGATTGACCAGCTTGTAGTCGATGGTGCGGGCGATGCCCGGAGCGAGCGCGATGTCCGTGGCATACGCGTTGTAACCTTCCCGGCGCACCTCGATGTGATGCCGGCTGGCCGGCAGAGACAGTGACGCGGGCGCCTTGCCCTGCGAATTGCCGTTCACGAACACTTCCGCATCCGCCGGTTCACCCTGGATGCGCACTTCGACGAGCAACGCCGCGAGGCGCGCATCGAGCGCGGATTCCTTCGCGGCTTCGGCAAAGATTTCACGGGTCCATGGCGCGTAGCCCGCACGCGTGACGGAGATGGCGTGCGAGACGCCGGGCGAGAGATCGATGGTGACGGGCGTGATGCCGCGGAAGCTGCCACCCGTGGTCACCTGCGCGCCCGAGGGCACAGACCGCACGGTGACGCGAGCATCGGCAGCACCGAGCTCGATGGGGCCGATGGTCTGCGGCGTGCCGGCGTTCACCACCACGCTCGATGTCCAGAGTCGCAGCCCCGGTGACGACACCTGTACGCGGCGGATGCCCGCATCCATCTCGACTTTCGCGGGCGTGACGCCGGCGGGCTTTCCGTCGACTTCGATCTGCGCGCCCGCGGGCACGGAGCTGATGCTGACGACACCGAACGACGGCTTGAGCGAAACCTTGAGCGGCTGCTTCTCGCCGCCGCCCTTGATGGTGAGGCGCTCGACGTGATCGAGATGACGCGGCGCCTTGAACGTGAGCGTTCGATCGCCGGCCGGCACCTTCACCGCACCGGGAACGCGGCCGAGTGGTGCGCCGTCAGCCGAGATCTCGGCGGCGACGCCGCCCGTGTCCACCTCGAGCACGCCGGGTAGTTTGACCAGGTGGATGAGTGCGCGCGCCTGCACTGACCGGGTGACCGTGACCTGCGCTTCGGCCGGCGTGTAACCCTCGCGCGTCGCCACCAGGCGGTGGTCGCCCGGGAACACGAACACGCTGGACGCCGACTGCCACGAGAAGCCGCCTTCCGACGTCACCGAGGCATCGGCGGGCTGAAGATCGAGCGCGATTGGCTGGAGCATCGCGAAGAGACCGAGGACCAGTGCGAGCATCCCGCCCATGACCCAGGAGGCGTAGTTCCACCGCGTGCGCGCCCCACCTCGCGTCGGCGGCGGCACGAAACCTTCGATACTGGGTATTTCTCCCAGAACGATGGGCAGGTCTTCGACCGCGGGCGCGAGCACACGCACGCTGTCGCCCACGGGCGGCAAGGTGTCGTTGCCCACGAGATCGAAGCGCCGCAACGCGAGAGTCGATTGCGAGGCTTCCTCGACCAGCAACTGCGAGCCGGCGATGGTGAGCACGTCCCCCGGGCTGATGATGCGGGCGCCACCGACGGCGACGCCGTTGATGCTGATGCGGCCTTCCGGAGAGGCATCGAACAACCAGCGACCTGACACGAATCGCAGCGTGGCCAGCGGCGGAACCTCGGGAGGCGGAGCGTCCAGGTGGTCGGAACGCAGCGCGCCAGTGCCGGCATCGAAGATGACCCGTGCGCCGTAACGCACTTCGTCCTGCGAGGTGCGCAGGACGATCGAGGCGTCATACGAAAGCGAGGGTTCCATGTCTGTTGGTCTGTACAGCGCTAAATCGGTTCCAGGCAGCGAATGACGATTGTCTGCCCACCCTGCCCGGGCGATACCGTGATTTCGCGGCGCACATCCCGGAAGCCGCTGCGCTTCCCGGTCACCGTGTATTTGCCGGGCTTCAGGGTGACCTCACGGCGGTCAAAGGCTCCGAAAAGGCCGACACGCTGGATGGCCACCTCGGTGGCGTTGTCGGATTCGAGCGCGAGGACGACCGGCTGGTTGAAAGTGGGTAGCAACAGCTCCAGGCGCGACACCTGCGAGCGGATGACCGGTCCCTGCGTCGGCAGCGCCTTGGCCCGCGCCAGCAGCCTTTCCGCCTCGACTCGGACTTCATCGGCGGCGAGCCGCTCCGGCTTGTCGATGAGCGCCTGAAGCCGCTTGCCGAGCTCCGCGCGCGGCGCCACCGCGGCCCGGCCCGCCTGCGCGAACTGCAGCGAGGGATCGCGCGCCAGGGCTTCGTCGTAGATAGCCAGCGCTTCGGTCCAGCGCTCTTCGCTCGCCAGGCGCGAGGCGCGATCGGCGAGCTCGGCCGTGCTGCGTCCGCTACCGGTGTCGGCAACCCGCTGCAACGCGGCCCGCACCTCGGTGCTGTCGGGTTTGAGCTGGCTGGCCTTCTCGAGATGCGTGCGGGCCTCCGCGAGGCGCCCGCCGTTCAGGGCAGCGAGGCCGGCGCCCATCTCCGCGTTGAACTGGTCTTCGGCCATGACGTGTTTCACACGCGCCAGGCCTTCGGTGGCAGCCACGTTTCCGGGGTTGCGCTTGAGCACGTCGGAGAACAGGGCCTGCGCCTTCGGCAGGTCGCGGGCCGCCTCGGCATTCTCCGCATCGGCGAGCGTGGGTACCACGCCGCTGGCAGCCGCCACCTTGCCTAACCACTCGGTGGCTTCCTGGTTCTGCGGATCGATTTTCAGCGCGGTGTCGAACGCCTGCCTGGAATTCTCGAATTCACCTGCCGCAAGTGCGCGCTTGCCTTCCACCAGCTGCGCCGTCAGCGCTTCCGGCAGCTTCGCTTCGATCGCCGCGAGGGATTTTTCGAGCTCGGCCAATGGCGCTGGCGCGGTGTCGTATTTGCGCCGCTCGAGCATGCCGCCGATGTCATCCAGCGATTTGCGGGCCGCGGCGAAATCCGTGCCGCCCCACAGGGCCGCGGCACGCGAATCGAGTTCCGTGAGGCGCTTGCCCAGCTCCGTGTGTTTGGTGGAGAGCTCTTCGGCGCTCTTCTCCGCGGCCTTGTCCGCCTCGGTGGGACCGGCGGGCAGCTGCAGATCGGCGACGTCGATCTTCTGCTCGCTCGCAAACTGCGGCAGCAGCAGCCAGACGCCACCGGCGACCACGATGAGCACCGCGGCGATGATCCAGCTGCGCCGGCGATTGCTCGCGCGCTGCTCGCGGATGACCTGTGCGCGCAGCTCATCGACCTGCGGCAACATGCCCGGATCGATTTCCTCAAGCTCGCGCACGGCGTTGGCGGGCAGCGGCTCTTCCTCGGCCATCAAGGCTGGCGTGAGGTTGTTGGCGGCGGCATCGAGAATGGCCGCTTCGCTTTCCGCGGCGACATCGGGCTGCGCTCCCTCGAGCCCGAGCGTGTCCTGCAGCACCGCGTTCATTTCATCGGCGACGTGCCGCATCGACGGCGGACGCTCGCGACCCTGCTTGGCTAACAACCACGACACGAGCAGTTCGAGGCGCGGCGGTATCGGCTTCACCGGTTTGAGGCGCGGCACCGGCTCGGTCGCGATCTTCTTCGCGTCGAACGCGGGATAAAAGGGTGGATATCCCGAGAGCAGTTCGTAGGCGAGCGCGCCGAGACCGTAGATGTCATCCGCGGGACGCGCAGGCTCACCCGCGAGCTGTTGCGGACTCGCGGAGAACGGCGAGCCGGGCGGACCGCTGGAGTTGTCTCCTTCGGAAGCGCCGGCGCCGAAATCCGCGAGCAGCGGTCGGCCCGCGGAGTCGAGCAGGATGTTCGAAGGCTTCAGATCGCGGTGGACGATGCGCCGCGAATGCGCATGTTCGAGCGCGGCCGCGATGTCGATGAGGATCGGCAGCACCTTGGTGTACGGCGCTCCGCGCAGCTGGCGCAGGTCTCCGCCCGCCGCGAACACCATGGGCAGCACCGTGGCATCGGCGGCGCGCACGGGTTCGTAGACACGCAGCACGCCCGGGTGATTGAGGCGCGCGGTCAACGTGAACTCGCGCTGGAACACATGCCAGGCGGCTTCGGAGTTCAGGTATTGGGAATAAAGGATTTTCAGCGCGACTTCGGTGTCGCGCATTTCATCACGCGCGCGCCACACCTCGCCGTACCCGCCGGCGCCGAGTTTCTCTATGAGCACGAAGCGGCCGCACAGCTTGGTGCCGGCCTGATTCTGGTTAGTCACGTATCAGCTGGGCGGAGGCTTGACGCTGCTGGTCGTCGTTGTGGTGGTGGCAGCGGGGGCCGGGGTCGGCGCAGGCGCCGCCTCCGGAGTTGCAGCAGCGGCCGCACCCGTTTCCTCCAGGTAGAGTTGTTTGAGCAGCTTGCGCCATTCGCGGTATTGATCTTCAGCCGTGCCGGTGAGGCGCAAAGTGTGGCCCTCGACTTCGACGACCTGCGGCGCGATATCGGCCTGGAAGCTCTGCGTGAGTTCCTTCAGCGCATCGGCGTGCACGCGGGCGTCGGCGTATTTCTTGATGCCCGACATGACCGCCGCGATGCCGCCCATGGTGCCGGCGGTACGCATGGCATCGTTGATGCGGCAGGCATCGTACGAGCTGCAGGAATTCGGAGCGAAGATCGCCGCGAGCAATGCCGCCGCACCGAGCACGGTGCGCGTGCGGGCGCTGGATCGCGCGCGCATTTCCTTCTCGAGCTCGGTGAAGCTGGTCTGGCGCCAGCTGTCATAGGAGTCGTCCATCGACTCCGCGAAGCTCGCGTAGTAATCGTTGACCGTGTCGACGACGGCGGTGTCGCGCTCGCGGATTCTGTCGATGCGGCTGAGCGTGGGATCGGAGTCCGCGGGCAGTCTGGCTACCTGTGTAATGCCGTTCTTGTCCACCGACGTCATGCCATGCATCGCGTCAGGCGCAAGATCTTCGGCGAACTTGAGCGACGCGACCTTGCGGATGTTCTCGCGGTCGAGCGACGTGAGCTTGTCGCGCGCGAGCACGAGATCGTTGGCGATTTCGGAATAGACGTTCTGGAAGGGGTCACGCGCCTTCAGCGCGGCAGTGGTCTTGTACGCGCCGAGATCGACGAGGCTGCTGTAGCGCTTGTCCTTGATCCACACGCGGCCTTGAGCATCCACGGCGCTGATGTCGACGGCCATGAAGCCGCCGTTCGAGTCGACGACCTTTCCCGTGACGATGACATCGACGAAATCGGCGGTGTTCGGAATGACGCGCACCGCGCCCCACTGCGCGGTCTCCTCGAGCGTCGAGCGGAGCAGCGTCGGCATGTAACGCGCTTCGGCCTTGCGCAGATCCGGATAGATGCGTTTCTTGGCGAGAGCCTCGTCGTCGTTCTCGATGTTCTTCGGGATGCCGGGGTCGAACACGCGAATGCCGACGTCGAGCAGCTCGGCCTGGGGGATGTGCACCGTGGCCTGCTTGGCCGCGATCTTCGGAATGGGCTTCGTTTCGGAGGTGACACACCCCGCGAGCAACATCGGGAGTGCCAGGACCGCCGTTGCGAGTAGTTTGTTCATGAGGTCACCTTCATCGATTCGGCCTGGACGGAATCAGCTCGCCGACTTCTTGTAGTCGTTGTATTCCTTCCAGAGCCGCTCCTTGAGCTCGGGATCCGTTTCCTCTTCCGCGGCCTTGCGCAGGCGCTTGGCGACGATGTCGTCGTCGTTGACGACGCGCTCTTTTCCGCCGCCACCACCGCCGCTGCCCGAGCCCTTGCCGCTCTGGGACGAAGACGGGTCACCGCTGTTGCCGGCTGGATTCGAGCCCTGCTTCTGCGAGTTGCCCGCGGATTTCAGGTCGCCTTCATGCGAGCCGCTTCCACTGCCGGACGAGCCCGATTCGCCGCCGTCACCGGATGAATCGCCGCTGCCTTCTTCACCTTCAGCGCTGCCGCGCGCATCGCGCTCCTTGGCCACCCGTTCCTGTTCGTTCTTGAGCGTCTTGTCGAAATCACCGAGTGAATCGTCCAGGCTCTTTTCGCCCGCCTGCCGACGCTCTTCGGAAGTCTGCGCACTGCCACCGGGGCCTTCCGGAGAATTGCTG
>Ga0315910_10002245_pt1 | contig 17158 bp, 15 predicted proteins | sample EdamamesoilMG_FD_204470 | JGI IMG/M metagenome (GOLD analysis project Ga0315910, IMG submission 204470) | Garden soil microbial communities collected in Santa Monica, California, United States - Edamame soil | ecosystem: Environmental > Terrestrial > Soil > Garden | place: USA: California... | reverse complement strand
GGAAGATGCCCCGCCGTTCGAGGGCCACGAGGACCAGCAGCAGCATCGCCGCACTGAGTGCGATGTCGAGGCGCGACGGGATGTACTTGCCGATCCCGTACCAGGCGACACCGAGTGCGACGCCAGCAAGGAGGATGAACCTCGCACGATGACCTTCCATCAGTTCACCCCCCGCCCGGCAAGCGCGACCCCGGCTTGCCGCTGGACCAGGCGATTGTCGGGACCGGGCACGGCCCACGAGGCCCAGCCGGTCCAGGTTCCCACCAGCCGGAGGTCGCGCACGCTGTCGGGGACGATGAACCGAAGCGTCTGCTCGGCCGTGTCGCCCGGGAAGAGCGGGCCACTCCACTTGAGGTCCTCGGCGTGATAGTGGGTGCCCTGCCCGTCGGAGACATAGAGGTCGAGCAGACGCGGATCCTCGGGTACCGCCCTGGCATCGCTCCGGGCTCGCACGCGGACGAGGAGCTCGCCGTTCCGCGATGCGGAGAGCGCGGTGACGTGGAGATGGCAATCGAGGCCGCAGAAGGAGAGTTCCTCACCCGGCTCAAGTGTCCGGCCCCTCAGCACGATCGGGCCGGCGACGAGCGAGAGGAGCCACGCGCCCAGCAATGCGCCGGTGCCGGTCACGGCCCAGCGTGCGACGCGATCGCTCTGCCGCATCCGCGCGACGAGGAGGATCGTGAGCCCGGCCGCCGTGCCGGCCACGGTGACCAGGAAGAGCGCGGCGCCACCAATCCGCAGCAGCGTGCCGGCCAGGGAGCCGGGATCGATCGACATGTCATCCTCCGCTTTGCATCACAAAGTTGAGAGGGCCGAAGAAGGGCGCTGTCGCCAGCGCCCTATGCCAATCGGCCTTACCGCGGCCGGGTGGCCTGGATCAGTGCTTCCATGTGCGCGAGGTAGCGCTCGAGCGCCGCACGCCCCGCGGCGGTCAGCGTGTAGCGGGTGCGCGGCGTCCGGCCATCAAACGCCTTGTCGCATCGCACGTAGCCGGCTTCCTCGAGCTTCCTTCCATGCACGCTCAGGTTCCCGTCCGTCGTCGCGAGCAGTTGCTTGAGCTCGTTGAACGTGAGTGAGTCGTTCACCGCCAGTGCGCTCACGATGGCGAGGCGCATCCGCTCGTGAATGACCCGGTCGAGCTCGAGCGCATCCCCTGCACCGCCGGCCGCCGCCTTGAGTGCGGACCCGCGCGGGGCGTCATCGCCCTGGTTGAGTGAACGAGCTGACGACGACCTAGCCACCGTGACGCCTCGCGATCAGGAAACCAAAGACAAGGTGAAGGCCGCCGAAGCCCGTCGCCATCCACCAGTCGCCGAGGGCGGGGCTGGTAGCGAACGCCAGCAACCCCGCGGCGACGAAGCAGGCACCCATCACCGGGATGATCCGCACCGAGAACGCGCCACCGGTGAGGAGCGCCGTGCCATAGAGCAGGAGCCAGGTGCCGGGGAGCAGCGAGAGCATGCCGGCGCGTACCAGCACGAAGGTCAGGACCAGCGCCGCGCCGAATGGCGGGAGGTAGCTCAACAGGAAGCGCCGTGCCGGACGGGTGAGGAAGTATCCCTCCGCGCGCCGCACCTTGAGCACCATCGCACCGATGCCGATCCCGCCCGCGAGCGCCGCCTCGGCCAGCCAGATCGCGAGCCACTCGCGCGAGCTCGCGGAGCGAGACGCCAGCACGCTCGCGCCGATCGCGGTCAGGCCCATCGCGACGCCGCCCCACCCAGGCACGCCGGTAAACGACGACGCCCGCTCCATCGCCGAGCGGATGAAGTCGAGGTTGTCGGCAGCGCGATCGTGCAGCGCCGGGATGTCCCGCCCGGGAAGTGGTTGCGCCATGACTCCGAGCATACGGTCGAACTGATCCTTGATCAAGCAGGGTACTTTGTATAGTAAAGCTGCGTCGCCGGCAACGCAAGGCTGAGGCCTCCGCCTTCTCCGTCCTCTCCGTCCTATCCGTCGTGACCGGGGTACTTTCCAAACAACCCTGCCTCAGGAGCACGTCGTGGGCCTTGTCACCGAGTTCAAGGAATTCGCCCTCAAGGGCAACGTGATGGACCTGGCGGTCGGCGTCATCATCGGAGCGGCGTTCGGCAAGATCGTCGATTCCGTGGTCAACGACCTGATCATGCCGATCGTGGGGCGCCTCACCGGTGGACTCGACTTCTCGAACCTTTACATTCCCCTGAGAGAAATCCCGGCCGGTGTGCCCGCGACGCTCGACGCCGTGAAGAAGGCGGGGATTCCGGTGTTCGCCTACGGCAATTTCCTCACGGTGCTCCTCAACTTCCTCATCCTGGCCTTCATCATTTTCCAGATGGTCAAGTTCATGAACCGACTCAAGAAGCAGGCGCCGGCGGCGCCTCCGGCCCCGCCCGAGGACGTCGTCCTGCTGCGGGAGATCCGGGACGCGCTCCGGGCCCGGTAGGCATTGCTGGGGAAGAGCTTCGCGCTGGCAGCGGCCCTCGCCGTTGCCGGCGCCCCGCCGTTGCTGGCGCAGGACAGTGTGCACGTGCAACCCGATACCGCGATCACGCAGGCGATGGACAGCGTCGCGAGCCAGATGCTCGACAGCGCCGTCTCCCGCCTCTCCCTGCCGGCGAAGCAGCCTCGCAAGTGGGAACTCACGGCGGACCTGGGCCTGGTGAGCACCGCCGGCAACACCGACGTGCTGAGCCTCAACTTCAACGAGCAGTTCACCTGGGCCGATCGCCGCTGGAAGTTCCTGCAGACCGGCAAGGGACTCTCGTCGAGGACCGACGGGGTCCAGAATGCGGAGTACCATGCCTTCGGCGTGCGGGGGGAGTACTACGTCGGCCAGCTCACCTGGGCCTACGTCTCGCTGCACTATGACCGGAACCCGTTTGCCGACGTGGGCCAGCGATTCGAGGAAGGAGCGGGTGTCCAGGTGGGTATCGTGGGCACGCCGCGCGACACGCTCAACTTCGAGGTCGGCGCATCGCTGGCGCAGCAGGCGACGGCCGACTTCACCAATCGCTTCGTCTTCTCGGCCGGCCGCGCCGCGAGCTACTACGTGCACGTGTTCAGGCAGGGAGCGATCTTCACGCAGAAGGCCGCCCTGCAGCCGACCTTCCAGGGCGACGGCGGATTGCGCTTCATGACGGAAACCAGCGTGGTCGCGCCGCTCACGAAGAAGCTCGGCCTCAAGGTCGCCTATCGCATCCAGCAGGACAACGTCAACAGCCTCACCGATACCGATTCCAAGGTCGATCGTTATCTCACCACCAACCTGCAGGTCCGATTCTAGGAGCGTCGATGAACGGGATCTTCGTGGCAATTGGCCTGGCCGCCGGCGTGCTTGCCGGCCTCTTCGGGGTCGGCGGTGGCATCCTCATCGTGCCTGCGCTCATGGGCCTCGCGAAGTTTCCCATCAAGGAGGCCACCGGGACCTCGCTCGGGGCGCTGCTCCTGCCGGTGGGCCTGTTCGGCGCGCTCAACTACTACCGCGCCGGCCACCTCAACGTGCAGGCCTCGCTGCTCGTCGCACTGGGACTGCTGTGCGGTGCCTGGGCCGGCTCCAAGCTTTCGCTGATGATGTCGGGCGCCACGCTGCAGCGGGCCTTCGCCGTCTTCCTCGCCCTCGTCGCCGTGCGGATGTGGTTCAAGGCCTGATGCGATGCTGACCCTCACCGACCGCGGGCTCTACTGTGCCGCGGGCGGTTTCCACGTCGATCCCTGGGGACCGGTCGCTCGCGCCGTGGTGACTCACGCGCATGGCGATCACCTCGTGTGGGGGTGCGGGGTCTACCTCACCAGCAACCAGGGCCGCGCGATCGCGAGTCATCGCCTCGGCGGCGTGCCGGTCGAGGGCCTCGACTGGGGAGAGCGGCGCACGATCGGCGACGTGACACTCTCGCTCCATCCCGCTGGTCATATCCTCGGTTCCTCGCAGGTCCGTCTCGAGCATCGTGGCGAAGTGTGGGTGGTGTCGGGCGACTACAAGGTCGCACCCGACCCGACGGTGACTCCCTTCGAGCCGGTCCGTTGTCACACCTTCATCAGCGAGAGCACCTTCGGCCTGCCGGTCTACCAGTGGCCCGACGAACGGGGGGTCTTCGCGGACATCCACGCATGGTGGCGGGCCAACCAGGCCGAAGGACGGACCAGCATCCTCTATGGCTACGCCCTCGGCAAGGCACAGCGGCTCCTCGCCGGACTCGATCCCGCCACTGGCCCGATCCTCACCCATGGTGCCGTCGAGACGATGGCCGAGCTCTATCGCCAGGCCGGCGTCCCGCTTCCGGCGACCCGGCCCGCGACCACGGCGCGGCAGCCCGACTGGGAACGGGCGATGGTGATCGCGCCGCCCTCGGCGGATGCGTCGCCCTGGGCGCGGCGATTCGGCCACGCCGGCACCGCGATGGCGAGTGGATGGATGCGCGTGCGCGGCGCCCGGCGCCGGCGCGGCTTCGATCGCGGCTTCGTCCTCTCCGATCACGCCGACTGGCCCGGCCTGCTCGAGGCCATCGCGGCGACGGGCGCGTCCACCGTGTGGGTGACGCACGGCTTCACCGGCCCGCTGGTGCGATGGCTCCGTGAACAGGGGCTGGACGCACAGGCCATCGCCACGCGCTTCGAGGGCGACGTGGACGAACCCGTGGCGGACGAGCAGGCGACACCGTGAGGCGGTTCGCGGCACTCTACACCGCGCTCGACGAGACGACATCCACCCTCGCCAAGACCGGCGCCATGACGGCGTACCTGCGCGAGGCACCCCCGGCCGATGCCGCGTGGGCACTGAGCTTCCTTTCGGGGCGCCGGCCCAAGCGACTCATTCGCACCGCATTGCTCCAGCGCTGGGCTCGCGAGGCCGCGGGAATTCCCGAGTGGCTCTTCGACGAGTCGTACCAGCAGGTCGGCGACCTTGCCGAGACGATTTCGCTCCTGGTACCGGATCACGGCACCAGCAGGGACGAGTCGCTCGACTGGTGGGTCCGCGAGCGGATCCTGGCGCTCCGTGACATGGACGAGGCCCGGCAGCGCGAGGCGGTCGAGGCCACCTGGCGCGAGCTCGGCGGGCGTGAGCGGTTCGTCTTCCTCAAGCTCATCACCGGCGCGTTTCGTGTCGGCGTGTCGGAGCAGCTCGTGATTCGAGCCGTCGCCGCGGTGAGCGAGCTGCCGGAGGAAGTGGTCGCGCACCGCTTGATGGGAGGGTGGGAACCGTCCGCCGAGTTCTATGAACAGCTGGTCGCGCGCGACACGCGGGACGCCGACCGAAGCAGGCCGTATCCGTTCTACCTCGCCTATCCGCTGGAGCAGGAACCCGACGCGCTCGGGACGCCGCTCGAGTGGCAGGCCGAATGGAAGTGGGATGGCATCAGGGCGCAGGTCGTCCGCCGGGGCGGAAGCGTGTTCGTCTGGTCCCGTGGGGACGAGCTCATGGCCGGCCGCTTCCCGGAGGTCGAGGAAAGTGCCCGCCTCCTTCCCGAGGGCACGGTCATCGATGGTGAACTGATGCCGTGGCGCGATGAGTCTGCCCTGCCCTTCGCGCTGCTGCAGCGACGCATCGGCCGGAAGGCCGTGACGCGGAAGATCCTGACAGAAGTGCCGGTCGTGCTCGTCGCCTACGACCTGCTCGAGTTCGGTGGTGATGATGTCCGCGGCCGGCCGCTCGAGGAACGGCGAACGTTGCTCACCAGCCTCATCCGCGCCTTGCCGGCATCATCCGCCTTTCGTCTCTCCCCCGTCGTCTCGTTCGAATCCTGGAGCGAGCTGGTGCTCGCTCGCGAGGGTTCCCGGGATCGGGCCGCCGAAGGGCTGATGCTTAAGCGCATCTCGAGTCCCTACGGCACCGGCAGGCGGCGGGGTGATTGGTGGAAGTGGAAGGTCGATCCCTACTCGGCGGATGCCGTCCTTATCTATGCGCAACCGGGGCATGGCCGCCGGGCCGGCCTTTTCACCGACTACACCTTCGGCGTGTGGGATGGGGAGCAACTGGTTCCCTTCGCGAAAGCCTACTCCGGGCTGACCGATGAAGAGATCCGGGAAGTGGATGCCTTCGTGCGGCGTCATACAATCGACAAGCATGGGCCGGTTCGCGTGGTGGAACCGCTGCTCGTCTTCGAGATCGCGTTCGAGGGACTGCAACGATCTTCACGACATCGCTCCGGAGTTGCGGTGCGTTTCCCCCGCATGGCGAGGTGGCGACGCGACAAGGTAGCGGCCGACGCGGACTCCCTGGAAACGATTCTGACCCTCCTCGGGGCGGCGGAACGAGGCCGGAACGCCTGACGCAACAACTTGCCAAACGATTGCCATATAACAGGTTACGGCATTCGCCACGGCCAGCCTGTGTCAACTCGTTCGACGATGTAATGAAATAGCACGGCGCGGCATGGACCCTGCGGATGTGATGGGCGAACCACTGGCGCTGCAATCGGCTGCGCGCCTTTACCCACACATCTGGAGTTGCTCGTGCGGATGCTCCGCCCACTCGCGATTGCTCTCGCGCTGACTGCGCTGTCGCGGCCTGCGTTTGCCGACGACCCGCCGACAACCCAGCTGCGCATGACCGGCGTGAACGGCGCTGTGTCAGGCGGTGTGTATGTCGGTCCCTATCAGGCGGTGCTCGGCAGCATGCCTGGCGCGCCCTCGATCGACATCTTCTGCGTCGATTACCTCAACCACTCGTACATAGGTCAAACGGCCCAGGTCGTCCAGACGACGCTGGGATCCGGGAGCGACCTGAGCCACACGCGCATCGGCTCGTCGGGCGGGATGCTGATCCTCGGCACCAATTACTCGGCGCTCGATCGCTACCGGATGGCGGCGCTCCTGACCGACCAGTTCGCCCTGGTCGCTGCGACGACGCCCCCGGCAAGCCTGGGTTCCGCCTACGGCAACATCCACCGGGCCATCTGGAACATCACCGCCGGTCCGGAGCCGAATGGCATTCCCGACGCCGGTGCCTCGACCTGGATTTCCTGGGTTACTGCCTGGTACAACGCCAACGGCGCGTCGGTGAACTGGGATCACTACATCGTGCTGTCGGATGCCTCGATGCAGCCGGGCACCCCGATGATCGGCGGCATGCAGGAGTTCATCACCACCACGCCGGAGCCGGGTACCCTGATCCTGCTGGGCAGCGGAATGCTCGTCATGCTAGTATTCGTCCGCTCCCACGGAAACGCCTGACACCGAGAGACTGGTGACCGCGACTTCACTGGGGCCCTCCGGGGCCCCTTTTCGCAAGATCAGTTCGGCCCTCTACCTGGTGGCCGTCCTCCTGGTACTGGTGCCACTGGTGGACTTCGCCACGAGCGTGGTGCCGTACCTCCCCGGCTCGGCCAAGTGGCGCTTCGCCTCGGTGTCACTGTTCTCCGGCTTCCTGCTGACCCCCCTGCTCGGGTTCGCGATGATGATGTGGGTCGCGAGCGTCATGCAGCATCGGCGGGTCATCAAGCTGCTCGCAATCCTCTCGCTGCTGGGATGCCTGGCACTCATCGGTGCGTGCGGGATCCTCGCGCTCGACGTGATCGAGCTCCGCGCTGGTGCGGAGGGTGAGGTGCAGCAGGCCATCGTGCTCTCGGGCACCCGCGCCCTCCTCAAGAACGTCCTGGTCGGCCTCGCCTTTCTCTGGCTGGCCGTGGCCTGCCGGCAGGCACTCAAGGTGATGGAGCCACCCCGGGACGACCTGCCCATGAGCCCGATCGTCGGAGGCCGCCGCTGATCGCTGGGGCGCCTCCCTCCGGGGGCGCCCTGTGCAAGCCGCTCCGGGGGGTTCGTCCTACCTGCCTGACCGGGAACCGCCGTTTCCGGACCTAGCACCCAACAGAACGAGCAGGACGCCATCATCAAGGGAGGCCTCGTGCGCCAGCACGTGAGGTATCTCCTCGCGCTCATGAGCGTGATGGGCTGCGGGCACACCGACCCGTTCACCGACCCGGACAACGCCGAGGACGGCCCGTTTGCGGCGGGCGATCCCCTCAGGCTGACCTACAACGTCGGCGTCGATGGCTTTCCGTTCTACCTGCCGGGCGACTCCCTGATCGGCTACGCCTTCGCGCGACCCGGCGCCACCAACAGCAACCAGTGCTTCGGGGTGCTGCCCGTTGGCGGTGGTACCACGATCAGTGAGTCGTGTCCCCGCACCGCGGCCTCGCTCGATTCGACCGAGCGCTTCGAGGTGGGCGTACCGCTTTCGGCGGACTCGGTCCTGCTGCTCAACGTGACGCGCCGGTTCGGGCGGCTGACCGACGACGTCGGGTACATCGGCCGCGCGCCATGGCGCGATGCGACGTCGTTCAGCGTCATCCAGCGGTTTCCCATCCAGACACCCAGCGGGAGCATCGAGTTCCCGCCGAGTCACATGGCGCTCACCGGTGATGGCCACGTTGCCTACCTGGCCACGACCATAAGCAGCGCCTGTCCCGGTCTCGATCCGACCTGTCCGGACCCGATCCGGCCGGTCCCGCTCGTTCACGGACTCGAGATCGCGCAGGTGCCGTTGACGGGCGGGGCCATCCAGGTCCTGTCGGGCACCGCGTTCGCCACTTCGATGGCGGCCGGCCGCGCGCCAGGATCGGTCATCTTCACCTTGCCGCTCGACACCCAGGTCTACGAGCGCGACGGCGCGGGCAACATCACGGTGCTGGTGGACATGCTGCAGGGCCCCGCCGCTCGCGACGTGCAGCTGCACGGCGACTCGGTCGTGGCGATCACCGGCGGCCCGGTGGAGGTCTACATACTGCCGGATGGGCAGCTGCTTCAGTCGGTGACTCCCGGCAACATCTCGATTGGGCGCATCAGTACCGGCGAGGCCTCGGTGGTTGTCCCGGGCGCCTGGGCGAGACCCTCGTTCTCGAGCGACGGCACGAAGCTGGTGGCTCAGTCCTTCGATACCGGTGCGGGCGACGTCTACACGGTGACCCTCCCATGAGGTGGGTCGTGGTGGGGGCGGTGCTCGCCGCCGGCGTGCCGTTGCACCTCGCCGCGCAGGACGGGGCGATCGGCGGCCGCGTGACCGAGACCGTGACCGGCACCGGCATCCCCGAGGTGGCCGTGCTGGTGGAAGGCTCCGAGCGCGGCGCCGTGACCGATTCGGGCGGCTACTACCGGATCCGGCAGGTGCGCGCGGGGACGTACACCGTCCGCTTCCGGCGCATCGGGTACCGGTCGGGCATCGTGCGCTCGGTGGTGGTGCGTACCGGCGAGACGGCACGGGTGGACATCGCCCTCGAGGCGCGCGCGGTGCAGCTCGACGAGCTCGAGTTCGAGGCGGCGGTGGATTCGGCCCTCGATCCGCTGCAGGTGCGCACCGAACAGCGGATCACCGCGGCCGACCTGCGGCAGCTACCGGTGAGCTCCCTCGATGAAGCGCTCGACCTGAGTGCCGGCGCCGTCGGCACGAGCTATCGCGGCGGGCGCCCCGGCCAGCAGTCGTTCATCCTCGACGGCCTTGGCGTCAAGAATCAGCTCGATGCCAGCACCAACGACATCGGGATCCGGATCCCGCCCGACATCCTCACCGAGGCGGCGCTCATCACCAATGGCTTCTCGGCGAGGTATGGCCAGGCCATCTCGGGCATGATCAACGTGGTGACCCGCGACGGCACGCCCAACTGGCAGGGGCGCATCGCGTACGAATCCGACCGGTACTTCGGCGGGACGGCGGATCACGGCCTCGATCGCGTGGTGGTCGCGGCGGAGGGCCCGATCGTGGCCGGCATCCGCGGCGTGTTCGGCGTGGACCTCAACGGCCGGCTGGACTTCGATCCCGTGGGCGCGCCGGCACCAACCGATCCGCTCGACCCGCGCAGTTCGCAGCCCTCGCCACTGCCACACAATGCGGGTGAGCAGCTCTCGTTTGCGGGCAAGCTCGTCATCCCGCTCACCAGCCGGCAGACGGTGCGGCTCTTCGGCCTGTACTCGAGCCAGCAGCAGCAGCTGTACGACCAGTTGTACAAGTACGACCTGCAGTACGCCCCGGTCGTGAACTTCCAGGGAACGCTCGCGAGTGCCGCCTTCCAGCATGTGTCGGGGCCGACCGCGAAGACCCCGTTCGTCCTGGACGTGAAGGCCGGTTACCTCAACCGGGAGTTCCTGCGGGGCCAGCAATCGGACTCGGTGGACTTCGTCGCGGGTGCGTTCACGTTCGACAAGTACCACATCCTGGGCGAGGACATCGCACGCGCCAAGGACACGACGACGGCACTCGCGCCGATTCCGGGGATGTACCTCCCGGCCAACTCCGCGAAGAGTCCGTGGGGCGTCCCGGGATTCTTCCGGACGCAGAACGGGCGCGGCGACGTGGTCTGGAACGAGTACACCGAGCTGCGCGGGCAGGTGGATGCGACCATCGGCATCGGCGCCCGCACCGACCTGTACGTCGGCGGCGAGTACATGTCGCAGCATGTCGAGACCTTCCAGCGCGCGCTCGGCTACCTCCCCGTCGGTGATTCGGTGCCGCCGGCATCGGCCTCGGACTTCAAGCCCACGGCGGCGGCGGCGTACATCGAGGGTCAGTACCGGGTGCAGGACCTCGCCTTCACCGGCGGCGTGCGCTACGACCGGTTCGATGCGCGCCAGGACCTCGGCGGCGATTCCACGTCCAAGGTGCAGTCGGCATTCAGCCCGCGCATCGCGGTGTCCACGCTGGTTCAGGGTGCCACGATCGTCGCGAGCTTCGGGTACTTCACCCAGCCACCGGACTACCAGTTCCTCGTGGACCAGGCGTTCGCCGACACCAACCGCACCGGGCGCTTCCGCGTGGGCAACCCGAACCTCGGATTCGAGCGGGCATGGCAGTTCGAGTTCAACATCCGGATGCGTCCCCGCCCGGAATTGCTGGTCAAGACCGGCCTCTACGCCAAGCGGCTCTACGGACTGATCGCCTCCGTGCCCTTCGGGACCAATCCCGACTCCGCCATCTTCGGGAACGATGACTACGGCACCGTGCGCGGCCTCGAGGTCATCGCCGAGCGCGCGATCAAGGGCGGATGGGGGGCCCGGCTCCTCTACACGCTGCAGTTCGCCGATGCGAGCTCGACCAGTCCCTTCCTGCTCCGGCGCTCGTTCACCATCGACCCGGTCACGGGTGATACCATCCTGCCGGCCAAGGTCGAGTTCCCTCTCGATTACGATCGCCGGCACTCGCTCACCGGCATCGTGCAGGGCATCGTACCCCCGAATGTCGGCCCGCGAGTTGGCAACGCATACCCGTTCGCAAGGTGGGAGATGGCGGGCATCCTCCGGCTCCTGAGCGGCCTGCCCTATACCTCGGTCTCGCCGCCACCGGACACGCTGCTCGGGCCGCCGAACGACTCGCGACTTCCCTGGACCTGGACCTTCGACCTCCTGGTGCGGCGGCCGCTGCAGCTGGGTGGCGTGCAGGGCAGCGTCTATTTCGACGTCCGGAACCTGTTCAACGTCGCCAACATCTTCAGCGTACGACGCGACACCGGCACCCCGTTCGCGACGGATGACCAGATTGCGGCCAGCGCCGACTCGGCCTTCATCGCGAACCCGACGCCGATCCCGTACGAGTCGCCGCACTATCGCCGGTGGGCCGACGCGAACAACGACGGCTTGCTGAGCGGGCCGGGCGAACTGATTCCCCTGTACCAGCGGGCCGCGACCGACTGGTACCAGCCGGTGTTCTTCTACGGACCGCCGCGGCTCATGCGCATCGGCGTCGAGTTCCTGTTCTAGCTAGCTTGGGGAGGTGACCCCGAGCACGATCGAGTCCTGGTTCGCGAGCCGGGGCTGGCAGCCGTTCCCGTTCCAGCGGAAGGTGTGGCAGGCATACCAGGCCGGCGCGAGTGGACTGGTGCATGCCGCGACTGGAACGGGCAAGACCTACGCGGCGGCGCTCGGGCCGATGATCGAGTGGCTCGCGGAACATCCTGCCAGCGCGCCCGCGCGCCGCCGTGCCCTCACCGCTCCACTGACATTGCTCTGGCTCACGCCCCTGCGGGCGCTGGCCGCCGATACCGCCGAATCCCTTCGTGATGCCGTCGCCTCGCTGGGCCTGCCCTGGTCGGTCGAAACCAGGACGGGCGACACCACTGCCGCCGTTCGCGCGCGCCAGCGACGGCGCCTCCCGACGGTCCTCATCACCACGCCCGAAAGCCTCTCGCTGCTCCTCACCCGTCCCGATGCCGACGGCCTCTTCGAGCACCTCCGCGCGATCGTGGTGGATGAGTGGCACGAGCTCATGGCCAGCAAGCGCGGCGTGCAGACCGAGCTTTGCCTCGCGCGGGTACGGAAGCAGGCGGGTGCGCTTCGCGTCTGGGGCCTGTCGGCCACGATGGGCAACCTCGACGAGGCGATGGAAACGCTGCTCGGTTACGAGGCCGATGGCACCCCGCGCCCCGGCACGCTGGTGCGAGGCGAGACACCGAAGGCGCTCGAGGTCGACGCGCTGATCCCCGACACCATCGAGACCTTTCCATGGGCCGGCCACCTCAACACCCGGCTGCTGCCTGCGGTCATTGCGGCGATCGAACAGGGCCGCACCGCACTCGTCTTCACCAACACGCGCTCGCAATGCGAGATCTGGTTCCAGGCGCTGCTCGATGCACGGCCCGACTGGGCCGGCGTGCTGGCGCTGCACCACGGATCGCTCGAGCCACGGGCCCGCAAGGCCGTCGAGGAGGGCCTCCGCACCGGCGCGCTTCGTTGCGTGGTGTGCACCTCGAGCCTCGACCTTGGCGTCGACTTCTCACCGGTGGACCGCGTGCTGCAGGTGGGAAGCCCCAAGGGGGTCGCGCGCTTGGTGCAGCGGGCAGGGCGGAGCGGACACCAGCCCGGAGCCGTGAGCCGGGTGACCTGCGTCCCGACGCATGCCTTCGAGCTGGTCGAGGTGGCCGCCGCGCGCACGGCACTCGAGCAGGGCGCGATGGAAGCGCGCACTCCCGTCGAGCGTCCGCTGGACCTGCTGGCGCAGCACATCGTGACCCTGGCGATGGGGCGCGGCGTCTCCCGCGCGGACCTGCTCCCGGAACTCCGCTCGACCCACGCCTATCGCGACCTCACCGAGGAGGAACTCGAGTGGGTGCTGGCGTTCGTGATCCATGGGGGCGAGACGCTGCGGGCGTATCCCGAGTACGCCAAGGTGCGCGAAACGGACGGGCTGCTCACGGTGAGCGACCGGATGGTCGCGATGCGGCATCGCCTCTCGATCGGCACCATCATGAGCGATGCCGCCCTCACCGTGCGCTACCTCAAGGGCAAGTCACTCGGCACCGTGGAGGAGTCGTTCATCGCCCGGCTCTCGAAGGGCGACCGCTTCATCTTCGCGGGCAAGCCGCTCGAGTTCGTGCGCCTGCGGGACCTGACGGCGTGGGTGCGGCGCGCGCCCAACCCGCAGGGTGCGATCCCGCGATGGGGCGGCGCCCGCATGCCGCTCTCCACCGAACTCGCCGCCGCGGTCCGGGCCCGGCTGGAGGAAGCGCGACGGGGGCGGTTCATCGGCGCGGAGATGGAAGCGGTGCGTCAGGTGCTGGAGCGGCAGGCCGAGATCTCGGCGATCCCGGCCCCGGACGAGATCCTGATGGAGCGTTTCCGCACGAAGGACGGGTATCACCTGTTCGTCTATCCGTTCGAGGGACGGCTGGTGCATGAGGGCCTGTCGGCGCTCTTTGCCTATCGCCTGGCGCAGCACGCACCGATCTCCTTCACCTTCTCATGCAACGACTATGGCTTCGACCTGCTGTCGCCCGACATGGCTCCGCTGGAGGAGGCGCTCGAGTCGGGGCTGCTGAGCGACACTCACCTGCTGCACGACGTGCTGGCGAGCCTCAACGCCGCGGAGCTGGCGCGCCGCCAGTTCCGGGAGATCGCCCGCGTCGCCGGACTCGTGTTCGGCGGCTATCCCGGGCGCGACAAGACCATGAAGCAGCTCCAGGCGTCCGCGAGCCTCCTCTACGACGTGTTCACGCGATACGACCCCGACAACCTCCTGCTGCACCAGGCGCAGCGAGAGGTCCTGGAAAAGCAGCTGGAGCAGACCCGGCTGGGCATCACGCTTCGCCGCATGGCGCAGAGCCGCGTCACCATACTCGACCTCGACCGGCCTTCCCCTCTCTCCTTCCCGCTGCTGGTGGATCGCACCCGCGAGGAGGTGAGCTCCGAGCCGCTGGAGGAACGGGTGCGCCGGATGGTGGCGTCATATGATCGCCGCGAGCCTGGCGCCGCGACCATCCGCCCGAAGCCGTCGCGTCCGCGAAAGTCACGGGTGAAGCCCCGTGCGTGACGTCGTCGCCGGTGAGGAACTGACCCTGCTGCCGGAGCGCGCGGCCTGGTGGGAGTCTCGCTCGACGCTCATCGTCGCGGACCTCCACTGGGGAAAGGATGCGACCTTCCGGGCCGCGGGAATTCCCGTTCCCGGCGGCGCGGTGATGGATGATCTTGCGCGCCTGAGCCGGGCGCTCGAGCGGACGGGAGCGCGGCGACTCATCGTACTGGGCGACATGCTGCATGCGCGCTCCGGCGCGCGCGCCGTCACGACGCGAGACACGCTTTCGCAGTGGCGCGAACGCCACCGGGACCTCGAGATCACACTGGTCCGTGGCAACCATGATCGCCATGCCGGCGATCCCCCTGCCGGCCTGGGCATCGCCTGCTACGACGAGCCGATGGTCGAACCACCGCTCGTGCTGCGGCACCATCCCGCCGAGGATGAGCAGGGATACGTCCTCGCGGGTCACGTGCATCCTTCGGTGCGGCTCCGCGGGCCGGGAGGGAGCGGAGCGACGCTGCCGGCGTTCGTCTTCGGGCCGAGGGTCGGGCTGTTGCCGAGCTTCGGGTCGTTCACCGGGTCGGGCGTGATCGAGCCCGGAGAGGCGGACCGGATGTTCGTGATCGCGGGAGATGAGGTCGTGCGCGTTGGCATGGCGAGGCAGCAGAGATAACAAGGAGGGAACGGGCTTTCCGTGTCAGGCCCGTTGCCTCGCTGTGCTTCTCCCTTGGCTCATTTGTGAATAGTTTCACAAAGCACTGAACCGGGATCCTCGATGTCCGACCTGCTGGCCGCGCGCTCCCAGATGGGGATGTCGCTCGCCTTTCACATCATCTTCGCCGTCATCGGCATCGGCATGCCGCTGCTCATGGTGGTGGCGGAGCGCCGGTGGCAGGTGACGGGCGACGCGGTGTACCTCGACCTCGCGAAGCGCTGGTCCAAGGGCACGGCCATCATGTTCGCGGTGGGCGCCGTCTCGGGCACGGTCCTCTCGATGGAGCTCGGGCTCCTCTGGCCCAACTTCATGCTCCTGGCCGGCCCGATCATCGGCATGCCCTTTTCCCTCGAGGGCTTTGCCTTCTTCGTCGAGGCGATCTTCCTCGGCATCTACCTGTACGGCTGGAACCGGCTCTCCGGCGGCGCGCACCTCGCGGCCGGCATCCTGGTCGCGATCAGCGGCGCGCTCTCGGGGATCTTCGTCGTCATCGCCAACGCGTGGATGAACGCGCCAACCGGCTTCGAGATGGTGAACGGGCAGGCGGTCAACATCGATCCCGTGGCCGCGATCTTCAATCCCGCCGCGTTCACGCAGACCCTGCACATGACGCTGGCAGCGTACAGTGCGACGGGCTTCGCGGTGGCGGGCATTCACGGCTACATGCTGCTCAAGCGCCCCGGCAACCTCTTCCATCGCCATGCGCTCACCGTGGCCCTCATGGTCGGCGCCCCGGCGGCCGTGCTGCAGCCGGTTTCCGGCGACCTGAGCGCGAAGATGGTCGCGCGCACCCAGCCGGCGAAGTTCGCCGCAATGGAAGCCCACTGGGAGACCACGGCACCGGCGGCGCTGGTGATCGGCGGCTTCCCCGACCAGGAGGCGGCGCGGAATCGCTTCGGGATCGAGGTGCCGAGGCTCCTCTCATTCCTCGCGCATGGAAACGTCGACGCCGAAGTCACCGGCCTGGACCGCTTTCCCCGGGATGAGTGGCCCAACGTCCTCCTGACTCACCTGTCGTTCGACATCATGGTGGGACTCGGCCTCTACATGGCGGTGGTGGCACTCTGGGCCGCGTGGCTCGCGTGGCGGAAGCGCGAACTCGGGACGGAACGCCGCTTCCTCAAGGCGCTCGCGATCGCGGCACCGATGGGATTCCTCGCGATCGAGGCCGGCTGGATGGTGACCGAGCTCGGACGCCAGCCGTGGGTGATTCACGGCGTCATGCGCACCAGCGATGCCGTGACGCCGATGCCGGGCCTGATCGTGCCCTTCGTCTTCTTCACCCTGCTCTACATCGCACTGGCCGTCGCGGTGACCTGGCTGCTCTACCGGCAGATCGTGAAGAGTCCCGATGCCTGAACTGACGCCCGCACTCCTGGTCGCGGTGGCACTGCTGGTGTCGCTGGCCGCCTACCTCGTAATGGCGGGAGCGGACTTCGGGGGCGGGGTGTGGGACCTCTTCGCGTCGGGTCCCCGGAAGCGGGAACAACGCGAGCTGATCGCCGACGCGATCGGGCCGATCTGGGAGGCGAACCATGTCTGGCTCATCCTCGCCATCGTGCTCCTGTTCGTCTGCTTCCCGGCGGTCTTCGCGCGCCTGTCGGTGACGCTGCACATCCCGCTCACCCTGATGCTGGTCGGCATCGTGCTGCGCGGCTCGGCCTTCACCTTCCGCACCTACGACTCAGAGCGAGACCAGGTGCAGCAGCGCTGGGGAATGGTCTTCTCGTGGGCCAGCGTGGTGACGCCGTTCCTGCTGGGCGTGTGCGCGGGGGCGATCGCCGACGGCCACATCCCCGCGGCGCCTGCCGGCAGCTTCGTCCAGGGTTACATCGAGCCGTGGCTCCGCCCATTCCCGCTCGCCATCGGTGCGCTCGCGCTGGCGCTCTGCGCCTATCTCGCCGCGGTGTACCTGACGGTCGAGACCGACGACGCCGGGCTGCAGGACGATTTCCGCCGCCGCGCGTTCATCGCGGCGCTCGGTGTCTTCCTCGCCGCGATGATGGCCCTGATGCTGGCGCGGAGGCACGTGCCGCTGGTGTGGGATGGGCTCACCCGCAGCCGGTGGGCGTTCGCGTACCAGGTGACGGTGGGGACCTTCGGGATCGTGACGCTGGGTGCGCTCTGGACGCGTCGCTTCCGGGTGGCGCGCATCGCCGCGCCGGTGCAGGCGGCGCTGATCCTTGGTGGGTGGGCGCTCTGCCAGTACCCCTGGCTCCTGCCGGGCGACCTCACCATCGAGCAGG
>Ga0315910_10002244_pt1 | contig 17162 bp, 16 predicted proteins | sample EdamamesoilMG_FD_204470 | JGI IMG/M metagenome (GOLD analysis project Ga0315910, IMG submission 204470) | Garden soil microbial communities collected in Santa Monica, California, United States - Edamame soil | ecosystem: Environmental > Terrestrial > Soil > Garden | place: USA: California... | reverse complement strand
TGGATGCCAACCTGCAGCAGGACCTGGTGAACGCCGGCGTGATCAAGGACATCAGCGTGGACCAGGGCAAGGTCGGTGTGCGGATTGAACTGGGATATCCCGCCGCGGGCAGCCGCGAGCAAATTATCGAGGCAGCGCGCGCGGCGGTGTCGCATATACCGGGTGTGACCGCAGTGGACGTCACGCTCAACACCAGCATCCTGTCGCACGCGGTGCAAAAGGGCGTGAAGCCGTTGCGGCAAATCCGGAACACCATCGCCGTGGCCTCGGGCAAGGGCGGTGTCGGCAAGTCCACGACCGCGATCAACCTGGCGCTGGCGCTGCAGGCCGAGGGCGCCAGGGTCGGGATCCTGGATGCGGACATCTACGGCCCGAGCATGCCGCGCATGCTCGGATGCCACGCCAAGCCGGACAGCCCGGACGGCAAGTCCATCGAGCCCAACATCAGTTACCAGGTCCAGTCCATGTCCATCGGCTACCTGATCAACGAAGAGACGCCGATGATCTGGCGCGGCCCCATGGTGACCTCCGCGCTGGAACAATTGCTGAACGACACCAACTGGAAGGATCTGGATTACCTGGTCATTGATCTGCCGCCCGGCACCGGCGACATCCAGCTGACGCTGTGCCAGAAGATTCCCGTTTCCGGCGCCATCATCGTGACCACGCCCCAGGACATTGCGTTGCTGGATGCGCGCCGGGGACTGAAGATGTTCGAGAAGGTGGAGGTGCCGGTGCTCGGGATTATCGAGAACATGAGCACGCACATCTGCAGCAAGTGCGGTCACGAGGAGCATATCTTCGGCTCCGGCGGCGGCCGCCAGATGGCGGAACAGTACAACGTGGAATTGCTGGGCGCGCTGCCGCTGGACATACGCATCCGTGTCGGCGGCGATGATGGCCGGCCCATCGTGGCCATGGAGCCGCAATCCGCGATCACCGCGGCGTACCGCACCATCGCGCGGCGCGTGGGCGCCAAGTTGTCACAGCGCTCGAAGGACTATAGTTCGAAGTTTCCGAAGATTGTGATTGAGAATCGATGAAAAAAGCAGGTAGAAGGTAGGAGGTAGAATGTAGGGGAAAGACTTGCGCCCCGCACAATCTTTCTTACCCTATATTCTACCTACTACCTTCTATATTCTTCCTCTCATGCCCGTAAAATCCGACAAATGGATCCGCCGCATGTCCGAGCAGCACGGCCTTATCGAGCCGTTCGCGCCCGGGCAGGTGAAAATGGCCGGCGATCGGCGCCTGATCTCCTATGGCACGTCAAGCTATGGCTACGATGTGCGCTGCGCGCCGGAATTCAAGATCTTCACCAACATCAACAGCACCATCGTGGACCCGAAGGAGTTCGATGCACGTTCATTCGTGGATTACAGCGGCGACGTGTGCATCATCCCGCCCAATTCCTTTGCGCTGGCACGCACGGTGGAATACTTCCGCATCCCGCGCAACATCCTGGTGATTTGCCTCGGCAAGTCCACCTACGCGCGCTGCGGCATCATTGTCAACGTTACGCCGTTGGAGCCGGAGTGGGAGGGCCACGTGACGCTGGAGTTCTCCAACACCACGCCGCTGCCGGCGAAGATCTATTCCAATGAGGGCGTGGCGCAGGTCATCTTCCTGGAATCGGATGAACTGTGCGAAGTCTCATACAAGGATCGCGCGGGGAAGTATCAGGGACAGAAGGGAGTGACGTTGCCGAAGGCGTGAATAGACGGAATATGGAATTTGGAATATGGAATGTGGGGAGAACATCGCACCGCGCAGGTTTTGACTTTCCCCATATTCCATATTCCGAATTCCCCATCCCGTTAATGCCGCGCCGCCTCCGACACATCGAACACCCTTGCCGCCCGTGGCCGTAGATACACCCGCTGCCCGCGCTTCAGTCCGAACTCACGATACTGTTCGCGGGTGATTTGCACTTCCACGCCGCCCTGGCCATCCTCCCGATCCAGTTCCAGGCGAATGAACGCGCCCAGAGCGCGGATCTCGCGCACCAGGGCCGGCAGTGTCGCGCTGCCATTGGGCGCCAGCAGGACCTCTATGTCATGGGGGCGCACGAATACCTGTGCGTCGTCGCCCGTTCCGAGCGTGTGGTGATCGAGTTCGACCTCGGCATCCCCGATGAGGACACGCTCGTCGTGCACGCGCGCATGGAACAGGTTCACATCGCCGAGAAACTGGTATACGAACGCGTTTGCGGGCTGGTCATAGACCTGTTCCGGCGTGCCCACCTGCTCGATGTGGCCGTGATTCAGCACCACGATTCGGTCCGCCACCTCCAGTGCCTCTTCCTGGTCATGGGTGACAAACACGCTGGTCACATGGATCTCGTCATGCAGGCGCCGGATCCAGCGTCGAAGGTCCTTGCGCACGCGGGCATCCAGCGCGCCGAAGGGCTCATCCAGCAGCAATACCTTGGGCTCCACCGCCAGCGCCCGGGCCAGCGCAATGCGCTGGCGCTGGCCGCCGGAGAGTTGCGGCGGGAACCGGTCGGCGAGCCAGTCCAGTTGCACCAGTTGCAGCAATTCGTGGGCGCGGCGGCGGATCTCGCTCTCGGGCAGCCTTTGTGCGCGCGGCTTGACGCGCAGGCCAAATGCCACGTTGTCGAACACGGTCATGTGCCGGAATAGCGCGTAGTGCTGGAACACGAAACCGACATTGCGTTCACGGGCGTGCTCCTGCGTGGCATCCTCGCCATGGAACAGGATGCGCCCGGCATCCGGCACCTCGAGCCCGGCGATGATGCGCAGCAGCGTGGTTTTGCCGCATCCCGAGGGACCCAGCAACGCCACCAGCTCGCCGGACGGGATGTCCACGGTGACGTCACGCAGCGCGGAGAACGCGCCGAAGTTCTTGCTGACATTGCGGACTTCGATACTCATGCGACGGACTCCCTGATGGCAATTTGCTGGTCGCGGCGGATCTTCCACTCGAGCAGCGACTTGGCGGCCACGGTGACCAGTGCCAGCAGGCTGAGCAGGGATGCGAGGGCGAAGGACGCGGCGAAGCTGTACTCGTTGTAGAGGATCTCCACCTGCAGCGGGATGGTATTGGTGAGACCGCGAATGTGACCGGAGACGACGGAGACGGCGCCGAATTCACCCATGGCGCGGGCATTGCACAGGATCACACCGTAGAGCAGGCCCCATTTGACATTCGGCAGCGTGACGCGCCACAGCACCTGCCAGCCGCCGGCGCCCAGCAGCACCGCCGCTTCCTCCTCCTCCTTGCCCTGTTCCTGCATCAACGGGATCAACTCCCGCGCGACAAACGGAAACGTGACAAATATCGTGGCCAGCACGATGCCGGGTACGGCGAAGATGATGCGGATGTCGTGGGCCTGCAGCCAGGGCCCGAACCAGCCGTGCAATCCGAACATGAGCACGTAAACGAGACCGGCGATGACCGGGGAAACGGAAAACGGCAGGTCAATGAGCGTAATCAGGAAACTCTTGCCGGTGAACTCGAACTTGGCGATGGCCCAGGCGGCGGCGATGCCGAAGACGAGATTCAACGGCACGGCAATGGCCGCGCTGATGAGGGTCAGGCGAATCGCCGCGCGCGCGTCCGCATTGGCAAAGGATTCCAGGTAGACGTCCAGACCCTTGCGCAGGGCCTCGTAGAAGACCGCCGCCAGTGGCAGCACCAGGAATGCCGCCATGAACAGCACTGCCACGGCGATCAGCAGCCGGCGCACTGCCGGGGATTCGGTGGTGGCCGCGGTGCTGCGTGACCGGACAGGTGAGGAGAGGGCAATGACGCTGGCCATGGTCCGTGTCTCAGCGTTGCGTGGATCGCAACCAGGCCCAGCGCTGCAGGGCGTTGATGACCAGCAGCAGCAGGAATGAAACCACCAGCATGGTGGCGCCCAGGGCCGTGGCGCCGGCGTAGTCGTATTGCTCCAGCTTGGTGATGATCAGCAACGGCGTGATCTCCGACACCATGGGGATATTGCCGGCGATGAAGATGACGGAGCCGTACTCACCGATGGCGCGCGCGAAGGCCAGTGCAAAGCCGGTGACCACCGCCGGCACCATGGCCGGCAACATGACCTGGAGAAAAGTCTGCAGGCGGCTGGCCCCGAGACACGCCGCCGCTTCCTCCAGTTCCGGCTCAAAATCTTCCAGCACCGGCTGCACCGTGCGCACGACAAAAGGCAGACCGATAAAGGCCAGCGCCACGACCACGCCCAGTGGCGTGTATGCAACCTTGATCCCGATCTCCGCCAGGTAACGGCCTATCCAGCCATTCTCGGAATACACCGATGCCAGCGTGATGCCGGCGACCGCGGTGGGCAGCGCAAATGGCAGGTCCACGAGGGCGTCCAGGATGCGTTTGCCCGGAAATGAGTAACGCACCAGCACCCAGGCCACGATGACGCCGAATACCACGTTCAGTGACGCGCCGATCAGCGACGCCCCGAACGTCAGCCGGTAGGAGGCCAGCGCGCGCGGCGATGCCACCGTGTCCCAGATTTCGGGCCAGCTCAGGCTCGCGGTCTTCAGGAACAAGCCTGCCAGCGGGATCAGCACGATCAGGCTGAGGTAGACGACCGTGAAGCCCATGGCCAGTCCGAAACCGGGCAGTACGCTGTGGCGGGTAAGGAGCAGCGTCTTCATCTTGATTTGTGTCGGAAGCCCGTGGAGTCAGGGCCGCAAATACTACGGAGGGGTGTATATTCTATAAAGGATTAAAATATTATTATCTAGTTCTATATGGTTATAAGAGATTTAATCGGGATTGGACCCGTAAACACCCTGGCGGCAGGTTTCAGTGGCTGAACCGCAGAGCGCCTTGGGTCGGGCTGGTGGGAACCGGCGTCACGGGCAGTGGAAAGCGCGCTGTATTCAGCCAGCGCGCATTGCTGAGCCAGATCTGCCCCAGCATGAATCCGCGTTCGCGGTTGATGACGACAGTGCCACGTCGATTGCGGTCCATGAACACAATCCTGTTGTCCCGGCCGACCCACGTCTCCAGCAGTTTCAGAAATGCGGCGTCGTACAACGTGGCATGACGGCGCGTCAGGATTGGTCGCAGGTAGTCCTGGACCAGGTGCCATGAGTCCGACCGGCCGGGACGATGGCAGTTGAGTTCCAAGGTGCCGTTCATCACCTGGCCAGCATCACTTCCGTGGCCTTGAATACGGCCAACACCTCCGTGCCGACTTCAAGTCCGAGGGCATCCACGGAGCGGGTCGTGATCACGGAAGTCACGATATCGGCAGCCGTGAGCACATCCACCTCGGACACGATGGGACCGCGAATCACCTCTTTCACGGTTCCCTTGAACTGGTTTCTGGCATTGATCGCTGCAATTGGCATGTCATTGCTCCTGATGATTTCCATTGGTGGACCGCTGACACGGGGTCGGAGCTGGTCTGAAGCTCCGACCCCGCCGGGCCGGGAAGGAGGAGGTCCCGTGTGCTCGTGATTCAGTGCGCCAGGTAGATCCGGTCAAAGACACCGCCGTCGGCAAAGTGTGCTTCCTGCGCCTTTTTCCAGCCGCCGAACTCCTGGTCAATGGTGACCAGTTCCAGTTTCGGGAACAGGGTTGCGTATTTTGCCGCGACCTGTTCGTCGCGCGGCCGGTAATAGTGTTTCGCCACCAGTTCCTGCCCCGCCGGGGTGTACAGGAATTCCAGGTAAGCCCGGGCGACAGCGGCCGTGCCACGCCGTTGTGCATTCTTCTCCACCACCGTGACCGGCGGTTCGGCAAGTATGCTCAGTGATGGCGCCACGATTTCGAACTTGCCCTGTCCGAGTTCCTTGGTGGCGAGGAAGGCCTCGTTCTCCCAGGAGATGAAGACATCGCCAATGCCGCGCTCGGCGAACGTGATCAACGAACCGCGCGCACCGGTGTCCAGTACCGGGGCATTCTTGAACAGCTTGGCGATGAATTCCTCGGCCGCCGCATCGCTGCCGAGTTTCTTCTTCGCGAACGCCCAGGCCGCGAGGTAGTTCCAGCGCGCCCCGCCGGAGGTCTTCGGGTTGGGCGTCACCACCGAGACGCCAGGCTTCACCAGGTCATCCCAGTCCTTGATGCCCTTGGGATTGCCGTTCCGCACCAGGAAGACAATGGTCGACGTGTACGGTGAACTGTTGTTCGGCAGCTTCGCCTGCCAGTCCTGGGGTATCAGCTTGGCCTTGTCGAACAGCACGTCGATGTCAAAGGCCAGCGCCAGTGTCACGACGTCCGCCTCGAGTCCGTCCAGTACCGCGCGCGCCTGCTTGCCGGAACCGCCGTGGGACTGCTGGATGGTGACCGTGTCGCCGGTGCTGGCTTTCCAGTGCGCCGCGAAGGCGGTGTTGTACTCCTGGTAAAGTTCCCGTGTCGGGTCATAGGACACGTTCAACAGGGTTATGTCCTTCGCGTTGGCGTTCAGCGATGCGGCGACGCCCAGGATGCCGGCCGCCACGATCAGCGTTGCGCGTATTGAATTGAGGCTCATTGTTGCAATCTCCATTGAATGTTCGGTTTGGATGGGTGAATCAGTAGGAAACCTGGAAGCGACTCATCAAGGCATGTTCGGCCTTGCGGTCGTGCACATTGCTGCCGTCAGCAGCGATGGGCAGCGTGCCGTCACCGGCGCCGCCATCGAACGAGGTATGCGCGTAATTCAGGGCCACTCTTGAGTTCTGGTTCAGGTACCAGTTCACGCCGACGGTCCAGGTGTGGGCCGATTGGGCGCTGTCGGCCAGGTTGGCGTAGGCGCCGGACGAAAATGAATCACCGGCCTTGTTCGTGAACGTGTCTTCATCCAGGTTCATTTCGCTGTAACGGGCGACCAGTTCCCAGGCGCCCCAGCCGCCGGTGAGAAGGTCGAAAGGCGTGCTTGGCTTCACGCCCTTGAACGAGGCTTCTTCCCCGGTAACCAGGTACGAGGCCGCGACCTGCCATGCCTCATGGCTGAGTTTCTCTTTGGTGCCCGGCAGGATGACCGTGTTATCGACCACGCCCGTTTCCGAGACGCCGCCGGCTGACGGTGAGCCGCCGCTGGCCAGGCTGACATGCTGCTCGACGAGCGCGTATTCGCCCAGCAGGCCCAGTGACGCGTAGTAGTAATGCGCCTGCGGAGAAATGCGGAAACGTTCGCCGTCGGCCACCGCGGAACTGCTGTACCTGAAGAACGTGTTCTGGCCCTCGGTCAGGTAGCTCGGCAGGCCGTTGCGGGTCGGATCGGCGGCCGACGTATCGGTGAAGTTCAGGTTCTTTTCACCTTCGAAGTCGGCATAGGTGACGGCGACGCCGAACCCGAGCCCGGTCAATGCATTGGCGTCATTGATAAACGGCGTGGCGAACAGCCGGCCGGTGAATTCCTTGTTGCTGTCGAATTCCGCCGCGGTGCTGATATTGCCGCCGTCACTGACGCCGTTATTCAGGCCAAACGCATAATTCAGCCTGTTGGACGCGAGATCGCCGTGCACGGCGATGCCCAGGTCACGGTTCGGCAGGATGTTGTTGGTGACATAGCTCCGTTCCAGGAACTTGATGTCCCCGCCGCTCTGCAGCCGCTCCAGGCCGACAAAGCTCTTGAACTTGCCGACGCGGATCTTGAACGCCGGGTCCAGCCGTGCATCCAGGTACGCATCCACCACCGAGGCACTGCCGCCGGCGAATTCAGGTGTGAAGCGAAAATCATACTTGCCGAGCAGGGTGCCCTCGATGGTCGGGCGAATACGGCGCGCGAGCCAGCTGTCATTGGCATCGGAAAAGCCGTTTTCATCCAGTGAGCCGGCGCGCTGGTTGCTGCGATTGCGCACGTCCTTGTAGCCCTGGTCAAAGTAGCGATAGTCGGTTTGCAGCAGGCCGCGCAGCTTGATGACGTTCTGGGCGTCGGCGGACTCCAGCGAAAAGCCGGTATTACCTGCCTTGACCACCGGTGTCGTCTTCTTTGCTGCGATTGCGGCTTCCTCGGCCAGTTCGTTCTTGCGTTCCAGCACACTGACTTTTTGCAGCAGCAACTCTTCCTGCTGTTGCAGGATCTGCTCCTGCTGATGTGACGCCTGCGCCTGTTCCAGCTTGCGTTCAAGCAGCAGGATCTTTTGCTCCAGCGCCTCGATTCGCGCATCGGCAGAGCCGGCCGTGGCAGCCGATGCAGGAAGCGCCTGGAAAGCGGCTGCACCGGCGATAAGGCTGATTAAAATACTGTTTCGAAGGTTGCGCATGATGGTATCTCCTCATGTTTGCGGAACCTCCGGTTGTCCGGTCAGTCCAGGTTTTGGATTTTCAAGCGGCCTGGTTCAGGCTCCGCCCTTTTGCAGACGCACCTTTTCCTTGCGCTCGATTTGCACCACCTTGCCGTCGTGAATGACAATCTCCACGGATCCGAATCGGATCCCCGCGATGGCAGCCCGGATCTGCTGCAGATCCAGTGCTGGCTCGCGTTCCTGGGAGGGCGCCTGCGAAAGTGGGTCACTCATGACATTTGGGTGTGCAAATGAAGTGCGCCGGATTAAGGTGGCGCGCACTATAGAAAGTGCTTTTAATAACTCAAAAGAATTGATGTTCACATGACTATAACTATTAGTTATATATCGTTTTGACCCTGTTTCGTGGGCACGCCATGAGCTATCTCCCGATCGCTTTGCATATCGACGGGCGGCCGTGTCTCGTGGTCGGCGGTGGCGCAGTGGCCGTGCGCAAGGTGCGGCAACTGCGCAAGGCCGGGGGCAGGGTGCATGTCATCGCCCCGGACCTGGCGCCGGAACTGGCAGCGCTGCAAAAACAGGGCCTGGTGCAATGGACCCGATCGGATTTTTCCGCGGCTCACCTGGATCAATGTGCACTGGTCATCGCGGCAACGGATGATCGTGCCGTGAATGCCCGCGTGTCCGAACTGGCGCAGCAGCGCGCAATACCGGTGAACGTGGTCGATGACCCTGCGCTGTGCAGCTTCATCATGCCGTCGGTGGTGGATCGCAGCCCGGTCACCATCGCCATCTCCACCGGTGGCGCGTCACCGGTGCTGGCGCGATTGCTGCGTGCCCGGCTTGAGGCGCTGGTACCCGCGGGATTCGGCCGCCTGGCTGAACTGATGAAGTCCTTTCGTGAACGCGTGCGGCATCGTTTCCCGGACACCAACCTGCGCCGCCGTTTCTGGGAGGACATCCTGCAGGGACCGGTCGCGGAAATGCTTTACGCCGGGCAGGACAAGGCCGCGCTGGCGGCATTGGAGAAACGTCTGAACGATACCGGCGCGGCGGTGCAGCGCAGTGGCGAGGTTTACCTGGTGGGTGCGGGTCCCGGTGACCCGGACCTGCTGACGTTCCGGGCATTGCGCCTGATGCAGCAGGCAGACGTGGTGCTGTATGACCGGCTCGTGGCGCCGGCGCTGGTGGACCTGTGCCGCAAGGACGCGGAGCGGATCTTCGTCGGCAAGGAAAGCGATCAGCACACCGTGCCGCAGGAGGAATTGAATCAGATGCTGGTGCGGCTGGCGCGCGCGGGGAAACGCGTCCTGCGCCTGAAGGGCGGCGATCCGTTCATCTTCGGTCGCGGCGGCGAGGAGATTGAAGAACTCGCCGCGGCGGGCATTGCCTTCCAGGTGGTCCCGGGGATCACGGCGGCAGCCGGTTGCGCCTCCTATGCCGGCATTCCGCTGACGCACCGCGATTACGCGCAATCCTGTGTCTTTGTCACCGGGCACATGAAGGAGGACAAGCTGTCGCTCAACTGGCCGGCCCTGGTGCAGCCGCAGCAAACCATTGCCGTCTACATGGGGGTCAAGGGCATGGAAGCGTTATGTGCGGGACTGCTTGCGCACGGCATGCGCGCCGACATGCCGGCGGCCATCATTGAACAGGGCACCACGGCAAAACAGCGTGTGCATGTGGGTAGCGTCGCTTCCTTGCCGCAACTGGTGCGTGAGCGGGACATCAAACCGCCGTCCATGACCATCATCGGTGAAGTTGTACGGCTGCACGAGAAACTGGCGTGGTTTGTGGGGCCCGCTTGACGCCGGCCGGGACGTTGCGCGAGGCCGGCATAAACCCGGCCCCACAGGTTGCGCGAACTACTTCTTGTCTTTCGGATCCAGGTCCAGCGCAACGGAATTGATGCAGTAACGCAGCCCGGTGGGATTCGGGCCATCGGGAAAGACGTGACCCAGGTGGGCATCACAGGCGGCGCACATCACCTCGGTGCGCACCATGCCGTAATTCCGATCTTCATGGGTCTTTACCGCACCGGTTGCCGCGGGCTGGTAGAAGCTCGGCCAACCGGTGCCGGAATTGAACTTGGTTTCGGAACTGAATAATCCGGCTCCGCAGCAAATGCACCGGTACATCCCGTCTGCATGGCAATCATTGTATTGCCCGGTGAACGGGCGCTCGGTGCCCTTGTCGCGGCACACGGCAAATTGCTCCGGCGTCAGTTGACTGCGCCAGTCGTCCTCGGATTTTTTCACCTTCGCGTCAGTCATCGGCGGGCGGGATCAGCACGTCCCTGATGATGTCGGCGACCTGGCCGGAAGCCATGTCGATGAGTACCACGGCGGTGTCACCGACTATTTTCCGTTCATAGCCTGCCGGCGCAGGCGGGAGTTGCTCCTCGAGATCCGCCGGAAGCTCCCGTTGTTCCAGGCCGGGGGGCAGCGTCGCGTTCAGGGCGAGGTCAGGTGACGGCAAGTCACCCTGGGGCATTCCGGGCGGGGAACCGATATCGCCGCCTTCCGCCTCCACGGATGCATCCAGCTTCGCGTCCGCCGGCAGTTTGCCGAAATATTCTTCCACCAGTTGCCGTTCCAGCCCGGTAAATCCCGCGGCGCCGGCAGGTTCAATTGCGCTGCCGGTGATCCCGGAATCCTGTGCCGCGGGCGAGATCGCTGAATACATCGCCAGGCCGGGGAGCAACAGGCCGGCAGTAACCAGGGCGCTGCGAAAAGTCATGGACGAATTCCCATTAGTTTGTTGGATTTTGCCCAACATCCCGGCCGCGGGCTACGGGGGTTGGACGCATTATAGCCGCGATCATTGAAAGTTTTCATTTTGTTCTCTAAGCTTGGAAAGAGATCATAGTGAGAACATAAGCATGCTGACCGGCCGGGAAGATGATGTGCTGAAGATCGTGGTGCGGCACCTGGCGCGCCACGGGACAGCACCCACGCTGGCGGAAATAGCGGCGGAACTGGGGCAGCAGTCCCGGGGCACCGTGCACCGGTACGTCCAGGGATTGTTGAGAAAAGGTTACCTGGTGCGGGATCGGCGTGGGTGGCGTGCATTACGGCCCAGTGGCGCCAAATCACCACAGTTCACCCTGGTGCCATTGCAGGGGCGGCTGGTAAATGGCCGTGCCCTGGAGCCCATCTCCAACCCGGGCGAGGTCAACTTTGCGGAACTGCTGTTGGGTCCGGACCGGTTTGCCCTGCAGGTGTCCGGGGACGCCATGCAGGATGCCGGCATCCGCGACGGCGATACCATCGTCCTGCGGCGCGTGAATCGCGCCGAGAGCGGCAACATGGTGGTGGCGATCCTGGACAACCAGGAGGCGATGCTGCGCATGCTGCGCCGGCACGGGGATCGAATCGAGCTGGTGCCGGCAAACCGGCGGCTTACGTCACTGATATACCCGGCGGACCGGGTGCAGATCCTCGGCGTCGTGGCCGGATTGGTGCGCGTTTTCTGACACAATTATTGACATCTTGCCGCGATTTTTTTCGTCTATACTCGTTTGCACAGGAACGCGGCCGTGGACTCCCCCAAACGACTGGATTACTCCGAAGACCTGGTGGTCGAGTATCTCAAGACCCATCCGGACTTCTTTCGCGATCACTCCGCACTGCTGCGCGAACTCACCATCCCACACGAAGTCGGTGCCGGCGTCTCGTCATTGATCGAGCGCCAGGTGGCCCAGTTGCGCACCCATTGCGGCCAGTTGCAGCACGACCTGGATTTGCGCCACACGCGCGCCGGCATCCAGCGCACCATGTTGCATGGCGTGCAGGGCGCATCGCTGAAGGTCCTGCGCAGCAAGGACGCGGATGCGGCGTACGCGGCGGTGGCGCGCTGCCTGCGGCAGGACTACGCGGCGGATGAATTTCGCGTGTTCGTGTTCCGCGATGAGACCCAGGCCGCCAGTGGCGACGGGATCCGCTTCCTGCCCCGCTCCGCGAAGTTGAAGTACCTGTTCATTGAATTGCTGAACCGCAACAAGCCGTTGTGCGGCAGCCTGCAGGATGAACACATCCGCATGTTGTTCCAGGCCGCCGACGATCATGTGAACTCAACACTGGTGGTGCCGTTGCGCCATCCCGATTGGGAAGGATTGATTGCCGTCGGCAGCCGCGAGCACGGCCGTTACGGGCGCGGGTTTGAACTGGACATGATCCAGCACCTGCTGGCGGTGTTCGGCATGCGCCTCGACGATCTCATGCGGAAACCGACTGCCTGATGCCGTAGAGCCGGGCATACAGCCCGTCCTGGGCGAGCAGGTCCTGGTGGCTGCCCTGTTCGCTGATGGTCCCGGAGTCAAATACATAAACGTGGTCCGCCTGCCGGATGGCGCTTAGCCGGTGCGCGACAATGATGGTTGTGCGGCCGCGCAGGTATTCCGCCAGTGCCACGTGCAACTGGTGCTCGGTCTCCGCATCCAGTGCGGACGTGGCTTCGTCCAGTATCGCAACCCTCGGATCCGACAGCAGCATGCGCGCAATGGCCAGCCGCTGCCGTTGCCCGCCGGACAGTCGCACGCCATCTCGACCGACCACGGTATCGAGTCCACGTTCCATCTGCCCCACCAGCGGCGCCAGCTGCGCCGCCTCCAGCGCCTGCCACAGATCCGCGTCGGGCCTCGTACGCCCCAGTAACAGGTTGTTGCGCACCGTGTCGTTGAACAGCGCCGGGTGTTGCAACACGGTGGCCACGTGCTCCCGCACCACGTCGAGTCCGATGCTGGTGAGCGGAACATCGTCGTAATAGACCATCCCGGACGTCGGCGGATACAGGCCGATCAGAACGGACGCGAGCGTCGACTTGCCGCCGCCGCTGGCGCCCACCAGCGCGATCTTCTGCCCCGGCTCTATGGCCAGGTTGATCCCGGTGAGAATGTCGGGGCCGCCGGCATAGGCGAAATGCAGATTCTCTATGCGGATGCCCACCGTGTTCCTGCCCGCGAACGGATTCACGTCATGGCGGTATTCCGGTTCCCGTTTCAGCGCGCACAGCTCATTGATGCGGCCCAGAGCGGCGTTGGCACCGTAGAACGCGTACTGGATGCCCAGAATTTCCTGCACCGGGGTCATCATGAACCACAGGTAGCCGAAGACCGCGAACATGTGCCCGATGGACAGGCCCGAGAACAGCACCATCACCATGGACAGCGAGCGGAACAGGTCAATGCCGATGAGGAATACCAGGAAACTCAGACGGCCGGCAGCGTCATTGCGCCACGCGAACTCCGCGCCGTGGACGCGAACTTCACGGGCCAGGTCAATGGCATGCAGGATGTAATGGCGTTCGCGGTTGCTGGCGCGGATCTGGTGAATCGACTCCAGGGTCTCGGTCAACGCCTGCTGGAAGGCTTCGAAGGCGGCATTCTCGCGTTTCTTCATGTCCTTGACGCGCTTGCCAAGCGTGGTGGTGAAGTAGATCACCACCGGGTTGACCAGCAGGATGAACAGCGCCAGTTGCCAGTGCAGCCAGAGCAACACCGCGGCGACGCCGATGATGCTGAGAATCGCCACCAGCAGCCGGCTGATGGTGGGCCCGATGAAATGGTCGATGGTTTCAAGATCCGTGACCAGCCGGGACGCCGCCGCGCCTGAACCCAGCGACTCGTATTCCGCCATGGACACGCGCTCGAGGTGCTGCAGCGCGGCGCGGCGCATGCGAAACGTGGCGTCCTTGGAAACGCGCGTGAAATAGCGCGTCTGCGTCACATTCAGGCCGAGCGTGCCGATCCGCAGCGCGATGGTCATCAACAACACGACGGCGATATAGGTCAGCGGACCGTGCCAGGCGGCGGGCGTGATTGCATCAACGAAATGCACCATGAATGCCGGGCGATGCAGCAGCACTTCGTCCACCAGGGTTGCCGCCAGCAGCGGGACCGGCACCGCGGCGGTGGTGGCGAGCAGGGCGACGAGATTCGCGATGACCAGGTCACGCCGGTGTTCCCGCGCCACGGCCAGCATGTAGTCCCAGTCAAATTGACGGGGTATTGTGCCGCGCACTTCTTCGCCCGGTGTGTCGTTGCTGCCTTGCATTGGAATACCAGGGTGCTTGCGATCAACCATCGCGGCGCAAGGGTATAGGCTTCATGGGGTGATGAATAGCATCGCGCCCGCAGGCGGGAAATTCAAAGCAGCGGCAGGTCCAGCGCGGGAGCCTCCACCAGCCAGGACTGGGCCGGGGGCGCAGGCTGCGTAAGTTGCAGCAATACGTGGTAGTAGCGCCGGATATTGCGCACGAAGTGCACCGGCTCGTGACCGCGGGCATAGCCAAACCGAGTGCGGCGATACCACTTTTCATTCCCCAGCAGCGGCAGGTGTTCGCGCACGTGCAGCCAGTTGTCGGGGTCCTTTCCCTGGGACTCGGTCAGCACGCGCGCGTCCTCGAGATGTCCGAGCCCCACGTTGTACGCTGCCAGCGCCATCCACGTGCGATCCGGTTCCGGCACCTGTTCAGGTATGCGCTGGCGCAGGTCCTGGAAGTAACGGGCGCCTCCGCGCACGCTCTGTTCAGGGTCAAGCCGATCGGTGACACCCAGCCGCCGGGCCGTGTCGGTGGTCAGCATCATCATGCCCCGCACCCCGGTGGGGGAGCGGGCCTCCGCCTCCCAGTGCGATTCCTGGTAACTGATGGCGGCCAGGAAGCGCCAGTCCAGGTCGGTCTCGACGGCGACACGTTCAAATATGTCCCGATGCAGCGGCAAGCGCGTGCGAATGCGATCCAGGAATGTGCGCGAGTCCAGGTAATCGAACGACTCCACCGGCGCCTGGAAGTGGGCCAGCAATTTTTCCAGCTTGCCGTCGGCACGCAACTTCGCGAAGAGCGCCGACACCGCATCGTGCAGCGATCGGTCCTCATCGCGCAGCATTCCCCAGACCAGCGGTTCCGGTTCCGCCAGCGCCATGCCGGAGCGCAATTCCGGACGCAACTGGAGCGTGTGCACGATTTCATTGGACGGCAGAACCGTGAATGCGATGCGGCCGTGTTCCAGCATGTCGAGAAGGTCGTCGCCGGTGAGGCCCTGATGCGTATAGAAGGACAGGCTGGGGTAGCGAACCTGCAGATCTGCCAGTGCGGCGGCCGGCAACGACCCCGGCAGCAGGTGGATCTGGTCCGGGAAAATGTCGGCAATGGATTTGGGCACACGGCGGCCATTTCGATATACCAGTTGCAGGGTCACTGACTGGTATTCGGGGCCGGGCAACAGGTTGGCGGCGGCCACAAACTTGTGCCGGAGCCCGGCCGCGGCGATATCGGCCAGACCCGCGGCCACCAGTTGGACCGCTTCCTGTTCGTCGTTGGCCTGCAAAATGCGCAGGCGCACCTTCAGACGCTTTGCCAGCAACTTTGCCAGCTCGAATTCGAGCCCGGTTTCACCGTCGCGATCGACAAAATACGTGGTCGGGCTGTTGCGCGTTGCGACGCGCAATTCTCCCCGCTCGCGGATGGAATCCAGTTGCGACTTGCGCGGCGTGCACCCGGCGCCCAGAGCCAGGGCCAGCAGCAGCAAGATTGCGTTCCGAATTCCCGCGGGCATGGAACAGGCGCTCCGGTGGCCGGGTATGGCGGTATCAAATGGAGAATAGCGGGGATTCGCCGTGGCGGAAATGAATTTGGCCTGCCCACACGTTACAATGCGCTGCGCTGCAACAAGAGCCGCTCATATATTAGGAGTGGTGCCAGGGTGGTCGATCGGGACGACTCGACAAATCGGCAGAATTGCCGGAGTTGCGTTGAAGTAAATCGGAGAGGTGCCAGAGTGGTCGATCGGGACAGACTCGAAATCTGTTGTACTCTTACGAGTACCGTGGGTTCGAATCCCACCCTCTCCGCCAAGCAAATAAAAACGGGGGCCATCGGCCCCCTTTTTTATTTGCCCGGATGAGCGTCGGAATTCGAATCCACGGTAAACAATTCCGGGTTCGACCGATTCGCCGGGAGCGAATCGGGACGCCCGCCAGGGCGCCCGCAGGGCGAGCGCCATGGATGGCGCGAGTCAATCCCACCCGCATTGCATGGTTGGCATCAGATTCGAACCCACGGTAAATAGAGTCCGGGTTCGACCGATTCGCCGGGAGCGGCTCAATCAAACCCCGGGTTCGTCCTCGTCTCCACGCCGGCAGGCGGATGTTCCGCGCCAGCCTCGTCGCCAAGGAACCAGGCCTTCGCCCGTTCTCCGATGGCGTGCACAAACGTGAGCAGCACCGGCACCACCACCAGCGTCAGCAGCGTGGAGGTGATGATACCGCCGATCACCGCGCGCCCCATGGGCGCCTGCAATTCGCCGCCGTTACCCATGCCGATGGCCATCGGCAGCATGCCGAAAATCATCGCCGAGGTCGTCATCAGGATCGGCCGCAGGCGCACCTGGCCGGCGTCGAGCATGGAATCATGCAGCGATTTGCCCGCACGCAGGCCGTGGTTGGCAAAGTCCACCAGCAGGATCGCGTTCTTGGTGACCAGGCCCATCAACATGATGAAACCAATCATCGAGAACAGGTTGAGCGTGGTGCCCGTGACCAGCAGCGCGAGGAATACCCCGGCCAGTGACAACGGCAGCGAGGCCATGATGGCGACGGGTTGCAGGAAACTGCCGAACTGCGAGGCCAGGATTAGATAAATGAATATCACTGCAAGGCCCATGGCCGCCATCGCCGCGGCAAAGGATTCGTTCATGTCCTGCTGCTGTCCCGACACGTCAAAACGATATCCCTGCGGCAGTACGAACTTGTCCATCAGCTTTTGCACATCGTTGCCCACGTCGCCGGAAGGACGGCCCTCGGCACTGGCATAGAGCGTGACGCGGTGCTCCAGATTCAGGCGCTTCAGCTGCACCGCGGTGCCGGACTCGACGAATTCCACCACCTGCCGCAACGGTACCAGCAAGGGCGAGCCGTCGTTGTTCAACCGGTTGCTGGCCAGGTGCAGTTCCCCCAGATCCGCGGTAATGCGCCGGTCGCTCCTGGGCAGCCGCACAACAACGTC
>Ga0315910_10002243_pt1 | contig 17163 bp, 13 predicted proteins | sample EdamamesoilMG_FD_204470 | JGI IMG/M metagenome (GOLD analysis project Ga0315910, IMG submission 204470) | Garden soil microbial communities collected in Santa Monica, California, United States - Edamame soil | ecosystem: Environmental > Terrestrial > Soil > Garden | place: USA: California... | reverse complement strand
GCTTGCCTCCGCGTCTCGACGCGGCGCCCCGGCCCTCTTGGTGCGGTCGTCAGCCATCGTCCGTGCACGGCCCCGTTTCGGCGTCTGCGGGCAACCGATAGCCCGGCGCGAGAGACCTTGGAAACCCTCCTGCGGCAACCATGATGCGAAAATCGTGCATGAGCCGAGCCAGGCCGCATGGTGACGCAGTTGAGTAATATCCTGACGGGCTTTACTGTTTCCCGCTTCCCACGTTCACCGACCTCTGAGTGCGGCCAAAATCCAATGTCCCCGAAACAAACAAGAACCCGGATCACCGCCGAGGAGGCGCTGCAGTTCCACGCCCAGGGCAAGCCCGGCAAGCTCGAGATCGCGCCGACCAAGCCCTTGGCGACGCAGCGCGACCTGGCGCTCGCCTATTCGCCCGGCGTCGCCGTCCCAGTGCACGCGATCGCCGAGAACCCGGCGGCGGCCTACGACTATACGAACAAGGGCAATCTCGTTGCCGTCATCTCGAATGGCACCGCCATTCTCGGCCTCGGCAACCTGGGCGCGCTCGCCTCCAAGCCCGTGATGGAAGGCAAAGCCGTCCTCTTCAAGCGCTTCGCCGACATCGACAGCATCGATGTCCTCGTCTCGACCGAGGACGTAGACCAGTTCATCAATTGCGTGCGCTATCTGGGGCCGACCTTCGGCGGCATCAACCTCGAGGACATCAAGGCTCCCGACTGCTTCATCATCGAGGAGAAGCTCAAGGAGCTGCTCGATATTCCGGTCTTCCACGACGACCAGCACGGGACCGCGATCATCGCCGCCGCCGGCCTCTTGAACGCGCTCGAGCTGACGGGGCGCGAGATCGACGACTTCAAGCTCGTCGTGAACGGCGCCGGCGCGGCCGGCATCGCCTGCCTCGAGCTGCTTGTCGCCATGGGAATGCCGAAGAAGAACGTCGTGCTCTGCGACACGAAGGGCGTGATCTTCCAGGGCCGCAAGGAGGGCATGAACCAGTGGAAGTCGGCCTACGCCGCCAGGACCAAGGCGCGCACGCTGGCCGAGGCCCTGAAGGGGGCCGACGTGTTCTTCGGCCTCTCGGTGAAGGGCGCGGTCACGCCCGAGATGGTCGCCGCGATGGCCAAGAAGCCGATCATCTTCGCCATGGCCAACCCCGACCCCGAGATCACGCCCGAGGAGGTCCACGCCGTCCGCGACGACGCCATCGTCGCCACAGGGCGCTCAGACTACCCGAACCAGGTCAACAACGTGCTGGGCTTCCCGTTCATCTTCCGCGGCGCGCTCGATGTGCAGGCCTCGACCATCAACGAGACCATGAAGATCGCCGCCGCGCGCGCCATTGCGGATCTCGCCCGTGCCGAGGTTCCCGATCAGGTGATGGCGGCGTTCCTGGGCAGGCGCCCCACGTTCGGCCCCGACTACATCATCCCCGCGCCCTTCGATCCGCGCCTGATCAGCCATGTGCCGCCCGCCGTCGCCAAGGCGGCGATGGATTCAGGCGTCGCGCGCCGCCCGCTGATCGACATGGACGCCTATGTCGCGCGCCTCAAGGGCCGCCTCGATCCCGTGAGCGGCTGGCTCCAGTCCACCTTCGACAAGGTGAGGAGCGAGCCCAAGCGGCTCATCTTCGCCGAGGGTGAGGAGCAGGCCGTCATCCGCGCTGCGAACACCTATTTCACGCAAGGCTTCGGCGTGCCCCTCCTTGTCGGCTCGGCCGCAACCGTGCGCGAGAACTTCCACGAGCTCGGCGTCAAGCTCCGCCCTGAGTTCCAGATTTTCGACACGCGCAAGTCGCCATACACCGAGGAGTTCACCGACTACCTCTACGCGCGGCTCCAGCGGCGCGGCTATCTGCGGCGCGATTGCCAGCGCCTGGTCATGAACGAGCGCAACGTCTTCGCCGCGCTGATGGTGGTCCACGGTCATGCCGACGCCATGGTCTCGGGTGTCACCCGCAACTGGACGAGCGTCTACGAGGATGTGCGCCAGGTCGTCGATCCGAAGCCTGGCCGCCACTTGATCGGCGTCTCGCTCGCCCTCTGCCGCGGGCGCGCGGTCCTCGTCGCCGACACGAGCGTCCACGACATGCCGACCGCCGACGAGCTTGCCAATATCGCCACCGAGGCCGCGCACGCCGCGCGCAAGTTCGGCATGGAGCCCCGCGTCGCGCTGCTTGCCTATTCCACGTTCGGCCAGCCACGCGGCGAGCGCTCCGACGTCGTCCGCCGCGCCGTCGAGATCCTGGATGAGCGCCGCGTCGACTTCGAGTACGACGGCGACATGGCGGCCGACGTGGCGCTGAACCGCGATCTCGCCAAGCTCTATCCGTTCTCGCGCCTCACCGACACGGCCAACGTGCTCGTCATGCCGGCCTTCCATGCGGCCTCGATCTCGACCAAGCTCCTGCGCGAGCTCGGCGGTGCCATGGTGATGGGACCGATGCTGGTGGGGCTCGAGCATTCGGTGCAGATCTCGACGCTCGGCGCCAAGGACAGCGACGTCGTCAACCTCGCGGCGCTCGCCGCCTACAACCTGGGGGCTTGATGGTCTTCTCGTCGGTTCTGCGAACCGCGCGAGCACGAATGTCCGTCCTGAGACATAGGTGACGTTTCGTTCCGGAGACATGGGTGACAGTTTGTACCTAAGACTTAGGTAACAACCTCGTGCCGAACGGGTTGTCGAGTGGCTGCAAGGTCCTCTGTTCGAGATCGATATAGCCGAGATCGTAGGTCATGAAGGAGACGAGCCAGATGGCGTCGTCGACCTCCTTCAGTCCGACGCGCTGACCGGCGAGCACGGTTGAGATATTGATCTTCTTTCGATGCATGCAGATGCGGCCACAGGCGGTGACGAGAAGGTCGCGGTCGTGGAGGGGGTATTCGACCTCGGGCAGGCCAAGATAGGGTGTAGTCGAGGGGGCATAGACGTCGGCGGGACATCTCTTGGCGAGGGCCTCGTGGGGCCTCTCGGCGTTGAACTCGGCGACAAAGGCCTCGAAGCGCTCCTGCTGCTGGATGGCATTCATGGCCGGGGGCCGTGCGGTTTGCTGCTTCAAGGTGAGATGCATGCGCTCGTGACGGCCGTTTTGCTGGGGGTGGCCTGGCCTGATGCGCTCGATCGAGATGCCGAGGCGGAGCCACCAGACGGAGAGCTTGGAGAGATTGAAGAGGCCGACTGTGACTGGCTGCACCATCTGACTTCCTCCATCTCATGCCCCAAAACCATACTGGTCTTCGGGCCGGGTGATGGATGCCGTCCACAGCATCAGAAGCCGACATCGTCTCTGACGCACGCGCCGCACTGCCCTTCACGTCGGCTTTCGGGCGGCAAGCAGCCGCGATCTTGGAGATAGCGCCGGTCGCAAATGACCCGTTGCAGACAAACCAACCTGGACATCGACCAAGCCATACGCTCGCCAATTCACAATCGTGATCATGGGCTGCTCAACCTCTTGAATAGTTCGCTTGCAACTCCATATACCATCCAACTAGATGGTATATGGATGGTAAGAGATGCATGGCAACGTACATGAATTGCGCGCAAGGGCCGGCGACACCGAGAAGGTCACGGTCAATCTCGGCTACGTCGACCTCGGGCAGATTGATTTGATGGTGCAGGAGGGATTCTATTCGAACCGCACCGATTTCATTCGCACCGCCATACGCAATCTGCTCGATCGGCACGCGGACGTCGTCAAACAGACCGTAGTCCGCAAGACGCTTGACCTGGGCCTGCGCCATTACAGTCGTGACGACCTCGAGGCGGTACGTGCCGCTCGCCAAACTCTCCATCTCAATGTGCTTGGATTGGTCAGTATCGCGGCTGACGTTCCTGCCGAGCTCGCCCGCGCCACCATAGCGTCTATTTCCGTGCTGGGAGCACTTCACGCCAGCGTAGAGGTCAAGGCAGCTCTGGCGGATCGAATGCGGTAACGAGCACCCGGGTATCCCCGAAAATTTTCATTCGAAAGCCGATTGGGCGCCCAACCGGACGCACGAACAGTTTTCCGAGCACAGGAAGTCCGAAATGACCAAGCCGCTTCCCGATGGAATGATCGAGGCGACCCGTCTGACGCAAGCCGGCCGCCTGAGTGAGGCAACCGCACTTCTGCAAAGACTCCTGCGAGGCACGCGGTCGGGCACCAATCCCGCTGAGGGAGACGCGGCGAGCACAGCCATCGAGCTTTCTCCGTCCGTCGGTGTGGGCCCGCGTCGCACGACCCGCGTGGATATAGGGATTGCCACGGCGACCAGGGCACCGCCCGGCCCCGGCGCCACGTCGCATGTGCCGTCCTCTTTGCGCGGGGCCTTTGATCGCTTGCATCTGGGTGAGGCCGCCCAAGGCTTGCTCCGCGCACTCAAGCGCACACCGCCGGCTCCGGCCGACGTCGTACCGTCTGTCGGAAATTTCGTCGCCAAGTCTTTTGGCAACGAAGCAGGAAGCCGCGCTTACAAACTTTATGTTCCGAGCCGCCATGAGGGTGAGCCGCGACCGCTGATTGTGATGCTGCATGGGTGCACCCAATCGCCCGACGATTTCGCCGCCGGCACCCGCATGAACTTCGCCGCAGAAGAGCACAGTTGCTTCGTCGTCTATCCGGAACAAGCCGTCTCTGCCAATTCCTCTAAGTGCTGGAACTGGTTCAAGAGCGGCGACCAGCAGCGGGGACGTGGCGAGCCAGCCCTCATCGCGGGCATCACGCGCCAGGTCATGGCGGACTACGACATCGATCCGCGCCGCGTTTATATCGCAGGATTGTCTGCTGGTGGAGCAACAGCCGCCATTGTGGGCGAAGCCTATCCGGATCTGTACGCGGCCGTGGGTGTCCATTCGGGTTTGGCATGCGGTGTGGCCCGCGATCTTCCATCGGCGTTTGCCGCCATGCAGGGGCGTCATCCCGTGCCAGGTCCCAGGACCGTCGAGCAACCGGGTGCACCTATTCACGTGCCGACGATCGTGTTCCATGGCGATCGGGACGCCACGGTTCATCCGCGCAACGGCGTCGAGGTTATCGCGCGCGCCGGCGCGGGAGGCGAGTTTGAAACGGTTGTGGAGCATGGAAGCGTGACCGCGGGGCATACGTACACGCGCTCCGTCCAAAGTGACGCCAACGGCAGAGGGCTGATCGAGGAGTGGGTCATTCACGGCGCCGATCATGCTTGGTCAGGTGGAAGCCCTACCGGCTCCTTTACCGACCCGAAAGGGCCTGACGCGACGAAGGAAATGCTTCGGTTTTTCCTTGAGCACGTGCGGGCGTCTGACAAGCCGAATGGCATGTGACCGGTGCCCTTAGAGAATCCGTATGTCCTGCGCGCGAACGATGATGTTCTTTTGCCTGAACCTGCGCTCCAGCGAGCCTCGGTAGGTGCGCCACCAGCTGGCCTCGATACCCTTCACCATCACCTCGAACACCACCACGTCGTCCTCGCTGACTGGCCGCCCACCTTCTTTCCAGCGGCCTTCTGCGGGTGTTCGGGTGTAGGCTGTGACACCGCCAAACCGGTTCGTTAGCACCGTTGCGACCTTGTCGTAGTGCTGCTTGGGAAAGCCGCGACCCTTATCGTCCCGGAGCGGCAAAAGGATGTGCACCAAGTGCACATCATTCTCCTAGAATTGCAGTGCTCCTTCATGCTCCACCGCGCGAACACCGACGGTTCCCACCATCATCAAACCCCTCGTGGCGCGTTACCGTTATCGGGTCGAAATTTCTCCAACTCGACCACGTTGCTTTCGGGTGCGTTGACCTCCGAAAAATGGGTCACCTTGTTCGAGTCGCAGACGTAGAGCCACTTGTGGTCGAACAACTCTCCGTCTCGAATGTACCCGAACACCGCGCCCTTCTTACCACGCCAGAAAAGCACCGCGGGTCCCGTCGTGCCCGCCTTCTCCCAGTTCGGCTCGATGAACTCGTCAATGTGTTTCCAATGGATCATTGCGTATCCCGCTGCGGTCATTTCATCTGTCAGCCGCCGCACGGACCAATGCGGATCGACGGCCACATCGCCATGATAGCACGCAGCGATGTCCAGAGGTTCGTCGAGCGAGGCGCATGGATTACCGTGCGCTGAGTTGCCCTGCACATCTGAGCCTGACGTAGGCCGCGAGACGACTAGCTTCCAGGTCGCCGCGTCCGACGGCATCGCGCACCGCGCACGTCGGCTCGCTGTCATGCGCACAATTGCGAAACTTGCACTGTACAGCCAGGGCCTCGATATCGTCGAAATTGATATCGACGCCTTTCCCCGTGGTCCAGAGCTCAATACCCCGCATGCCCGGCATGTCAATGATGGTGCCCCCTCGCGGCCGAATGAACAGCTGGCGATGCGTGGTCGTGTGGCGGCCGCGGCTATCATGGGCGCGGACTTCCTGTGTCGCCTGAGCAGCGCGTCCGAGCAGCTCGTTCGTCAATGTCGATTTGCCCACGCCCGATGAGCCAATGAGGCCGACGGTCCGGGTGCCGTCGAAATGGTGCTCAAGATCCCGAATGCCTTCGCCAGCACGTGCGCTGATGGCGTGAACCGGTATCCCCGGAGCAATCGCAGCGATCTGACCGGTCGTCGCGATGACATCGTTGGCGAGGTCCATCTTGTTGAGGACGATGACCGGTGCGGCGCCGCTTGCGCGCACCAATGCGAGATAGCGCTCGAGGCGCGGCAAGCTGAAGTCGCCATCCGGCGCCGTCACGATGAAGACGACGTCGACGTTTGCCGCCAGAAGCTGTGGGCGACGTTCACCCGACGCCTTGCGTACCAGTGCGGTGGTCCGCGGTATAATTGCAGCGATTGTAGCTTGCCCATCGTCCGCCCCTAGACGTATGGCCACGAAGTCGCCGACGCCCGGGAGATCGGAACGCTGCACGATGGCGTTGCGGAAGCGACCGGTTGTCCCCGCCGTCAGCTCAGTTGAATCGGTTGCCACCTGGTAATGGCTGCGATGCTCGCCAACCACGCGGCCAGGAAGCAGTCCCTCGGCGGCGTGGTCCGCGAATTCGGCTTTTCGTCGCTCACTCCAACCCAATGCTTCGAGCGTCATTTTGTGACTTTCCGATCCTCCCGACCGCAAACGGCGCACGGGACGTCCGGGAAGGACGGCACGGTTTGAGGGAGGGGTTTAGATGCCGTCAACACCATCGAGAGCGGAGTTCTTGAGCCGCTCGGGATTGCGTTCGCCGCCCTCGGCTGCAGCGACAAGTTGCTTGGTTATTCTGGCTTCACTGACTGACTTTTCACCAGCCGACAAGACAGAGCTCTCCGAAAGGTCCAGGAAAAGGTCATCGCGAACGCGGCGGAGTATGGCAATCGTTGAAGCGTCAAACTGTCGGAATGGCATGGTCGGCCTCGCTCATCAGGAGGCGTGAGCACTGTATCTCTCAGCCGTCGGGGATGTGGCCGGCACAGTGCACCCTCAGTCTTCGAATGTCGAATCCTGACGGAAGGCAAGTCGAAGACATTGAGTTGCTGCCCGTTCGGATGCGCTCCGGTCGCATGAGACCCAGCCTTCCCGGCAAGCAGACGGAGTAGCCACGGAACCTGGGCTTTCGGCCTGATACTCCGCACGACATTCGGCATCCGCCTCCGGGTTAGCGCCGAAAGAGTCGATCCTCGCGATTGCGCTCGACCGAGGTGCGAAATGGTCTAGGGTGTTCGATCGATGACAGTTGTGCCGCAGAGGCAAGGTCAGCGTTTGGTGGCGGCGAGTGGTCGCTCGACAGAATCGAGAACCGAGTGATGAGGCTTCGGGTCGGCTACGAATTGGACTACGAGTTTCCCCAATCCACGCCCGTCATTCTGATGCTGAATGTCCATCACTCGCGCGTCTCCGATCTGCCGGCGCCGGATCATGTGATCGTCAGGCCTTCAGTTCCGGTCTCCGGTTACCGCGACAGCTTCGGCAATTGGTGCAGCCGGCTCGTCGCACCGCCTGGGTCCCTGCGCATCAGCTCAAACTCGGTCGTGAACGATACCGGCAGGCCAGACCCGACGGTCTTGGACGCGCTGCAGGTTCCCGTTGAGCAGCTACCGCAGGAAGCACTCGTCTTTTTGCTGGCGAGCCGGTTCTGCGATAGCGATCGAATGCTGGATATGGCTTGGACCCATTTTGGCGGCAGGAAAACCGGTTGGGCCCGCGTTCAGGAAATATGCGATTTCGTGCACGAGCGCATTGCATTCGGCTATGAGCATGCGCGCGTTACGCGGACGGCGTTTGAAGCCTATCACGAGCGCAAGGGGGTGTGCCGCGACTATGCGCACCTGGCCATCGCGTTCTGCCGCGCGTTGAACATTCCAGCACGCTATTGCACCGGCTACCTCGGTGACGCTGGCACACCGCCGCCCTATCCTCCCGGCGACTTCGCAGCGTGGTTCGAGGCCTATCTCGGTGGCCAGTGGCATACGTTCGATCCGAGAAACAACGTTCCCCGCATCGGCCGTGTGCTCATCGCGCGAGGACGCGATGCGGCGGACGTCGCCATCACCACGACGTTCGGACCCAATAGCCTTAAGTCATTTCGCGTTTGGACGGACGAGATCGCAAGTTGATGACGGCTATTTCTGGTATGCCTACCGCTATGGACAGAACCGCTACAGTTCTGGAACGCGCATTTGAGCTTGCGAGATCGGGCAATTTCACCACGGTCACTGGCATAAAGAAGCGATTGAAAGAGGAAGGTTGCTCGGTCGACCAAATCACCGGCCGTTCGCTGACGAGACAATTGGATGCTCTCATGAAGGGAGTCCCCAAGAAGGGCCCAGCAACGTAAAGGCAGGGACGAGCATGCTAGTCAGCCCTGTGATTTTCCGTTTCGGCGCCTGCAAGCCAGTTGGGAATTCCTCCGGGGGAGGCGGATGCTGCATCTATCGGGGCAGGTGCGTCGTTTTTTCCGTATTCGGCCAGCACCTTTTGCGCTTCGCTGCTTCCCAGTGCCGCGGCCCAAAGCGAGAATTTGCGCGCATGGTCGTGGATGGAAGCGCGATCGAGGCTTGCCGCATTCGACAGGCTTTCCTCGTCAGAGATGATGCGGCGCGCGACCTGAGCCCAGCAACATTTCAGCATTTGGCTGAAGGCTCTCATTCTGAGCTCAGCCGCTTTGTCGACGTCCTTGGGGACACCCTCGCCCTGCTCATAGGCCATTGCCAAGTCAATAAGGGCAATCGGATAGTCCTTACCTGCGGCCGATCGAAGGTCCTCGGCGGCTTGAGAAAAGCGGCGTTGAGCTTCGCTTTGGTCGCCCGAAGTCATTGATAGGAGGCCGGCCCGCCGCGAAGCGAGGCCACGCAAATAGAAATACCGCGGTATTTCGTGCTCATCCTGAGGAGCGACGCTGCAAGCCGAAAGCACGCCCAAAACATCGACGCCTTCCCAAGCGGCATCAGCGTACGGCCTCGTCCGCAGCGCAGGCGATGACATCATCCGATCGCACTCAGACGCTGGCGCTCCAGGCGGTGTCGTGGGTTCTCCGGCTGAAAGGCTCCAAATCATCTGCGCGAGATCGCCGATGCTTGCATTGTGATCTTTGTAGCGGATGTTTCGACGGAAATCGTCGGGCAGGCTGACAAGCGTATTGCTCAGGACGACGAGAGCTTCGAAGTCGTTGCCATTCTGACGAGCTTGCTGGGCGAACCGATGCGCGGACCACCATAGTTGATCGATGGCCATATACTCACCCATGTTGGCCGCGGTTCTCAGATCCGCGACGGCACGGGCGTAGTCTCCCTTGGCATCGAATACCTTCCCGCGCCAGGCAAGGGCCTGGGAGAATTCAACGACATGCTTCCCTTCGGCGCGCTGCACAGCCGTGTCAAATTCATTCAATGCGCGGTCAAGCGCATCGGCAGGATTGGTCTCCGCCCGATCGACGGCTCGCTCGAGGGATTCCATTTGGTCGCGGCCGCGCGCGATATGGGCCCAAATCCATCTCTCCTCGACGTGCGATTGCGCAGTTGGGTTGATGGCGATGGCCTGATTGAAGGCCAGCTCAGCATCCTTGTCCCGCTTGGAGCCGAGGAGGTCATATCCGCGCTGCATATACTCGCTAACCCGCGCCTCAGCGATCCGGAATGCTGCAGTTGGATCCATCGTGCTCGCGCTTTCAAGGAGCTTGTCCGCGTCGTTGTCCTTGAATTCGCGGAGAAGCGCAGTTGCGCGGTCGATCAACGCATAGGCTCGTATCTTTTGGACTATCGGCCCGACCGCCGAATCGCGCTTTGCAACTTCTTCAATCAATGGGGTTGCTTGAGCCGTCTCGTCCTTCCGAAGGTGCTGGAATGCTTCTTCGACATGAGCGTCGATGCTCGTAGGCCATTTATCCAGCTGGCGGCACCAGTCGGGAACGGGACCCGCCAGAGCGAAGTCCTTGCGCTGGTCGATGGAGAGACAGCGCGGGGCATCGGTCTTCACTTGATCGACTAAGTCCTGCCAGTCCGGGAAAGAATCCCAAACGCGGGCGGTTCCGTCTTTTGACGCGGTCAGGATCCGAGATCCGTCTGGGGAGAATCTGGCGCTGGTGACCCAGCTCGTGTGTCCTTCGAGCGTTGCCAGGAGCTTGCCGGAGTCCGAATCCCAAAGGCGCGCCGTGTTGTCTCCGGAAGCCGTAAGAATGCGGCGCCCGTCGCGCGAGAACACTGCGTCGAACACCCTCCATGTGTGGCCCTCGAGGACGGCAATCGTCGCGCCGGATTTAGCGTCCCAGATGCGTGCCGTGTTGTCGTCCGACGCCGTCACGATCTTTGTGCCGTCGGGCGAAAAGGACGAGCGACGAATGGCACTTCCTGTCGTATGCCCGGCAAGCTCCCGCGGCCGCTCCGTCGCCCCCAGTATCCATATCCATGCGCTTCCGTTGGCCGCTGTCAGCACCAGGTGTCCGTCGAGCGAGAAAACGGCGCTGTTGATGGGGCCCGACTTGCCCTCGAGTATCTCGACGGGTTCCTGTTCCTGCGATCCGACTTCCCACACGAGCGCGTCACCATCGGCGGATGCGGTCAAGAAGCGCTTGCCGTCGGGTGAGAAGACAGCACTCGTCACGGCCCGAGAGTGTGCTTTGAGTGTCCTGACCGCTTGCCCGGAAACATAGTCCCAGAGTCGGACAGTGCCGTCCAATGCGCCCGTCAAGATGCGGGCTCCGTCGGGAGAGAAGGCGGCGTCAAGGACATAGGCCCCGTGCGGCAGTGGTGGCCCCACCGGATCGCCGCTTTCGGCGTCCCAAACCCTTGCAGTCTGATCGCCGCCGGCGGTCGCGAGGCGCCTGCCATCGGGCGAGAAGCGGACGCTGTAGATGGCGCTCTGGTGCGCCTGGATCGTCCTAAGGTGCGCGCCGGTAGCCGCGCTCGAGATCTGTACGGTGCCGTCGGCGGAAGCCATTGCGACTCGGCCGCCGTCGGGAGCATAGACTGCGACGATGCTCTCACCGATCACGCCTATGCCTATTCCCGTCCCCGCTTTGCCCTGCAAGATCGCCCGCGGTTTACCCGGTGCGGCATGCCACAAACGAGCCGATCCGTTCGAAGACACCGTCAGCACATTCCGATCGTCGCTCGAGAATGACGCACGGTGTACACTGGACATGTGGTCCTCGAGTATCTCGACGAGCTGGCCGGTCTCCGCATTCCACAGTCTTGCGTATCCGGATTCCGAACCCGTCACCACCTGTCGGCCGTCGTGGGAGAACTTGGCTGTCAAGACGTCGCTCTTCTTGTGATCCAGGCGACGATGTTCCTTGCCTGTCGCTGTCTCCCAGATGCGGGCGGTACCGTCTTTTGCCGATGTCACGACGTATTTTCCGTCCGGCGAGAAGTCGGCGCCGGTCAGCCGATCTTCATGTTCTGCAATCGACCGCAGAAACCGGCCGGACTTGGCGCTCCAAAGACGGGCTGTCTTGTCGTCCGGTATTGTCAGGAGCTGGCTGCCATCGGGCGAGAAGATGGCGCTAAGCAGAGAGCGCTTGTGTCCCTCGAGCACTGCTATGGCGTTTCCGGTCGAAGCGTTCCACAGGCGAGCCGTGGTATCGGCAGAGGCGGTCAGCACCAAATTTTCGTCCGGAGAGAAAACGGCATCGTTGACCGGGCCTGTGTGCCCGCTGAATGCGACGGTAGCGTTGCCGGTGCCCGCGTCCCACAATCGGGCGGTTCCGTCAGATGAGGCGGTCAGCACGCGCTTTCCATCGCGGGAGAACCTGGCCCTGATCACCGAACCCTGGTGCCCTTCAAACACCGCAAGAAGGGCACCGGTACTAGCGTCCCAAATCCGCGCAGTCTTGTCCCGAGAAGCAGTCAGGACGCGCCCTCCATCGGGGGAGAATGCAGCGCTCATGAGTGCCGCCCTGTGACCTTCAAGAAGCGCTAAAGACTTGCCTGTCGCCGTCTGCGAGATGCGAGCAGTCCCATCCTCTGAGGCCGTCACCACGTACGCGCCGTCCGCAGAGAAGGCGGCATCGAATATGAGGCCCACGTGCCGCCTCAGCGTCGGTCCCGATAGCTGCCGTATCCACGCCGCGTGCAGCGCGTTCCAGGCTTCGGGTACTAGCGGACGGTCACGCTGCGATGATTGCAACGCAGCCTTGTCCGGAACAGCCTCAAGCGCGACAAGCGCGCTCGTTGGCGCATCCTCCAGGACTTTCGTGGCTTGCTGTGTGCGATAGTTCGATTCCGCAATCTGCGAGGCCCTGAAGTTTTTTTCCGCTACCGAGTACTGCCAACCGGCAAAGGCGGCTAGCAGCAGGGCGCCCGCTGCAACCGCCGATGCGATCCGGGTCTTCTGCTTAGCGACCCTCAGCGCGTTGGCTCGGCCTTCAGATATATATGATTGCACAAGCGGGCTTTGCTGGAGCCCTCCGCTCGTCGGTCGAACGAGCCACGCCTCGGCTGCCGCAAGCTCTGAACCGACAAGCAAGCCGTCGCGCTGGCGATTGCTGTCGTGCCACCGTTGCGCGAGTGCTGTGAGGCGCGTGTGCTCTACGACCCACCCGCGGTCCGTTGTCAGCACCGCGTCGAGCTTGTTGACCTGGGGCTCGAAAGCGACGCTCTCCGTAAACGGCATCAGGTGGAGCGAGCCGATCTCGGGCGGCAGCTTTTCGAGCGTGACAGGTTCTAGGACAAGCGGAATCAGGCGCTTGGCGAGCTTTGCGACCTCCGCCAATTCCCATCGGCACCATTGGGAGCCGATCGATCTGGGAGAGACAAGATAGACTACGGAGTCGGACTGCTCGATGAACTCCCGAAGCATGCTCTTCCAGATCTCGCCGTACTGAAGGTCGCGGCGATCGATCAGGCATTTGTATCCGCGCGCCTCGAGTGCCTCCACGAGCCGATCGGCGAATGCCATATCGCTGCGCGAATAGGAGATGAAGACTTTGAGCTTCGCGGCTGGGGGCGCTGGGTCTGTCACGGGTAGATGCCGATGGGTTCCACGGAAGCAGTACATCACAAGAGCCGCGATGAGTCGGCTGTAAAGCGATAGCACGACCACGCGGGCAAGATTTCTCGCGCGCCAGAGTAACTGCGGCCCGCCATCGGTGCGCCAAGTCGAGTGAATTTGGCGAGCCCCCCGCACAACCTCAGTCCAGCTGCGGTTATGCGTCCGTCTGGCAGTTGCGTCCGGTCATTCTCAATTGGCGGGAGGTCTCGCTGCGGGCGCTCACAGCAGATATGGGGAGTTGGTCGACGTCGTCTGCTCCACCTTTACTTACGACTGTGTTACGTGGGCGGCATGACCACCGCTGCCGCGCCGCTCCCCATTGATGCCGTTCTCGACGACCTCGCTCGCTCGCTGCGTGAGGTGCCTTCGGCCGTGCTGGTGGCGCCGCCGGGTGCCGGCAAGACGACACGGGTGCCGCTCGCGTTGCTGGGCGAGCCCTGGCTCGGTGGGAAGAAGATCCTCGTTCTCGAGCCGAGGCGGCTCGCTGCCCGCAATGCCGCGCAACGCATGGCGCAGACGCTCAGCGAGCGTATCGGGGAGACGGTGGGCATCAGGGCACGGCTGTCGACCAAAGTCAGCGCCAAGACGCACATCGAGGTTGTCACCGAGGGCGTGTTCACGCGCATGATCCTCGATGATCCAGGTCTCGACGCGATCGGCGCGGTGCTGTTCGATGAGTTTCACGAGCGCTCGCTCGACGCAGACCTCGGCCTCGCGCTGGCACTCGAATGTCAGCGTGGGCTTAGGAACGACCTTCGCCTCCTCGTCATGTCGGCAACGCTCGATGGCGGACGAGTGGCGCACCTTCTGGGTGAGGCGCCTTTGATCGAGAGCGCGGGGCGCGCTTTTCCTGTCGCGACGCGCTATCTCGGCCGTAGCGCCGGCTTGCGTCTCGAGGATGCGATGGCAGATGCCATTCTGAAGGCACTGCGAGCGGAGACGGGCTCCATTCTAGCGTTCCTGCCGGGGCAGGGCGAGATCCGTCGCGTCGAGGACCGTCTCCGGGATCGCCTCGATGATCCAAATGTGATTATCGCGCCGCTTCATGGCGCGCTGGATAGCAACACGCAGGATCAGTCCATCGAGGCAGCGCCGGCCGGCAAACGCAAGGTAGTGCTGGCGACGTCGATTGCCGAGACGTCGCTCACTATCCTGGGCGTGCGCGTCGTGATCGATTGCGGCGTTGCCCGGGTGCCCCGCTTCGAGCCGGGCGTCGGCATTACACGGCTCGAGACTGTGCGCGTCTCGCGCGCGTCGGCCGATCAGCGTCAGGGCCGTGCGGGGCGCACCGAGCCCGGCGTGTGCTACCGGCTATGGGACGAGGCGGAGACGGCGAGCCTGCTGCCGTTTGCAGACCCTGAGATCCGCTCTGCGGACCTCGCGCCCATGGTTCTCGATTGTGCAGAATGGGGCGTGACCGATCCCAGGACGCTGGCATGGCTCGATGCGCCGACCGACGCGGCGCTCGATGCGGCTCGCGAGGAACTGCTTAGCCTCGGCGCGCTCGATGCAGACGGACACATTACCGCGGACGGAGCTCAGATGCGGCGGCTGCCGCTGCCGCCACGACTGGCGCGCATGGTGATGAAGGCAGCGGAGCACGGTGCGGCACGCGAGGCCGCCGAGATCGCGGCCGTCCTCGTCGAGCGAGGGCTTGGCGGCAACGACACCTCGCTCGAGGTCCGGCTCGATAATTTCCGCCGCGACCGCGGCCGCCGCGCGTCTGATATGCGCCGCTTGGCCGACGGCTGGGCAGCCTCAACGCGGGAGAACCCCTCCCGGGCAAAAGCCGGAGGCGACACCGGGTTCACCACCGCTCAACTTCTTGCCCTCGCCTATCCCGATCGCATCGCCAAAGCGCGTGGGGCGCCGGGGCAGTTCCTGCTCGCCAATGGCCGGGGCGCGCATCTGGATGCGACCGATGCGCTTGCCCGCTCACCATTTCTTGCCATTGCCGAGCTGCAGGGGAAGGCTGCAGCCACACGCATCCTGCTTGCCGCGGCGGCCAGCGAATTGGATATCACGGCACTTGCCGGGGACCGGATCATCGAGCGAGAGGAGCTGTCGTTCGACGCGGAAGCGCAGGCCGTGAGGGCGCGACGTGTGCGGCGTCTCGAAGCCATCGAGCTCGCGAGCGAGCCACTGCGCGTCTCCGCTGGCCCCGAAACGGAAGCGGCATTGGCGGATGGCATCGCCCGCCTTGGCATCGCAAAGCTACCCTGGAGCAAGACGCAGCTTCAGCTTCGTGATCGATCCGGATTTCTTAGAGCAGCGCTCGGTGCCGAATGGCCGGACCTCGGGGACGCGAGCCTAGAGGCCAGCGTGCGGGATTGGCTGCTGCCGTTTCTTGCGGGCAAGATGCGCTTAGCCGACATCTCGGCCGATGATCTGGGCCAGGCTCTCGACGCGCTGATCCCCTGGTCCCTGAAACGGCGTCTCGAGGACGAGGCACCGACACACTTCGAAGCCCCGACCGGCAACCGGCATGCCATCGACTATGAGGGCGCCGGTGCACCGTCGTTGCACATCCGTGTGCAAGAGCTGTTCGGGCTCAAGTTCCATCCCGCGATCGCGGGTGGCCGGCTGCCGCTGACTTTGCACCTGCTGTCGCCGGCCCACAGGCCGGTGCAGATCACGCGCGACTTGCCGGGCTTCTGGGCGGGCTCGTGGGCGGCGGTGAAGGCCGACATGAAGGGTCGCTATCCACGCCACTTCTGGCCAGATGATCCGTCAAATGCCCTGCCGACGGCGCGCGCCAAGCCGCGCGGGACATGACACGCCCATAGGACCGGCATGGCGCCCCCGTCATCCCCCTGAGGTCGGCTCTTCCGAAAGGCCGATCTCCGGCGTCAGCAAACGCCAGAAGACAGCAGATGGCCCGAAGCAGAAAGTCGCCCGTTGGCAGCTTGTGGGAGGCCAGCCGACAAGACTCCTGTGAGGAGCATAGGTGCTCGCCATCTGACCTCCGACTTCCGCAAACTCCGCAAGTCGGTCATCACGACGAATCCGCTGCTTGGCAGAGATGCAGAGTTTGCGGAAGTCAAGCAACCGACGGAAAGCCTGATCCTTCCCTTCGCCGTTGAGTCCGCTTATCTCCCGAAGGCTGACTTTGGGCACGTGACTGCAAAGGGCCAAAACCCGACATCGGCTCAGCGCGATTGAAGCCATTGGCGGTATCCGTGTGGCACCATCTCAGTTACTTGACCCAAGCAGTCATATCCACAATGGGCTGCTCTTGGTGCTCAGCATTTTGATGGCCTTCGCCGCCGGATCGAACTGTTTCAAATCGACTATGCGGATCGTTTGATCGTGGCTCGTCTTGTGCTGCGAGATTCTCAAGGGCGGCGATGTCTTTGAGCCGCAGGCCAGCGGGATGACAGGGTCCGACCAATCCCCGGCGCTCAAGCTCAACAAGAAGGGCGGCGAGAGAGCCAACACTCAGTCCGAGGAGGTCCGCAACAAATCCGCATGGGCAGGGGTCGCTGATCAGAGTAGGGTCTAGACCTTCGTTCGCGTTGATGCGCGACGCACTGACCAGGAACGCCGCGACACGCTTAAGCGGCGATTGCTGATGACAGCGGATAAGAGAGGCGCGGCGAAATTCGAACTCTCTTTCGACGGCCTGATCCAGCTTTGCTTTGGCTCTGGGATCGTTCTCAATTGCACTCGATTGCGCGTTCAGGGGCAAGTGCGTGAGCCGAGTCTCCACGATTGCGCGCGCGTAGCAGGCATGTCGTTCCAGGAACCCTAAGCCGACCAGGTCGC
>Ga0315910_10002242_pt1 | contig 17172 bp, 15 predicted proteins | sample EdamamesoilMG_FD_204470 | JGI IMG/M metagenome (GOLD analysis project Ga0315910, IMG submission 204470) | Garden soil microbial communities collected in Santa Monica, California, United States - Edamame soil | ecosystem: Environmental > Terrestrial > Soil > Garden | place: USA: California... | reverse complement strand
GAAAAGAATGATTTAGTTTCGCTCATGAAATTTTTTGGAAGGACTGGCCGTTGGAAATCAGGGATGCAAAATAGAAGTTCTGCTCATACTTTACACACCCGCCTGTTTCTTGGGCTGGTACTGGTTCTGTTAGTCGCAAGTACTGTTGCTTCGGCACAAACCAAGGTAAAAAAAGATACTACTATCATTTTGATCTCGAGCCTGGCCGTACAACTGGAGTGTACCCAGGCCTTGAACGATCTTTACAATTTTAAATTCCCTGAAGCCGAACACTCCTTTCGGTACCTGCGGGCAAAGTATCGCTGGCACCCACTGCCGTATTTTCTGATGGGGCTTATCGAGTGGTGGAAGATCATGCCGAACACCAAAGACAAATCGCATGACGATACTTTCCTGGCGTACATGGATACTACCATCCTGGTGGGGAAGAACCTGTATAAAAATTATCCGGAGTATAAAGTAGAAGCTTCGTTCTTTCTGGCTGCAGCCTATGGATTTAAAGGCAGGTTGTACTCAGACGATGAACGCAAAAACTGGACAAAGGCAGCCGCAGCCGGCAAGGATGCCCTGAACTACCTGGAGCTGAGCAAGGAAAAAGAAAACCTGAGCATCGAGTTGTTGTTTGGCGATGCGCTGTACAATTACTTTTCGGTTTGGGTACCGCAGAATTATCCGTCACTAAAGCCAATACTCTGGTTCTTTCCCAAAGGCGACAAAGCATTGGGCTTGAAACAACTTAAAGAAGTTTCGTACAATGCGTTTTACACACGTACCGAAGCCATGGTTTGGCTGATGCGCATTCTGAACAGCTATGAAAACGATCAGCATCGGGCATTTCAGATCAGCGAATACCTGTATAAAACGTACCCCGACAATCCCTACTTCCACCGCTACTATGCGCGCATGTTGTATTCGATGGGACGATTTGCCGAAGCCGAACCCACTTGTTTAAGTATACTTACCCGGATAGACACCAGTGCCATTGGGTACGAAGCAACAAGTGGCCGGTATGCGGCTTTCTTTCTAGGACAAATAAATGAAGCACGAAAAAAACTGGATGAAGCCAAGAAGTACTATCAGCTGTGTATGAAGTTTGCCGAGCAGATTGACGCTACTGAATCAGGATACTATTTATACTCTATGATTGCCCTGGGCGAAATAGCAGAACGGCAAGGCAACAAAGCCGAAGCAAAGCGATGGTTTAAAGAAGTGAAGAAGAAAGCCGGCCGCAAAGACGAAGCCTATAAAGACGCCAAGCGAAGATTGAAGGGGCTGGAGAAGGGGGATTAATAAAAAAAACGGATGATATTCGAACAGTTTAGGGCCTGTCTTTTATGTGATTCAGAAAAACTGTCTCCCATGCCTGTCTATGCAAAAGATTATCTGGTCCGATGCGAGGCTTGTAATTTTATTTTTAGTCAGCGAAAGCCGACTCAACCTGAACTGCAGGGGCATTATGGCAATTATCCGCGCGATATTGCTATTTCGGAGATTACACAGAAACGCTATGATGTGTTGCTGGATATGTTCGAAGCTCATCGAAAAACCAATAATCTAATTGATGTTGGCTGTGGTGATGGTTTTTTTCTGGAAGCCGCTAAGAAGAGAAAGTGGAATGTATTTGGAACAGAATATACAGACACGGCAATTGAGGTATGTAAACGTAAGGGTATTCACATGACCACCAGTCCGCTGGATCCATCAAAGTATCAGCCTGGTTTTTTTGACGTTATTACTTCGTTTGAAGTGATTGAGCATATAAATACACCTCAATTGGAGGTGAAATCTTTTCATTCAATTTTACGCAAGCATGGAGTAGTTTATGTAACTACACCAAACTTTAATTCGCTTTCCAGGATCATACTTAAGGCGAAGTGGAACGTAATTGAATATCCCGAGCATTTATGCTACTACACCCGCCAAACATTAACTTCATTGTTTCGGGAAAATAATTTTAAGACGATTACCACAAGTACAACAAATATTTCAGTCAAAGGCTTGAAGGAAGGATTAACACAGCAGGGTACTCCCCCGATTGAATTGAATGCTGATGAAGCACTACGGCAACGAACAGAGTCTAGTGTGTTGTTCCGTACATTGAAGTCAAGTATTAACTTAGTATTGAATTTAACCGGAACGGGTGATGCCTTAAAAGCCCTTTTTCAGAAAATGTAATGTTGCACTAATGGATCTACGAGATTTAATAATAGCACCTATTGTCATTTTCTTAGTTTATGTGATCGGTTATATTTTTCGCCCACGATTAGCAGACGATATCACCAGGCGTTATTTTTTTGCTGGACTTACAGTAAAAATAATTGGAGCAATTGCGTTGGGGGTATTGTATCAATTCTACTATAACACAGGCGATACATTCAATTATCATACAAGTGGAAGCAGACAAATATGGAAAGCACTTTTTACTGATCCGGATACAGCTTTTAAATTGTTCATTAATCTGGACGGAAATTACTCTGGAGTTTATAAGTATGCACAAAATATTACCTTCTTTCAGGATCCTTCATCCTATGTGATTGTTCGTATTGCCGCTTTCTTTGATCTCCTTACTTTTTCTTCTTACTGCGGCACGGCTGTATTGTTTGCTGTGGTATCATTCTTAGGTTCCTGGCTTTTGTTTCTTACATTTTATTCACTCAAACCTCACCTTCACCAAAGGTTTGCTATCGCTACGCTATTTATTCCAACAGTTATCTTCTGGGGATCGGGTATTTTGAAGGATTCTATTACGATGGCTTGTATTGGGGCCGCTACATTTGTAGTGTACCGTGTGTTCATAAAACGTGATTTTAAACCTTTTCACGTTGTGATTTTAATAGTCTCGCTGTATGGTTTGCTGATTATTAAAATATACATCCTGATGACTTTCCTGCCCGCCTTGATACTATGGATATTCCTGTATTATTATGTAAAGATCAACCCGCTGATGTTGCGCATTCTGGCAGCCCCGTTTGTATTCTCTGGAGCTTTGGCTGTAGGTTTCTTTGCCATTCAAAAGGCTGGCGAGGACAACCCCAAGTATTCGCTGGAAACCATTGCCCAAACTGCCAAGATAACTGCGTATGACATTCGTTTCTATACAGGCAAAGATGCAGGTTCAGGTTACACATTGGGCGAACTCGATGGAACCTGGAGCAGCATGCTGCTCCTTATGCCGGCAGCTGTCAACGTAACCTTGTTCAGACCATATTTATGGGAAGTTAAAAACCTACTGATGTTACTCTCTTCATTGGAGAGTACAGCTTTTTTAATCCTTACGCTCTTTGCTATTGTGAAAATTCGAGGACGGTGGACGGTGATCACACATGATCCAACAATAATCTTTTGCCTTGTGTTCGGTATCACGTTTGCCTTTGCTGTTGGTGTGTCTACATACAATTTTGGCACGCTGATGCGTTACAAGATTCCGGTAATGCCCTTTTATTTATCGGCCATTGTACTGGCGCTTGATTCCAGGAGACCCAAAAAATTGGAAGTGTTCGCAATCACAGAATAGTATGATGTTATTCTTTGGCGACCGGCCTCACCGATTGTTTCGCGCAACTTATGATCAGCAATCAAATGAGTGATGTAGTGGTACCAGTCATCTTCACTATTGGCGAGAAATCCTGATACTCCATGCTCAACAATTATACTATTGACACCCACGGGTGAGATTACGCATGGAATTTTTAACGCCATGTATTGTAATGCTTTGAAACCGCATTTTCCTTTTGCCCAGGTATCATCAGGAAGTGGCATAATGCCGATGTCCAACGTGAGGAGATCGAGTATCTCCGTTTCTTCTTTCCAAGGCATGAACACCAGGGAACGAAGATTTAGTGTGGGCTTCTGATTGGCGATGACAATGAAATTAACTTCGCCATTTTCAGACTCAATTCTTTGGAGTATTTTTTCAATTTTATTCAGGTAAACCAAAGTGGAGTGTGAGCCTGTCCATCCGATGTTGATTTTGCCTTGATCTTTTTTTTGACTAAAAAGAGACGGGTTATGCCGGTGAAGCGTATCGATCGTTGTTGGATTTATTACAACATTAGAATTGAACTGTCGGGCGTAGGCCGCGAGGTATTCATTCCCTGCACTTACTTTATAGGACCATCGGCAGATAGCGGATACTTTACTTCTCCATTTCAGAATTCTGATCAACAAATTTTCATCGACCCGGTCGGTTGTCCAGATGGCATCATCGAAGTCGAAGACTATTCGTTTCCGAAATATGAATCGGATAATCCACTCAATAACAGGTGGTCCTACCGGGGTTGCTTCACGATGTATGAATACAACTTCGAATGTTGGTAATAGCGTGAGTATGTAAATGCGTTTTAAAAAGCCAGTCGTAAGTGCAAAAATTTTCTTTAAGCGATTGCCAGTTGAAAAGAACAATCGACTATCATGGGCACTAAGAAAACTTTGTTGTGTATACTGATGTCCCTTTTCGCTTAGCCCGTTTATGTACTGCTCAAATCTAAAGCGTTGGGAGGGAGACTCCCCTTGAGCGTATGGTGTAAGGAAAAGAATTTTCATTGGTGATGATCTGCCTGGGGCGCGATCACCAGGTATGTCAAAGTCAAGCTGTAAAACGAAGTCATGCTGTCTGCTAAAATTTTCATGCTATCTTGCTGCGCATTCTCGCCCATACCATGAATAATTGGGTTGCCGCAAATTTGGCAAAAATAAAAATTTTATTTAAAAGCTATTCCAGCTCTGTTTACAAGAAGGGCTTTTTATACATCTTTTCATCAAAGTTGCTAATTGCTTTTGTAGGTTTTTTAGTGACACCTCTTCTCTCACGATTGTTTACGCCTGCCGAGTATGGTTATTTTGCTTTGATGAATGCCATGACCATGATATTGGCATTGCTCTCAAACATGACCCTACCAACTAGCTTGCTGGCCACGGAGGACTCATTTCTGCCACGAGTAGTATCGGGAATACTGGAATATGCTTTGGTGGTAAATACTTTCTTTTTAATTACAGGGTGTGGAGTGGTTATATTTTTAAGTGATTTCTCGCCAATCAGGCAATCAGCTATTGGGGTAGAGGCCGTGGTGCTTATGGCGGTGTCATCCTTTTTAATAACCCTAACTCAGGTACTCGCCACATTAAATATTCGTAATCAGGAATTTCGAAAGAATGTAGTTGTTAACATTGCGGAAAATTTTACAACACGAATCCTTAGCCTTGTTGCTGGATTTATTGGATTTACCCGGTATGGACTATTTAGTTCTGATATTATTGGAAAAATGACGAACGTTTTGATTCAGTTCGGGTATAAGAAGCAGGAATTTATTTCATACTGGTCTTCATTGTCCTTTACATTGGATAATTTCAGGGTCGTTATCCGAAAGCATAGAGACTATCCTTTATACAGTCTTCCTTCCTATCTTATAGGCAATTTTTCAAATCAACTTATTCTTTGGATACTGGCCCTTAGTATATCGAGTTCATCAGTAGGTTTTTTTACAATGGCCGTTGGATTGTTGAATATACCGCTGCAGCTCCTGGCAAATTCCTTTCAACCACTCATTACGTCTAAATTTTTTAATGAATTGAAGCATTCGCCTCATCAACTTTTTGTGCGACTGGTATCATTACTTTTTGTGGTAAGTGGTAGTTGTTACCTGGTTATTTATTTAGGGGCACCCTATTTTATTCGTATTTACCTTGGTGAAGCCTGGCTATCGAGTATCCCTCTTACGCAAATCCTTTGTGTTCCGTTTGCCCTGCAACTGTTGGGGAACTCCGTAAGTGGTGCCTTTGTAGTATTTGATATGCAAAGAGCTAACTTTACCATCAAATTCGTTTTTCTAATTGCCCTGCTAGTTGGCTTTTTTGCCATGGCTAAGGACACGGTTGAGTTGACATCAGTTGTTATTTTGTATAGTATCATTGTTTCTTTGGAGGAGGTTTTTAAAATTGGTTATGTAGTCTTACGATTGAAATATGTCAGAGGTAGTTGAGTTCTATGATAAATTCTCGCTTCGACAGGCAGCGGGAGGAATAAATAATCGCCACTTAAGTATTGCTTACCACCTGACCCAGGCTGGCCTTCGCGAATCTGATGCAGTGCTAGAGGTTGGTTGTGGAGTGGGTACTGTGTCCACATTGATTTTACGTTTATTATCGGCAAAAGGATTGTTGCATGCGGTTGATATTAGCCCGCAAAGTATTGAAAGGGCAAAGCTGCTGGGGGTTAAGTATCGTAATGCAATTTTTGAAGTACGCGATCTCACGCAAAATCAAATCGATAGAAAATTTGACGTAATTGTGCTACCCGATGTCATCGAGCATATTCCATTTGATTTATATCCAATTTTTTTTTCCAATCTGGAGAAAATGCTTACCGATAGTGGTTTTATCTTTATTCATATTCCGCATCCAAATTACCTGGAGTGGTTGGTGAATAATAAAAGCCAGGAATTGCAGGTAATAGATCAACCCGTATATACTGATAAATTACTATCAATTGTTTATCCGCTTGGGTTTTATGTTCATCAACTTAAATCGTATTCAATATATGCCGTGCAAGAAGATTATCAGATTGTTATTCTAAAAAAGAAACAACACGTTGAAGAGTATACACGAGCAAACAAATATTTCCAGTTGTCTTGGCTTGAACGCATAAAGGCCAAATTTTACTACATCCTGCGTGGATTTAAGTAAGAAGTATGTGTGGTATAGCTGGGGGCATATCGTTTACAGAGAATTTTTTTCCAAGCAAATCAGAGCTTGCTGATGCCGCACACTGCCTTCGTTACAGAGGCCCCGATGATTGTGGCGACATCCAGGTGGTGACTTCCAATGCCAGGGTATCGCTGGCTCATACACGACTCAGTATTATTGATCTTTCAGCAACTGGGCATCAGCCCATGCAAAGTCTCTCAAAGAGATCGATAATTGTTTTTAATGGAGAAATCTATAATTACCTGGAACTAAGAAAAGAACTCCAACTACTGGACAAAGAATTCAGAACACAATCCGATACAGAAGTTTTGCTTAACGGGTTCGAATGCTGGGGTTTGGAAAATCTATTGCAAAAGGTGGATGGGATGTTTGCGTTTGCCCTGTTCGATACTGAAACAGATACGTTGCATCTGGCCCGTGATCGATTTGGTAAAAAGCCACTCTATTATTTTGCTGGTAATCAGCAACTGGCGTTTAGCTCAGATATCAGAAGTTTCGAAAAAATTCCAGGTATTCCGCTCAACTTGGATATGCTTGCCCTCGGTTATTTTTTTGCGGAACAATCGACCCCGGCAGAATCAACGATATGGCAACAAATCAAGAAAGTACCACCGGCCAGTTTTTTAAGTTTTAAAAAGTCTGGGATACAACAATGTAAATCATATTGGGAACTGGGTTATACAGCTGATTGCCAACTATCCTTACCAGATATTATTGATAGAACGGATGCATTGTTGTCGCAGGCCGTGAAGAAACGACTGGTGGCTGATGTAAGTGTAAGTGCATTGCTCAGTGGTGGAATAGATTCCTCGTTGGTTGTGGCAAAGATGGCCGAGCACTCCTCCGCACGCGTGAAGACATATTCGGTAGGGTTTTCACACGCTGGCTTCAATGAACTTCCGTACGCTAAACAGGTAGCCGAAAGATTTGACACAAAGCATACAGAACTTGTTATTGACTCGATCAACCTGGACCAGATCAATGCATTGATATTAGAGTATGGCGAGCCATTTGCTGACTCTTCGATGATTCCAACCTACCTGATGTGTAAGGAAATTTCGAGAACCGAAAAAGTTGTTTTAGGAGGTGATGGTGGTGACGAACTCTTTGGCGGGTACGACTCTTATTATTTCGCACTTAAGTTTGATCAAGTTAAAAAATTAGGATTTGCGTTGCCTCTGGTTAAAGTACTGGAGAAAGCCTTTCCCACTTACCGTGCAAAATTTTTGACCAGGTTATTATCTCGATCGAAAGATCCGCGCTATACGCTGTTGAATCGTAACTTTGGTTTTTCTGAAGCAGACCTTCGGCAACTGTATAATAACTCATCGTTTGTTAACGCACAACGCATAGAGCACGAGCGTAGCTGGAATGCATACTCCCCCGGGTCATCCCATGAGGTGATCAATGTCATGGCAGCATCGCTTCGTACACGGCTGGTGAATGATTACCTTGTGAAGGTAGACCGTGCTTCTATGTTTGCTTCGTTGGAAATGAGAACTCCGTTTTTAGATAAGGATATAGCTTCCTTTGCTGCTACTCTTGGGCCAAGTCAGATTTTTCACCAAGGCCCTAAATTTATCTTAAGAGCCATGGCTTCTAAAATTTTTTCTGATGAGTTTGTGAATAGAAAAAAGATGGGATTTGGTATTCCTATTGGCGAGTGGTTTAAAGGCAATTTGCTCATTAGCTTAAAGGAAGTTTTGTTGGGAGGAAGGCAACACGAAGTAGATCTTAATTATCAGTTCATTGAGAAAATACTGAATGAGCACGTAGCTGGAGTAAAAGATCATACAACAGCTTTGTGGTCGTTGTATGTATTTCATATTTGGGCCAATAACCGATGAATATACTTTACCTTGCAGACCCAACTTCGATACACGATGAAAAGTGGATAAAATACTTTTCAGATAAAGAAACTAACAAAACCTTTTTGATGCCACGTGCCGGTCACCCACGGCAACCTGCGCACAGACCTCATTCGTCCGGTGCTTGTATAATGGAGCCGCTGCTTGATTTTTCAATGCTTCGGTTTTTCAGAACGCTATGGTCTGCAATGAAAATTAAGTCGATAGTACGAGATCAGCAGATTGATGTCATTCATATTTTATATGCTGAGCCTAATGCATTATGGTGTCTTTTTAGAGACTACCTTAAAGTTCCAATGATTATTACTACCAGGGGCACTGATGTGTTAAAAACAATTCCAGAAGTTTTTGAGAAAACACGGGCAATCAATTATTTAGTAGCGCCAGCCTACCGCATGGCTTTTCAGAAAACAGATTGGATCACTTGTACCTCACGAAATCAAGCAGATGCTATAGGTTCATTTAGCGGACGTAGCGAGAAAATATCAATAATCAGAACGGGTGTCGATTTGAACCAATTGGAAAAGTACGGGGAACTAGCTACTGTACTTAGTGATACGAATTATATTTTGTTTCCGAGATATATAAAGCCACTTTATAATCATGAGTTTTGTCTTGATGCCATTGAAAGAATGTCACCAAAAAACAAAGCAGCATACAAGATGGTATTCTTGGGAAGGGACAGGGGAGACCTTGCGTATCAACAAAAACTTGAAGAAAAAATGTCGACTATGCATGGCGTTCAGTTTATTTTCCTTGAGCAGCAAAGTCAGAATAATTTATTTCAGCTTTACCGAATGGCCTCGCTCGTGGTGATGACACCGCATTCAGATGGAAGCCCGGTATCTGCTATGGAAGCGATTCTCTGCGGTGCAAAACTTATTCTTGGTCCGTTAAACTATGACGAAGAAATATTTGCGAATGTTGCGGTTAAGCTTAAAAGATGGGAGGTGAATGAATTGACGGAAGCAATGGAGCGTTTGCTTGGCGAGGCACCACCACCCGTATCGACAGCCTGGAGGCAGCAGGTTGATAGAGCATATAATATGAGCCAGATGGAGAAGATTTATAATAGCGTGGTGCTTGAAGCTTAAGGACAAAAATATATTATTGATTTCGCCCGAGACTTGGGATCATATTTTTGTTTCCAAGCATCACTATTCAGTTCATTTAGCCGCGCGAGGCAACCGAGTTTATTTTTTGAACCCTCCACGAGCTCCTTTTAATGTACAAGCCATTTCAGCTACTAAATTTCAGAATGTTTTTTCTGTAGGGTATTCTGGTTTCGTTAAGGGACTTCGATTTCTGCCGCCCTTTATGCAGCGATTTTTTATCTGGAAGAAATTTGTTGAGCTAGAGAAATTTTGTAAAGTTAAATTTGACGTGATTTGGTCGTTTGATAATTCTGTATTCTACGATTTTCGAGCACTGCCTGATCGGGTATTAAAGATTAGTCATATTGTTGATTTGAATCAAAACTTTCAAACCTCGGTTGCGGCAAAAACAGCTGACTACTGCTTCTGCACCACAGAGTTGATTAAAGAAAGATTGAGCTGGTTCACCGCCCGGGTATTTAAGATTAATCATGGGTTTAATGTGTCTGATTTGAAGGGCATACAAAAAGCATTACCTGGTCAAGCCAAGGTTAAGGCATTGTACGCAGGTAACCTTGCATTTACATTTATTGATTGGAAATTGCTTTTCCGCCTAGTAAAATCTCATCCAGCCGTAGACTTTATTTTCATTGGTCCTGGCAAAGACCACCCATCAGTGGACCCTAATGCGCGACTAGTAGCTGAACAGCAGAATACTTTTTTTCTTGGAAAAATTCCAGCCGGTGATCTGCAAGAGTACTATAGATTAGCAGATATATTGTTGATTTGTTATCGTGATGAATTTCATCTCGATCAGGCAAATCCTCATAAAATGATGGAGTACCTCGGTTCAGGTAAGGTGATAGTCGCTACTTTTACTGGTGAGTATGAGGAACTGATGAATCAGGAAGTTATTGCGATGAGCAGAGAGAACAGTCAGTCTGAGCAATTGTTTGATGACGTTTTGAAAAATCTTTCTTTTTGGAATTCAGAGCGTAAAATAATTAGTCGGAAAGCTATTGCAAGCGATAACACCTACGAGCGTCAAATTCAACGGATAGAAAAGTTTCTTGATGAAAAATAAGAAGAGATGAAACTAGAAGATTACATAAAGGCGTATACAAATTCGACATCAGCTAATAATGCAATTCACAAAGAATTCACAGCAGCAACAGAAGCCACACCTTTTTTGCTTGAGCATCGCTTATACATTGAGAAGAACAAACTTGGTTTTGGCGATAGGGCTTTCCATTATATGTGGTACTTGATTTTAAACTATCTTTTTCAGTTCAACGCAACTCCACGAATGTTGGAGATAGGGGTTTACAAAGGCCAGGTGATCAGCCTCTGGAGGTTGTTAACAAAATTAGCTGAGCAGAAGAGCAGTATTTCGGGCATTACTCCACTTAGTGGATATGTTATGCCGTCAAAAGGATTGAATTACTATTTTAAATTGTTAACCAGTTCAAAATTTCGCGAAGATATCAATGCAGGAAATTTTTATGATACTGAGGATTATTACCAGATTATTCGTAGCGTATTCGATTATTTCGAACTACCCTTTGACAACATGACGATTCACAAGGGGCTATCATCAGACGAGACCATTCTCAATACAATGGAGAAGGAAAGGTTTGAGCTAATCTATATTGATGGTGATCATGCCAGAGAGGCAGTTGAGCGGGATATCAAAAATTTTGCGTCAAAAGTTGTAGAGGGAGGATTTCTAGTAATGGATGATGCTTCGTGCAATTTGCCAGGTGGAGAAAATCAGGAGTATTGGAAAGGACATCAGTCGGTTTCGGATGCCTGTGAAATTATTCCCAAATTTGGGTTTCGTAATATCCTGAATGTGGGTCATAACAGGATATACCAAAAATTAAAATGAAGCGCGGTTGCATCATTATTCCTTACTATGGCCAGTGGCCCACCTACCTAAGATTGTATTTAAAAACTTGTAAATTCAATCGTGAGCTTACGATTTTAATTTTCACCGATTTGGAAGCCCCCGAGTTGTTTCCTGATAATGTGAAGTTGATTCATTTCACTTTTCAGGAACTTGTGTCTTCATTGAATCGGCTTGTGAGTTTTGAGACAGCAATAACTACCCCCTATAAGTTGTGTGATGTTCGTCCCGCGTATGGTTTAATCTTTGAGAAATACATTCGTGATTTTGATTTTTGGGGATGGGGCGATCTTGATGTACTCTATGGTTCATTGCGCGATGCAGAGTTACCAGCCTTGATGGAAAACTATGATGTTATCTCCTTTCGGCAAAAGTGGTTCTCTGGGAGTCTATGCTTCATAAAAAATATAGATTTTCTAAAACAACTTTTTTTGTCAAGTCCCGACCTTCGGGCCGTACTCACCACGCCCGAGTACAAAGGATTTGATGAAATTAGTTTGTGTTGGAGCCAGATCATGACTGTGCCTTTTGAGCGGATCAAATGGCCGTATGATAACTTTACGCAAATGATCCTTAAAGCTCAGCACGATCATGGACTACACACATATTTTGCAAACCATATCAAAGAATCAATTCCCGCAAACGGTTATTTAATTTGGGAGAATGGGCGAATTACGGATAACAGTGGATGCACCTTCACGCATTATCATTTTATTACGGAGAAAAGAAACCCGTGGTTTGAATATCCATCATGGAGGCTGGTACCAGATAAGTTTTTCATCACCCAGAAGGGGTTTTTTACAGAAGAGGAATTCGAACGAAAGAATAAAATCGAGTTCGACCGTTGGTTGTCGGCCATCCCCAAAGTGATTGCAAATTTTGGTAAACGAGTATGGTCAAAAATTAGAGTAACAAAATCGATAGAGTAATGCATTTAAACAGTGAGTTGCTTTTTGCAGCGTATGCTTCCAAATATTTTTCAACCGGACAACGTGTTTTGGAGGTTGGTCCTCATGGCTATCCATCCTACTATTACACCATGCTTGGCAATAGCAAGATTGAATGGCATACACTTGATATTAGTGCTGCTGATATTGCCGGTGGAGATAGAAATCCGTTACACATTACCAGTACTTCAGAATATAATTACCCAATTGAAGATAATACCTTTGATGTGGTGATATCGGCCCAAGTGATGGAACATGTAAAGAAGGTATGGATGTGGGTTGATGAGCTTAAAAGGATTACAAAGAAAGACGGCCTGGTTATCTTGATTGTTCCGGTAAGCTGGCCATATCATGCTGTGCCGGTGGATTGTTGGAGAATATACCCTGAAGGTATGCGGGCACTTATGGATGAATGCGAGTTGAAAATCTTAGAGTGTAGGTATGAGTCTCTTGAAAGGGAATTGCTGCCACGATCTACACCAACAGTTCCAGGTGCGGAGAGTATGAACATTGAAAGAAGGATGTCTGGAAAATTGAAATTTATACTGTTATATAACAGGATAGTGTCAATACTCGGGCTAAAAAAAATTGCCATTACAGTAAGTGTAGCCTATGATACCATTTGTATCGCACGAAAGGAGTAACCTTTAATGCAATGGACACATTGAAAACTTCACAGCAGTTAAGCCAGACGAATGTTTCTTCGCTAGTAAGTATCATCATGCCAGCCTTCAATGCAGCAAAGTATATTCACGAGGCTATCGATTCGGTGTTGATACAGACCCATCAAGCCTGGGAGTTAATTGTTATAAATGATGGGAGCACAGACGAAACAGAGTCAATTGTTGAAAGTTATAATGACACGCGAATTCAGCTTGTGCGACAGCCAAACAAAGGGGTAAGTGCCGCCCGGAATGAAGGCCTAAGGCGAATGCAAGGACAGTACGTTTGTTTTTTTGATTCTGATGATGTTCTTCCTCCAAAAAGTCTGGAAAGCAGATTGAAAGTATTTGAGCGAAATCCAAACGCTCAGTTTGTGGATGGAATAATCTACCGAACAAATGCAGATATTAATTCTGTGTATCGCATCTGGAAACCTACGTTTCGTGGCTGCCCGCACCGTGAGCTGGTAAGAATTAAGGCGAGTTGTTTTGGAACTGTTTCTTGGATGATTAGGCGTGATGCAATAGGCCAGATTCGATTTCGAGAAGACATTACCCACGCTGAGGATCTGCTTTTCTTTATTGAGCTTTCACCAGATCGGATATATGACTATGCGGAAATGCCAACCTTGTATTTTAGAAGAACAGGCGTTTCTGCTATGGCAAATCTAGACGCCCTTGGTAAAGGATACACAGATGTATTTCGTGTCATTCAACAAAAGAAACTCTTTCCCTCGTGGATCGATCGATCCATCTATAAGATTAAGATGATTAAGATAATGTTTCTATCCCACCTCGCGGTAGGTCATCTGAGTAAGGCAACTCGGTTTGTAATGAAAAATTTATTTGTATGATCCGCAAGCTGATTTTTCAATTGCTGTATTATTCAGGATTGATAACTATACTGCACTGGATAAACCGAGCACGCGGTCGATTTCCGGTGCTGGTTTTTCATAGGGTTAGTCCGCAGTCCGATCCTTTTTGGCCACCGCTTTCGGTCACAGCATTTGAGAAAATTTTGATTATGCTGAAGCGGCATTACCAGGTTTTGCCGCTTGAGCAAATGTTGGAGCTACCCCAGAAGCAATTGTCGCGTGCGTGCTTCATAACCTTTGATGATGGCTTTGAGGACAATTATCGTTGGGCCAGACCGCTTCTGATAAAGCATGAACTGCCAGCTGCATTTTTTATCCCCACAGATGCATTAGTAAAACAACAAGTCATATGGCCCTTACAATTAAGAAACAGTATTTTTCATTCAAGCAAAGGAGAGCTTACGTTAGAGATTAAAGGTCGAAGTGTTTTGTTCTCATTAAAAACACTTAAAGACCGTATTGAGGCGTTTCGTCAATTGCTAAACTGTTTGGCAAGCTTGAAGGAAAAAGAATTCCTGAGTATGCTCAACGAGGCATTCAATCAATTAGGGAAATTTAATGATGAACACATTACAATGATGACTGAGCGTCAGGTGGCAGATCTTTCCAACGACTTTGTTGTACAGTCGCACACTCATAGTCATTTTTACTTTTCTGCATTGAGTGATAATCGTGTTGAGGAAGAGCTGAGGCTAAGCAAAAGTATTCTGGTTCAAGTATTGAATGGCAAATCAGTTCGGTTTCTGGCTTATCCTGTTGGCGATTTCACCGAGGAGGTTCTAAATCAAGTTGCCAATCATTATACGGCATCTTTTGCAGTGGGTGATACGCTGGTTGATAGCGGGTGGATAAATGATTTGGAGTATCGGAAGCGAATTCCACGTTTTAATATTCACCATGAGTCGGCTTCTGAATTGTATGCGCTGGTGAATGGTTTTCACGGTGCAATAAAAAAGGTTCTGAAATTTTTTACCTTATGATGTAAATGAAGCTTTTATATATCAATTACTGGGGAATAAAAAATGCGTTAACCGAAGCCACGGTTTTTCCGAACCTGAGTATTCTGTCTCCATACTTTTCCGAAATCATATTAGCCACGGTAGAAAGGAAAGAGGAGGGCAAATACCCACAAATTCCAAAGGGAGTTGAGCATATTCCATTTGCCAGCGCGACAAAACTCCCTAAATTTTTCGGAAAGATCTATGACTTAATTTTTTTTACGGGGAAGCTTTATTCAATTATACGGAAAAGAAAAATTAATATTCTAATTTGTCGGGGCTCAATGGCCGCCATTTTTGGTTTCTTGCTAAACCGGTTAACGGGACTACCTTTTTACGTAGAATCTTTTGAGCCGCATGCTGATTACATGGCGGATGCTGAGACCTGGAGTAGAAGAAGTATTCAGTATAAGTTTCAAAAGTGGATTGAATGTCAAACAGTTCGTTACGCCAGATGCCTCATGCCCGTAACGTATAACTATTCCAACAAATTAATTCAGGAAGGCGTTTCGCCAGAAAGAATTGTGGTGATGCCATGCTGCGTAGACATCGAAAGGTTTCAGTTTAATCAAGAGGATCGATTTAAGATACGCAAGAGACTAGGGATACCAGACTCAGCCGTTGTCGGAATTTACGTTGGTAAGTTTGGTGATTTATATTTGAAAGAGGAGGCGTTTGTGATGTTTCAAAAAGCATTCAAAGTTTTTGGAGACCGCTTCTTTCTGATTATACTTTCTCCTCAGGAGAAAATTGAAATTGGCAAGAATCTTAGTCAAGTGGGGATTAAGACTGAGAAGATTTTTGTTGATAAAGTAGCGCATGAAGTTGTTCCATTGTATTTGTCGGCTGCCGATTTTGCATTCTCTCTTATCAGGCCTAAAGTTAGTAGTCCCTACTGTTCGCCAGTTAAGAATGGTGAGTATTGGGCCAGCGGACTACCAATTTTAATAACGAAAGGAATTGGAGATGACGAAAGGATTATTCACGAGTCAGGTTCAGGTTCAATATTTGATTTATCTGAAGAATCATACGAGAACTCATTATCTGTGATTAGAGAATTACTAAAGGAAGGAAGACAGTTGTTGTCTTCCCGGATTTTAGTTTTAGCAATTCAACATCGAAACTTCCAAATTATCCGTGATGGCTATAAAAGATTGTTTGAAAAAAGACATATTAATAGCTCAAATTCTTAACACCTGTTAGCCAAAGAATTACTTTTTTCTCTTATTTTTGGCCAAATTTTATTTGGAAAGTAATCCCTCATTAACCTATGAAAAACAATATTAAGCTTGATGCTACCGATCGGAAGATCCTCGAAATTCTTCAGAAGGATTCCAATATTACCAATGCTCAGCTCGCCAAAGAAATAGGCCTTTCACCCGCTCCTACGTTGGAGCGTGTCAATAAGCTTGAAACATCAGGCGTAATCAAAAGTTATCACGCGGTGATCGATCCGGCTAGTGTTGGTCTGGGTGTAAGTACATTTGTTATGGTAACATTAAAAGGCCACAACAAAGACAACATCAATAAATTCATTGGAGCGATCAAGACCATCGCTGAAGTGGTGGAGTGCCATCACATCACCGGGGCTGGCGATTTTATTCTTAAAATTGTTTGTGCCGACATCACCGCCTACCAGCAACTGATGCTCGATCATGTATCGAACATTGAAGTAGTAGACAGTCTGCAGTCGATGGTAATCTTGTCGACATTCAAAGACAGTAAGTCGTTGCCACTTCCCAACTAAGTTATGGTTGCTGAGAAAAGTCTGATCCTTGATGCCAAGCAGGTGAAGCAAAAACTTCGCAGAATGGCATTCGAAATTTATGAGCATAACTTCAAAGAGAAGAATCTTGTGCTGGCGGGTATCGAGGGTCAAGGATATGTACTGGCTACCTTGCTGGCCAAGGAGTTGGAGAATGTTTCTCCGCTGGAAGTAAAGTTGGTAAAGGTAAGCATCGACAAGCTTGCGCCACAACAAAGCGAGATCACACTTGATTGTGAGATCAAAGAGCTAAAGAAGAAATGCATTGTACTCGTTGATGATGTACTCAATAGCGGTCGCACATTCACCTACGCCATGAAACCCTTTCTGGATATCGAGGTAAAAAAAATTGAAA
>Ga0315910_10002241_pt1 | contig 17173 bp, 15 predicted proteins | sample EdamamesoilMG_FD_204470 | JGI IMG/M metagenome (GOLD analysis project Ga0315910, IMG submission 204470) | Garden soil microbial communities collected in Santa Monica, California, United States - Edamame soil | ecosystem: Environmental > Terrestrial > Soil > Garden | place: USA: California... | reverse complement strand
CCTGCTTGCTCAATTTCTCTGAATACCTCTTGATCCACTCGTCCTTCTTCCCCCGAGCGATATCATCAATATCCTTCGGAGTCAGGCTGTTGTTCAAGCTATCATCGACCTGGGAGAAAATATCCGATTGATTTCCTGGCCGATATGCAGCCTTCATCTTGGCGAATTGTTCCACATTCCTGTTCGCGAAGTTCTGCGCTTGAGGAACTAGACGATTGGCCTTATCCGTCATGCCTACGAGAAATTCATCCCCCTTGGCAATGTTGTGAATTCCAATCCCTCCACCTTCCGGAGCCCCAGCCTTCAGCTTCTTAGCAAACACCGCCATCTGATCAGCATTATGCCCGATCCAAGTCCCGTCGCTGGTGAACTTAAAACCTCCGTCCATATCCAGGAGCTCTTGCATACGCTTCGCCCCTTCCTCGTCAGCGATCACCACCCTTCGAGGGTAACGAATATCCGCAGCCAGGTCATCAATATCATCATAACCTGCAGCCTTCGCCAGCAAATCCTGCTCCCCCACATCAAGCGTCTTATTCCCTGCTCCTTCATGCAGGTTCCGAATATCCCAACCTTTGGTTTCCTCAGTTGGGTTCAGTCTAAACAGCCGATTGACATTCTCCCCCACCACGTCAGCACTACCTTCCAAAGCCCCTGTGAAAAGCTGTGTATTCTTCTTTAGACTCTGGAAACCTGCGCCCTCAGACAGGGCCGCATTCCGCAAGAAGAGTTGATTTTCCTCGGGAGAGCCTGTGAGATACTTGGCTTCGTCCCCAAGCTCTCTGGCTTGGCGTAAGGCATAACCAGGTGCCCACTCATCACTGCCCCCGAACAAGGCTCCGGTAGGATCCCCCTTAATAGCCTTACCTCCAGACTTCGTGAGCCACCCACCTAACCCACCCAGCACAGCAGTCCCACCCAGCCCCAATGCACTTGATGCATACAGGTCTCCAAGATTTTCCTCCGGAGCCACCGCGGTCCCAATCGCTGCCCTACCCACCTCAAACGGAACCTGTCCCATCGTCAGCTTACCGGCAGCCCTTAACACAGGCCTACCTGCATTCGCCCCAAGACCAACCGCAGTCAGTGCGCCTTCAGAAGCCTTCGCCAGCGCAGGAATGCGGCTAACGGCCATCTCACTCCCGATTGCAGGAATGAAATATGGCAGCACCTGCGAACTGACACTCCCCAGCCAGCTTGCATTATTCCTATATTGCTCGGCTTGTTCCGTCGGATCCAGCCCGATCATTTCCCCAAACGTGCTGAGCGCACTATGCCCCCAGCCCAGTACAGGGCTATCACTCGAGGCCGAGCTATCCGCTGCGCCTTGAGAGTGTTCCTTCGCAGCCTTTGCTGCAATCATGTCATCCAAGGTGCTCATTAAAAGCCCTCCACTACCTCGGAAACACTAGGCGCTTTCCCAGGCGTTGTTTTCGTCGTGGTCCTCTTATTTTCCAAAGACTCTGCTCTGGACAGCGGACCTAGATCGACGTTACTTTGCAGCAGCCGATCATTAACCCCACCAACACCTCGAATAGCCATTTTCGAAATGGTAGCTGCATACATTCTCCGCCTCAGCGCAAGGTATTCTTCCGATCCAGGTGTCAATCCCATCTGCGCTGCTGCTGTGTTTATTTCTTTATTCAGTTGTTCAGAGATAGCTGGATCACCAATCACACTATCACCTTGCCCAAAATCTACCGCCTGATTAGCGTGCAGCCCTGCAATAGTAGCTGCCTTTTCCGGGTCACTCATCTGACTCTGTGCCACCGCTTGTGCCGTCACAGCAATCTGATTAGCATAAGCTGCCCTGCCAAGAGCGGCGTCTTGTCCCTGCATACTGCCATAAATATTGGCAACACCTTCCATCATTCTTCCAGTAAGCGCGCCAACATCAGGCGTCATCGTCCAAGTTGCCATGCCAGTTTTGGGATCAACCTGCCTCGTTACAACACCATTATTTGTGAACTGGATGGCGTGACTCATATCATAGTCCCACTTTTTCATGCGAGCATTGTAATCGTCTCTTGTCCACTGATTTATGTCGTTTGTAACCTGTTGGGCTTCCCTTGCCCTTACCTGAGCCTTATCCGACTCATTCCTAAAGTTAGCAGATTGCCACTGAGCCAGCTTCGCATCGAACATATCCTGACGCTTTTGTACATCAGCCTGTCCCTGCATCTTTCCACCCAGCATACCAGCCCCAAGCATCCCCAGCACCTTACCAAGACCAGCCCCATCCGGTGTCGCCATCAGCGCCTGAGCCATGCCCGCAAACAACCCCTGCCTGATCATTTTCTGTTGATCAGCAAGGGCAAATTCTTCCGGCCTCATCATTTCCAGCGCTTCGTCGCTCTTGCTGAAGTCGGTAGGAGCAGCCACTTCCGGCTTTGCCAGCGTTGGCATCGGCATATCAGGTGTTTGGAATTGTTGTGGTTGGGATGATGCCTGCAAACCTTGCATCAGTGCACCAATAGCTGCATCGCCGTAGCCTGTCCTCAACTGTGGATTAAGAAGATCCCCAACTCCACCTGCTTGTTGTCCCAACACCTGCGGAACGTATGCCTGTGTTTCAGGACGCAGTAAGGAGAGCCAGTTAGCTCCTCCCTGAGCTATAGCCTTGTTGACGTTGCCAATTCCGCCGTTGTATGAGGCCACGCCCTTCGCCACATCACCTCCATGCGCATCGATCAGCTGACGTAGGTATTTCGCTGCTCCATAGATTGACGAGCCTGGGTTCGCCACATTTACGCCCTGCTCCTTCGCAGTTCCAGGCATGAATTGTGCGATACCTCGTGCCCCAGCCGGGGACACAGCACCAGGGTTCCACCGGCTCTCTTGGTAGATAAGGGACGACAACAGCTTCGGGTCAATGTTATATTTCGAGGCAGCAGCTTGTACCGTCCCCTGATATTCCGCAGGAGCAGTGAACCGTCCGCCCGAACCTGTCATCATACTCGCCCCGTTTGCAGTGGGAGCGTTCGGCGCTGCACTCGGAGCATAGAAGTTTGCAGGCTTGGGGCCAGCCGGTTTCACCGCTGCTCTATCTCGAGCATTCCGCGCATCGTACTCAGGCTTCGTTTCCATGAGTTGGGAGCCAAGATTTTTCGCCCCTCCCCACAGATCCTTTGCAGTATTGCCGATCCAGCTGCCAGCACTCTCCAACGTCCGCTGTGGAATAGTCGCTGTCTGCCGAGCCAAATAACCCAGCTGTGTTTCATCCTCAAATCCCGGAGCACCCCAAACAGGTGAACCCTGATTACGGCCTTGAAGAATTTGTTGCTGGGTCATAGGTGCTGGAGTCACAGCATTCCCAATAGCACTGAAAATCCGATCCACAGGTCCAGGAGCTTGCGCAGCGGCAATCCTTCTCTGACGCTCAACTTCCATCGCCCTTTGACGGGCTGCTTGTTCTGCCGGCGTCATAAAAACTGAAGCCAAAGGTCCAGCCATCTTACCCTCCTTAACGCATGTTCTGGAAGAGGCTAGCGCCTGTCGGACGCAGCGCCGTGTTCAGCAATCCCCCATTCATATTCGTAAGGCCAGGAGTGAAAGCCCCACCGGCTCCGCCAAGCAGACCTCCCAAACCACCACCGCCCATAAGACTAGCACCAGCCATGCCAAGCCCAGCCAGACCCTGAACAACGGACCCGAGGCCACCCGTCTTTTCCACAGTCTTATTCGTTGAATTGCCCGTCTGAGTCCCATAGTTACCGCCAAGAGTCGCATAGAGTCCGGCTGCTGTATCTAGCCCAGCAAACGGACGCTGAATTGCATAATTCTCCTTGGCGAGGGCATTGTCAATTTCGGCCTGCCTGTTGGCCTGATCAAATCCGCCCATTTGGGCGTAGAGGTCACCCGCTCCAGCCTGCATTGCATTCTGGGTCTGGAGGAGGTTAGGAAGGCTGTTCAGCCAATTCTGGCTGGTTTCCGCCGTTCCCAGGCCTCGACTGGTGTCGGCATTGTAGCCAGCAAGCAGTCGATCTTGGTCAGACTGGAAAGCGGACAGTCGCCGATTTTCCCAGTTATTGTAATCTTCATAACTCAGCTGTGTTGCTATGTCCTGCATATTCCTGGTGGCTGCGTCGATCGCAGATCCAGGCACCACGGACATAGCCCTGTCACCGGAGTACGCACCCGACTCCAGCGCGCTACTACGGATGCTCGGCAAAATCTGTTCCTGCAGTTGTCGCATAACTGGCTGGCTCGCAGCAGTGATGACCTGATCCAGGTTCTGCTGCCTATCCCCCATATTGAAACTTTGCGTTGGGAGGGTGGTAGAGAACGTCGGCTGCTGATACCCACCGATCTGTTGACCCAGCCACTGCGCGTTATTCTGTGCACCTTGGGCTGCTGTTCCATAAGCATCCAACGCAGCCTTCGCTGTGTTCGGGTCCATCATGGCCAGCATGTCGCCGGTGTATTGAGTCTGTGGGATTTGCCCGAGGGCGTTATCAACCAGTCCCGCGGTCTTTTGTAGCCCACCCTGCGTCCACGACGGTGGTGCAGCGGTCTGCGTTGAGTTGCTCGTGGTGGTGGTCTTTTTCTTGCTGCCCATCATCAACCTCCATTCTCAGGTTGGCGCTCTCCACCACAGCTCCGTAGTGGAGGATGGCTTGCATCAACCTCACATCATAAACACAAGTCTCAATGTGGGAGCAGTCCCACTCTTTTGCCAGTCTTTTCAAGTCTTTGATAATACCCCGGATCGTCACTCCATACATTTCACTGTATATTGCAGCAACGCTCAACCAGCGTTTATCCATGTTCGCTTTGAGTTCAACAGCGATTAGGCCGCTGGGGATTTCATAGACCTGGATCAGACCCTGCACAATCTTACTTAAAAATTCCAGCCCATTCGTCCTCTCATACTCCGGGGCAGCGTTGAGGGAGGACTCAAGCATGTCGAGGTGCTTGCGAGTTAAGGACGGATAGGGCAGGTATTTAAACATTCTTCGGATACTTCTCTTTTATGAGGCGGATCGTTTCCTTCCATCCCTCAAAGTCGTGGTAGATCATATCCAGCTGGTCGAGAAGCGGCGGGTAGGCCCTCCGACGAGACTCTCGATAATCAGGAGCAATGGTCTTTTTCACCTTATCTCGAACTCCATAGCAAACGGGTAGTAGTGAGGATGGTTGAAGTGAATATGGATAATGGCAGGGCCAGGACTCTCCAGTTCCAACTCCCCATCATCCACCTGAAACTGTTCGCCGGGAATAGTCACCAGCGTTCCCTTCGGAATACCTGAAATCTTGTTCGAGGAAAACGTGGTGGCGAAGCGTTTCTTCTTCAGCACACTCTTCGTTTCCACATCATAGAACTGATTTCCGTCAAGTATATTCTCCACCTCAGCCGTGTACACAGCTTCTTGAGGTGGCGTAGGATCTGGCCCACTCTGCAAACACAGCGCCGAACCATCAGCACGAAAGAAACCAACACCCTTCACCGCTTTGCTCCATACACAGTCATGTTTATATCCTCAATCTCGATATAGCGATATTGGCCCTCGTAGACTTCATTATCACTCACAGCTTGCACCCAAACTTGGAAGGGGCTGTTAGGTATCACAGCCTGTAACATGCAACTCGTCATTGAGAAGACGTTGGCGCTACCACCTCCTGCCACTCCCAGAATACGTTGACGATAGAGAACCCAGCCTCTCCCATCATTAACATCAATATAAAGGTAGAATACTGCACTACCATCCGCTGAGCCGTTAATCCCCGCGTTCAGCGTGCATTGGAACTGCACAATAGCAGAGGTATAGTAAGGATCGCCTACATAAATAGGGCCTGTGACAATCGCATTCCCAGCCTGCCCTGCACCAATCCCAATATCTGGCGCAGTGAAGATCTGATTTGCCGTGATCGACGCAGGGGTGACCTTCATCGTCCCGACAGTCAGGTTCTCGATCTTCGCACTATCAACCTGGAGGTCGCCAATCTTCGCCCTGATGATCTGACCGTCCGCAATATGGGCTGCGTAGATCTGAGCGAACCCAATCTTGGCATAGACAATCGAGGCATCCGCAATAAACGCCGTGCCAATCGCTGCTGCACCAATATAAGTCCCAGCGTTCCCCGCTGTTATCATATTGATATAGGCCATAGCTGCAATGCCCGCATCACTCAGCGGGATTGCATCCACATCAGCCGTACCATTCTGCAGCGCCAGCCAGCCACCAACCGCTCTCAGCCCCATATTCGCGTTCATCACTCGCGAGTCGGTGACAATATTCCCCGCCTGATCAACAACATTTACGCCATTCTGAGCGCCATACGTCGCATAATCCTGCGGTTTTCCTGCCCCTGTTATGGCGCTCCAGGCTACAGTCCCTCCAGCCCCAATTACCACATTCCCCATGTTGTCGTAGATTATCAGGCCATTACCCTGAATAATCCCATTCTTATCAATTTTCCAGCCACTTTTGGTTGTCTCATTCCAGCTTGTGGACTGGATGATATTCCCAATTTTGGCGTTGGTAATCGCAGCATCTGCTATATGTGCAGTCTGGATCGCAGCAATTTGTATATGCGCTGCGCCCACAGCGAGGTTAGCAATCTTAGCACTTGTGACAGCCAGGTTAGCGATCTTAGCATCGTTTACCGCCAGTTCCGCAATCTTCGCCGTGACAACTTGCAGGTCGCCAATCTTCGCCGTTAGAATAGCTGCGTCGCCGATCTGTGCCGTGCCCACAGCAAGTAGTTGTATAGCCGCGGTGCCAACTGCTAGGTTGGCTATCTTCGTCTCGGTGACAGCGCTGTCTGCGAGTTTGTTGGCTTCAACCGCAAGATCTGCGAGTTTTTCTGTATTAACAGCACCTCCACGGATTTTCGACGTGACGATGGCTGCGTCCGCTAATTGAGCCGTGTCTACATCAAACAGGTCCGAAGCGGTTGGAGGGCTATAGAGTTCATTTCCGAGATAAAGCTCTGCCTGACCTTGGTTATACCAAACAGGGACATAACCTTCAGGATAAGGAGGAAGATCGCCGGGCTCTACAGGTGGCGGTAGCGGCTGCCGATCACTGTAGGATATGACCTCAGGATCTGTCAGCCCATCATTAAGCGTTAGAACCAAGGCTCGCGCGTAATCCTGCCAGGTGGCATAATTCTCCGGAGCCGGATAGTTCGTCGCCATCTCACTGCTGGCTCCGTTTCGTTCCCTCAAGCGAGCCAAACAGCATAAAGCCCTGGAAGTCCAGTTCCCACTCCTCGAGAGTGTTGCGGAACTCTAGCTTCCAGTAAACACCATCCGGCATATGAGGGAGAAGGTAAGTTTTGGACAGCGGATCAATCGCCATCCACGGACTCCAGCTAAAATCTTCCTCCTGTGCTTCGGCAGATCCGACGCGGAACTCAAGATATTTTGCCCGCTTAAGGAGTAGGACGACTTCATCCACCCGACAGGAGTTATGAACATCGGTCAGTCCTGCTTGGGACTGTAACTGCATCAGCAAGGGTTTCGTTTCAAGAACCAGCGGCCTCGTCGGAGAACGAGTCGCCATGTCCTGATTGATCGTGCCGTCCTCCAGCCCAACCAACGGCCTGTTAAACAGCTTCCGTTCATCCTTCATCGCCACCGGAGGTATCGGGCTCCACCCACCTGTACGGGGATCCCAACTCCAGCCTTCGTTTATGATGGTGGAGCCAACCATGGGGAAGAAGAACTCGATGCAACCAGTGTAGTCGTTTCGAACGGCCTGTATTTTCGACTTTTGGGCCCAGTTGACATTATCTTGTAGGTAGTCGTGAAGGTATCCCTCATCAATGTACCGATAAGAATTGCTGTCGGTCCACCAAACTCCGTTCCTTCCAACACCATAGTTGCCCTTTCCATCGCCTGTCACCCCATTCTTACTCACCGAGCCAATGCCATCGAGCACAACTTTTTGGCCGAAGTAGTAGGGGTCAGCAATATACGATACCAGCGCCATTTGATCTTCACTGAACACGCTGATAGATTGTCCCAGCCTGTGGGCGGAAACGATCGGAGTATCGAAGTCGTCAATCGACAAGGCACCTGCAAGATTGCCGGCAGCCGGGTTCCATTCTTCAATATTCTGCGAGTCGCTCCACCCTACTCTCGTCCCCCGATCCCCATATCCCAGGGCCATTACGAAGGAGAGTTTCTTCATGAACTTCTGCACATCAGTCGGTGCATTCCCAAAGGCTGCAGCCGCACTTCCAGGTTTGTATAGATAAGCCGGGCCTTCGGAACTGTTGATTATCGTCCAGTCCCCATAGTGGGTGAAGTCGATATAGGTGGCAGGGTCATTCACCGTCTCGTCGATGGTGCAGTCGAGAGTTATAATCTCCTCAACCCCTGGTCCATACCACCGAGTAACCAGTCCACCACTACTGGCCCAAACCCACCTCGTTCCATTCTGCGCCTGTTGCTGACTCAGGCCACGAACAGTCGCAGCCCCTGAGTCATACATTTCAATCGGGAGGGGACGGTCTTTCACCCTGCCTGAGAAAAACGTAACATTCTGCGCCTTATCCCACAGCAACCTCAACAGAGGATGCAGGTCCTGTTGCAGCCCACTGGACACAATCTGTGGTTCCAGCGCTGTGAAGAAAGGCGTCTGGCGAAGCATTATTTGCTCAACCTCTTTATCAGCACATCAACGCTGTCGCGAACCCTGCGAAGGTCGTCGAGGAACACAGCCATCCCCGGACTAATGTTCCGTTTCACGACCTCAGGATCTTCCTGTGGTATATCTTCCTCATGAGGACGCGGGCCAATGGAGGGATTACCCTTCGTCACAGCATGGTAGACTTTGGCCAGAGGAGTCTCAAACACTTCCTCTTCCTTCTTTCCGAAAAAGCTCATATTGGATACCTTTCGCTCCGGGAGTAGGTAGGTTCCTTCATCATCATGTAAAGGTTGTCGAACTCCAGTTCGTTCGTGTAGATCGCAAGACTCTGTACGTCTTCCATCCACAGGCCCTGGTAGGCTTTCATCACTTCAGGCTTCCGCATTTCCGCGGCAGTCCGATAGACGGTGAACGTAAACAGCACGTCCTCGAAATCTTCCGTGAACCACTCCTCGTTTTCCTTCACATTCCAGCTCTGGTAGTAGAGTTGAAGTTGTGTGTAGTCAGTTGGAGCCTCGTAGAAAGGTTTATCAATAAAGAGGAAATTTCCGCTCAGCCAATACCACCGACTATACGCATCGCCTCCATCATTAGGCATCCTGAAACCCTCAACCTTTTTCAGACCTTCTGTCCAGGTCCGCGTCTTGGGAGGATCATTTCCAGGAACCACATAATGAATGAGTAAATCTTTTTTGAACCCAGCTGGAAGCTGCACAAAACTCCGCCCAACTGGCCAATATCCCGGCGCATCAGGATCCAGCTCTACTGTATCCCAGACAACAGTCTGCACACTCTTCGGAAAATTATAATCCCTGAGGAGGCGTTTAATCGCCCTCCTGATCGCATTAGGAATGGACTCAGTATCATAGGATTGGGAAACGCCCAAGGCTTCCCGAACTCTCGGCGTAAGGCTTTCAACGCTCATCTTATTTCTCCTGAAACGGAGGGAGTGTTCAGACTCCCTCCGTCCCCTCGCCGGAGCTCAATCGTCCTTTGCGGCCTTCAGGATACCCTTCAGCCAGAAGAACGTCTTGCCGTAATGGACCTCAAGGCCACATTCCGTCAGATATTCTTCAGCCTTACCATCCACGCCCTTGTCCTCGCGATCCTTCAGCAGCGTGGTGTCTTGGATATAGCGATATTTCAGGTTCGCCGTATCCATCACAACCATGTCGTGCTCAAGGAAATCACCAGGTTGGGAGAAGAGCGGGTGTTCCGTCAGGGTCAGAGTCCCCGCCGGCATATACAGCCGCTTGACGTTCATCCCATACTCCTTCTCACTCGGACCCCATTGGTATGAGGTGTTCTTCCGAATGATCTGGTTGATGATCGTCATGGTGTGGATAGATGCCCAGCCCATCTTCTCCTGGCTACCATACTGGAACATCTGCTCGAAATACGCCTCGAACTCATCCATATCAATACCAGCCGCCGTGGCAGTCTTGATATTGCTGGCCGGGATGCGGTTCAGCACACCATCGGTGAAACGAAGCGGCTGACCCGACTCCATCGTTTCATACTTCGTACCCAGCCAGAACGCCCGTTCAATGCCCAGAGCGTGCTTGTGCATCGTCCGCTTCCGATCGTTCTTCCACGGATCACCTGTGCGATACCGCGTCGCAGCTGCCGTGCGGGTGATTTCCACCGGATCACGGAAGATCTGCGTCAGGTTCGTCAGCTTCTGCGGGTTGTTGCTGACGCCGATCGAGCGCGGAGCACCTTCACGATATGCCGACCCGATCAGGAGAATGTTCGGATCAGTCACATTGTTCACCGCTGCCGCCGTACCAGCCGGAGTTCCAGCCGGACCCATCGCACGCTGCACGGTGATCGACGTGTCCGAGACCACGGTAACGACCCGCATCGCCTCACCCGTCAGCCTTGCCTTCAGCATGTCCCCAGGTTTCAGCATCGTCGCCTTGCCCACCAGAGGAATGGTAGTCACAGCGCCGTCGATCGCTGCGGACAGCTGATAGACGAACATCTGCACATCTTCTTCCCACCAGTAGAACTCGGGATCGTCCGTGCTCTCCTCAGCCATCGCCGCCGTCAGCGAATACAGAGGAGCGTCATTCCTCGGCGATAGCCAAAGTATTCCTTCCCTCCAATTCTTAGGGCGTTCGTCAGCTACGAAGTCAGCAGTCGACTTCATGCCAGGCATTGTCATAGCAGTCTCCTCTCGGGCTAGGGTTGCCCGGCATTAGTCAGCCGAAGCTGAACGTGGACGCAATCAAGTCCTGATCTTGCTCGAAGGCGGGAATGCCTCCCGGTGACGGAGCCGTTGGAAGGAACGACGCTGGGGCTGCAGGCCGCGGTTGGACAGGTCTGGTGGGATCAAGCGCTGGAGTCGTAGGTGCTGCCGGTGTGGTTGGTTGAGCCGGAGGGGCTGCCCCAAACGCCGCCAAAGCATTATTGACTCGTGCTCCAAGCGCGTTCTTGAAGTTGTCATCCCAAGGAGCATGAGGAAATTCAGCACCCAACTTCTGCGCCTCCGCTGCCACGATGAGCTTAATGTGCGGATGGTTATGGGTTGGAAAGCTGGTGTAATATTCATCCTGCGCCTTCTGTCTTGCTACTTCCTGCTGATCCATCGTCGCACTTTGCGTCAGCTCTGTTCGGAAACCCTGCAGATCCTTGCGAGTTGCGGTCAGGACGTTCTTGTGGATTATCGAGGCAAGGCTGTTTATCAGGTGGTGCATACCACCTGCAGCAACATTGGGATCTTCGTTAAAGACAGCTCCCAACACTTGATCCGGGATCTTCAGGCCGTAGGAAACTTCCTCAGGCTTGACAAGTTCATCAGCGGGCGCCTCGGGTTGTCCCGCTGCCGGAGTAGGCGTCCTCTGGTCAAGAGCCTGAGTTAACGCCTGAACCTGTGCACGAAGCGATGCCAGTTCAAGGGCATTCGCATCAACTCCGGGCACAGGAGCTTGGGGCTGCGGGGTAGGCGCAGGTTGTGGAGTGGTTGGTTGCTCCAGCCCCGGCAACGGGGAAGGCGTCGCAGCCGGGGCTGAAGGGGAGGGTGCTGTAGGCGGCACCTGTGCAGGTGTGGTGGGTGTCTGCACAGGTGCCTGAGGCGCGGCGGGGGGTTCGTTGCTTGGCGCCTCTTCACTAACGGCAGGTCCAAAGCCTAAGACGTTGGAAACCTCCGCTGCAAGATCATCAGCAGAAGGGATGCTTGGGGCAGATGGGGCAGGTGCAGCCGGGGCAGCGGCAGCGGGCTCAGGCGAGGTAGGGGCAGTGGCCATCAGGAGTCCTTTCCAGGTGTAAACAGGTCTACTACAGTATCACGCACCAGGTCAATTCCCTTAACGGTGCCTTGTAACACTGAGGCTTGGCAACTCTTTTCCGCCGTTCCAAGCCCGACGTTTGCAAGCGCCATAAGCTGCGCTTGGCGGCTTCCAAGCAGGAGGCCAAGAAAGTGATGAAAAGCCTCAGTTTGTATCATCTCCTCAAACTTAGAAAACTCGCGACTGTCAAGAAAGGTCTTGAGTTCAATTTTTTCCAACATATTGATGACTTCTTCTTGGTTCAAGTTTTGTCTCCTCAGAAGGGCAACGGACCTCCGGGTCGAGGTGCCGCACCAAGTGGCATCATTCCCGGCTGCGACGCCGGATCATTTGCAGCCCCCATTTGCATCGGAACTTGTCCCGGAGCCATAGGGGGTGGAGGCGGCTTTTTGAACGCGTCGATATTCTTGGCTCCACCCAACACCGCCGTGTACTCGAAGATCTTGTTCACATCGTAGGTTGCGCGGAGTTCAGGATCCTGCGTTATACCAAAGAGTATTTCCTTCCAAACCTCCACCATCGCTGTCTTGTCAAACGGGAGGGCGCCATCTGAGATCTGGTAATTGAAACTCCCGACCAACATTTCCGGCGTGAGTTGAAGAGAACTCGGCGTTCCATCATCACCTGTAGTCTCCACCCACATTTGATCAGGCATGAACTGCTGAATGTTCATAATCATCTGGTTGCACAGTGGCATGAATGATTGGCTGCTGATCCTAACGGCCAGCTGAGACAGCCTACTCGCGCCAGCCTGCATCGAAATCCGGGCCTCTGTCGCGCTCTTGCGGCCTCCCGGATTTTGTATACCTCGCATATTGTCGTTAACGCCAGTAATTGTGTCGGCAAGTATCCGCATGGTCTGGATATCATTGAGGTGCCCTTGTGTAACGTCCTGGACAAGGAGTTGCATGATAGCCTCTTTCACAGGTAATCCCATCGCCTGTTGTTTGAGGCGGATAACACGCCCAATCGCACTCGACCTGATGTCGTTCACTTCCACTCTGGAGGGATCGGCCACAAATTGGTTGTTGATAGCTGTGCGGACATTCTCCATCCTCGAAGAGATCAGCCATGACATAATGTCCTGAAAGGGCCCAATCATATCCGCCATGCTGACGGACATAAAATCATGGCCAAAGGAGGTTGGTTCACTGCAAACGTAAGGATGCTGGGAGTGGATCATGCCAAGCGGTTCAGCCTGCATAATTTGCCCCTTCATCCAGGCGAATTTCCACAGTTCACTCGTATCAGAATCGCCCAGACCCCAGTCTTTCGGGACCAGCCGAACTGTGCCCTCCCGTACAGGGTAGAACTGGCTGACGTTTTGCGGGGTTATGAGGCTTTCACCCCGTATGCCGATCTTTACTCGACGGCGATTTTCAGCCGTTACGGCATCTTGATACCGATTAAGCTGTTTATTCTTCTTAATCGCCTCGTCAACCCACTTCAGCTTACCCTGTTTTTGCATGTCGGTTAGGATGCTGGCGCTTTGCTCCATCTCCGTAAAGATGAAATCCCCCCTGACGTTGCATTCGTGCATCGGAACTCGAGGATCGGGAACGTATCCATATGGGTCAATGCTCGAGAGGACATTGCCCGCGAAAGTCTGTTCAATTGTATTCTCTCTCTGTCCTGCCACCCACCTAATAGCTGGGCCTTCTCGGGTTTCCCATTGACAGCGATTAGCGCCGAAGCCATAAACGACGCTATCCCATATCTGCTGCCAAAGTTGTTCATAGCCTCTCGACGCATCGAGATTGGACTGTATGGCGAGTTCCATTCTTCGAGCACGTTCTGTCTCCGTTCCCCTGGTTGCATTAAGCGGGAATGATGGTTTCTGGCCAAGCAGCACACTAGCAATAAAGGTAGCACCAGCATGTAGGGTGGCATAGCTGTATGGAACCACGACTTGAATAGGTTCAGGTGGGCGAGTGTTGGTTGAGCGTAGCCCCTCCATAAGCTTTTCATAATCTTCCTGCGCGCAGTAGGCCTGAATTTTCTGCTCCCCGAAGTTCCATCGGGAGTACTGTTTCTTCATCTCGTCCTTGCCGAACTTGAACATAGCCTCAAGTTTGTCATGAACCTTGGTGTGAAGTTCAGAACCCGGCCTCAGCTTATCAATCACCGCTGTCGGTTGTTCAGGAGGTTGGCCCGTGAAGTTCGACCGGAAGGTCTGCATCGGATCTACAAGGGCTGGAGTACCAGCGCCCGGAACTCCCGGTGGAGGCACAGCACTGGTGTCGGGAAGCGGGGGCATTGCCCCTCCCATTCCATTCATCAGATCCGCAGGAGGCATGTTGCCCAAGACGTCAAAGGGTGAGGTAGCCATTTTCTATCCTTTATCCATACCTGCCGCGGAACTTGCTCGGGAGAGCACTTCGCGTTATGTAGTTTCCAGAGGTATTCCACAGCGGCGCCATGATCTCAGGCTCACGTTCATATTCGTCCGCGTTCAGGGCATCCTCTGGCATAACCAATATCTGGCTCTCGCCCAAAAGACTAAGCGCCATAGCCGCAGCGTCTGCATAGTCCTTCTTCCCGTTGGGCCAATCTGCCAGATTTGACTCCAGGCCCTTGAGATGGCGGAGGTGACGAATGTAACCGTTTTTATATCGAGGGGAGAGGATGCCAACAATTCGCGCTTCCTTACGTTGATCCGAGCCATGGATGATTGGAGTAATGACGAAGAAATATTGACGCCTAGCCATTTCCTCCTTCATCAGGTGGATTAGGGCAGCCTGATATTGGATGCTTTCTATGCCATGGTGAGTGCAGCGATACTTCTCATGATACTCGAAGAAAGCGTCTATTTTTTCCCTGGGGGACTTTCCTTGTCCACCCCACTCATCCAAGAACCACAGGGCTCCATCAGAAAGTCGCCGTCCTGCCACGACAAGCGCAGCATGGTCTGCCCCTGGGCGATTAGAGATTGCAGGATCGAGGGCCATGCTTCTGTGAACGAGGTCGGACAGGGGTGTTGGCTGATAAATGAACTGAGAGGGAAACACGCTGTCATCATCGACTCGGATAAGGGAGTCATACTCACGCGTGAATTCTGCCAGCTTTCCAAGCTTTTGGTATCTTGCTCGCATCCGGTCATAAGTTGCCCTCGTCATTTTATATTCCCACAGCATCGCTCCGCTATCTAACTTTGCTCCAAAGCGTACTGTGTTGAACTCAGGATCTCGCGCAATGGTTAGCATCAAACACTCAGGACCGAGTAGTGTCCCGAGGTTGGTAATTTGCAGAGGAAGTTGAGCATCTTCCTCTTCCACAGCACCGTCCATGAGAGCCCCGGCAGGTGCCACAGAACCATAGAACCACCTCTCGGTTTTCGCCCTAAGTTCAGCAGTTGCCATGCTATCTTCGTCCTCAACATCATCAAGGACAATGCGGTTTGGTCGACGGGCTCGAAAGTTAAGGCCGCGAACTTGCCCTCCTCGCCCTCTTGCCACCAGGATCGAACCGTTGAGAAGTTGGATCTCCCTGTTAGTCCAACGCTCGGAGTCAGCCTTATTAGGCACCTGATTACCATAGGCTTCGATAAGGAGGACATTAATTTCTAGCTCCACCTTGATATTGCCGAGCTGCATTTCAGCATGTTCGGCGCTGGCGCTGACATACACTCCAAAAATGGTTCCATCGGTTATGAGGTCGTACAACTGACAACCGAGAACAAGCGTGGTTTTGGAGAAGCCTCGAGGGATGAGCCAATTGTTGTTTTCGCCGCATACGAGAATAATATTACCTTCAGCATCTTTCTGGAAGGCCGGGAGTTTAAGGGCTGTATCGGAGGAGTCCGAAGGGTCCGCCATATATAGAAATTCTGAAAGCAAGAAATCGTGAGCTTCTGGATAGTCATTCAAGAAGGCCACCTTTCTCGTCAGCAGCGCAATCAGCCCCAGGTGTAGCGGGCAGAAAGGCGTAGGAAACCATTTGCGCAGGAAGAAGCGCAGGAAGTAAGCGGGATCATACGCACTATGACGTACAGCCTCCTTGAGGAGTTCCGCTCTTTTCTGCGCCTCGTTCATTTTGGTGCTTTCAAAACAGCTTTACAGTCTATCGTTTCCCATTCAGCCTTAGCTGACTTTCTTGAGATGTAGCAGTGTTGGCGTGGGATCCCCTGGTCGCCAAGACACCGGACTGAGCAGATCTCGGAAACTGAGCAGCGGTTGGTGTCGTAGTCCGCGCACGTTTCCCGTGATGACGAGGGGGTAGGTCCTGTCAAGGGAAAAGGCTGACTTGACAATAGGAAGATACTGAGTAAGAAGTTTAACATCCCTGCCATCCTTCCAATTCATCTTCACCTCGGCAATTATTGCTATTCCCGAGTCTCGGTTAAGGAACACAGCGTCCGGGCTGCGAAGTTTCCACTTATGAGTTCTAAACCAGGGCTCAATGATAAGGGTCCAAGGGCTGTTATTCGGAACGTAATTAAGCATCCACTCGAGCCTAAGAGCCTTGTATACAGCGCTATGGTAGAGATTGCCTCGTCTAATGGCATCGTTCTCACCAGCAGTGGTGGCTTTCGTTCCCGCTCCAAGACGGGCCTCCTCCATAAAAAACCAGGGCTCAACGGCTTTCATGACAGCCTGATCATCTCGTTCGCGATCTTGATGTGGTAATCGTAGTCCTCATAAGCTGGGCCATTATACCCCTTCGCAAACGCTCGGCAGTCCTCTGGGTCTGTACTCACCTGATGTAAGGCAGACTGTAAGTTTGCCATTTTGATGTATCCAGCAAAAAGGTCGTAATGAGCCGCTTCGGTAAGGACGGTCGCATACGCCATCTCGAGGACACTATTATATCCCAGGTTGGGAAACCAATATCCCATAACCTGGAACTTTCCCCAGCTACAACTTTTGAAAGCACTGTCCACATCTTTGCAGAGTCCGGCGCAAAGTTTGTCCCAGCTACTCTCGCTATATCCACCGCTCTGGGGGTTTGAGTAACTGCATACACTCCACTTCCCTGAAGTGAAACCGTGGAACTTATGGCGCTCATATAGGATCTTAGGTCTGCCCTGTGAGTCATAACCCGAGCCTCCACTCTCCACAATACTGACGGCAGACATTTGCTCAAACGAGCAGTCAAGGCCGTAAGCCAGAACCTGAATGTCCTCGTCCGTGACAGCCGGCGCGTTGGTGTTCGTAAATACCAACTCCGTCGCATCTCGGGTAAGTTGGCCAGGTTGACCATCGGCCACGATATCTGCGCCGCGGTAGATGAGCCAATTTTGATAATCACTGGGGTTCATCGCTGGTTTCCTTCTCAGGAGTGGGC
>Ga0315910_10002240_pt1 | contig 17175 bp, 14 predicted proteins | sample EdamamesoilMG_FD_204470 | JGI IMG/M metagenome (GOLD analysis project Ga0315910, IMG submission 204470) | Garden soil microbial communities collected in Santa Monica, California, United States - Edamame soil | ecosystem: Environmental > Terrestrial > Soil > Garden | place: USA: California... | reverse complement strand
GTGGATCGTGGCGCTGACGCGCATCATCTCCGCGGTGTTCCGCAAGGGTGGCGACGTCACGTTCCTGGTCGACGAGTTGAAGGCAGTTTTCGATCCGCGAGGGGGATACTGGCAGGCGGGCGGCAAGTTCATGCCGTCGATCATCGCCGAGCTGGGGTATGTCATCGAGAAGCACCTGCAGATGATCGGTCTGCTCAAGAAGGTGGAGCTCGATGAGCATGCTCAGAAGTTGATCGCCGAGAAAAAAGCAGAATTCGAAGAGAGAACCAAGCAGACCGACGCGTTCGCCAAGTCGCATTTCCCGGAAGGGGCGCAGCTGTGCCAGAAGTGCAGCACCGCCGCGGTCGTCATGATGGACGGCTGCATGACCTGCCTGAATTGCGGTGACTCGAAGTGCGGGTAGTTAGTTAGGACTCGGGTTCGCGTACCAATGCCGGGTTCCCCGCCTGGCCGCATTCCCGGATGGGAGCGAGATACGCGCTTCTACAAGGCAGCCGCGAGGCTGCCTTGTTTTTCGATGAGAGGCTCGAGCGCGGTACCCTGCTCCACGACTTCGAAGCCGAAGTGCCGCGGCGCACACACCCCATGCGGCGAGCCAGACGCGACGTGCGCGATTCGGGCAGCCGCACCCCGTACGACATCTCCCGTCGGTCAACGCTGGCGCAATGAGCGGAGTCGTTGAAGCCACGGACCGCCGGAGGCCGACGCTCCAACGAGGACATTTGCGGCTGCCGCCAGATTCGGCGCCGCGTGACACTGCAACCCTCGAATTGCCAGAGGGATGCCCATGAAACTACCTGCCATCGTCACCGCTGTCGGCGCATCACTGATGCTCGCGGCGGTCTCCTTTGCTGACAGCGCGCCGGCTTCGAACAAGTGGCGCATCGAGCTCGACGGCCAGGCGCTCAAGACCGGTGACCTCGAGTTCCGCGTCACGCCCAGACAGGGTGAGCCGATCGACGTGGTCGCCACCATCCGCAGTGGCCGCGCGGAGAACAATGTCGCCAAGGACGTGCGCGACGCGTTCGCGGCGAAATTGAGCCCGGATCGCTACACCGTCGAGGTGGATGACGGCGAGGACATCCTGATCAAGAAAAAGGAGGGCCAGCCGGATTTCGCGCTCGAACTGGTCGAATCCAGCGTGCAGAACGTGAGCATCAAGATCGAGGGTGAGTGAACCTGCGGCCGCCATGAGGCTCCAATTACCCGTGCGCCCCGGAATTCGCCTGGGCGCGCCGGCCCGGAGGCCCTCATGAATATCCGCGGCATCTGCATTCTTGCGGCCGCATTGGCGGCCACCCAGGTCACGGCAGCCAATGCTCCGCCGCTCGCCGGCGAGTGGAACATCCTGCCCACCGGCAACGCCGCGTCCAGCGGCGACCTGTTGTTCCGCGTCACGCCAGGTGACGGCGGCGATCCCGTCGAGGTCGAAGTGCCGGTGATCGCCGGGGCCAGCGACCGCGCGGTCGCCAGCAGCATCCGCCGCGCCTTCGACGCGCAGCTGCCCTTCGACCGGTACCGCGTGGCGCAGGGCGAGGGGACCAACATCCTGGTGAGCGACCCGCGCGGCCGGCCTAACTTCTCGATCGAGCTGGTGAACTCGGACGTCGACAACCTGCGCGTCGCGGTCCGGAGCGTGACTCCCGCCGCATCACCGACCGTGCCGCTGCAGGCCGAGCCGATACCGCAGCCCGGCATCACGCCCCCGGCGCCGGCGAATGCCCCGGGCGACGTGATCGCGCCGCCTGACATGCGCGTGCCCAACCAGCTCCCGAACATCACGCCGCCGCCTGCGGAGAATCCACCCGCTGACGTGAATCCGCCGCCCGGCACACGCAGGCCGCGTGTGCCGCCGAACGACATGCCGGTGCCGCGTGAAGAACCGCCGGTGCCGGGTCCCGACGGCATCCCGCTCCCCGCGCCAAAGACTCCGACCCCGCCGCCGCCACCGACCTGACTACCCGGTCAGAGGCTGCACTGCGCGATCGGCTGCAGCACGTTGATTGCCTGGTATTGGAACGCTAGCGAGTTGACGCCGACGCGCTTCAGATCGAGCGTGATCGTGCCCTCGAAAACCGGCGGGAATGTCGTCAGCGGTCTCGTGTATGGCGAGGTGTAGCGCAGTTTCAACGCGTTGTTGATCTTGAGCGCGCCGGACAGGAAGACGCTACCGGTGTACCAGGACTGCTCGAGCAGCTGATCGGTTCGGAACACGTAGGTGCCGTTGAGGCAGCCCGCGCCATGATTCGCGGACCACGTGACGTCGGCGCGTCCGTCCAGCGTCTTCACGCGATCGAAGGTTGCCATGTCCGAGTTCGAGTACCAGTGCAGATCGTGCGCCGTGATCGAGTGCGACCGCGGCTCGGGAGAGTACGAGCTGCTGGATTCCGACGTGAATGTGCCGCGCGCGACGAACAGATCTTCGTCGTCGATTCCTCCCGGTCCGGGGTGATTGCCACTCACCGCAGCCTGCTCGATGACGAGGCTGTAATCGTAGCTGCTGGTGTCGGGTGGCAGTCCGGGAAAGATCACAGTCGACACTGAGTGCTGTCGAAGGAAACCCGTGATTCGATAGTCGAAGTCCCCGATGAACAGGGACGTGGGGTAGAGCCGCGTCATCGGAATCGAACCCGCCATGCGGATGTTCATGGTCCGCGTTGTGTCCGTGCTCGAGAACTCATCCGCGTAATGGCTGGTGACAACGACGTCCGCCGTGATGCTGCCCAGGCGCACCAGCGCGACGCGGGTCGACGAAAATGTATTCTCCAGCAATTGGACCGTCCCGGGCCCGGTGTATGAATTGGCCGATTGCGGGTCGGTCGGGTACTGCAGGAACGTGCAGCCTGTCCAATCGAGACGCAGCGTCAGCGATCCGTCGCGCGGCAATTTCGCCTTGAAGGATCCGCCCAGGGCGCAGGGCACCGTCATGCCTCCCTTGCTGGCGGTCAGCACGTCGGGCGTCGTCGCGTTCGCAAGGAACTCCAGCGTGCGGCTCACCAGGTCGCGGGACGGATAAGACAGCCCGTTCAGCATCACCGGCAACGTGAAAGACACGTTGTCGCCCAGGAAAAAACCATGAGCTGTCAGAGCGGCTGCGGCCGCTTTCTGCGGCGTGTCGATTACGACGGGCGTGGCGCCCGCGGATGCCGTGACGAGCGCAGCGATGGCGCCTACGGCGGCGCGGATTATTGTTCTGTTCATCGGGTTTCCTTCTTTACGCGTTGGGTGTCAGCGCGGCCGGGGCTCGTGCATGAGTGCGACAAGGATCGTGCGCTTGGTCTGCGCATTCTTCTCCTGATCATCCCGTCCCCGTCCGATTGCGGCGACTGTAGTCACTGCGCGCGGACAGGGTCAACGCGCCGCGCCGGCGTGCCACCAGCGCGACTTTCGTGACAGGCCGACGGGAAGAAAATCCTCGTTTTGCTGCGCGAAGATGTCCGGCGGGCGTGCCGAGCCGCTGGAAAGAACAACCATTTGGGCGCGCCAACTGTCACGATACTGGCGAGGCGCCTTCAGGCGCGAGGGAATATCGAATGAGCCCGACCAAGATCATCGCCGTCGTCCTGATCCTCGCGGGAGTGCTGGGACTGGCGTACGGCAAGTTTTCGTACACCAAGGAGACGCATGACGCGAAGGTCGGCCCCATTGAGTTCTCGGTCAAGGACAAGGAGACGGTGAACGTGCCGAAGTGGGCAGGCATCGGCGCCATCGTGCTAGGCGCCGGCATCCTGCTGGTAGTTGGCCGACGCAAGTGAGCTAACCACCCGCGGACGAGCGGGTCTGTTCGCGCCTTGTCGGAACGCAAATCTGAAAGTAGGAACCGTCCTAGGTTCACTTCCGCCGCGCGGCGATGGTTGCGAAGCGGCACGCACGGCAATCTTTGCCCCATGAACTCGACCAAGATCATCGCAATCGTCCTGATCGTCGCCGGCGTGCTCGGACTGGCATACGGCAAATTCTCGTACACCAAGGAGACCCACGACGCGAAGGTGGGGCCCGTCGAATTTTCGGTGAAGGACAAGGAGACGGTGAACGTACCCGTCTGGGCAGGCGTTGGCGCGATCGTCATCGGCGCCGGGCTGCTGCTCGCCGGCGGGCGGCGCGCCTGATCGATAGCTAGTGGTAAGGATCGCCGGGCATAACTTCGTTAGCCGGTGAATCCTGTTGAGCCTGGGGCCAGTTCCGCCTTGTCGTGCGGATCTGGCCCCAATTCATTTGCGCGCTGACTTCGAGACTGTCCCCGTTTGCTAGGAAACGAGGAATGTCCCCATTTAATTCTTCAGCTTGTAGCCGGTGCGGAACATCCAGGCGATGACCGCGAGGCAGATCAGCATGAACGCGAAGGTCATGCTCACGCTCAGCACCACGTTGACGTCCGACTTGCCGTAGAAGCTCCAGCGGAAGCCGTTGATCAGGTACACCACCGGGTTGAACAGTGTCAGCTTCTGCCACACCGGCGGCAGCATCGACAGCGAGTAGAAACTGCCGCCGAGGAAGGTGAGCGGCGTGACGATCATGGTCGGCACGATGCTGGTCTTCTCCCAGCTGTCGGCCCAGATGCCGATGGCGAAGCCCAGCAGGCTGAACGTCACCGACGTCAGGATCAGGAAGCCGAACATCGCGATCGGGTGCTGGATCTCGAAGGGCACGAACAGGCGCGCGGTAACGAGAATCAGGCTGCCCAGCATCACCGACTTCGTCGCGGCCGCTCCCACGTAGCCCGCGAGCACCTCCACGAACGAGATCGGCGCCGAGAGCATCTCGTAAATTGTGCCCGCGAACTTCGGCATGTAGATGCCGAAGGAGGCGTTGTTCAGGCTCTCGGTCAGCACCGTGAGCATGATGAGCCCGGGCACGATGAACGCGCCGTAAGACACGCCATCAATACTCACCATGCGCGAGCCGATCGCCGAACCGAACACCACGAAGTACAGCGAGGTGGTGATGACCGGTGTCGCGATGCTCTGGAAGAGGGTGCGGAAGGTCCGCGACATCTCGAAACGGTAGATGGCATGGATGGCATGCACGTTCATGCGCGCCCCCTGACCAGGCTCACGAAGATGTCTTCGAGCGAGCTCTCCGCCGTGTGCAGGTCCTTGAACTCGATGTGATGCACGTTCAAGCGGCGCAGCAGGGCGGCAATGCCGGTTTCCGAGGCCTGCGTGTCGAAGGTGTAGAGCAGCTCGGTGCCGTCCTTGACGAGCTCCAGCGGCAGGCCCGCCAGCGCCGCGGGTATTGCCGGCAACGGGTGCTGCAGGTGCAGCGTGAGCTGCTTCTTGCCGAGCTTGCGCATCAGCGCGGCTTTCTCCTCGACCACGATGAGTTCGCCCTTGTTGATGACGCCGATGCGATCGGCCATCTCCTCGGCCTCTTCGATGTAGTGCGTGGTCAGGATGATGGTCACGCCACGCTCGCGCAGGCCGCGCACCATCTGCCACATGTCGCGGCGCAGCTCCACGTCCACGCCGGCGGTGGGCTCGTCGAGGAACAGGATGGTGGGTTCGTGCGACAGCGCCTTGGCGATCATCACGCGGCGTTTCATGCCGCCGGACAGCGTCATGATCTTCGAGTCCTTCTTGTCCCACAGCGACAGGTCGCGCAGAACCTGCTCGATGAAGGCGGGTGACCGCGGCTTGCCGAACAGACCGCGGGAGTATTGCGTGGTGTTCCACACCGTTTCGAACATGTCGGTGGCCAGTTCCTGCGGCACGAGGCCGATGCGGGCGCGCGCCTCGCGAAAGTCCCGCTGGATGTCGAAGCCATCGGCGGTGATCTGCCCGCCCGACGGCCTGACGATGCCGCAGATGATGTTGATCAGCGTGGTCTTGCCGGCGCCATTCGGTCCGAGCAGCGCGAAGATCTCGCCGCGGCGGATCTCGAGGCTGACGTTCTTCAGGGCGTTGAAGCCGGTCGCGTAGGTCTTCGAGAGACCCGAGACGGTGAGTACGGACATGGGCGGCTAACTTATACGACGCCCCATCGCGGGCTCAATGGTCCGAAGTGGGTAGTGACCCGCTAAATATTGAAGGCGCGTTAAGATTCACTGAGGGGGAGACATGGCGGTATTCGCGCGATACGCACGGCACTGGCCGGCCTGGGTGGTGGCAACCTTGTTTGCGGCCAGCCCGCCGTGCCTCGCGGACAGCCTCGACCTGGTGAAGGCCGCGCGCCAGCAGGTCGGCGTCACCGTGGTTTATGACGGGCGCTACCAGGTGCTGGCCTATCCCGGCGGCGACGTGCCCATCGAACGAGGCGTGTGCACCGACGTCATCGTGCGCGCGTTGCGCGGCGCGCGCGGGCTCGACCTGCAGAAGCTGGTGCACGAGGACATGAGCACGCATTTCCGCGAGTACCCGAGCAAGGCGCGCTGGGGGCTGGAGGCCCCCGACGCCAACATCGACCACCGGCGGGTGCCGAATCTCATGACCTGGTTCCAGCGCGCCGGTTATTCGCGCGCGGTCACCGCCGACGCGCGTGACTATCTACCGGGCGACATCGTCGCCTGGAACCTGGGCGGAGCCATCACGCACATCGGCTTCATCAGCGATCGGCGCTCCGGCGGCGGCGTGCCACTGGTGATCCACAACATCGGCGCCGGCACTCGCGAAGAGGACATCCTGTTTCGTTTTACCATCATCGGCCACTACCGGCCGGAGTAACGCCATGAAGAACAAGAAGGCCTGGACACTCGCCGTGGCGAGCCTCGCAGGATGGCTGGCGGGCAATGGCGGCATGGCCGCGACACCAGCGCCTCCAGCCACGGAGGCCGAGCTGCGCGCCTGCGGGCACGGACGCGAGCGCGAGATCGCAGGCCCCGCCGCGCGCGAACCCGGGATCGTCCTGACCTCCATCACTCCCGCGGACAGCAGCTACGTGACCGCGAACCACATGGTGGTTGCCGAGCTCGAATACTCCATCGCGCGCTTCGAGCCCGACATGTACCAGCTGAACGCGCAGTTCGAGTCCACCGATTCGCACCACACCACCGGGGGCTGGTTCCAGGAATTCCCCGAGCTGCAGTACGCGCACGGCGCGATCCGCTTCTGTTACCCGCTGCGCGGGATCTGGTCGCGCCCGCAGGTCAGGTTTCCGCTCGGCATGGTGTTCAACCTCACCCGGCGCATGGAAGACGGCTCGACACAGGTGATTGCGCAGTCGGCGATCACGCACTTCAACGCCATCGAAGTTCCGGCGGCCGCGGTGAATCAGCCGGTGCCCACGCTGGATCAGCTCGCCACGCGCGATGCCGTCGAAAAGATGTACACCCTGTTCGAATCGGTCGGGGTGCACATGCAGCTGTGCGCCGAGGCATTTCCCGCCATGAAGTCCAGTCTCATGACACCTCTGCAGGCGTGGCAGAAACGTTATGCGAAGCTGCAGGAAAAGTCCGACGCGTTGTACCTCGACCTGATGCGTCAACGCATACCGGGAATCACCAATGAAGGCGTGATGATCGCGATGGAAGCCTGGCGCACGGCGATCAGGCAAGGCATCGCATCCGAACCACAGGCCGTCACCCAGCGCAATTGCGCCCTGATGCCGGGACGCTTCGCCGACGGGACCTACGACCCGGACAAGCGACATCCCGCCGAATTCAAGTTGGTGAACGCACTCGTGTCGCCATAGCCCGTCAGAGCGAGGTCGTGGGCCCCGGTTTCGTCTAGGCTGTGGCCACGCATGGCAGCCAAACCCGGAATCTCAAAAGCGACTGAAATCCCCGCCGACTCGGCGGGCGCGTCCCGCAGGTTTTTCGGTGTCTTCGCCTATACCAAGCGTGCGTTGCAGCTGGTCTGGGACACCAACCCGAAGCTCGCCGTGTTCATGGCCATCGTCACGGTGGTGGCGGGTGCGTTGCCGTCATTCGTGGCGTTCATCGGCGCGCGCATCCTCGATAGCGTGATCGCGGCGGGGAAGATCCACCTGGCGGGTGGAACCCCCGATCTCAAGCCGGTGCTCGGCTGGGTGGTGGCCGAAGCCATCACGCTGGTGGTGATCACCGGGGCACACCGCGGCATCACCTTCTGCCAGGCGCTGTTCAAGGCGCAGCTCTCGCATCGCGTGAACGTGATGATCCTGGAAAAGGCGCTCACCCTAGAGCTCACGCATTTCGAGGACTCGGAGTTCTACGACAAGCTCACGCGCGCGCGGCGTGAAGCCTCGAGCCGGCCGCTGTCGCTGGTGATGCGCACCTCGGGCCTGCTGCAGAACGGCGTCTCCATCGTGAGCTTCGCGATCCTGCTCGCGGGTTTCTCGCCCTGGGCGGTGTTCATCCTCATCCTCGGCGGCCTGCCGGCGTTCTTCGCCGAGACCAAGTTCTCCGGCGATGCCTTCCGGCTGTTCCGCTGGCGCGCGCCCGAGACGCGCATGCAGAACTACCTCGAAACCGCGATCGCACGCGAGGACCACGCCAAGGAGGTCAAGCTCTTCGACCTCGGCAACCTGTTCCTCGGCCGCTACAAGGCCATCTACGAAGGCCTGTACGAGAAGGATCGCAACCTCACCATCCGGCGCGAGAGCTGGGTGTTCGCGCTGACCCTGCTCAGCATCGCCGCGCTGTACGGTGCCTACGCCTGGGTGGCGGTCGAGGCGGTGCGCGGTGCCATCACCATCGGCGACATGGCCATGTACCTGATGCTGTTCCGCCAGGGACAGACCGCGGTGACCACCAGCCTGGGTGCGGTGGGCGGCATGTACGAGGACAACCTCTATCTATCGACGCTCTACGAATACCTGGAGCAGCCGGTCGAGCCGAGCAACGGCACCGCGGTCAGCGGCCCGGACCCGGACGCCGGCGTGCAGTTCGAGAACGTCGAGTTCCGGTATCCCGGATCCGACCAGATCGCGATCACCGGCGTGAACCTGCAGATCAAGCGCGGCGAGTCGCTGGCGCTGGTGGGCGAGAACGGCTCCGGCAAGACCACGCTGATCAAACTACTGACGCGGCTGTACAAGCCCACGTACGGGCGCATCCTGCTCGACGGCCGCGACCTGCAGGAGTGGGACACGACCGTGCTGCGCCGGCGCATCGGCGTCATCTTCCAGGACTTCGTGCGTTACCAGCTCATCGTCGGCGAAAACGTCGGCGCGGGCGACGTGCGCGAATTCGAGAACCGCGCGCGCTGGGCCGAGGCGGCCCGGCAGGGCAAGGCCGCGCCGTTCATCGAGGGCATGGCCAAGCAATACGAGACCCAGCTCGGCAAGTGGTTCAAGGACGGGCGCGAACTGTCCGGCGGGCAGTGGCAGAAGGTGGCGCTGTCACGCGCCTTCATGCGCGCCGACGCCGACATCCTGGTGCTGGACGAACCGACGGCCGCCATGGACGCGGCCGCCGAGGCGGAAGTCTTCGAACATTTCCGCTCCCTGATGGGCAAACGTATCGCCATCGTCATCTCGCACCGGTTCTCCACCGTGCGCATGGCCGATCACATCGTGGTGCTGGAACAGGGACACATCATCGAGCGCGGCAACCACGAGACCCTCATGCAGCAGGACGGCATCTACGCCAAGCTGTTCACGCTGCAGGCACGCGGTTATAGATAGAGGCTACAATCCCGCCTCCTTCAATCTGGGGAGCAGGGGAATGAGCTCGAAATTCCGGGTGTCGATGGTGGTCGCGTCCTTGTGCTGCGGCCTGGTACTGGCACCCCCCAGCGAGGCGAAGAAGCCGAAGAAGGCGCCGGAAACGGCGGCCGTTCCCGCGGCACCCGCCGCCCCCGAGCGCGTCACCACCGTGGAAGGCATCACCGAGTACCGCCTGGCCAACGGGCTGCGCGTGCTGCTGTTCCCGGACCAGAGCAAGCAGACCATGACGGTGAACATCACCTACCTGGTCGGCTCGCGCCACGAGAACTACGGCGAAACCGGCATGGCCCACCTGCTCGAGCACATGCTGTTCAAGGGCACCGCGCGCCGCACCGACGTGCCCGGGGAACTGGCCTCGCACGGCGCTCGCCCCAACGGCACGACCTCCTGGGATCGCACCAACTACTACGAGACCTTCAACGCCTCGGACGAGAACCTGCGCTGGGCGCTCGATTTCGAGGCCGATCGCATGATGAATTCGCGCGTCGAGAAGAAGGATCTCGACAGCGAGATGACGGTGGTGCGCAACGAGTACGAGATGGGCGAGAACAACCCGATGTCGGTGATGTTCCGCCGCATCATGTCCGCCGCCTACGACTGGCACAACTACGGCAATTCACCCGTCGGCGCGCGTTCCGACATCGAAGGCGTGCCGATCGAGCGACTGCAGGCTTTCTATCGCACGTACTACCAGCCGGATAACGCCGTGCTGCTGGTCGCGGGCAAGATCGACGAGGCGAAGACGCTGGCGCTGGTGCAGGAGTTCTTCGGTTCCATCCCGCGCCCGACACGCACACTGCCGGCCTTCTACACCAAGGAGGGTGTGCAGGATGGCGAACGCCAGGTGACCCTGCGGCGCACGGGCGACGTGCAGATGGCGGTGATCGCGTATCACATCCCCTCGGGCGCGCACGAGGACATGGCGTCGCTGCAGATCCTGAGCGAGGTGCTGGGCAACGCACCCGCCGGCCGCATGCACAAGGCCCTGGTCGAAAGCGGCAAGGCCGCCGGCGTGATGAATGCCGGCGTGCAGAACCGCGATCCCGGCATGATCCTGTTTGGCGCGCAGGTGCTGGCCGCCAAGCCGCTCGACGCGGCGCTCAGCGGCCTCATCGACATCGCGGAGAAGCCCGGCGCCAAGCCGGTCACCGACGAGGAAGTCGAGCGCGCCCGCACGCAGTTGTTGTCGGACATCGATCGCAATCTCAATTCCTCCGAGCGCGTGGGCCTCATGCTCAGCGACTGGATGGGCATGGGCGACTGGCGCCTGATGTTTCTGCATCGTGACCGGTTGCGCGCGGCCAAGACCGCGGACGTGCAACGCGTCTGGGCTCACTACCTGAAGTCCTCGAATCGCACCGCGGGCCTGTTCATCCCGACGGCGACGCCGGATCGCGCGGACATGCCGGCTGCACCGGACGTGCTGGCGCTGGTCCAGGACTACAAGGGTGACGTGGCCAAGGAAGTGGGCGAGGAGTTCGACCCTTCCGTGGCCAACATCGAGTCACGCACGCAACGCAAGAAACTGCCGGGCGGCCTCGAGCTCGCGCTGCTGCCGAAGAAGACGCGCGGTGGCCAGGTGTTCGTGGGCCTCACGCTGCGTTTCGGCGATCTCAAGAGCCTCGCCAATCTCGGCGACATCCCGTCGATGACCACCGAGATGCTGATGCGCGGCTCGGCCAAACACACGCGCCAGCAGATCCAGGACGAGCTCGATCGCCTCAAGGCCAACGTGAAGATCAACACCTGGGGTTCGGGCCTGTACGCGGGCATCGAGACCACGCGCGAGAACCTGCCGGCCGCGCTGACGCTGGTGGCGGAGGTGCTGCGCCAGCCGGCCTTCGACGCCAAGGAGTTCGAGCAGTTGCGCTCCGAGCGCATCGCCGACCTCGAGCAGCAGCGCAGCGAACCCAGCAACATCGCGTACACGGCGTTCCAGAAGATGCTCAAGCCCTATCCGAAGGGTGACATCCGCTACGTCGATTCGGTCGACGAGAGCGTCGCCGACATCAAGGTGGTGACGCGCGAGCAGGTGCAGCGCTTCCATCGCGACTTCTTCGGCGCGCAGCCCGCGCAGTTCTCCGCCGTCGGCGACTTCGATGCCGCCGCGCTCGAAGCGCAGGTCACGCAGCTCTTCGGCGGCTGGAAAGCCCCGAAAACCTTCGCGCTCGTACCGAGCGAGTTCTTCCAGGTCGCGGGCAAACAGCAGACCTTCGAGACCCCGGACAAGGCGCAGGCGTTCTACGTCGCGGGCATGAACCTGCAGATCCGTGATGACGACCCGGACTACCCGGCGCTGGCTTTCGGCAACTACATGCTGGGCGGCGGGTTCCTCAATTCGCGCCTGTTCGGCCGCATCCGCATCAAGGAAGGATTGAGCTACGGCGTGGGTTCGCAGCTGTCCGCCGATTCGTTCGACAAGACCGGCACCTTCCTGACCTACGCGCTGTATGCGCCGCAGAACCTGGCGAAGCTCGAGCAGGCATTCAAGGAAGAGTTAGACAAGGTGCTCAAGGACGGATTCACCGCCGAGGAAGTGGCCACCGCCAAGTCGGGCTACCAGCAGACGCGCAGCGTGAGCCGCGCGCAGGACAACTCGCTGGTCGGCGCGCTCGGCAACTACCTGTTCCTGGGACGCACGCTGAACTGGGACGCGGACTTCGAGAAGAAGGTGCTCGCGCTCGAGCCCGAGCAGATTCGCGCCGCGCTCAACAAGTACATCAAGCCGGCCGAGTTCGTGGTGATGAAGGCCGGCGACTTCAAAGGTGCGGCCGCCGCGGCCGGCGCCGCTCCCGCGGGCACGCCCGCCACGCCCGCCCCAGCCGCGACCCCAGGCACGACGGACGGCGCGAAGAAGTGATCGACTGAAGCGGCTGGCCTGCCCTTGTCCGCGTTGTCGCGCGGACAAGGGCGGGCGGCGCGTTTCGCGGGTGAAAACCCGGCCGAATCTGTGACCTTCGTCGCGCTGCGGGGTGGCGACACATTGTTCGGGCCATGCCCTCGCGGCTATGGTGGTCCCTTCAAGCAGGGGGTCAGATGAGTTCCACGTTCGTGCGGGCCGGGTTGTCGGCCTCGTTCTTGTTAGTGGTGGCCTGTGGTGGCGGAGGCGGGGGCGGCTCGACCAGTCCACCACCCCCACCGCCCACGAAGTCGCTGCTGGTGGCCACGCAGCCCGCCAGCGCGCAACAGGCGTCAGCCTTCGGCACGCAACCCGTGGTGAACGTCCGCCTCAACGGCGCCACCAACACCGCGGACAACACCACCGTCGTGACCGCCAGCCTGGTCGCGGGCAGCGGCACCTCCGGCGCGCAGCTCACCGGCACGCTCACCGCCACCGCCTCGGCGGGCATCGCCACCTTCACCAATCTCGCCGTGGATCTCGCCGGCACTAACTACCAGGTCGCCTTCAACGCCACGGGCTATCCCGAGGTGCGCAGCGGCAATTTCAGCGTGAGCGTGCCGCCGGGCTCGGTGATACCGCCCGGCACGCCGCCCGCCAGCCAGGTGAACTTCGCCGTCGACAGCGCCCAGGACGTGCGCCCGATCTCGCGCTTCATCTACGGCATGAACGGCTGGGACCCTGCGCAACGGCCCGCCAACCTCACGCTGTCTCGCTCCGGAGGCAACCGCATGACGGCGTACAACTGGGAGAACAATGCCAGCAACGCTGGCAGTGACTACTACAACCAGAACGACGCCTACCTGGGCGGCGGGAACACGCCTAACGGGGCCGTTGCGCCGAGCATCGTTTCGGCTCGAAACGCGGGGGCGGGCATCATCGTCACGATGCCGACGATCGGCTATGTCGCCGCGGACAAGTCGAGCGCTGACAAGGAAGACGTCAATGTCACTCCCAACTATTTGTCAGTGCGTTTTCGCGAGAGCATTCCCAAGAAGAATGCCGCGTTCACGATGACCCCGGATACGTCGGATGGCTTCGTCTATCAGGACGAATACATCAACTTCCTGGACCAGACGTACCCGACCGCGTTCGCCTCGGCGACGAATCCGATCATGATCAGCCTGGATAATGAACCGGATCTCTGGCACACGACGCACGCGCGCTTGCGCGGAGACGCCACGAACCCGCCAAGTTCGCAGAGCGGCAACAACGTGACCTACGCCGAAATCGTCCAGCGGAGCGTCGACTACGCAGGCGCCGCCAAGGACGTGAACTCAAGCGTCCTCATATTCGGCCCCGTCAACTATGGCTGGCAGGGATACATCCGCCTGCAAGACGCATCCGATGCCGCGAATCGCGACTTCCTCGAGTTCTACCTCGCGCAGATGGCCCAAGCGGGCAGTACCGCCGGTCGACGCTTGCTCGACGTGCTCGACGTGCACTGGTACCCCGAAGCGAGGGGCGCCAGCAACGGCCCAGGCGGGAAGACTCGCATTACCGACGAGGATCCTGACCACTTCCCCAACGATCCTGGGGTGGTTGCCGCGCGCAAGCAGGCGCCGCGCAGCCTGTGGGACCCCGGTTACACGGAAGACAGCTGGATCACCCAGTTCAGCACCAACGGCCCCATCCGCCTGCTGCCACGCCTGAAGGACAAGATCTCAGCTAACTACCCCGGCACGTACCTCGCGGTCACCGAGTACAACTACGGCGGCGCCAACCACATCTCCGGCGCCATCGCGCAGGCCGACGTGCTCGGCATCTTCGGACGGGAAGGGCTGTTCGCCGCCAACCTGTGGCGCCTGGCCGGCAACAACAGCTTCATCTACGGCGGCTTCGAGAGCTTCCGCAACTTCGACGGCGCGAACGGCAGCTTCGGCAACACCAGCATCCGCGCCACCAACAGCGACGTGGCGAATGCCAGCGTCTACGCCAGCGTCGATTCGGGCAATCCGAATCGCATGGTTCTGGTGTGCATCAACAAGGCGGACACGGCGCAGACCGCGGGCATCGCGGTGTCACACACCGTGCAGTTCCACACGGCCAAGGTCTACGTGCTGACCAGCGCGAATTCGGCGCCGCAGGCGCAGGCCGACATCAGCCTCACGCTGATCAACGCCTTCCAGTACTCGATGCCGGCGAACAGCGTCACCACGCTGGTGCTGGTGCCGTAGGCCGCGCGGGCAAAAAAAAGCGGCGTCCTTGTGGGACGCCGCCTAATTTTCGAACGGTTGGTAGTGCTACCGGTTAGTACCGGCCGCGACCACCGCCGCCGCCGCCGAAGTTACCGCGCGGAGCTCCACGCTCACGCTCCTGGGCTTCGTTGACCTTGAGCGGGCGACCGCCAAAGTCCTTGCCATCGAGCGCCTGCATGGCGCGCGAGGCATCGGCGCTCGGCATCTCGACGAAACCGAAGCCACGCGGGCGGCCGGTTTCGCGATCATTGATCAAGGACACCTTGTCGACGGTGCCATGGGCAGCAAAAAGGGTGCGCACGGCATCTTCGGTGGCAGTGAAAGGAAGATTTCCAACGTAAAGTTTCGTCACAGAACAACTCACAGAAAAAAAAGATACGGTGACAGGCTCTCAGCCCTGCCGGCTGGTGGTTCGCAGAACAGAGAAGGCGATGCCGCGAATGCGGTATCGAATCAACCCGGAATCAGCAAGCCGCCGCGCACGGTACAGGATTCGCTGTCCCGGCGCGACTGTTTCTAAAGGATTTTTGCTGTCGGCCCTGGCCCGCCCCCGGCAGGAGGCGGGCGCGTGGCCCGTTTCGCTCCTTATTAATGCAGCTGGGCGCGAATCTCGCCGCCCGGCCACTTGGACGTGTGGACGTTGGCATAGGCCACGCCTTCGCGGATGGCCGCCGCGATCTCGGCAAAGGCACCCGGCTCGATGCCCTGGCCCGGCCCCGGCGTCGGGGTGGTGACCGGTCCCGGCCCGATGACCAGGTCCGGCGTGATGATCCCGCTGACCTCGCCCGGCGCCGCCGGGCAGGCCTGCGTTCCCGCGGGCCCATTGCCGAGGTTGCTGCACAGGAAAAAGCTGACGCCGCCGTTCACGCCGTGCTGGCCGAAGTGCACGTGCGCCTGTGTCACGTTGCCCTCGAGCGCGTCGTACTTCAGCCGCCAGGTGATGGTGTTCGCGCGGGTGTCCACCCACGCGACGAAGCGGCCGCGCGCCGTGGTGGAGAGCGCCGGCACCTCCTGGTAGCCGATCAGGTCGCCGCTCACGAAGAATTTCGCCCGGTCGCGGCCACGGTCGCGGTCCCCGTCGTCGGCCATCAAACTACTGGCGCCGAGCAACGTGGCGACGGCACACGCGAGCCCGGTTTCAAAGATCCGATTGCGCATGATTTTCCCCTTGGTTGTTGTCGGGCTCGGCGTTCCGCCAATCCCGCCAGCGTGAGTGTCGCGAGGCGCGCCGACGGTTCCCTGCGTGCCGGCGCACTACGCCCGCGCCAACATCCACAGTTGCGAGTTATGTCCTACAAATGCGTGTGTGCTGCGTCACTAAAATTCCTACAGGTGGCCTCCTCGATACCTACACGGCCAGCGACTGCCGGTAGGGTGTCGACATGAAGGATCCGGCTGCGTCGCGAGCGCGCCGGATGGGTCTGCTGACAGGGGAAGGGGCGCTTACTTGCGAGCGACGTTCAGCCGCATTCAGCTGGGTTTTCTGCTTTTTGTGCTGGCTTCCGTTGCGGGCGCCCAACAGATTCAGTTCGCCGAGCCGGTCGACCTCTCTCTGGGCGGCCATGTCGCGCAATTCGACGCCTACGGCCGCCGCTTTTCACTGACCCTCGCCGACAACGAACGGCTGCTGCAAAAGCTGCCGGCGCAACGCAAGCAATCGCTCGGCCGTTACCGCGTGCTGCGCGGCACCCTGGATGGCCAGCCCGGCTCCTGGGTGCGCCTCACCGAATCAGCCGCCGGCGTCGAAGGTGCCATCTGGGACGGACACGACCTTTATGCCGTCACGCGTTACGCCAACGCGGCGCCCTTCCTGAGCACGCCCCTGCAAGTGGCCGACGGGCAAACGGTGGTGTATCGCCTCTCCGATGCGCGCGATGTGTTGCCGCGCGATTTCTGCGCCCTGGGAAGCGACGGGTCGGCCAAGCAGACCGCGCTCCAGCAGTACCACGCGATGGTCACCGACCTGCAGGCCACCGCCGAAGGTCGCGCGAGCCGCCAGATCGAGATCGCGCTGATTGCCGACAGCGCGTTCGCGGCGGCCGAGTCGGATCCCAATGCCGCCATGCTGGCGCGGCTCAACATCGTCGAGGGCATCTTCAGCGAGCAGGTGGGCCTGCTGGTGCTCGCGACGGACGTGAGCATTTCCAGCACGAATTCGGACCCCTTCACCAGCACGCGCCCGACCACGCTGCTCGAACAGGTTGGTACCTGGCGCGCCGGCAACGCCGCGTCCCGCGCGCGGGCGCTCACGCACCTGATGACCGGCAAGAACCTCGATGGCAGCACCGCGGGCATTGCCTACGTCGGCACCGCCTGCGACGTCGATCGCGGCGTGTCGTTGAGCGAACGCAGCTACGGCACGACGATTTCCGCGCTGATCATGGCGCACGAGCTGGGCCACAACCTGGGCGCGCCGCACGACGGCGAGGCGGGCGGCGCCTGCGCGAGCGCGACCACGGGCTTCATCATGGCGCCCTCGGTCACGGGCTATGCGAA
>Ga0315910_10002239_pt1 | contig 17177 bp, 17 predicted proteins | sample EdamamesoilMG_FD_204470 | JGI IMG/M metagenome (GOLD analysis project Ga0315910, IMG submission 204470) | Garden soil microbial communities collected in Santa Monica, California, United States - Edamame soil | ecosystem: Environmental > Terrestrial > Soil > Garden | place: USA: California... | reverse complement strand
CGTCGGGCGAAGGCTCTACCGCCGGCCGCTGGATCAGCGCGAGGTGGACGCCATGCTCGCGGTCTACGACACCGCGCTCGGCGAGCAGCTTGCCTTCGACGAAGCCGCGCGCTGGACGCTGGTGGCGCTGTTGCAGGCACCGCCGTTCCTGTTCCGGATGGAGAACGAGATCGCCGGCGTGCCCGGGCAGCCCCGGGAGCTCGACGGCTACGAGCTCGCGGCCCGCCTTTCGTCATTTCTGTGGGTGAGCGTGCCGGACGACGCCTTGCTGGCGGCCGCCGCGGACCAGAGCCTGCTCGTGCCCGCGATCCGCGACCAGCAGATCCAGCGCATGCTCGCCGACCCCAAGGCGCAGCGCTTCACGGAAGTCTTTGCCACCGATTTTAGCCGCGCGCGCTTTGCCGCGTTCGAGGGTGCCACCGATGCAGATCGCGCGGCCCTCAGCGAATCCGTCATCGCGACGTTCCAGGATCACTTCTGGACTCAGCACGGCAGCGTCGCGGATCTGTTCCTGACCACCCGCTTCGTGGTCAATCCGATCGTTGCACAGCTGCTCGGCCTTCCCGCCCCCGGCGCAGGCCTTCAGGTCGTGGACGTGGCCGGGTTACCCCAGCGCGTGGGGCTGATGTCGCATCCCGGTGTGATCGCGGGCATGGGCGACCGCGCCATCGGCTCGTTCGTGAATCGCGGGAAGTACCTGATGGAGCGCCTGCTCTGCCGCCATCCGGCCGCCGTGCCCGACGATGTCGCGGCCCAGATCGAGTCCTTCAACGCCGACACCACCGGCCTCAACGAGCACGAAAAATCGGCGATCCGCAGCTCGCGCCCGCAATGCTGGGGCTGTCACACGCAGTTCGAACCGCTCGCCTTCGGATTCTCGCGCTTCGACGGCGCGGGGCGCTACGTCGGCGAGACCGACGCGGACGGCAAACCGCTCCCGCTCGATGGCTGGGTGCCGACCGAAGAAGCGGTCGAACCCCCGTACACCGACGTGGCGAGCTACATGCAGATCCTGGCGACCAACCCGGTCGTGCAAACCTGCATGACCGAGCATTTCATCGCGTTTGCCAGCTCCCGCGAGAGCAGCGAGCTGGCGCGCGAGGACGCCGAGCACGTCGGCCAGCTGTACCTCGCGAACGGCAGCACGCTGTCCGCGATGGTTTCGGCGGTGGCGGAGAGCCCGCTCTTTCGCACCATCCTTCCGCCATCGGCGGCACCGTGAAGAGGACAGAGCCATGAGAAAGATCCTCTCGCGCCGAACGTTCCTGCATGGGAGCGGCGGTGTGCTCGTCGGCCTGCCGTTCCTCGAAGAGATGCGGCCGCGCGCGGCCAAGGCACAGGACGCGGCGCCGCCGATGCGCCTCATCACTCTGTTCTTCGGCCTCGGTATCGCGCGCGAAGAAAGCATCAAGCAGTTCACCGGGCCGCTCGAGCCCTACCAGCCGCTCGCCGACAAGATGGCGTTCTTCACCAACCTGGAGCTGAAGCAGTCGCACGACTTCGGCTCGGGCGAGCCGCACTTCAAGGTGGGCGACGTCATCTTCGTCGGTGATCCACAGAAGAACGAATACAACGCTTCCGGACCGTCACTCGAGCAGCTCGTCAAGAAGGAGCTCCATCCGAACGGAGTTCCCACGCTGCTCGGCTCCAAATCGATCGGCATGTGGTTTCGCACCGGATCGGTCTCCCAGTACACGCGCCACTGGAACCAGGACGGCAGCCCGGGCGAACGGCCCGAACGCCGCCCGACCCGCATCTTCGAGCAGATGTTCGGCGGCCTCACGACACCGGGCACTCCGGGCGTCCCCGAGGATCCGGCCGCCGTCACGGAGCGACACCTCAAGCGCAGCGTGCTGGACGCCGTCATCGGCGAATACCAGCACTACATCGGCGATGCCTCGCCGCTCGGCGCCGACTCGAAGGCCAAGCTCTCGGTCCACCTCGACATGATCCGGAACGTGGAGATGCGGCTCGCGCCGGTCGAGATGGGCATCGACGACGCCATGCAGCAGGAGAACTGCAACGTTCCAACGGGAGTCACGGATCCCGGAACGGACGTCCCGTACGACCTCGTCCAGGGCGGTGCCGGCGGCAGCGCCCCCATCATCGCGCACGAGGACTTCGCGGCCGCGTTCCAGCTCCAGGGAGAGCTGATGGCGCTCGCGTTGCGCTGTGACGTGCTGCGCTTCGGCAGCATGCTGTTCGTCGGGTCGGGCGGGCACGTCGGCCTGCGCGGGACGTACAGCGCGCTCGGGCAGAGCGTGAATTTCTCGCAGGATCTGCCGGGCACGAGCCCGCACGACGCCTACTTCCACAACAATCGCTGGGACAAGTGCCGCCTGCACGCGCACTACTGCAACGCGAACCTCGCCGGGGCGCTGCTGTCCTTCGACGATCCGATGTTCCTCGAATCGAACGGCAAGACCGTGCTCGACAACACCCTCGTCGTCGTCGGCACCGACTACGGCGGCGGCGGCACGTCGACCGGGCACATTCCCGAGGGCGTGTTTCACGCCATCGCGGGCGGCAACGGCCACTTCAAGCCCGGCTTCTACGACAAGGTCTACAACATCATCGATCTCTACGAGACCGCCCTCAAGCCCTACGGGATCGCCACCGGCATGGGCTCCGGCCGCCACGCGCGGTACCGGCACACGCCGCTGGAGATCACCGAGCTCCTGGCGTAGGCGTCGATGACTCGGCAACTCGAAATCTTCGGCTCGGCGCTCGCCTTGTCGGCGTGCTTCACCTTCGCCGCGGGCTGCGCCATGAACGACGTTCCGGCAGAGGGCGCAGCGACTGATGGCGGCGGTCCGGGCACGGGTGGGATTTCCGGATCGGGCGGCGGTCCCGCCGGATCCGCCGGATCCGCCGGCCAGAGCGGGCCCCAAGGAGGCACACCGAGCTCGGCCGGCGCGGGCGGGTCGCTCACCACCGGTGGTGCTCCCAATACCGGCGGCGTTGGCGCAACGGGCGGGGCGAGTGGCGCCGGCGCTCAAGGCGGCGCTCCTGCCGCGGGCTCGGGACCTCTGGGCGGCATGGGCGGCGCTGCCGCCGTAGCCGGGTCCGTTGCCGCGGGCGGCGCCGTCGCAGAAGGCGGGGCCGGTGCGGTCGGCGGGGCGCAAGCGGGAGCTCCGGCGGGTGGCGCGGGACCGGGGCCACTCGCAGTCGAGAATCAGAGCTCCGATTGCGTGGTGAGCGCGCTGCCGGAGCCGGGCGCCCTGCCGAGCATCCCCAAGCTGCCCGACCCGTTCGTGAAGGTCGACGGAACGCGCGTCGCGACACAATCGGAGTGGCGCTGCCGGCGGCAGGAGATCAGAAAGCAGGCCGAGAAGTACATCCTCGGCGAAAAGCCGACCCCTGACGTGGTGACCGGCACCGTCACCAACACGAGCATCGCCGTTCACGTGGAGGCGCTCGGCAAGTCGATCGATTTTACCGCAAGGATCGTGCTGCCGAGCACGGGAGCGGCCCCCTTCCCTGCCCTCATCAACGTGGGTTCGTCGATGTCGCTCGCCGAAAGCCGGATCCTCGAGCAGGGCGTGGCGGTCATCTACTACGACAACTACGCCCTCGGTAAGGAGGGCACGCCGGAGGCTTCGCGGGGCAAACCCAACACCGGGAAGTACTACGACATCTACGGCGCGAGCGACCGTGCAGGCCTGCTCATCGCCTGGGCCTGGGGCGCCAGCCGCCTGCTCGACGTCCTTCAGCAATCGGGAGGCAGCATCATCGATCTCGAGGGCATCGGGGTCACGGGATGCTCACGCTTCGGCAAGGGCGCCTTCACGATCGGTGTGTTCGACGATCGCATCGCACTCACCATCCCCCACGAGCCGAGTACCGGCGGCGATCCGGCCCTGCGCATCATGGACAAGCTGCCGGGCGCAGAACGAACCGACTACAACTACAACGGCCTCAACTGGCTCAGCGACAACTTCGCGCCGTTCGTTTTTTCGAACAACACGTCGAACGCCGTCAAGCTCCCGATCGACACCCACGCGCTGATCGGGCTGATCGCGCCGCGCGGCCTGCTCGTGCTGGAAAACCCGCACCAAACGCAGATGGGCGCCCCGGCCGGGCACATGGCAACGGTGGCTGGGCTGGAAGTGTACCGAGCCCTCGGCGTGGAGAAGAACGTCAGCTACCACTCCAACGTCGCCGCCACGCCTCACTGCTCGTACAAGACCGAGTACACCGATCTGCTCACGAGGAGCATCGCCGCCTTCCTGAAGCACACGGGTGATCCTCCTGGAGAAATCAACGTGGGCTCCGGCTCCGGTGCCTCGGTCCCCCGTGCGGACTGGATCGACTGGACGGCACCGACACTCACGCCGTGATGGTGCGGCTCAGCCCGCGGTCTCTCCGACGGGTGACAGCCCGAGTGCGACCCGACCCGTGAACAGGAGCTGCTTCTTTTCGGGCAGTGGGTGAAATGTCGCCGCTTGGAGGTCGCGAAACAGCCGCTCGAGGCCGACGTTCCTGAAGAACGCCGAGCCACCGCAGAGCTCGATGGCTTTCTCGACCGTCGCGCGCACCGCGTTCGCGAGCAACGTCTTTCGGATCAGCATCCGGTTCGAGAGCTCGATGCTCGGCTCGAGAGCAAAGTCGTTCGTGAGCTCGACCATCTCGCGCCACGCCATCTGGGCGAGCGTCAGTTGATTCTCCATCTCGCCCAGCGTCATCAGCGTGACGGCGTCCGGCGCCCGACCTCGGACCTTCTGGCGAGCGATCGCCACGGCCTGCTCCGCCGTGCCGAGGTACGGCGCCATGTAGAGGGGTGCCGCCACCCCGATCACCACGTCCCAGACGCGATGCCATTTCCCGCGCGGACGGTGGAGCGCCACCGTTTCCTCGGGCACGAAGACGTTCTCGAGCTCCACGGACTGTGAGCCCGTCGCCCGCATGCCGAGCGTGTCCCAGTCGTCGCGCAGGCGGACACCTTCAGCCTTGAGCGGCACCGGAAAGTGCAACACTTCCGGTTCGTGTCCGGGCTCGTCGAGCGGCGCGCTGGTGATCAGTAGATCACCGGCTTGTGCTCCACTGCAGAAGCGCTTGACCCCGCTCACGCGATAGCCGCCGGCGGTGCGTTCGGCGCGCCCGACGCTGTCGATCCAATCGCCGGCGCCGGTGCTGACGAGGACGAGCTCGGAGGTCGCGATCTTGCGCAACAGCGCTTCGCCGGGCTGCCCATGCAGATGGCGAAACACCGTCGCCGCAACCAGGTGCATGTGCATCGAGAGGGTGAGCGCCGTCGAGGGGCAGTAGTGCGCGAGCTCCCGGAGTATGTCGGCCGTTTCGCGATGAGTCAGGCCACCGCCACCGAGCTCGCTCGGAACCGACATCGAGAAGAAACGCTGCTCCTTCAGCTCGCGGTAGTTCTCGGCCACGAAGCTTCCTTCGCGGTCGTGCTTTGCTGCGCGCTCGGCAAAAATCGGCCCGAGGGTGTGGACCGCCTCAGTGAAACGTTGGGCATTGGTTGTCACGACACAAACCTCCTCCGTCGCGCTCACGAGGGTTCCCGGGAGCGTCGGCTTTCGCGCATTTCCCTGCGCTGTCTCCAAAAACGGTAAGGCTCGGGCGGAACCCCAACAAGTTCTAAAACTGGACCGCGGCGTCCGGGTCGTTGCGCGGCGCGGGGATCCCCGCGACAATCGCCGGCATGTCGGGTTACGGCCAATTTTGCCCCGTTGCGCAGGCGCTCGAGATCGTCGGGGAGCGCTGGACGCTGCTCATCGTGCGCGAGCTCATGTGCGGAAACTATCGCTTCAACGAGATCATGAACGGCGTGCCGCTGATCTCGAGGAGCCTCCTGTCACAACGCCTGAAGACGCTCGAGGCGGCGGGCATCATCGAGCGACACGCGCGAGGCAGCGCCGGGTTCGAGTACCGCCTGACGACGGCGGGGCGGGAGCTCGAGAGCATCGTGATCGGCCTCGGCACCTGGGGCCGGCGCTGGGTGAAGCACACGCTTTCGGCCGAGCACCTCGATCCCGTGCTCCTGATGTGGGACATGCATCGCCTCCTCGACGTGAAGCGCCTGCCCCCCGATCCGACCGTCGTGATGTTCTGGTTTCGCGACATGCCCGCCAAGCGCAGCCGCTACTGGTTGCGCGTGGAGCGCCCGGAAGTGGAGGTCTGCCTGACCAATCCCGGGCTGGAGGTCACGCTCAGCGTGGAGACCAAGCTCCGAACCATGGTCGAGGTGTGGATGGGGGACCGCAACTCGGGCGACGCCGTCAAGAGCGGCGCGATCGAGCTGAAGGGCCCCCCGGAGCTTGCTCGCGCGTTCCCGAGCTGGCTGCTCCTCAGCCGCTTCGCCAAGGTCCCGAAGCCGGAAGCTGCCGCCTAGAGCAAATCGAGATACGCGCTAGCCTCGCGCGGCCTTTTCGAGGGCGGCGATGTCGAACTTGATCATCGTCATCATGGCGTCGGTGACCCGCTTCGAGCGAGCGACGTCCTTGTCGCTCATGAGCTCTTCGAACACGGCCGGCACGATTTGCCAGCGCACGCCGAACCTGTCGATGAGCCAACCGCAGGCTTGCTCCTTGCCGCCGCCCTCGAGCAGCGCGCCCCAGTAGCGGTCGAGCTCTCGTTGATCGTCGCAGAGGACGACCATCGAGATGGCGTCGTTGAAATCGTGGTGGGGCCCCGCGGTCATGGCCTGGAAGCGCTGACCGAACAGCGTGAAGTCGACGACCTTCACCGATCCGGGTGGTCCGCTGGGGGACTCGCTCTGCATCGTCGTCACGCGATCGACCCGCGAGTCGGGGAAGATCGCGGCGTAGAACTTCGCAGCCTGTTCGGCGTCCTTCGCGTACCAGAGAAACGGAAAAATCTTCGAGCGGCTCTTGATCGCCATCACGGCACCTCCTTCTGAAGGAGGCTTACCTCACGTTCGCGCCGGCGCACCTGCGACAGATTGCCTCGGTCCCATCGGCCCCGAGGCAGCGCGCCATGACTAGGAAACCCGCTCGGCGTTCCAAACGACCACATCGATGCGCTTGGCGAAATGCAGGAGCGTCGGGGGGCCGACGACCGAAAGACCGTGGATTTTGAACATCGTGTTCTGCTCGACGTTGGCCTCGGCCAGCTGCAGCGACCACGGATGGTGATGAACGTCGTTTCGCCAGATGGAGCCGTCCGGTGCCCTCGCGTAGAGGCAGTATCGCTCGGTCAACCAATGCTCGAGCGAGCTCGGTGCAACGTCGAGAACGTCGGAAGAGGGGCGGTAGGTGCCGGAGAACGCGGCACCCGCCCGCTCCGAGGTGTAATGGAAACCCTCTCCGGCCGAGGAAATCGCCATCCTGGCGCGATAGTACGGCAGATGAAAGAAGCGCCGCGCCGCCCAAACCGCGAGCGGGTTGGTCGCGTCGAGGCTCAAGAACCAAACGCCGGGCTTGCCGTCGCGTTCAACGTACGTTCGGACGTTCAATTCCGGAAACGCGGAGACCCAGGGGAGGTCCGGCAACGGGCGCCGCATCACGCCGGCCATCCGAAACGGAACGAGACCGAGCCAGCAGGTACCGCCGAACTCCTGGAGCTCGAGCTCGGCCGGGATCAACGGGCGTAACGTCTCTGCCTGGACCGGCCAGTGCGCAAAGAGAAGGTCGCGCCAAGACTGCCGCCACGTCCACCCAGTCGCCGGCACCGGCCAAGGACGATGCTCCAATCGCGCCAGCGCCGGGTGCATGCTCGGCTACCGAACGTACCAGGTTTCGGCCGTGTGGTGCGAGCTCCACGGCCTGCGCCAAAGCGTGGTGCAGGCGGCTAAGGTTTCAGTCGCTCCTCGATCGGCTTGCCCGTCGCGCGGTCCCTGCCCTTGATGTCGAGGTACGCGACCTTGAGCGGGCCCGAAAGCTTGACGAAAACGGAGAGGAGCTCGGCCTGGGGGACTTTGCCGATCGTCATCCGAACGAGCGCCGCGCAGCGACCGTTCGAACCGCGACTCGTCGTGATGGAAATCGAGCGCCCGACCTGTTTGAGCTTGATCGCCGTCTCGCCTCCCGTCTCGGTGCGCCGGACCACCTGCTGCGTGGAGATGCCGTACCCCAGCTTGGAGAACTCCGACATCGGCCTCGTCCGCACAGGCGGCGGCGGTTCGAACTCGCGCCAGTACGGAAACACCGGCTCGTTTCCCAGGGGTGCGCAGCGGCCGTCGAGCCGCATGCCGTAGTCGGCCCGATTCCGGTCCTCGCTCTTCGAGATGAAGAACAGCGTCGGGATATCGTTGGCGCCGAAGTGCACCTCACCGGCCGGAGCGCTGCGCGTCAACGTCGTCAGGGCAACTGCCACGAGCGCGAAGCGCGGCCGCATCCGCCTAGCGTAGCGCCGGGAACCGCAGCCGCATCCGGAAAGCCACGAGGCAAGGAAGATTGGCTGAGCGCAAGACGCCGACCACACCGCCGCGTCTAGCCGAGAACTTTGCGCATGGGGCGCGCGTCGTTCGGCGGGTGCGGCGCCAGGGGCTCGAAGCCCTGGCGCTGGTAGAAGCCCTCGGAGTTCCAGCTCACGTCGGCTCGAATGACTCGTACGCCGCGATCCCGAAGGATATCTTCGACGAGCCGCAAGAGATAGGCACCGATGCCGCGCCTGGCGTGCGCGGGTGCCACGTAGAGTGCATCGAGATAGTCGTCGTCACGCACGGCGATCCACCCGACGATCGTGCCCTCGATTTCCGCAACCCACGCTTCGGTCTGCTGCAGCCGAAGCACCATCGACTCCATGTCGCCCTTATTGGCCCACGCCTGAGCCTGCTCCAGCGACATGCCGCTCGGCGCGAGCTCCAAGATCGAGTCGCGTCGCAGCGCGCAAAGCGCGGGGGCGTCGGAGACGGTTGCGCGTCTGAATGTCATCCGCGCGCTCGCTAGGCGAGCAGCTCGTCGGCCCATTCACGAATGTCGAAGGACTTGATCAAGCCTTCCAGGATGAAAGGGTCCTGCTTGACGAACAGTTCGGCGGCTTCGCGGCTTCGAAAGATGGCGAGACTGCCGCCTCTGTCGGCGAACGGGCCGATGCCGATCACGTCGCCGCGAGCGACGAACGCGTCGACGACGGCCTTGTGGCGGGGATACACTGCCATGATCGCGTCCATGCCCGCACCGCTACCGATCCCGATCACGACTGCTTTCATGTCTAACCTCCTACGAGCCCGCTCAGGCTAGCAGGTTCCCACTCGCCAGCCGCGCCGCATCCTCCGGCTCGATGATGCCGAACGCCGCCCCCTGCGCGTCGTCACACGCCGCGATCCGCACACCGTTGGGGAGATCGATCGGCCCGATGGCGCTTCCCCCGTGCTTCCGTACACGCTCGAGCGCGATGTCGAGCGACGCGACGGCAAAGAAAAACAGCCAGTGGCTGTGGACCGCCGGACGACCCTCGACATCGGAGATCAGTCCGACGCTCGATTCGCCAGCCCCGTAGGCGAAGGGTTGGTGGCGGCCGAGCTCGCCCAGGCTGAACGGCTCGGTGTACGACCAGCCGAAGAGGGCCGCATAGTTTTCCGCGGCGGTGCCCGGATCGCGAGTGTTGAGCTGGTGAAAGACGACGCCCGCCGAGGATTCGATGGAGCCCTCGGTGACGGAAACAATCGCACCGCCGGGATCCCTGAGGATGACGAAATCGGCGACGCCCGGCGCCGGGCCGAGGCGCATCGCGCCGCGCTCGACGAAGCGGGCCGCCATGACCTCCGCACCGGCAGTCACCTGAATCTGTCCGAGCCAGTGAGGGCGCGCCCCGCGGGCGACTGCGGCTTCGTGCAGGGGAAGGATGCCGTCTCCGCGACCCTCGAGCACGGCGTCATAGAACGCCGAGGCGGCTTCGACGTCGGTGGTGCGAAGGATGTAGCGCGAGAAGCGTGAAGCGGACACGCACACCAGATACCATAACCCTCGACCCCAGCCCGCTGACCCGCGGGTAACTCTACCCTGTCGTCGTCTTCACGATTCAGGGTGCAACGTGGACCATCCCCATCATTCCCGCGTCCGCGTGGTCGAGGATATGGCAATGGAACATCCACATCCCGGGCCGATCATCGTACGTGACGGCGAGCCTGACGGTTTCGAGGGGCGGAACGTCGATCGTGTCCTTGAGCTCGATCGGATGGATGACGTTGCCTTCCGGGTCCAGCGGCTGAAAGAAGAAGCCGTGCAGGTGAAAGGGATGGGCGTACACGCTCACGTTTTCGACGACGAACACCTGCGTCGAGCCGACTTGCGCGTGAATCGGCGGCGCGTCGGTTCCGGGCACGCTGTTGATCCCCATCGTCCACAGGCCGTCGGCTTCCTGCATCATGAGAGCGAGCGGAACCTCTTCGGCCCCCGCCGCATCGATAGGGGCAATTTCTCGAGACAGGTCGGGAAGCGGTGCCGACGGCGGCGACTCGCTCGGCACGACGCGAAGCTTCATCAGCGGCACTTCCGCCGATGGAGCCAGCGGAAGTCCACGCGAGATCGGCCGAGCCGTCAGCTCCACGCTCGAGGTTTCTTCAGTCAGGGGCTCGAGCACCAGATCGAGGCGTTCCCCGGCCGCGATCACGGGTTCCTCGACGACGACGGGATACTCGCTGCGACCACCGTCGCTGCCGATCTTCAGGAACGTGCGACCGGCGATACCGAGCCGGAACGAGCGCGCGCGGGACGCGTTCAACACGCGAAAGCGCTGTCGCCGGCCGCCTTCGACGTCGAGGGTCGGGTGGACTCGGCCGTTGACGAGGACGACGTTCCCCTCGCTTCCCGTGACGACGGCGGCGGCCCCGGAGGCCACCGGGAGCAGATTCCCCTCGTCGTCGACGCTCACGTCCGACAGCACGAGCACCGTCTCGTCGCCGAGCTCGGCGGGTTCGTCCGGTTCGTCGACCAGGATGGCACCGTAGAGACCGCTCCCCACCTGGGCCACGGTGTCGCAGTGCGGGTGGTACCAGTAGAGGCCCGCGTCCTGGAGCTCGAACTCGTAGTCGAACGTCTCGCCAGGCGCGACGGGCGGTTGAGTCATGTCGGGAACGCCGTCCATCGCATTCGGGAGGCGGATGCCGTGGAAGTGAACGGTCGTCTCTGCATCGAGGCGATTCTCGAAGTGGACCTTCAACAGGTCACCGCGCTTCGCACGAATGACCGGTCCAGGCAGGCGATTTGAGTACGCCGCGAGCCGACTCTTGTGACCCGAAAGGATCTCGACCTTGGTCGGGGCCGCAACGAGCTCGACCGCGACGACGTGGGGGCTCGGGTCGAGATCGGGCGCGACGGGAAGGCTCATCTCGTCGCGCCCGCGAGGCTGGGTCTCGGGTTCGGCGCCGAGAGACGGTCCGCAAGCTGCACCGAACAACGACAAGCCCGCAAGCAGAGCGCAACCTCGCATGCGTGGCGTCGAAGCAATCTCCGTGCCCCGAAAACCACCGCCGGGACGCCACGCCTCGACCGTTGTCGTGCGAATCTTGCGTCGCGCGCTCGCTTCGCGGCACGATTTGCGCGTCATGATGGCGGCGATGAGCGAGCGCCCGAGCCGTACCGCCCTCAAGATCGCCAGGTTCATGGTCCTGCTCGACGCGGTGCCGCGGCTGCGCGGGGTCCTGCCCGCGGGCGCGGGCGCGGCGATCGAGTCGATCCTGCTCGGCTCGGGCGCCGTGCGACCGGCGCTCGTCACGCAGATGCGCAGCCGGGGCACGATGCGCGTCTACGAGGGCGCCGAGGCAGCACTAGGACGCGGCCAGCTGCTCTGGTTCGGCGTCCGCAAGCGCTGGATGGCCGAGACGGTACAGGCGGCGCTCCGCGACGGTGCGAAACAGCTCGTCGTCGTCGGTGCCGGCTTCGATCCACTCGCCGCACTCGTGGCCCGAGCTTCGCCCGACGTGCTCTGCATCGAAATCGATCAGCCGTCGACCGCGCTCCCCAAGCGCCGCGGTATCGAGCACGCCGGGCTCGGTTCACCGAACCACATTGTCTGTTCCGCGGATCTGTCGACGACGTCTCTCGGCGAAGCGCTCGAGTCGACGCCGTGGCAGCGCAACGTCTCCACGATCGTCGTCGCCGAGGGGCTCCTCATGTACCTCGAACCAGCGAGTGTCGACCGGTTCCTCGCACAGGTTCGTGACGGTCTCGCCCCGGGCAGTCGCCTGGCGTTCTCGGCGATGGACGTCGACGACCGAGGCCGGCCGACGGTGAAAGTGGGCGGGGGCACGTTCGGACGACTGGTGCGCTGAGCACTGCGTATGGCCGGCGAGCCGCTCTGCTGGGGAATCGCGCCGAGCACGGTCCCTGAGTTCCTCGAGGCCCGCGGCTTCCGCGTCATCGAGCAGGCCTCGGTCGATGACCTGCACGCCCGCTTCCTCGCGCCTGCCGGTCTACCGGACGAACCGCTCGCGAACTACGAGCACCTGGTGCTCGCGGCGTCCAGCGCGTCGCCGCGGTGATTCCGTCACCGCGCTCACCGCCTACGGCATCGAGCCGGGCGTGTAGAACTTCACGTCCGGCGTGATCCAGCCGGTGTAGATGCTCCAATTGTAGAGGTGGTACTGCTGCGGCAGCGTCGGCTGGCTCGGAGGCGCGTCGAGATCGCAACCGCCGTTGGCGTAGATCCAGGCGGTCGTCTCGTCGTACACGATGACCTCCTCTTTGCCGTCGCCGCAGAGATCGGCGTGCTGCGCGAAGTTCTCGGGGCTCGAGCCGGTGTACGGGAACGTGGCGACCGTCTCCAGATTGCCGTCGTAGAGAAGAACGCCCTCTTCGCGCCGATACGAGAGGATGAAGTCGCTCCCTACACCGTCCCAGTTGTTCAAGTTCTCGGTGACGGTGAGCCAGCCGGAGTCGTTCGGCCTGTTCTCCTGCTCCAGGAGATTGCCGGACCGATCGTAGAGGAAGTTGTTGCTCTTGAGCCCGAGGGCACTCGTGCGAAGCCGGTCGAGCAGCACGACCTCGAGACCCGGAATGTCTTTCCGGTAGTCGCCCATCCCACCCTGCTGAACCTCGACCGTACCGTCGTTCTGCCAGAGGCGGGTGCCGCTCTCCCACTCGTAGGCGGCCGCGTAGTCCCCGCACACCACGATTTCGTAGCCATTTTGCGGGTTCGCATCCATATCGCCGGTGAAGATCGAGTCGGAGTGGAGCCCGAGCGTGGTCACCGACCACTGGACGTTGCCTTCGCTGTCCAAGAAATCGTAACCGCCCATCACCTCGTCTCTACCGTCGCCGTTCCAGTCGTAGACGAGCGCGTAGTGCCCGGGACCGAGATTGTCTTCGCCCGAGGCCGGGCCCTTGTTGAGCGTCCAGAGGACGGTACCGGCCGGTCCCTCGCTGCTGTCCACGCCAGTGATGGCCCAGAACTGCGAGTAACGCGTCTTGACGATGATGTCCTGAGGCCAATCGGTGCCCCGAAAATTCGCGAAGGCGATCGAGTCGTTCGAGCCGGACGGTATCGGGATCCGGCGCTGGACGGTGCCGGTTTCACCGTCGAGCACCGTCATCTCGGTGGTGCTCATGTTGGCGAACACTTCCGACTTACCGTCGCCATCCATGTCGTAGACCTGGATCGGGATGTCGGAGGTGGCGATGTGGAAGGCGTTCGGCGTGCCGTACTGCCACAGCTGATTCCCCTTGAGATCGAAGGCCGTGACCGCGGCGACCCGTTGCGGCGTGTAGGAGCCGAGCGAGTCCTGGTCCACGCCCTGCCCGACGACGATTTCCATGCGGCCATCGCCGTTGATGTCGCCGAGGCGCAGGCCCGGACAGCCGCTCGCGCCGCGAAGGTTGATGGTGCTGACGAGCACCGGCGGCCCGAGCACGGGAGCTCCCGCGAATCCCGAAGTGCCGGCGGTGCCGCTCGAGCCCGCAGCGGGTGCGCCACCGGCACCCGCCGTGCCTCCCGCTTCCGTCATGCCGCCCGTCCCGCCGATCCCGCTCGAGCCGGCGGTGGCAGCGTTTCCGGATCCTGCAGCGCCGCTGTTGCCGAGCATCCCGCCTGCTCCGGCGCCGGCCGTCACCATCGCTCCCGCAACGCCACCCGTCGTCACTGCGCCCGCGCCGGAAGCACCGGCAGCACCGGCACCGCTGGTTCCACCCGAGGACATCCCCGAAACGCTCCCACCACTCCCCGGCATGCCTGCGCTCGGCGCGCCGCTACCGCCGGCACCCGCTGCGGATGGGCCACCACTCTCGTTCGCGGTGCTGCAAGCGAGCACGGCGAGCAGACCGAACTCGCCGACGAGCGCGAGATGACGCTTCGCTCTGCCGTTCCTCATGGCCGAAACGCCATTGTCCGGCGCCGAGAGCAGGATTGCAATGTAGCCCGAGAAGCCCGGTCATTTTCGAAAGGTGACGAGCGTCGACGCTGGGCAAACGCGTGCCGGCAACTCGGGCGCGCAGCGCCGAGCTACTTGTCGTCTGCAGGAGCGGCGCCGTAGACGGGCGTCGGACCGCCATCGGGGTCCGGCGGGATGCCGTAAGGAGGCTGCACGCCGCCGTCGGTCATGCCGGCGTCCTCCTCCATGCCGCCGTCGACGATGATCATGCCACCGCCGCCGCCTGTATTGAAGGCGCCGCCCGTGTTCATGCCGGCAGAGCCGCCCATCGCCGGGATGCCGTAGACCGGACCAGTGGCACCCACCGAGAAGTCTCCGCCCGCGCCGCCGGTCGACATCGCACCGCCGTTGCCCCCGGTCGACATCGTGCCGCCATTACCGTTGCCTCCGGTCGACATCGCGCCGCCATTGCCGTTGCCACCCGTCGACATCGTGCCGCCGGTGCCGTCACCCGCAGACCCGCCGCGACCGGCACCCGGCGTCCCACCGGTGCCGTCGTCCTCGCTCTCGCTCTTGCCGCCGCATGCGGTGACCGCCGTCACACCGGCGATCGTCGCGGTGAACGCGAACGTGGCGGCGCGACCGAGGCGCTTGGTCGGCATGGCCGGCGGGGGTAGGTGCGCGAGATCGAGCGCGGCTCCACAGAACGGGCACGCCGCCTCGAGCGTGCGCACGTGCCTATCGCAGCCCGGACAAGGAACCAGGTGAGCCATCAGCCGTTTTCCTCCAGCACCACTTCGAAGGGAGCATAGTCGAAAGGAACGCCCGGGGCGAGGCCGCGCGAGACGAGCCGCTCGCGCTTGCCCACTTTCTCGAGCTCGAGGGCGCGGTGATGGCAATACGGGTTGTTGCCGGCGCGCCCGAAAATCAGGAACGAAGTCCACGTGCAGCCCGCCCGGCACTCGTCCGCGTAGTAGCAGGTGCGGCAATAGCCCCAGAGGTCCTCGACGGTTCGATCCCGCGTGTAGCGGAGGGGTGCGCTCCGCTCCCAGATGTCTTTGAGCGACGCGTCGCGGATGTTGCCGCCGGTCCAGGCCTCGGTGGGGAGCGAGGGGCAACCCTTGATCGCACCGTCCGATTCGATGCCGATCGTCGTGCGACCGGCGCCGCACGACGCCATGTGCCCGCGCGGCATGCCGCCCTTCAACAGCGTTTCGTAGGGGCCGAAGTAGCCGATGTTGTTTCCCGGCCACAGGCGCACGTTGAGCTCCTGCATCCGCGTCTTCAGGCGGGCGAGCAACGGAAAGAGCTCGAGGAGATCGAACGGCTGGAGGAGCACCTCGGGCTCGTCCGCGGCGCGCCCCATCGGGACGGTGAGCTGGATCTGCCAGCTGTGAACGCCCGCCTCGGCGATGAGCTCGAGGAGCTCCGGAAGGTCGGGCATCGTCAGGCGATTGATCTGCGTGTTGCAGGCGACGCGGATCCCCGCCTCACGAAGGTGCCGGAGCGCTTCCAGTCCGGCGCGAAAGGAACCCTCGACGCCCCGCAGCCGATCGTGCGTCGTCTCGAGCCCGTCGAGCGAGATGCTCACGCTCTGCATCCCGGCAGCCGCTGCAGCGGCCACCCGCTCGCGGTCGAGGCCGCGCCCGCCACTCGTCATAGTAGCGCTCATGCCGTGCTGGCGAATGGCGCGCACGATCTCGGTCCAGTCCTCGCGGAGGTAGGCCTCGCCGCCGATCAGCGTGACCTCCTTCACGCCTAGCTCCGCCATCTGCCGTACCAGATCGAGACATTCGGCCGTGGTGAGCTCGTCCTGACGCTCCCGGCCAGCCCGCGAGCCGCAATGCCGGCAGGCAAGATCGCATTTCAGTGTCACTTCCCAAACGACATAGTTCGGGACGGCGCGGCGATCGATCGGACGCACCTCGTCGGCGAGCGGCAGCTGCCTTCGCCCCTTCGGCACCTCCGGCGCGATCGGCAGGTGGCGCGGTCGCGGCGCTTCTAGAAGAGCGCGCCGCTCGTCGGGAGAAAGAACATCCGGCCCACGCTCCATACACCGAACTGTAGCACCTACACGTCCACACCCCGGACCCAAGCATTTCAAGCTGCGCGGAAAGAGGAAAGAGGAAGGAGGAAGGAGGAAGGAGGAAGGAGGCAATTCACTGAATTGCCGACACTGGGGAGTGGAGTCGGAGGCGGCACATCACCCACATGTATGATGACCGGAGGCGATTCACCGAATCGCCGACACTAGGGCGATGTGGGTGACGAACGCTGCCCGGCGCCTGACAGCGACGATCAGCGCATACGTAGCGAAACGCGCCACCTATTTGCGATCGGAGGGTGCCGTCTTTCTTGATCACCCCTACTGATGAAGATACGTTCATCCGTTAGTGGTTCTTGGGTCTCGTTAACTCGAGGCTCGAATAGACCAACCCCGGACAGGCACTACGGAGTGCCGGCCGGTTCCCGCCGTAAGCAGTCTCGACACGGTGCGGGATCGGTGCGCCCGGCCGTCCCTTTTTCTCGGTGGAGGATCGCGTGGTTTCGCATTTCATCGCTCGGATCACTGGTTGTCTCGTCGTTTCGGCGCTGGCGTTCGGATGCTCCGGACGCCCGGATCTCGCCAACGCCAACAAGGGCGCTTTCGCTGGCACCGGGGGTGACGCCGGCAGCAGCGGGAGCGGTGGAAAAGGCGGGCTCACCGGCGGCACCACGGGTGAGGGCGGCGAAGGCAGCACCCCCTCGATCGACGTCCCCGGCGATGCCGGCACGGACGGCACCGGGTGCAAGACGACCTGTGACGACGGCGAGTGCGGCCCGATCGCGGACGGCTGCGGCGATGTCGTGAACTGCGGTGGCTGCCAGGCGCCGGAGACCTGCGGCGGCGGCGGCGAGCCGAGCCGCTGCGGCGGCGCGAGCGCGTGCGTGCCGGATACCTGCGAGG
>Ga0315910_10002238_pt1 | contig 17180 bp, 13 predicted proteins | sample EdamamesoilMG_FD_204470 | JGI IMG/M metagenome (GOLD analysis project Ga0315910, IMG submission 204470) | Garden soil microbial communities collected in Santa Monica, California, United States - Edamame soil | ecosystem: Environmental > Terrestrial > Soil > Garden | place: USA: California... | reverse complement strand
TCAAACATCGCCAGATTGGCATCGATGTCTTCCCAATGGATATCTGACTGAATGAGTGTGATTTTTAAGTCCTGCATAGCGGGTAATAAGTTTTCCGGAGCGCAAAGAAAACAAATGATCAGGGAAATGGGAAGGGTAATTTTTCACCGAAGACTTAAAGGGCGAAAAACGAGTGTTTTGCGCCTAATAATGTTGAAAATAGTTAAGAGCCTCGAGGTATAAAGTAAGCGCGAGAGTAACTCAGCCGGGTGTATTTTATCGGGAATCGATCTTTCAGATTTCCCGGAGGATAGCGCATGCTTTCATGAGCGTCTCTTCTTTTTTGGCAAAGCAAAAACGCAGCAGCCGATGGTCGGTTTTATCCTTATAAAAAACCGAAAGCGGAATCGAGACTACCTTGAATTTTTTTGTAATCTCTTCGGCCATAGCCTGATCTGGCTGATTTGAAATGGCTTTGTAAGACACTACCTGGAAATACGAACCACTGCAGGGTAGTAATTCAAAGGATGAGCCCTTTATTTCATTCCGAAAAAAATCACGCTTTTTCTGGTAGAAGTTTCCCAACTGCTGATAATGCGCAGGCTCTCGCATGTATTCCGCCAATGCCAACTGCACAGGCGTATTAACACTAAAGGTGATAAACTGGTGCGTTTTCTTTACTTCCCTGGTCAGGTGTTCGGCCGCAACCACATAACCGCACTTCCAGCCAGTAGCATGAAACGTTTTTCCGAATGAAAAAACCGCGAGGCTATTTGCGGCAAGCCCGGGATAACGAAGTACACTTTGGTGTGTTAATCGATCGTAAATCAAACGCTCATAAACTTCGTCACTTAGCACTAAGAGGTTGTGTTTAAGAACGAGGCTTTCGAGTTCTTTTAAATCGGTTTCAGTCAACACCGTTCCACAAGGGTTATGTGGCGTGTTGATCATGATCATTTTCGTCCGCGAGGTTATGCGGGCACGAACCTGATCCCAATCAATTGTAAATCCCGGATAGGCAAGATGGATGTGAACCGGCACGCCACCGCTGAGCCGGATAGCGGGATCATACGAATCATACGATGGATCAAACAGAATAACCTCATCACCGGTATTGACAAATGCAGCTATGGAAGCAAAAATTCCCTCGGTTGCGCCAGCCGTAACGGTGATTTCGGTTTCAGCATTTACTTTTCTGCCAAACGTCTGCTCAACCACCTCTGCAATAATTGTTCGCAAGGCAACTGCGCCTGGCATCGGTGCATACTGATTGTGATCTTCCAGCATATATCGATTAACCAGGTCGATGATCTTACGGTCAATACTAAAGTCCGGAAACCCCTGTGAGAGATTGATGGCGCCATGGTCTAATGCCATCTTCGACATCACCGTGAAGATGGATGTACCTACATCGGGAAGTCTTGAGGATATATTCATCTTCCGTCAGGTTTGGCAGTCTACTTTTTTAAGGGAGCTGAGATGCGGTATTCAGTATCCACTTTTCCTTTTGAAATATCCGCGAGCTTTCCTTTCAGTAGTCGCTTTTTCAAAGCCGGCAGATAATCGACAAATAATTTACCTTCGATGTGATCATACTCATGCTGGATGATGCGGGCCTTCATACCGTCATACTCCTCTTCGTGCTCAATCCAGTTTTCATCAACGTATTTGATCCGCAGTTTTTCCCTGCGGGAAACTTTCTCCCGGATATTGGGTATACTCAGACAGCCTTCTTCAAACTCCCAGGGTGTTCCCAATTCCTCCAGTATCTGAGGGTTAATGAATGCTTTCTTGAAATTCTCCATTCCCGGCTCATCCTCAAGCACACTTCCATCCACAACAAACAACCGGATTGCTTTTCCGATCTGCGGTGCAGCCAGTCCAATACCACTAGCGGCATGCATCGTTTCAAACATGTCTTCGATGAGTTGCTTCAGGTCTGTGCCTTTCTCAATGTCTTTCGCTTTCTGACGGAGTACGGGATCTCCGTACATTACTATCGGATAAATCATGGCGCAAAGTTAATAAACATGATCGTTTATCCGTCAATCCGACAGGCAGGCATCACGATGAAAATAAGGCACGGCTGAATGATGAAACTACACCCGCCTTTCAAGAAAAGACTGAAGAATAATGGTAGCACTTATCTTGTCGACATTTCCTTTCACCTGGCGGTCTTTCTTTTTCATTCCGCCATCAATCATGGCACGTTGTGCCATGCTGGACGTGAAGCGCTCGTCTGCCAGGTGCACCGGTTTCTCAGGAAATGTTTTTCGTAACTCTTCAACGAAGCTTCTAACCAACGGAGCAATTTCAGAGTCCTCGTTCTTCAACGTCTTGGGCATGCCTACCACAAATTCATCGACAGGTTCTTTCTGCAGATAGGTTTGAAGAAATTTCAAGAGGGTATCGGAGGGTACGGTATCGAGTGCCGTGGCAATTATCCGAAGTGGATCGGTTACGGCTAACCCGGTTCGCTTAGATCCATAGTCGATGGCCAGAATTCTGCCCATCGGTAGATCAATTGAATTTGGTTTTTTCGAAGAAGGCCTGTTTCACTTTATTTTCCAGCGTCATGGCCTTGGGGAAAAGAATTTCATTTTCAATGCGGGCGTGGGTTATCAGGCTTTTCTCAAATGCTTTTAACTCACTGTAAATCACCTTTACGTGCAAGGGCGTTTGCGCGTCAATAAAGTAATCGTGCGTGATTTTGCGAATGCCCTCCATTTCATCATCATGTGCTTCGTGCTCAATGGCAAATTTCTGCACTGAATTTTTCTCAAACTGCCAATAGAGTTTGGTTGGAATGAACGTACCGCGTGAGGCTTTGTCGAGGGTTTGTATGAAGTGAAAGAGCGTATCTTCTTCTTCATAAATGTGTTCGATGAAATCTTCCACAAAAAGAGGAAACACCAGTTTCAGGTCGCGTTCAACACTCCGGTAATCATCGTGATTGGCTTTAAAACTTTCCACCAACCGGGCGATATAAGGCAGTTTGTGTTTGATGAATAAAAAATGTGAATGTTTCAGATACTGAATGATGAGATCAATGGGATAAGAAACAAGCGGAAGGTCTGCTTCTTTTAAATGCGTGGGAGATTCCAGTTCACGGATCACCTGTTCCACACGTAGTCCCTGCTGCCGGCATACCTGTTCAAGGGTAAGCTCTGAATATTCGTAAAACCGGATACCGAAGTAGAACAAAACATAGGCGTGCACATAGTTCTGGTCGACCAGTTCCGATATACGTGTGTCTTTCAGTGCTGTTTTGCTCATGATTCTGGTAAAGATAAGCGAAAAAACCCCCATAATTACAGCTTCACCAGGGAAGAAACCCTGACAATCATCAGAATTTATGGACAAATTCTTGATAGTACTTTTTAAAATAAATTTATCCGGCAAAGGGGTTGTGGTTACCCACATTCCGTGTCCAACATTTATTTTCGCCCTTCGTTATACATTTACTTTATAATTGACGACATGAGTGGAAATTCGAGATATCAATTGAGTCTGCCAATTGTACTTTGCATTGGCCTGGCTGCAGGAGTTTTTGTGGGGACAAGTTTCAATACGCGCAAAAGCTCGGGAGATGTGGGTGGTGATATTCAAAAATTCCGGGAAGTTCTTACCCAGATTAATGATGAATATGTAGATACGATCAACACCGGTTCACTGGTTGACGATGCCATTCAGCACATGCTGAATAAATTGGATCCCCATTCTTCTTATATCCCGGCCCGTGATCGTGACGCTGCCAACGAAGATCTGCGTGGCAATTTTGATGGCATCGGAATCGAATTCAACATCTTTAACGATACCATCGTGGTGGTTTCACCTTTGAGTGGCGGCCCATCGGAAGCATTAGGCGTGCAATCGGGCGATAAGATTGTAAAGGTCGATGACAAACCAATGGCCAGCGTTGGCGTTACGTCAGCCGATGTGATGCGGGCTTTGAAAGGCCCCAAAGGAACGCAGGTTAAGGTTACGGTATACCGAAAAGGAAAAGAAATTGATTTCAATATTGTCCGCGATAAAATCCCGCAGTACTCGGTAGATGTTGCCTACATGGTTGATCATGAAATCGGGTACATCAAGGTAAACCGGTTCGCAGCCACCACCTACGATGAATTTCAGGAGGCTATGAAAGACCTTCGCGGAAAGGGCATGAAAAAACTTGTGCTCGACTTGCAGGGCAATCCCGGAGGGTATATGAACGTTGCCATCGAAATGGCTGATGATTTCCTCTCTACCGGAAAGAAAATCGTCTTTACGCATGGCAAAGATAAAAAGTACGACTCTGACGCTTTCGCAACCGACAAAGGTGACTTTGAAAGCGGTGATCTGATTGTACTCGTAAATGAAGGCAGTGCGTCTGCTTCTGAAATTCTGTCGGGCGCATTACAAGACAATGATCGCGCGTTGATTGTTGGCCGGAGAAGTTTTGGAAAGGGGCTCGTGCAATCACCGTTTGATCTGAGTGACGGTTCGGAACTTCGCCTAACCATAAGCCGCTACTACACACCAACCGGAAGATCAATTCAAAAACCGTATGAAGACGAAGACGAGTATGCGATGGATATCATGAGCCGTTACAATCACGGTGAATTTTTCCATGCGGATAGCATCAAGTTTAATGACTCTTTAAAGTACATCACACTCAACGGGCGGACAGTATATGGAGGCGGTGGCATCATGCCGGATTATTTCGTACCACTGGACACCACACTCAACAGCCATTACCTGAATGAACTGTATACATCTACTTCGATTCAGGAATATGCTTTTGATTATGCGGATAGACATAAAGAAGGGCTTGAGGAAAAAGGATTTGAAAGTTTCCTCAAGGATTTTGTTGTGTCGGATGATATGATCAATCAACTCGTAAAGGTAGGGCAGCGCAACAAAGTAAAGCCGGATCAAAAAGAACTTCGTGAAAAGAAAAAACTCTTCCAGGTTCACTTGAAAGCACAGGTAGCACGCAAGATCTGGGGAAATGATGGTTTCTATCCGGTGTTCAATAATACCAATGAAATTTTCCAGCAAGCCATAAAATTGTTTGACCATATCCCGGAACTTAGCCGAAAGAAATTGTAGTCGAACTGCATCACGTTGACACCCCCGGGTTAAATGGTTAATTTACTTTCCATTTAACCCGTTTCTTTTTTATCCAATGAAAATAATTGCGCTTCTCTTCAGCCTGGTAGTAGGTTCATCGACCCTGTACGCACAGAAGACAACGGGATTTAAATTCATTGATCACATCGACAAAAATCAGATTGATGTGTTCTATAACGATAAGCTTCTTACGGCTTATTGTTATGGAGACTCTATTATGAAGCCTGTGTTATTCCCCGTGAACACGGTTGCCGGGATATCGGTCACACGAGGTTTTCCGCTGGCTCCGAGAACGGGCGAACGTGTGGATCATCCGCACCACATTGGGTTGTGGCTGAATTATGAATCGGTAAACGGTCTTGATTTCTGGAACAATTCCACCGCTATTCCCTACAAGGACAAACCGCGTTATGGCCGCGTAGTGCATCAGAAAGTTATTACAGCGGAAACCAAAGGAAACAACAAAGCCACCCTGGTAGTGGCTGCCGTGTGGAAGGACCATGCCAACAAAACACTGCTGACTGAAATTACCACCTATTCTTTTGAAGTGAGCAAAAATGATTTCATCATCGATCGCATTACGGGTCTTACGGCTGCAGTACCGGAGGTTTTGTTTAAAGATGTAAAGGATGGATTTCTGGCCCTTCGTGTGGCGCGCGAATTGGAGCACCCGTCCACCGAGCCTGAGACTTACATCGATAAAAATGGTGGATATACAGCCATGCCAACCGTAAACACAGAAGGTGTAAGCGGAGAATACATCAGCAGCGAAGGACTAAAAGGAAATGCGGTTTGGGGAACACGCGGAACATGGGTGAGCCTTCGCGGAAAATTCAAACAACACCCCGTCTCTGTTACTATTCTGGATCATCCTAAAAACCCTGGGTACCCTACATACTGGCACGCACGTGGCTACGGGCTTTTTGCTGCGAACCCACTGGGACAATCCGTTTTCAGTAATGGTAAAGAGCAATTGAACCTGCGCCTGATGAAAGATGAATCTGTTATTTTCAGATATCGCATCATTGTGCGCAGTGGTGAGGATATTTCGCAGGAGGAAATCAGTAAAATGGCACGAAGCTTCGCCAGGTAGACTTTAGTGCGTGATAATAACCTTCTTTACAATTACGCTTGAATCTGCCTGTATCCGGAGGAAATATATTCCAGGCTGGTAATTACGCAGGTTAATCACCTCCGTGAATGTACCCGAAATGTTCTCAAAATGTTTGCGCTGAAGCTCGTTAGCCTGTGCCCCTGTCAGGGTTAGTGAAAAGTGTCTTATTCGCAGATTATTTACCGTAATGGTGAGTTCACTTTTGTTTACCGGGATGGGATAAACCGCTACCGATCTTTCCAAAAGGTTTTCACTCCCAAGCACAATGGAGATCATATCCTCGGAAGTACTTTGACAGCCCAGCGCATTCTTTACTGTTTGGTGGATAGCGAATTCACCCGTGATCGCATAAGTATGATTTGGATTTTGCTCCTCACTGGTTGCTCCATCACCAAAATCCCACAACCATTCAACAGCATCTGTGCTTTCATCAATAAATTCAACCGAGTTGCTTTCTGGGATAACAATCATTGAAAACCGTGCAACCGGACCATTAATCCGAACGTGTGCTGGCGTGCGAACACTCTCATAGGAGTTATCGGCATTCGAAACATACACAGTCGTGTCATGTAACAAATTGGCTATACTAAACTGACTGCCGGTAGCAATGGGTTCACCCCCTACAAAATCGCGAGACCATTTGAATGAACACGCACCGGTTGCTGTTAAGGTGGCCGTAACACCGCATGTCGATTCCACTGTGTCTACCTCAGGCCGTGATGCTTGTAGTGTATAATTGTAAATTGAATCTGCATACTTCGCAGAATTCAGTAACTCGTCAATATTGTTTGCAGCATGTAAGGCAAAGGCAAGGGTAATTTCACCATTCGCATTAATGGTGTAAGGGCCAGATGAAACCACATGGCTTACATCGGTACCTGCCGCTGATGAATTTCCCGCAGCTACTTTAAAAAAACCACTCGATATCGAATTGTACTTTTCTGAGTCAGTGAATCCATCGTATAAGCCAAATGGATTGCCGGGCAAAGTATGATCATTGTCAATGGCGTAATAGTTGGGGTGTTCAGAAAGCAATTGAATTCCAGCGTGTGGCAAACTGGTGGATTGTTTCGGGAAGGCATAACCCAGCTGGGTGGCATTATCCCAACGTGCAGCATCCTTCGCTCCGCCAAAACTGATGTCCCAATCGGCAAAAATACCGAAGTAAAAATTGTTTATGGGAGTGGCCTGGGGGTTTTTTATTTTGTATTCCAGAATAACGAATTGATCATACGGATACTCCCGCCATACCAGGCTACGATATGACACAACCACTTGCTGGTTAGCAACGGTTGTTGAGTTGGAAAAAGACCCGAAGATTTCTGAAGCGGATCGTTCGCCTGGAATAATTTCTTTGATCCGTTCGAGCGATACAAAATCTGCATCAAACCCGCCACTTCCATTTCGTACGGTGTTTAGAACAGAGGCAGACGAACTTCCCATGATGAGGCCCATCTCATATAGAATAGACTTATCATTAAATACAAACCCGCTGCCGCCTGAAGATGACTGCGTGTCTTCATAGGCCAGTTTACCCGATCCGGAAATAGAAGTGGTTATTTTGTTGTCGTCAATATCGCGGTAAGATGGATTGGGGACAAATGAGAATACCTGGAAATCCTGATAAGACCCATCCGAAAATGTGATGAGTAAATCAACGGAGGCATTTTCGGCAATCGAACTGCTTATGGATAGTTCGAAAGGGGTTGCTGTATTTCGAATTGTTGCACCGGAAGCAATGGGCCCCGGATTTATCTTATCCTTGGTAATGGTGATAGACGATGACGATGTAGAGATCGTAATCTCAAGTGCGGATGTTGTGGACTGCAGATAGTTTTTGAAATCGAAATACAGAAATGCATTGTCACCCGGTTCAGCGGCATTGCCCGAAACATTTCTCAGTTCATAGTTCAGCGCCCGGATGGAGGGTGATGATTGCGTTAATGCACGGTAAACATCCAACCGTCCTTTTCCCAATTTATTTTTATAACTCGGATTTTGATCATACATGGATTCATCCGCTGTTACCCGAAGTTGCTCGGCTACCTGCAAAGGCGTGAACTCAGGATGAACAGCCCAAACCAAAGCAGCTGCCCCGGAAGTTATCGGACAAGAAAATGAAGTACCGGAATCGAAGCTGTAAGAATCGTTGTAACGCGCAGTATAGATTCCAGAGCCGGGAGCACATAAATCGACTGTACTTCCATAATTTGAGAAAAGCGAACGTTTATCATTCTGATCAGTAGATGCCGCTGATAAAACATAATCATACGAAGCAGGATAGAGTACCGTTGAATTTCCATCATTGCCTGCCGCACCTACTACCAGGCACCCCAGGTCAAGTGTTACGTGTGTTATAATATCCTGATAAATCTGGCTGCGGTAAGAAGAACCCCAGGAACAATTAATAATCTTCGCTCCGTTCTCCGCTGCATACATCACGCCCAGGTAAAGATTTGAACTATAATTACGGTCACTGGAAGGTTGATTATCGGCATAGTGTTTAATAAACATGAGCCGGGTATTGAATCCAACTCCGGCCATGCCAACACCATCGTTCGTAGACGCAGAAGCGCAACCACCTACCTGTGTACCGTGGGTAAATCCGGGACCATCTTTGTATACAGCAGGGTCATTGTCACCCACAAAATCAGGATCAAATGCATTCAATGTGTCGGCTCCGGAGAAATCCCAGCCGCGGTAATCATCAATATAACCGTTGCCATCATCGTCTAACCCGTTTACCGGGTCAGCGGTATTGATGTACATTTTACCCGCCAGATCCGGGTGATCAATATCAACTCCGGAATCAACAATGGCGATAATAATATTTTCGTCTCCTGGTGTGATATCCCACGCTTCAATAGCACGGATCTTTGTCAGGTAATACTGGGAGCTGATCGAAGGATCATCTGGCGTAAATGTCATTCGCTGGCGATAGACAGGTTCTGCGATTTCAACGTAATCCGTTTTATACAAATCGTTGATAAATTGATCCACAGGTACTGCCGGATCAAAACTGATTTCATAGTACTGTGAAATATCAACCACGGGGTTAAAAGCTTGAATACGCGAAGAGTTCGTTCGGCTCCCGGCTGTTGAAAGAGACCTCATCTTTCCGGGGAGCAGGGAGGCGGCACGACCATTACTTCTCGCTCCCTGAAATGAATTTCTATACTGGCTTTTAATTTTTACCAATACGCTGCCTTGTTGATAATCAGCCGGTGTTATTTGGGCAGGAAAAGTGAATTGCTTTGCAGACTTGCTTTGTGCCTTTAACTCAGCTACACACATCAATCCAAGAAAGAGAAAAGTAATTAATCGCATAACAAGCGCTGTTGAATGAATGGTAAAAATAAGAATTTGAGGAACGATCTGATGATACCTTTACTCATGACTACAATTAAAGCCAGCAACATATTTTAGATTCATCTACCCGGTAAAAAGTGACCCGCACCCGAAAAAGTTTCCTAGACCTTGGTATAAAGGCTAAATCATTCCGCGGGCTTTCAGTTCCAGGTACTTATTTATGGTATTCACGGTCAGATGTTGCGGTTCGGTAAGCAAGGCCTGAATTCCGTTTTTTGCCAGTTCTTTAACAATAAGTTTTTTATCGTACGTGTAATTTTCCGCTATCGCTTTATGGTACACTTCCCTCAGATCTTCTGCAGGTTTGACCAACAGGGATTTCACTTCCGTGTTTTCAAAAAATATAACCACCAGCAAATGCGCCTTAGCCAGATTTCGCAGGAAAGGCAACTGGCGCTGCATGCTGTAGATCGATTCAAAGTTAGTATACAATAAAAGCAAACTGCGTTGGGTGATTTTACGCCTTATGCGTGAATACAAAATAGAAAAATCGGATTCCCGGTAGGCGGTCTTCTGGTTGTAAAGAACTTCCTGGATTCGTGCCATCTGATTGTTCTGACGGCTGGCCGGAAGCAGCGTGCCGATTTTGTCCTGAAAAGTAAGAAGCCCGGCCTTGTCCGATTTTTTAATCGCAATATTGGAGATAACGAGACTTGCATTGATAGCATAATCCAGCAAGCTCATACCGTTGAACGGCATCTGCATCACCCGGCCCTTATCAATTATGCTATACACTTGCTGTGAACGTTCATCCTGGTAGTGATTTACCATTAACTGGGATTTACGGGCAGTGGCCTGCCAGTTTATGGTTCGGAAGTCATCACCGTTCACGTACTCCTTGATCAGTTCAAATTCCATATTCTGGCCAATGCGTCTGATTTTTTTAATGCCAGCTTCTGTCAGCCGGTTAGAGATAGCCAGCAACTCATACTTGCGCATCTGAATATAAGAGGGATACACCGGTACCAGCGCATTGCCTGAAAACTTAAACCTGCGCGAAAAAAAACCAATGGGCGTGCGAACATAAACATTCACAAATCCAAAGGAATATTCACCACGCTTAACCGGCCTTAGGTAGTAACGAACTACCTTCCGATCGCCCGAAGGAAGCCGGAGTTGAAAACTCAAATCTCTCCGCTGAAATTGATGCGGTATCTCATCGATGATGTTCAATGTGGCAGGAAACGGGTAAAAATTCTCAAGCTGAATGTTGAGCTCGTTATCGTCACCATTCGAGAGGCGCTCCGGAGTGATGCGGAAACCGCTCAATCCCTTTCGGGTACGATACAAAAGGACAACGTCTGATATTATTACCGCCACTAAAACATAGAATAAAACTTTAGGTACGATAACAAAATCACCGGCAATAAATGTGGTGATGAATACAACCACAACTACGCCAAGAGCCAGAAATAATCTGCCGTTGAGATATAGTGAACGAAGCAATTTCACTTAACGCGGCACTTCGACTTTGTCAATAATCTGCTTTACTACTTCGTCAGAAGTAATACCTTCCATTTCCTTATCGGGCGTAAGCATAATGCGATGACGCAATACAGGCAACGACACAAACTTGATATCTTCCGGGGTAACAAAGTCGCGGCCGTGAATTGCTGCATACGCCTTTGAGCTGTTAAGCAAGGCAACTGACGCACGTGGAGACGCACCGAGAAACAGCGAAGGATTATTTCGTGTCGTGTGCACTATCTGTGCGATGTAACGGATAAGATTTTGTTCGATGTGAATGTGCTGAATGGCAAACCGGAATTTTTTTATGTCCTCTGCCGAAAGTACGGGCGACACCTCGCTTACCGGTAGATGACCTTTACGTTGATGATGACCATTGATAATGGAAATCTCCTGCTCAATCTCCGGGTAGTTCACTACGATCTTAAAGAGGAAGCGATCCAGCTGAGCTTCCGGGAGACGATATGTTCCTTCATGCTCAATCGGGTTTTGGGTAGCCACAACCAGGTAAGGTGCGTCAAAGGGATACGTAGTTCCATTGATCGTAACTTGTCGTTCTTCCATAACTTCAAACAAAGCTGATTGCGTTTTTGCGGGAGCACGATTGATTTCATCGATCAAAACGATATTTGAAAAAATGGGGCCTGCCTTAAATTCGAATTCCGATTTTTTAAGATTATAGACTGAGGTTCCCAATACATCCGAAGGCATCAGGTCTGGAGTAAATTGAATCCGTGAAAAATTTACCGAAATGACCTTTGAGAGAAGCTTGGCGGTAAGTGTCTTAGCAACCCCCGGAACCCCTTCGATCAAAACATGCCCATCGGCCAGGATAGCGGTTATCAATAAGTTAACCATGTGCGTCTGACCGACAATTACTTTTGCGATCTCTTCGCGGATTTTGCTGACGCTGGCATTCAGTGCATTCAGGTCAACACGACTTTCAAACATTTTTTCTTCCATAATCTGACTGGTATTTTCAGCCTCGTGCTGAGGTGTTATAAAACTTTTCAAGTTTTTCGTTAAGGTCGATCAATTCATCTCCTGAAATCTGGGCTTTGGATTGCACCCTGAGAATCGTTGCCACTAATTCAGTAACCTCGTTGATGGCGATTCCTGACTTAGCTGAAAGTGCCTGAACAAAGTCATCGTTCAGTCTTGTTGTACTCAGCCAGAATTTAGCGCGTATGTGGTCGAACAGGAAATTGATTTTTTTTAACGCTGCATTTTTATGATCGCCATTCTGATAGTACAGGTTACCGATCGTACCAATAAACTCAAGTGATGTGTTAGTTAACGAAGGGAGCACGGGAATAATACGCTGCTTTCGTTTCATCTCAAAAATCATAAAGGCCAACAGTGACAAAACCAGAATGTAGTAGGCCCAGCGCAATGATTCATCAGAAAGTATAAAGCGCAAAGGAGTACCCGATTCCATTCTTCCGAGTTGATAATATTCGGTCCACTCCACGTCATCTTCCGGAAGGCATGACAACATGGTAGAAATATATTCATGATTATTCCTCGAAAGCAGGTATATGTTTGTAAACGCAAGTGGTGTAGAATTAAGGATAAGGTTACCCTGGCCCCACTTTACACGAATAGTTACGGGCTTGCCATCTTCATTTACGGCCAGAACCGTTGTACGGGTTGTATCAAATTCGTTAAAGTAATTACGAATATTGCCTCTGCTAAAATAATAATGAGCCGATGTATCAAGGCTGGTGTTAATGAAATGGATGCTTGTCGTATCCTCCTGTGCAAATACGGTTGTCCCATTTTTAAAGAGGTGATCAACGGTAGCCAGTTTTAAGGTGTCTGCAAAATCTCCCCAGAATTCTTCTGCCGATATAAATGCCGAACCTCCAACCTCCACGTGCTTCAGCAAGGCATGTGCGTCCTCACGATGACCTTTAAAATCTGTGCACACAATCAGTATACTTCCCGCCAGCTTCAATGAATCCTTGATTTCATAAAGGGTTTGGTAGCTGTGCCTGATTGTATGTTTTTCAAAAAGCGATGGAAGTACCTCATTCAGCGCATATCCGCCATACGGATTCCGGTCATCGTGCGCATAGGTTATCGTCCAGTTGTGCTGCCGGGGACTCAAAAGCTTCACCGTGATAAACAGGCCGATAGCCACGGAAAGATACAGTAGGTATTTCCAATCTTTCTTCATCGTACTTTCGCCCTCCACGTTGAAAACAAAGATTGGACTTTACCAAAAGTATCGGCATTGATGGAGAAATTTCCATACCAGGCATAGTCAAAGTAAAAGCTAAGCTCATTAAACCCGTGCTTCAAATCTGACTCGGCCAGTTCAGCAACATAATCGTGATTGGTTTTGCCCTGCTCCCACACAACATAATGCTTATCTGAAAGCATCTTAAGTGAGAAAAGAAAAATCAGTCGGACGCCTTTGCGATAATCCTTCTGTTGAAGTGCCTCCTGAATGAGTTTTTCAAAATCCATTTCATGAATATTCTCTTCGATGACGTTGTGCCTAACGGAAGCACCATCACCGGAATAAAATATCTTAAACGCATTCACCTTCAGCAGCATCATGATTACCACAATCAATGCTGCAATACCTCCAATGTAGAAGAGCACCTTCACCCAATTGAGCGATGCCGTTCCATCGGCTGCCTTATTGAAAAGATATCGGATAATACCCAGTATCCATCGCTTGATCCGCGACCATAAGCTCTCCGCAATAGTGGGTACTTCCGTATATTGTAGGTCCGGGTCGTTCTTCAATTCCTCTAATTGCTCAGGTGAAAAAGACCGTATATGAATTTTTGTGGAATCGGAAGACGCAGAATAATCTGGTCTGCTACTGTCATATTCCAGGCTATCCATTTGCACAAAGGTTGTTGAATCCTGCGCTTGCGCCACAGTTGCCAGAATACAAAATAGAAAAACCAAAAGTAAACGGTTCACGGTACGAATCTAATAATGCTCATCCTGTTTTGTTGACGAGGGCTGTTCGGTTTGGCCAAGAGATTCGATGCTGTTCATCAGTCCCCTTGATTCCTTCATTTCAACCAGATTAAAATATTGAAAGGCAACACCTATCTGCGGCAGGGACGTTAGCATCGTGTAAGCCAGGTAATAAAATGCAAAAAAAACCGTCATCAGAATTTGCATCGTGGAAGACGTCTCCGCTGGGCTACCTGCTTCAATACTATGCATCATTGTCACGATCCACATAGCATACCAGGGAATCATGAAAATGTATGAGGCAAATGACATGATCATATGCAAAATGACGATCAAGCCCAACGTACTCCACCATTTCCCTTGAACAAGCCTGAAGGAACGAGCGAGCGCATCCAGGAATCCGATCTTCTCATAACCCCGAACAAAAAATGTGAGCGATACGCTGATGAGCAGGTAAACCATCACACCTCCGAGAACCATAACACTCAAAATAACAAGCGCTACGGAAATTTGCGCCAGGACAACTATCGGTATCAACACGATGATATAGGCAAGCATACCGCATAGCGCAAAGAAGAACATCGTTCCGAAATACATCCAGAACGTTTCACGAACACGTTGCCAGACATCATGCACATCAACTTTTTGTCCTGCCTTCTCCTCATACAGAATGATGTAGCTGTTTATCGTGGCCGTAGTCATTACTCCGCTCACAACGAGGAATACAATCATGAGTGCCATTTGTGCCCAGAAGCCGATGGAAAGAAAATACTGACGAAAAGCTTCAGGGCCTCCGCCTTTTGAAGAAACTATTGAGAAATTCATAAAATCTCCCATGAATGATCCCAACAGCAAACTGCCTATCAGAACCGGTGGCCCGGCAATAAAAAGAATACTCTTAAACAACGGCTTGAAATTCTGACGGATGAATTCAAACGTGGCGTTCAACTTTCTGCCGAAATCACGCGTACGATGGTAGTAGATAAAGTTAGGATTTTCCATGGCGGTTAAGGACTATAGGGTAGATTATAAAATAATACACCATTAAGGCTGCAGACAAACCGATGATGACGGTTTTAATGCTCCAGTGCATAAATTCAAAACGGGTAATAAACGATTCGATAAAACCGGCTATAATGAAAAACGGAACGAGGCCCATTACCATCTTCAGTCCTTTTACAGCGCCCATTTTGAAAGATGTAAGCCGTGAATAGGTTCCCGGAAAAATGAGGCTGTTTCCCATAACAAATCCAGCAGCGCCTGCAATAACGATGGATGACAGTTCAATTGTACCGTGCAACATAATCACGGGCAGCGCATGGCTTAATAAATTCTGCTCCGCGAAAAACATAATAAATGCACCTACCATCAGGCCGTTAAAAAAAAGAAAGTAGCCTGTTCCCACCGAGGCAAACACTCCGTAAACGAACACCTTGAATGAAACCAGAATATTATTCCAGGTGATAAAGAAAAACATTTGTAACTCACTCGAATGGGAATACACACCAGTCGGATTTCCATTCCGGATGTTTTCAAGTGTCATGTTCACATAACTATCACCCATGATCAGGCGAACAAAGGTGTCGTCATACCGGGCTGAAAGGGCACCGATGGTTCCGGCAATTACGAAAATGATGAAAGAACACAAGAGTTGCATTCGCGACTCAAACATCACGCGGGGGACTTCCTCCTTCCAGAAGGTTATGAACCTGTTCTTTTCTTCGTGTTTATTTTTATAGATCTCCAGGTGTACTTTACTGGCAAGTGCATTGAGGTATTGCGTGGTGCGGCTTTCGGGGTATTTCGTTCTTGAGAAAGAAAGATCATCGGTTACTTGTATGAATAATTCAGCTAAACGATCGGGTGGTGTATGGCCCTGTTGGTCATTCACAACCTTTTCAAATTCCTCCCAACGGGCCTTGTTTAATTTTATAAATGCAGCTTCTTTCATGGCCGCGCTAATTTTGTCCGACTACAAACATTACGATATCGTGCTGTGCCAACTAATTACTTTTTTCGGTCACCGATTGCCAGACTCTGAAAACATTTCCAGAACATATTTTACGGATGTCGTCATCCGAATAACCGCGTTTCAATAATACAAAAATTAAATTCGGGTAGTCGGAAACATCTTTTAAGCCAATGGGTAGATTATCGCCCACACCATCGTAGTCGGAGCCGATGCCTACGTGGTCGATACCGGCAATTTTCACAACGCGATCGATGTGATCTGCCACTCTTTCCACATCGCTATACAGTGTCCGGTGGTCTTTTGCAAACTGGTCGATAAACGGTTGCGCTGCTGAATCGCGAGAGGTGAGGCCTTTATCTTGCAGTGTCTTCTCCAATGAATCAAGCATGGCGCGGTTACGGTTGGGAATCGAATCCAGAAAAGCCGACCCAAAATTAATCTGAATTACACCACCATTCTTTGCCAGCGCCCGGAGCATATCATCGGACATGTTCCGCTGAAACCCGGGAGTAAAATAGCGGCATGAGGAATGCGATGCGATAACCGGCACTTTTGTAATTTTCAGCACATCATAAAACGTGCTATCGGAAACATGGGATATGTCGACCATTATTCCAATGCGGTTCATTTCTGCAACTACTTTTTCCCCGAAGGGGCTTAAGCCATTCCACGTGGCTAAGGTATCGTACGATGAATCGCAGATCTGATTGTCTTTTCCATGCGTTAACGTGATGTAGCGAATACCGCGATCATAAAAATATTTTACATTAGAAATATCGTTGCCGATGGGCGCACCATTTTCCATGCCCATAGGCAATGAGACTTTGCCTTCTGATGTATTCGATTCCACGTCAGCCACCGTACCGGCCAGGGCAAATTTATCCGGGTGAGCCGCGACAATCCCGCGGATCATATCAATAAGCGAATCAGCCAGGGCTTTCCCGTTATCCGGCTTCAATTGATAAGAAGATGGAATATAGATCGACATGAATGGAGCATCCAGTCCGCCTTGTTTGGCTCTTTTGAAATCAAAGTCACCTTCCGTTGTACTTACCGGAATTCCGAGGTATTCACGCTCCAGACGAAAATGTTTAATCCTAAGCCGATAGGGAAGATCAACATGACCATCCGACAGAATGAATTTCTGCGCCAGATCATCTGCCTTCGCCCGAAGTTCATCGTCAGAAAGATCGTCTGTTTTTGTGTGCTGACAGGCGACATGAA
>Ga0315910_10002237_pt1 | contig 17181 bp, 18 predicted proteins | sample EdamamesoilMG_FD_204470 | JGI IMG/M metagenome (GOLD analysis project Ga0315910, IMG submission 204470) | Garden soil microbial communities collected in Santa Monica, California, United States - Edamame soil | ecosystem: Environmental > Terrestrial > Soil > Garden | place: USA: California... | reverse complement strand
AACGGTGCAGGAGATGCATTTCGATGCCGACGCAGCTGACGCCTGTCTCGCTCGGCTCGAGGCGGACCAGGCAGGGGCCGACTTCTGCGGTCAGCTCGGGCAAGGCTCGTATTACTCGTCCTGGTCGGCAGCCATTCCTGAATGCGATGCAGTGTTCAGTGGCATTGGGGGCTCAGGGGAGGACCCGGTGGCGGGACCAGGAGGGGCTGCGGTGGGCGCCGCGTGCGACTGGGACGACGACTGCGCCGCTCCGGAAAGCGGCACCGCGCGCTGTGTTCCCACGAACGACTTCTTCGAGACCGTCTGCGCACCCGTGACGAGGGGTGAAGCGGGCGATCCGTGCCTCGGGACGGTCGCTTACGTGGACGGTGGAAGCGAGACGCTCTGGGTGGTGGGTGCTACCGCAGCGGGGGGGGCTCTGTGCGACCGTTCGGATAACCTGCGCTGCGACGAGCAGAGTGGCAAGTGCGCCGCAACCGGACAGCTCGGTGACGCGTGTGTGACCGCCATCGAATGCGCGTCGGACATGTACTGTGCTCCGGGTGGGGTTTGCGCTGCGCGCTTGGCCGAAGGCGAACCCTGCCAGAACTACTCGGGCGAATGCGCGGGGATGGGTGATTGTGATGACACCACGCAGAGGTGCACGCTCCCCCTGCCGGCGGGCGCGGCGTGTTCGGAAACTAGCGGACCGCCGTGTGCCTCGGGGAGCTGTGTGGATGGCATCTGCAGCCACCCGCTCGGGCGAGTGTGCGGCGAGCGCTGACCGGAGTCGGGTACCAGCGGAAGAGCCACTAGCTCCGCCGAATCTGTCAGGTCGAGAGGGTTACGTTCGCGCTGGTTGCGTGGTCGCAACGCGGGGCGAAGTCGCCCAAGCAGCGACTATTTGCCAAGTCGCAAACAAGAAGTGGAAGCCGGTGGTCACGTAGCCCATCGTCAGCTGGTCGGCATCGAGGAAGAGCTGCCAGAAGGTCACGTTCGCGGTGCCAAGTAGCAGGTGCACTGCGGCTGCGACGACGTGCAGCCCCCGGGTCGGCTGCGCTCGCAGCAGGATGATGCCGAGGATCAGTGCGAGCCCGTGCGCCTCGACGAAACCAATGGCGCTGTGTGGGGCTGCTTTCAAGACCGTGGCGAGTGGTCCCCACCCCGCGAATGCGCCTGCGAGGTCAGAAATTAGCATCGGCGCCGCGATTGTCGCGAGCCAAGCTCCGTCGGCGCGGAGCAGGTATCTGGATCTGGTCGGGTTCGTGGTTTTCATGCCGCATCGAGATTCACGATCCGTGCCGCGCTGCGGCTGCCGATCACTCCGGCGAAGTGGACGGTAGCTGCGAGCGCCTGTCACCGCGGACGCGGACAAGTGTCCACAGCGTCTAGCGAAGTTGCGCTAGAACAGCTGGCACGCCGACTGCAGCGCCCGCGAACAGACCCAACCCCACGAGGAGAAGACCATGTCTGACAAAGAATCGACGCCAGCGATCGCTCCAGGCCTAGCTGCGAGTTTTTCGTTCGTGATTCCAGAGAACAAGACCGTTCCGCACCTTTACCCGGAAGCAGAAGACTTCGCCAGCATGCCGGCGGTGTTCGCCACGGGCTTCATGGTGGGGCTGGTCGAGTGGACGTGCATGCGAGCGCTCAGACCACACCTCAATTGGCCGGCAGAGCAGAGTGTCGGGACCGACATCAAGCTGAGCCATACGGCGGCGACGCCGCCCGGGCTCACGGTCACCGTGCAGGTGCGTCTCGACGAAGTGCGCGGCAAGCGGCTTTCGTTTTCGGTCAGCGCTCACGATGGGGTCGACGAGATCTGTCGGGGAACGCACGAGCGCTACCTGATCGACACCGAGCGTTTCAACGCGAAGGTGGCGAGCAAGCGGGCGCAGGCCGTCGGCGGCGGCTGAAGCTGTATTCCCGGGGGCCGGTTGGAGAGCGGAGTGGCTCTGGACAGCCAACTTGGCTGTGTGGAGCCACCAGCTGCCGGTCCGGGCCCGATCGATGTGGGCTGCCCGACGGGTCCTTTCGAAAGCAGCGGCGGGTGGCACGTTGTTTGAAGAGCGCGCTGCATGACCCAGCGAGGTGTGGAGATCGTTCTCGGAAAACTCGTCTCTGATGAAGCGGCGCGCCAGCGCTTCGAGCGTGCGCCGGAAGCGACGCTCGAGCAGCTGGTGCGTGAGGGGATCGAGCTGAACCCTGTCGAGTTCGAGGCGCTGGCGAGGCTCGAGGTAGCGCATCTGCACCGCCTGGCGACGACGCTCGATCGACGACTCTGCAAGGTGAACCTGAAGGCTGCGACGGAAGGAGAAATCGAACCATGAAAAGCGCGGTGACCGTGGTGACGGCGAGTGGCTGGACGCGGCCGGGTGCGCTGATGGATTGGCTCGGCGGCAGCTCGACGCCGCGCGCCGTGACGACGGGCAGCCGCAGAACAGCGCTCGACATCGCCCACGCGCCTGCGTTGCAGAGCTCGACCGAATCGTCTGGCTTGCTGCATCTGCGCCTCAAGCTCTTCTACGGCATGCTCGCGGCGACGCTCGTGGGCGCGAGTGTCGCGGGGTTTGCCGCCGAGGCGTTCATCGATGGTGGCAGGTACACGGGCTACGTGATGCACCCGATCAAGCTCTTGATTGTGATGCTGCCGGTGATTGCAGCCGTGGCATTTCGCTGGCTCGGGCGGCGTGGTGCACCGCTGGGTCTGCTTCAGACCCTCGACGTGCTCTTGCCGGTGGCTCTCGCGTGGGGGCTGTGCTTCACGATGCTCGAGGTTCCCATGGGGTACGCGTCCGCATATGCCTCGTTTCTGCTGATTGTGTTCGTGCTCACGCTGCGGGCGGCGCTGGTTCCGAGTCCGGGCCTCCGCACCGCGCTCGTCGCGTTCGGCTCGGTGGTCCCGGTGGTGTGGCAAGCGCAACGTGCGGCGCTTCTCGATCCGCTGCTCCCCGCCACGCTGACGCCCGGGCTGTTTGCCACGGGTGCCGTGATCTGGGGCGCGATGCTCGGCGTGGCCACCACCATCACCTCACGTATCATCTATGGACTCCAACACGACGTGCGCACGGCACGTCGCCTCGGCCAGTACACGCTCCTGGACAAGCTGGGCGAGGGTGGCATGGGCAGCGTCTACCGGGCGCGCCACGCGATGCTGCGGCGCCCGACCGCGATCAAGCTACTCCCGCAAGAGCGGGCTGGCTGTGAGAATATCGCGCGTTTCGAGCTCGAGGTGCAGCACACGAGCATGCTCTCACATCCCAACGTAGTAGCCATCTACGACTACGGGCGCACCACGGACGGGGTATTCTACTACGCCATGGAGTACGTGGACGGCGTCACGCTGGAAGAGCTCGTGCGCCGCGATGGGCCGCAGCCCGAAGCCCGCGTGGTTCACATCTTGGCGCAGCTGGCGAGCGCACTCGCCGAAGCGCATCGGCTCGGGCTCATCCACCGCGACGTCAAGCCCGCGAATATTCTGATCACCGATCGCGGCGGGGTGCACGACTGGGTAAAAGTGCTCGATTTCGGGCTCGTGAAACGCGTGGATGGTGGGAATGAAGCCGCGCTCACTCGTACGGACGCGATTCCCGGAACACCCGCCTACCTCGCTCCCGAGGCCATCACGGCCCCGGCAGACATCGGCAGCTCCGTCGACATCTACGGCGTTGGGGGCGTCGGCTACTACCTGCTCACGGGGGCGCCGATGTTCGCCGGAGCGACGGTGCTCGAAATTGCTTGCCACCATCTCTACACTCAGCCGGAGGCGCCGTCGGCGCGTCGGACCGAGCCCATGTCGGCCGAGCTCGATGCCTTGATCCTGGCGTGCCTCGCCAAGGATCCCAGCGAGCGGCCCCACGCGCTCACCGACAAGCTGACGCAGCTTTCGCATCGGCACCCGTGGGGCGGGGACGAATCGTCGGCGTGGTGGGAGAGTTGGCGGCATGGCCCAGAGGGGCTTCGGGTGGCCCACAGCGCGCATCGCGCGCCCGCCGCAAGTTCAGTCGTTCCCGCCGAGCCGGTGCTTTTCTAGGCGTGAGCGCAGCTGAGCGCGTGTCAGGCCGAGCAGGCGAGCTGCCTTCGACTTGTTGTTGCCAGCGCGGGAGAGGGCGTCGAGGATCATGCCGCGCTCGGCGGCGTCGAGCGTGAGCCCGAAGCCGTCGCTTGCCGGCGCTGGCGGCTGCGGAGCCTCGGAGCGCTGACGCGCCTGCTGAACGATGCCGATGGGCAGACTCTCACTGGTGATGAGCCCTCCGTCGCACACGATCGCGGCCCGCTCGATGGCGTTGCGCAGCTCGCGCACGTTGCCCGGCCACGAGTAGGCCAGCAAGGTTTCGCGCGCGTCGTCCGAGAGACCTGCTGCTGCACGGCCGAAAGATCGACTGAACTGGTCGAGGAACGCTTGCACCAAGATCAGGATGTCGTGGCGCCGTTCGCGCAGCGGCGGCAGGGAAATTTCGAAAACCGCGAGCCGATAGTACAGGTCTTCGCGAAAGCCTCCATTCTGAATGGCTCCCGTGAGGTCGCGATTGGTGGCGGCCACCACGCGCACGTCCGCCCTGAGCGTGCGGGTCCCTCCAAGTCGCTGGTACTCGCGCTCTTGGAGCACGCGCAGGAACTTGGCCTGGACGGCCGGGCTCATTTCGCCGACTTCGTCGAGAAACAATACGCCTCCAGCAGCCTCTTCGAGTTTGCCGGCTCGCGCTGTGACGGCTCCCGTGAAGGCTCCGCGCTCGTGACCGAAGAGCTCGGATTCGAGGAGCTGGTCGGGCAGGGCAGCGCAGTTCAGCGCGAGGAAGGGCCCCGCCTTGCGGGTCGAGGCTTGGTGCAGCCAGCGCGCCACCACCTCTTTGCCGGTGCCCGACTCGCCGGTGATCAGCACGGTGGTGTCGGTCGGGGCCACCTTGCTCGCCAGCGTGAGTGCTTCGCGCCAGCGAGGCGATTCGCCGAGCACCTGGTGCGAGCTGACGGCGAAGAGCTCCTGGTTCAGTCGCTCGACGCGTTGCTCGAGCAGGCGAGCGCGCTCCTTGGCGGTGGCTGCCTCGCGCGCCTCGCTTGCCAGTCGCTCGTGACAGAGCGCGATCGTCACCATCTCGGCCACGAGTGCTAGCTCGCGTGCGTGTTCGGCGCTGAACAGGCCGGGCCGCAGCGAAGTGAGCACCAACGAACCCAAACGCGTATCCCCGCGCCCGAGCGGTAAGCGCAGTATCGACTGCACGCCTGCGTCCAGGGCGTAGCGATCTGCCTTGAACGACGCGTCCAGCTCGCGGCGCGCGTCGACGATCAGCACGAACTCATGCTCGGCGTGCGGCCAGAGCGTTTCGGAGAACTCCGTGCGGGGGAAGCTTATCTCGCGAAGATCGGGAGCTTCGAGGCTGCCCATGCTCAGCAGCAAATGGGCCTGCCCATCGAGACCGAGGCGCGCGACGCCCATGCCATCGAAAGCGACGACGGTGCGGCACGCGTCGCCCACCCTCGACCATATTTGTTTCACATCGAGTGAGTCAGCAATGGCTCGGGCCACCGATGTCAGCGCTGCATGCGGCGCGTCTTGTCTGGTGTTGGAAGCGGGCACGCGGGGAGTGTACCTGCCAGCAGTGCCCCGAGGGAATGCTCCAGCGCGCGGGCGCGGTGAGTCACGTGACTAGCGAGTTCCGCGGTTCGAAACGTGCACTCCTCGGTTCAGCGTTTGCTCTGGGCGCTCAGACATTGACTGTCACGCGTCTCGCCACCGAGTACTGCGTATCTGGCCTCCGAACTCAGTCTCGATGGTGTGTCGTCGGAAGGGCTTTCTGAGCGCTCTCGGACTACAACGAGGCAATAGCAACACCGGGGCGTCACTTGTCGAACCGCCCATCCTGGACGGCACGGGCGTTGCCCAACTCCACATGGCCTTCAGTGCGCTCTAAGCCGACGCGCTTGCGGCCCGGCCAGGGCTTCAGCGCGTGATCGTCACTTCGACGCGCTGACCGAGCTTGAAGGGCAGCTTTTCGGTGGGAGCAAGTTTCACGAGGAGCACGCGCGTGTCGACCGGGCTCGAGGGGTCGAGCGGTTTGAGTTGGCGCGGCACGACGGTGTCAGGGATCTCTTCGACCTTCGCTCGCCACGAGCGGGCGCCGTAGCCTTCGGCTTTGATGCTCGCACCCGCGCCCAGGCGCACCTGCGCGGTATCGAATTCGCCGACTTCGGCTTCGATCCGGAGTTCGTCGAGGTTGGTGATGGTGAGCAGAGGTACTCCGGCTTCGACCATTTCGCCGGCATCCGCGCGGCGCGAGGTGACGACCCCCGAGCGTGGCGCGATCAGCCGCGCCTTCTCGATGTGCTTGGAAACGCGCGCGGCGCCCGCCAAGAGCGAAACCTTGCGCCGTTCGGCGTTGTGCACCGCCTGCGTGGCTCGGGCGTGCTCCGCCTCGGCGATGACGTGCGAGCTGAGCAGCGACTGACTCCGCTCTCGTTCCTTTTGCAGGTACTTGAGTTCGCTCTCGGCCTCTCGTACTCGCGCCCAGGCTTCGTCGAGTGCCGCGCGGTCGAGGGCGACGTCTAGCTCGGCAAGCACTTGGCCCTCGCTGACGCGATCGCGCTCCTTGACGTGAATGGCTGTCAGCTTGCCCGGGAATTCGGCGGCCAGCGTGACTTCACCGCCAGGGTAGCTGGCCACGCGCCCTTCGGCGACGATAGGCCCAGCTTGCGGTGGCGGCTTGGCCGAGGCGACGGCGATTACTTTGCCCTTCTGAAACAGGTGCCACTCGTAGCCTCCCACCGCGAGCAGTGCTCCGATGAGCACTAGATACACGAAACGCTGCCTGAGGTTGTCGAGGATGTTCATGGTTGCTCCTGTGCAGATCAGGCCGCGATGCGGCCGCCTTCGATGCGCACCGTGCGGTCCACCACGCGGCGCACCTTTGGGTCGTGGGTGACGATCAAGAGGGCGCGCCGGTCGCGATGGGCGAGTTCGACGAATAAGTCCAAGATGGTTTCGGCGACGTTGATGTCGAGGTTAGCAGTGGGTTCGTCCGCCAAGAGTACGGAAGGCTCCGCCGCGAGGGCGCGCGCGATGGCCACCCTTTGCTTCTGACCACCCGACAGGTCGCGCGGTAGGAACCTGGCGCGATCGGCGAGGCCTACGCGCTCGACGAGCGCCAGCGCTTCTGTGTGCGCCTGCTTGCCGCGCACGCCTTTCAAGTTCAGCGCATACTCGACGTTCTCGAGCGCGTTCAGGGCCGGGAACAGATTGAACTGTTGGAAGACGAACCCGATGTGCCGCTTCCGGATGGATTGCAGTTGCGCCGGTCGTTTCGCTTCCAGCGTTTCGCCGGCGATGCTGACGCGACCACCGGTCGGGCTGAGCAGGCAGCCCAGAATCGAGAGGAAGGTGGTTTTCCCCGAACCGGAGGGGCCTTCGAGCGAAACGATCTCTCCGGGTGCGATCGTGAGGCTGGCTCCCTTGAGTACCGAGACGTCCTCACGCCCTTCGCGAAACACCTTCGTCACTTCTTCTGCGACTACGCTGAACATGTTCGATACCTCACGAGCGGAAGACCAGAGCTGGATCGATGCCAGCCACCTTGCGAAATGCGATCAGCGCCGAGCACAGGCACAGGCCGAGCGTGCCCAAAGCGACCAAGATCGTGAAACCGGGCTCGATGATCAGCTTCAGGTCCGCCTGTGCTACTACCGGTTTGAGCAGCTGCGCGGGCAAGTATCCGAGCACGAAGCCGAAGCCCGCTGCAATCGAAGCTTGCTTGGCGAGCATGCGATAAATGTCGAGGTTCGATCCGCCGATGGCCTTGACCGTTCCGAACTCTTTGATGTGCTCCATGGTCGAGGCGTACAGCGTTTGGGCGACCACCACGACGCCTACCAAGCAGCCCAAAAAGACGGTTAGGAATGCATTGAAGCCGATGCCGGTATTCTCGATCCAATAGTCTCGCGAACGCTCCGCCCACTCGGCGCTCGTGTACACGTCGTTGTAGGGAAGTCGCTGGGCAATCTCGCGGCGTACCAGCTCGCGATCGGCCCCTGGGGCGAGCTTGACCACGATGTAGGAAGTCTTACCGGAGAGTAAATCGGGCTGAATCTCCTGCGCCTTCTCGTAGGCCATGAACGCGATCGGCGTGGTCGTGAAGCTCTTGGCTTCGCTGGTCACGCCTACGATGCGCAGCCGGCGGCCGTTCACCTCGCGATAGTCGCCCACCTGGAAGGCGCCGAAGCGCTTTTCGGCGGACTCGTCGAACATCACGAAGTTGCCGCGTCTCAAGTCGTCGAGTTGGCCCCCGCGCAAGTGCCAGGGAATGCCCCAAGGCTCGAAGTCCTTCATCGCATACACGATCGTCGTTTCTTCGGCGCCCGTGGGCAGCGCGACCTGCATGAAGGACAGGATCAGGTTGTCCGCTCGCTCCACACCCGGAAGCGAGCGCACCCGATACACGTTCGATTCGGGAAATTGGTGCACGAAGTCGAGGTTTGGAGAATTCTTGCTGGTGATCCAAAGATCGGCGTCGATCTTGCGGATCGTGATGGTCGAGTTGTCGAGCAACCCGACGAACAATCCGATCTGTACCAACACCAACGTTACTGCGAAGGCGACGCCCATCGTCGTGATCGCGAAGCGTAGCTTGTCGTGCAGCAGTGTCTTGAGCCCCAAGTCGACCATCGCACTCTCCTTGCGTCCGTACTACGTCTGCCCTACTTCCGCGGTTTCTTGCGCCCCGCGCTTTCGCGCGTGCTTCGAGGTTTCGGCGTACTGGGTGACTTCACGCTGTGTTTGCGCGGTGTCGCGTCGGTTGCGAGGCGCGTTTCGGCTTCAGCCCCACTGCCGAGGATGCGCGCCATCTTCTTCAGCTGCTCGTCGGGGTTTCGCATGAGGCCGCGCACGAGCAGCTCGAGCGTGGCGCGGAAGCGCTCGGAGCGTGGCTTCATGTCGAGCCAATGCTCCGTCTGGCGCACGGTCAGATCCAGCGCCGCCGCCCCATGTACGCCTGCCCAGATGGTTTGCGCGACGAGGTCTACGTCTTTGAGCTCGGGTCGCAGCGCCCCGCTGTCGACTAGCGTCACCACCAGGGCGCGCAAGAACACGTAAGCGTTCTGTGCCGGGTCGTTGCGCTCTTCTTCGGTCGGAGAGATCTCCGGGTGCTCGGCGAGGAACATCAGTCGGTAGTGCTCGGGGTAGTGCTCCGCGAACGAGAGGTACATGAACCCTGCGTGACACAGCTGCTCGACCGGATCCGTGGAGTTGCCGACCTGACGCAGCAAGCTCTGCGCGAACTCGGTGAAGTCTCGGCGACAGAGCTCTTGAAACAGCGTCTCCTTGTCGGCGAAGTGACCGTACAGCGCGGTGGCCGAGTATTCGATGCGGCGGGCGATCTCGCGCATCGTCACCGCCTCGTAGCCACGCTTGGCAAACAGCTCGCGCGCCGCGTCGAGGATCTTCACCCTCAGCTCCTGCCGTTCTCGCTCGCGCCGTTCCTGGATTCCCATCCGCCCGCCAGTCCCTGTTCAATGTTCCAGTCGGTAACTCAGGTACTATACTTAACAATGTTAAGTAATGGAACTGTGTTCCATAATGATCCGAATTTACGAATAAATATAGTACGTTGTGGATGGCACGGGCGTGCGGCGACCAGGCCGCGCAGCCCTGCGGGCCAGCGGACGGGGGGTGGGCGTCCCTTCCGGCTCAGTCGAGGCCGAGGCGGACCATGTCGTCCTCGTCCAAGCCGAAGTAATGGCCGAGCTCGTGGAGCACGGTGACCCGCACTTGTTCTCGAAAGTCGTCCGCTTCAGGGAAGTCGAGCGCGAGGTTCTCTGCGAACAGCACGATGCGTGTGGGTACGGGCGCCTGATCGAAACCTTCGGTATCCATGTGCGTTGGGCCCTCGAACAAACCGAGCGCGCGCGGGTCGAGGCCGCCCCGTACCATGTCTTCGGTCGGCAGGGGCTGCACGAGCAGGGGGACTCCCTGGAGTCGTGCTCGCCACACCCCGGGCAGCTCTTCTACTACGTGCTGGAGGTGCTCGAGGGTAGCGTCGAGCTCCTCTTCGAGCTCCGTGGGCAAGCGCTCTTTGCTCGCGAGCGTGTCGAGGCGCAGCGTTTCGAGGAAGTGGGGTAGCGCGCGCCCGAAGTCGGACGACTCTTCCAGGACATCTCCGAGCAGATGATGCGCGTCGGAGTCTTCAGGGTCGGCATCGAGCAAGGCTTCGAGCACGCCTGCCGCTGCCGGCAGGTCGCCGCTCGAGCGCAACAGGCTGGCCCGGACCAGCTGGAAGTCGCCGATGCTTTGCAGCGCGTCGGGTAGCTCGGCGAACATAGCGAGCGCGGCGCTCGGATCTTCTTGCCCGAGCGTTTCCAGGTCTTGGAGTGCTTGCCACAGCTCGGCTTCGGTGTCGCCTGGGGTCGGGTCGTCGTCTGGGTCTTGGGCCACGCTGGGCTGTTCTACACCGGGAAGGCGAGGCTGTCCGGCGACAACCCCATTTGCTCGCTCACAGGGCGTCTTCGGCGTCCAGGCCCCGATTGTGGGCCTCCACGGCGCTCTCCATGCTGCTGGCCCCCCAAATCGCGAGCGGAATGGACACAACCACGGCGCCTCCGCCGACGTAGGCAAGCGGCCAGGTCGGATGCGGGTTGTCCGCCGCCGCTTGACCGAGAGGCCACCCCACGAGCGCGCCACCCACCCCGGCGAGGACCGTAGCGATGGTCCCGAGAGTCCGGGCACGCCTGACCGCAGGGGCAGCGGCAGGCTCTCTCTCGAGCTTCCGAGCCATGTCCTCGGGGTCGATGGCTTTCCCATCTTGTTGGTAGCCGTGCTGGGTCTCGATGCGGCGGTAAGGATCCATCGGCGCGAGCTTGGAAGCGCCCGTGCAACCGAGCGCGCCGGCCGAAAGTAAGATGCAGGTCGCGCCTGTGCTGATGGCCCTGTAACCACTGAAGTTCGTCACTGTGTACTACCCTTCGAGGCACGCACTGAATCGCGGCCTCGATAGCTTCAACAGCTACGACGACGAACGGTTACAAGGTTCGTGCGCTTTTCGAGTTCGCAACCGTCGTCGCGCTTTTCTGCTTTCTCATGCATGAGCTCGGCTGTCCTCCCAGGTACAGAAACAATCCCGATCGGCGGTTACAACCCTCCACCAACTTTTCCAAGCATCGCGTCAGTCCGTCATGTGCCGGAAGTCTCGGGCCAATGCTGGGGTCGGCGCAGTCTCGGGAGCCGCCAGCTTCCCAAGCAATTTCAACGGGGTGCTCCAGGGGGCTGAAGCTGACAGCGGGGCGCTAGTTCGCGGTCGTCCCGTCGCCTTCGAGGCGTTCGCGCAGCCGTCGGCACTCATCGAGGAAGGGTGCAGCGTCGATGCCTCGGAAGGCAGCTTCGGCCGCGGAGAGCTCCAGATCGGCGCCAGCGTAGTCCGCGGACTGGACGAGTAGCTCGGCGATGCCCAGGCGAGTCTTGGCAGCCCTCAGTGGCAGGCGCGCTTCCAGGAAGCATTGGACGGCGCGCTTGAGGTGGGCAATGGCGTCCGGCCCCCGCTGCTCGCTGAGCGCAATTTCGGCGCGCGCCCGCTCGGCCTCCCCTTGGGTTCCGATGGGGAGGGCCGGCGTCCGGTCGAGTCGTTCGAGGGCGTCGCGCGCGCTGTCGAGGTCGCCGGCTCGAGCGGCCACCTGGGCCAACGTCGCGAGCAGTAGGATGCGGCGCTGCCCGTCCGTCCAGCTGGGTTCGTCGAGCGCGCGCACCAGCGTGGCTTTGGCTTGGTCGAGCCTGCCGCGAGCCACGAAGAGCTCGGCGAGTCCCGGCGCCGGGCTCCAGCCGAGCTGGTGGGCTCTTTTGAAGGCGTCTTCGGCAGCTGCGTACTCGCCGCGCGCGAGGTGAATCTCGCCGAGCACGCGGTGGGCGTCACCCTCGGCGTAAGGTCCCGCGACTGCAAGCTGGTCGCGCGCTTCGGTGACGACTTTGGCGGCCTCGCTGAGCTCGCCGCGCAGGGCCATGACCTCCCCGCGATGCAGCCGGCACAAGGCAGGAAAACAGTAGGAACCATAGCGCTGGCACCAGCGCGTGAATTCGTCGACCCATTGGCCCGCGCGGTGGTAATCGGCTTGATGCATGTAGCCCATGATCACGCTGCAGAGGCCGATGCCGCACGCCCACAAACTGACGCGTCCAGAGAGAGCGGCAGCCCCTGCCTCGTCCAGCAGCGAGAGCCCGCGGGTCGCGTTGCCCGTAGCTACTTCGAGGTGCCCAGTATACGCGAGCGCCAGGCACTCGACATCGTCGTCGAGGATGCGTCGCGCCATCTCCAGCGCCTTGTCGACGCACTCGCGCGAATCGCCCAGGCGACCTTCGAACAGGGCAATACGGGCCCCGAGCCATAGATGCATGGCGAACTCGTGGCACTCATCCGAGCCCTCGAGCAAAGTGCCTGCGCGCTGATGCCAACCTTTGGCCACGGCGATCTCGCAACTTTCGAGCTTGAGATTCGCGAGATCGAGCGCGCAGCGCGCCGAGTTCTTGTGGTCTCTCTGACTCAGATGCGCTGCCACCGCTCGCTCGAGAGGATGGCTGGACTCGAGCAGTTGACCTGCTGCTCGAGAGCAGCGTGACCAGCACTCGTAGTCCTCGGCGCTCAAGTCGCCCCCGGCAGTTTGAAACAGCGCGAGAGCTTCTGTCCATTGGTGCCGGCGCATGAGTTGACGCGCGGTGGAAAGCGCGGCAGTGCCGGTTGGCACTTCGCCCGTGGGAGCAACGTTGGCGTTGGGGGACGCGTCGGACGCTTCAGCCAGGTCCCCACAGAAGCGATAACCGCGGCGGGCAAAGGTCTGCACGGCCTCGGGGCTGCCGCCAGCGCGCAGCGCGCTGCGCAGCACGCTCACGGCCCGCTGCAGCGAGCCTTCGGTCACGACCACGTCGTCCCACAGCTCCGTCAGCAGCTCATCCTTGCCGACCACGCGCGCGCGGTGCTTGACCAGGTACACGAGCAAGTCGAACACGCGCGGCTGCAGCGAGACCGGAGTTGCATCCAGCGTGAGCGTTCGCGCGGGTTCATCGAGCCGAAAGCGTCCGAAACTCACTGCCATTTCGCCTTGACCTACCCAAACCTATTCCTGCGAGCAACAGGTAAGGATTTGGTCAGATCGCGAAAAGGACTTCGGCCGGGTGAAGCTCTAGTTTGGAGGGCGTCGAGGGCAAGTGCCAGGCAGCGGTGCCCGGCGTGCCCGCGCAACACCGCATTAACCAAGGAGAAATCAATGTACACCTATGTCATCACGCGCCCGAACGGTTGGGCTTCCGCGGACGAGCTCGGCATCGCTGGCAAGAAGTCGGCGCGCATCGGGAACGAAGAAATGCCCGACAAGGTGCGCTGGATCCGCAGCTACGTGACGACGCACGAGGGCGGGCGCGTCGGCACCGTTTGCATCTATCAGGCCACCGACCCCGAGGCCATTCGGGAGCACGCTCGTCGCGTCGGGATGCCGGCCGACTCCATCACGCGCGTCATCGACACGGTCATCGTCCGCCCCGACCCGACGGTAGCCGGCTAGCGCCCGTCTTCATACCGAGTACGGTCCAGCCCGCCAGCGCCGCGAGTTTCTGATCGCGGCCCCACGGCGGGCTGGCTAGCTTGCCGATGCCGGAGATATCCAGGGACGCCGGGGGAACGAGCTCTGCCGGAACGCCACAAGCTTCTCGGAACACGTCGCGGTAGAAGTAGCCTTCCGCGGTGTGCAGGCGCGGGTGTGACTCGAGCACTTGCTCGAGCGGGCCCGCGTCCCCGGGTTTGGCTACGATAGCCGCGCGTTCGACCGCATGCGCCAGGAGCGGTGCCAACGCCGTCTTGGCGTTGGCCAGCGCCTTTCGTCGGGCTTTGGCGAGCCAGGCTTCTGCTTCCGAGTGCCGCATGTCCGCCGCCATGTGAAAGCAGAAACGCTCGTCGTCACCGAGCACCTCGACCAGGGCGTTGGCGATGATCTCGGGCTTCGCCGGCGAGCCCGCCACCACGACGCAAGCGCCCCAACCCGTGTGGATGCTGACGCCGAGCGCTCGTGCCATGTGCGCGATGCTGCTCAGTGCGCGAGCAAGCCACCGTCCGCCACGAACGACGCACCCGTGCAGTACGAGCTGTCGTCGCTCGCCAAGAATAGCGCCAGCTTGGCGATGTCCTCGTTCTTGCCGTAGTAGCCGAAGGGGATCATGGCTTGGTACATGCCCTTGATGACGCTCGGGTCACTGGGGTTGGCTTGTTGCTCCAAGGACCGCATCATGCGGTTTTCGATCGGGCCAGGGTGGATGGCGTTCACGCGGATGTTCGCCGGGGCGAGTTCGAGCGCCGCGGTCTTGCACAGGCCGACCACGGCATGTTTGCTGGCCACGTAGGGACCGATTCCTCGCGCGCCAATCAAGCCGGCGACCGAGGACGTGATGATGATGCTGCCGCCTTTGCGCTCAGCAAGCTTCGGCGCCGCGTATTTGATGCCGAGCCAAACGCCTCGCACGTTCACGCCGAGCACGCGGTCGAAATCTTCCGGCGTCGTGTCGAGCAGGCTGCGCACCGCGCCCGCCGTGCCCGCGTTGGCGAAGAGCACGTCGAGGCCACCGAAGCGTGTCACCGCCTCGTTCACGTAGCGCTCGGCGTCCAGCGGGTTACTGACGTCGGCGGCGAGCGAAGCCGCGCGCTCGCCCAGGCGACTTGCAAGGTCGTGCAGCGGCGCTTCCGCAACGTCGACCAAGAGCACCTTGGCCCCTTCGCTGACGAACAGCTGCGCCGCAGCGCTGCCAATGCCACCAGCCGCGCCGGTGATGATGACCACCTTTTCGTCGAGTCTCCCCATCTTGAACCTCACTCTCCGCGGCCCGAAGCGGGGCGCTGATTGCTGCACATCCTCGCTCGTTGGACGCTTTCTGTCGAGGGGCTACGGTGGGTACTTCGCTCGACCCTGGTCTGCCGGCGTTCGCGCCGAATCTCAGTCAGGTTCTTCGGTATTTGCTCGCAGCTGTTCTGGGGATCTCGGCAAGAACAGCGCCGTGCTCTGGCGCCGCCAGCCGAGCTTCTCGTAAAATTTCTGAACCTCCGGAGCCGCTGTGGCCGTCACCAGCAAGAAGCCGGTCAGGCGCTGCTGAAGGTCGTTCACGATGGCGCGGCCCACCCCCTGCCTTTGGCGGTCGCGCATGACAATCACGTCGACGAGGGTCGCGTAGTAGTGGCCATCATCGATGGTGCGGCCCAGCCCGATGAGGCGAGGTCCGTCGAAGACGAACGACTTGAACGTGCTGCTCGCGAATGCGGCGCGGAGCGTGTCCGGTTTACGTTCGGCCCAACCTGCGTCGCGAAACAGTGCGGCCACGTCGTTCCAGATGACCCCCGTATCGTCATGCTGGATTCGCATCGGCTTTCTCTAGTCCATTTCGGACGTGGCCGCACCGGTTTCGGCGCAATGCTTGGCGGCGAGGTCGATGCTCAGCGCGAGAAGCGTGTTCTCAGCCAGCGCGGATCTTGATACGACTCGTGGCGTGCCGGGAGCGAAGGGAAACATGCTTGGGCGAGCCTGTCTTTTGGTGACGAGCTGGTGTTCGCTCGGCCAAGCTCAATCGGACGCGATCAGCTGGCAGGCACCGCCGGTTTGTCCCGACCGGATAGCGCTGCTGGGCGCCATCAGTGAACTCGTCGGGCCCCTGCCCCAAGACAGCGTGGGGTTTCGAGCGGCGGGGAGCGTGACGGTCGCGCCTGACGGGAAGTTCCAGCTCAATCTGCAGGTCACGAGCGCGACCGGTTCGGGCACGCGCCAAGTCAGTTCTGACGAGTGTGACACGCTGGTGAATGTGGCTGCCTTCGGCATCGCGCTCGCGCTGAACCCGGATCTGGCTGAGCAGCTTCCCTCCGACGAGGGAACAGCGTCGAGCGAAACCAGTGTGGCTCCTGAGCCGCTCCAAGGCGCCGTGACTCCCGCGGAACCGCGTGAGGACGTCGTGACTCCTCCGGAACGGCGCGCGCGTGACACCGTGCCGGCGAAACCAGCGCAAGGCACGTTCGCTCCGGCCGACTCAGCGCCTCCGGTGCAGCGCGATACGCCTTTCGTAGCCTTCGCCAGTGTCATGCCCGTCATGGACACGTCACTGATGCCGAAGCCCGCGGGCGGCGTGGCGGTCGACGTTACAGGCCGCGTTGCGGAGGGATTCCACGTAGGCGTTGGCGGAGAGGTGTACCTGCCGCAGAGTGAGTCGCTCGCTGGTGGAGGTGGCGGCGAATTCCTTCTTTGGTCGCTCGAAGCTCTGGCTTGCTTCGAGCTCCCACTGACCTCGCGCGCGTTGGCTTGGGCCGCGGGCGCTCTCTGCCCTTCCTTCCACGCGGGTGTCCTACGGGGCGCGGGCACCGGGGTCGCCCAACCGCTGACTCAGTACAGCGTGATCTACGGTCCGGGGATCAGCGCGCTTGGGTTAGTGGACGTGGGGGAGCGCCTGCGTGTCGCGACGAGCGCCGCCGTCATGTTTCCGCTCCAGCGCGACACCTTCATGTTGGGCGCCGGGCCGGTCCACGAGGTGCCGGCATGGTCGCTGCAGCTAGGAATTGGCTTGGAAACCGCCATCTTCTGATGGCGCCCACAGTTTGAGGCCCCCGCCGACACTCACTCTTCGAGCCATGGTAGCCCCCTCCGTCGATGGCGAAACAGCACCCCAAGGGCCAGGTGGCGGGCTGGTATCCGTGTCGGAAACGGATTTCGCACGGATCTACGAGGACTACTTCGCGTTCGTGTGGCGAAGCCTTCGGGCGTTGGGAGTCGGCGAAAGCGCCCTCGACGACGCCGCTCAGGACGTGTTCGTGGTCGTACACCGGCGCTTGGCCGACTTCGAAGGGCGCTCGTCGCTGCAGACCTGGCTGTTTGGAATTGCCTGTCGAGTTGCGGCCAACAGCCGCCGTAACCGGCGACGAACCAGTCACGACGAGCTCTCGAACGAACTCGTGTCCACCGATCCAGATCCGCAGCGGCGAGCTCAACAGGGCGAAGCAGCGCGGTTCGTCCAGGCGTTCCTGAGTACCCTGACCGAGGCCGGTCGCACTGCCTTTACGGCGTGTGTGCTCGAACAAATGACGGTGCCTGAAGCGGCCGAAGCGCTGGGGGTGAACGCCAACACGATGTACACGCGCGTGCGCGCGGTGCGGGCTCAATTCGCAGCTGCGCTCGAAGCCGCAGAAAGAGAACATGACGAACTCTGACAGAGCCGAG
>Ga0315910_10002236_pt1 | contig 17185 bp, 11 predicted proteins | sample EdamamesoilMG_FD_204470 | JGI IMG/M metagenome (GOLD analysis project Ga0315910, IMG submission 204470) | Garden soil microbial communities collected in Santa Monica, California, United States - Edamame soil | ecosystem: Environmental > Terrestrial > Soil > Garden | place: USA: California... | reverse complement strand
CTTGTGGCAGGAGCTGCCCGGCGGTATCCAGATCGTCGAGGCCCTGCGCCATGGCGAGCTCGACATCGGCGTCGTCGGCGACTTCCCCGCCGTGTACGCGCAAGCCGAGGACGTGCCGATCGTGTACGTCGCAGCCGAGCCGCCGTCGCCGCGCGGCGCGGCCGTCCTGGTGCCCCGCGGCTCGCCCGCGCGGAGCATGGCGGACCTGCGGGGCAAGCGGGTGGCGGTCAACCGCGCCGCGCAAGCGCACTACCTGCTGATGCTCGCGCTCGAAGAAGCTGGCCTGGGCCCCGACGACATCGAGCTGTGCTTCGAGCCGCCCGAGCGCGCGCTCGCCGCCTTCGAGAGCGGCGCGCTGGATGCGTGGGCGGTCTGGGACCCGTGGCTGTCGAGCGCTCAGCTGGACCTCGGCGCCCGCGTGCTGCGCGACACCGCGGGGCTGTTCGACAGCTCCGTGTATTATCTCGCGCGCCGCGAGCTGATCGAGCGCCAGCCCGAGCTCGCGTTCGAGCTGTGCGCGCAGCTGCGAACGGCAGCGCGCTGGGTTCAGAGCGACCGCAGCGGCGTCGCGCAGCTGACGGCGCCGGGGCTGGGTTTGTCGCCGCGCGCGCTGGCCGCCTCGTTCGATCGGGAGCTGACCATCGGCATGACCCCCGAGCAGCTCGCGAGCCAGCAGCGCATCGCCGATCAGTGCCTGCGCCTGCGCTTGATCCAGCGCCCCGTCTCGGTCGCCGCCGCGCAGTGGCCGCTCTCGTCCGTCTCGGGCTAGCGCTGGCCCCCCTGCCCGTGCCGACGCGCGCGCCTGGCCTCTCGGGCGAGGTCGAGCCGACTCGCGCGCGCTCGCTCGAAGGGCCCGACCGGATGCTTCGGGCGGGCACTCCGCCGGAACGACGTCGCGGCGCGCCGAGGTTGCCGCCCTGGCGGCAATCCCTGCCCGGCACTTGCCGCCAGGGCGGCTACGCGCCCCCAAAACCCGCGCTGCGGGCGCTCCTTGCCGGCGTTTTCACACGCTCCGCCGTTGGCGCGCTCCTTGCTGGAGCTGCTGCACCGGCGCTGGAGCGACGGCAAAACACCGCCCCTGCAGGCGCGAGCACGGATTGTCAGGCGCGAACGCGCATCAGCGAGCAGCACATGCAACAGACGACTCTCGAAGCAGACATCGTGGTGATCGGCGGCGGCAGCGCCGGCTCCACGGCGGCGATCGCCGCGCAGCAGGCCCTGCCCCGCGGTCGCGTGATCTTGATGGAAAAGGCTCACATCAAGCGCAGCGGCGCGATCGCCATCGGGATGGATGGCCTCAACAACGCCATCGTGCCGGGACACGCCACGCCCGAGCAGTACGTGAAGGAGATCACGATGGCCAACGACGGCATCGTCAACCAGCGCGCCATCCTGGAGTACGCCAACAACAGCTTCGCGATGCTCGAAGAGCTCGACTCATGGGGCGTCAAGTTCCAGAAGACGCTGACCGGCGACTTCGACGTCAAGAAGGTGCATCACAAGGGCAGCTACGTATTGCCCATGCCCGAGGGCTACGATCTGAAGAAGATCCTCACGCGCACGCTCAAGCGCGCCGGCGCACGCGTCCTCAATCGCGTCATGGCCACGCGCCTGCTGCTGGACAACGGGCGCATCGCCGGGGTGCTCGGCTTCGACACGCGCGATGGCGACTACGTCGTCATCCGCGCCAAGGCGGTGATCCTGTGCTGCGGCGCCTCGGGCCGGCTCGGTTTGCCCGCCTCGGGCTACCTGTACGGCACCTACGAGAACCCTGCCAACGCGGGCGACGGCTACTCGCTCGCCTACCACGCTGGCGCGGAGCTGACCGGCATCGAGTGCTTCCAGATCAATCCGCTGATCAAGGACTACAACGGCCCGGCTTGCGCGTACGTCACCGGCCCCCTCGGTGGGCACACGGTCAACGCCCGGGGCCATCGCTTCATCGACAGCGACTACTGGAGCGGACACATGATGCTGGAGTTCTATCGCGAGCTCCACTCGGAGAACGGCCCCGTTTACCTGAAGCTCAACCACCTGGCGCCCGAGACGATCACCGAGATCGAGCGCGTGCTGCATCGCACCGAGCGGCCGAGCCGCGGCCGCTTTCACCAGGGTCGGAAGACCGCCTACGAGAGCGACCTGGTCGAGATGCACATCTCCGAGATCGGGCTGTGCAGCGGCCACAGCGGCTCGGGTGTCTGGGTCAACGAGCGCGGAGAGACGACGGTGCCGGGCCTGTACGCGGCCGGCGACATGGCCTGCGTCCCTCACAACTACCTGCTGGGCGCGCTCACGTACGGCAAGATCTGCGCACGCCACGCGCTCGAGCACATCAAGGACGTGGGCGACGCCGCCGACGTCGAGGACCAGATCGCGGCCGAGCAGAAGCGGCTAGAGGCCCCGCTCGCGCGCCCGAACGGCATCCCGCACCACCAGTTCGAATACAAGGTGCGGCGCCTGGTCAACGACTACCTGCAGCCGCCGAAGACCGAGAACAAGATGCGGGTGGGCCTCGATCACTTCATGCGCGCCGAGGAGGAGCTGGCGGAAGTGGGCGCCAAGAACCCGCACGAGCTGATGCGCGTGATGGAGAGCCACTTCATCCGCGACTGCGCAGAGATGGCCGCGCGCGCCTCCATGCACCGCAAGGAGAGCCGCTGGGGCTTGTATCACTACCGGCTCGATTACCCCGAGATGAACGACGAGCGCTGGTTCGTGCACGTCAACCTCAAGAAGTCCGAAGACGGCGCCATGCAGATGCTCGAGCGCCCCATCGAGCCGTACATCGTCCCGCTCGACCAGGACGAGCTGCGCGGCTACCACGGCCTGCGCATCACCCGAGAGGCAGCCGCGCTGTCGGCCTGAGCCCAGTCAGCCAAGCAAAGGATCCGAACGTGAGTGAAATCGCCGACCGAGAAACCGTGAAGGCCGCTCAGGCCACGCGCGTGGGCAACGCGCAGACGCTGCGCCGCTACGACGTCCCCGTCATCGTCGACCAGACCCGCTGTATCACGGGCTGTCGCATCTGCATCGACTCGTGCCCCGTTGATTGCTTGAGCGTGAACCCAGAGACGACCAAGGCGCACATGGAATTCGACGAGTGCTGGTATTGCCTGGCGTGCGAGATCGACTGCCCCAAAGACGCGATCACCGTCAAGATCCCTTTCCTGTTGCGCTGAGCGCGCCCGGTATCTTCATGCAAGAAATTGACCACGACGCGCTCCTCGAGCGCTTGCGCCACCCGGAAGCCGAGCAACGGCAGAAGGCATTGATGGACCTCGAGGACGTCGCCGGCCCGGAGTCGGTCGAGGCGCTCCTCGACGCAGTCGAAGACAGCGACCCGCTGGTGCGACGGCTCGCGGTCGGGCTGCTCGAGGAGCTCGGCGATCCGCGCGCGGTCCCGGCGCTGATCCGGCGCTTGCTCGACTCCGACCGCGACGTGAAGGACGCCGCGAGCTCGGCGCTGCGCGAGTTCCGCGGCGAAGAGGCTGCGCGACCGCTGATCGAGGCCATCGCCCACGAAGAGGCCGAGGTCCGGCGCTGGGTGATCGTCGGCTTGCGCGAGCTCAAGGACCTGCGCGCGGTGACCCCGCTGATCGGCGCGCTCGATGACGAGTCGGCGGCGGTGCGGCGCGAGGCGGTGATCACGCTCGCGTACCTGCGGCTGCCCGAGTCGGTCTCGCCGTTGCGCCGCCGCTTGCGCGACCCCGACGAGAACGTGCGGCGCGTCGTCGTCGGGGCGCTCGCGTATTTCAACGGGCCGTCCTTGCTCGACGACTTCCTGGCGGCGCTGCACGACCCGGACTGGCGCGTGCGCGTCGAGGCGGCGATCGTGCTCGGCCGCTCCGGCCTGTCCGGAGCGATCGGCGGGCTGCGAGCGGCCCTCGCCGATCCGTACTGGCAGGTCCAGAAGGAGGCGATCGCGTCGCTCGGCCGCCTGGCAGCGAGCGCGGCCATCGCCGAGCTGATCGATTTCCTCAGAAACGACGTCGCCGATCTGCGGCGCGCCGCCGCCTACGCCCTCGGCGAGCTGGGCGCCGGCCGCGCCACGGCCGCGCTCACGGCGCTGCTCGAAGACCCCGACGTCGAGGTGCGGAAAGCCGCGGCCCGGGCCCTCGACGCCATCGGCTCTGGAGACGTGCTTCCGGCGCGCCTCAACTGACCCCCCAAACGTAGCATCTGTTGCACGGCATTAAACACTGGATCGTCATGATGCGTTTCGCTTCTCAGCTCCTATTTCTCGGCACCCTCCTGTTCTCTCTGGCAGCACGCGCAGGAGAGACGGTGCGAGTGGCCATCGGCACCCAGGACACGACCATCAACTGCGCCGCGGGCGGACCGCTCGTGCGCGAGCTGCACCTGCTCGACAAGTACCTGCCCAAGACGGGCAAGTACCAGGACGTGACCTACGACATTCACTGGGAGAACCAGCCCACCGGCGCCCAGCTCAACAGCAAGTACCTCGCCAACCAGCTCGACATCGTCATGATGGCGGACTTCCCGTCCGTGATCGGCGCCACCGCGCTCGAGGCCTCGAACAGCGGCGTCCACTCGCTGTACATCGCGAACCTCTCGGGCGGCATCCGCGGCGCAGGCAACGCCATCCTGGTTCCGAGCGACTCGCCGGTGTCGTCGCTGGCCGAGCTCAAGGGCAAGAAGATCAGCGTGCCATTCGGCTCGACCGCCCACGCGATGTTGATCCGCGCCGTCCAGGATCTCGGCTGGGATCCCAACCGAGACGTCCAGATCGTGACGCAGACGCCCGAGGTCGCCGGCAGCGCGCTGCAGGCCCACCAGATCGACGCGCACGCGAACTTCGTCCCGTTCGGTGAGCTGTTTCCGTTTCGCGGCTTCGCCCGCAAGATCTACGACGGCAGCTCCACCGGCGTCACCACCACGCACGGGATTCAGGTGCGCTCCGACTACGCCGAGAAGCACCCGGAGATCGTCGTCGCCTTCCTGAAAGCAACGCTGGAGGCGAACCGGCTCTTCGCCGAAGATCCCGAGGGCCTGTCCGAGAAGCTCGCGCGCTGGACCGGCGTCGACGCGGAGGTCTACTACGCCTTTCACGGGCCGCGCGGTATCCAGACGCGCGACTACTCCCTGAAACCCGAGTACGTCACCGCGATCAGGAGAGCACAGGACGCGCTGGAGGTGCTCAAGAAGGTGGACCGCCGCATCGACGTCACTCGCTACGTCAACGACAGCTTCATCCGGCGAGCGACGAACGAGCTCGGCCTCGACTACGAGACCCGCCTGCGCTCGTACGACCCGCTGCCTTTCAGCGGCAACGCCGTCGACACGGGCGCGCCCGTGCCCGATCCCAACCTGGCCGGACAGATCTGGGTCAAGGGTGAGCCCAAGGTGCGCCTGTACTCCAGCGTCGAGGCGACGTTCCGCGCCCTGAGCCAGCTCGGCGCCGAAGGCAAGGGTGTGCGCGTCACGTTCGTGCACGACCGGCAAACCGGCAACAAGCTCTTCGCGGACAAGGTCTGGTACGTGGCGAACGCCGGCAAGCTGTCGGCGTTCCTGCTGAAGAGCGCCGCCGACGACTTCGCCAGGTCGAAAGGCGGCAGCGTGCTCGCCTTCGATGCTGCCCGCAGAGTCACCGCGAACTGACATCCCGCGCCCGAGATGACCATGTCTAGCCCCCCGCCCTCCCGCGCCGTCCTGGCGACCTCGGTCGCGCCGGCCGTCGTCCTGCGCCCGCTCGAGCCGAGCCGCGACGTCTCCACCGCACCTCCGGCGGCGCCGCCCCCCACCTTGCCCTCGAGCCGCACGGCGGCGCGGCGGCGCGCGGGGCGCACGCTCGGCTCGATCGCCATCAGCATCACCTCCTTGCTGCTCTGGCTCGGCCTGTGGCAGCTCGCGTCCAGCCAGCGCTGGCAGTTATTCTTTCGCTTCGACAACGTCCCCGCGCCAACGGACGTGCTCGGCGCGGCGCGCGAGCTGTTCGAAGCCCCCAAGTTCGTCGAACACATCTCGAGCAGCGTGCGCCGCATCTTCACCGGCTTCACCATCGCGGCGACGCTGGCCGTCGCGCTGGGCGTGCTGGTGGGGCGCGTGCGGATCGCGGCCCTCTCGGTGTTGCCGCCGCTCGAGGTGCTGCGCCCGATCCCGGCGGTAGCCTGGATCCCGCTGGCGATCTTGCTGTTCGCATCGGCCGAACAGAGCATGGTGTTCATCACCTTCATCGGCGCCTTTTTCCCCATCTTCCTCAACACCATCCACGGCGTCGAGGGACTGGACCGCCGCCTCGTGCACGCCTCGCGAACGCTCGGAGCGGGCCCGTTCGACGTGTTCTGGGAGGTGGTGCTGCCCGGCGCGTTGCCCGCCATCGTCACCGGCTTGAGCATCGGCATGGGCACGAGCTGGTTCTCGCTCGTGACCGCCGAGATGATCTCGGGGCAATACGGCGTCGGCTATTACACCTGGGAGGCCTACACCCTGCAGAATTACCCGCACATCGTGCTCGGCATGATCAGCATCGGCGTGCTCGGCATGGGCTCGAGCTTCGCGATCAAATGGGTCGGACGCCGCTGCATGCCCTGGTTTCGTACGGAAGGAGGTGCCGCATGAGCACCCTGGAGGCGAGCCTCGCGAGCCCGGCCCTGCTGCTGCAGCTGGCGCCCGTCCGGGAGCAAGCGCAGGCGGCTCCGCCCGCGATCGAGATGCGTGGGGTGGAGATTCACTTCGGCGAGGGCAAGACGGCCGTGCGCGCCGTGAGCCAGCTGGACCTGACGATCGCCCCCGGCGAGCTCGTCAGCGTGCTCGGGCCGTCCGGCTGCGGCAAGTCGACGCTGATCGGGGCCGTCGCGGGATTCACGCCGGTGAGCGCCGGCTCGCTGCGCGTGGAGGGCCACGCGGTGCGCGAGCCCGGTCCCGATCGTGGCGTCGTGTTTCAACACCACACGCTGTTCCCCTGGAAACGCGTGCTCGAGAACGTCGAGTTCGGCCTCAAGATGCGCGGAGCGACGCGCAGCGAGCGGCGCGCCGCCGCCCTGAGCATCCTGGAGACGGTCGGGCTCGGAGAGTTCGTGCGTCACTACCCCTGGCAGCTCTCGGGCGGGATGCAACAGCGCGTCAGCCTGGCTCGGGTGCTCGTCAACCGGCCGCGGGTGATGCTGATGGACGAGCCGTTCTGCGCGCTCGACGCTCAGACGCGGCTCTCGATGCAGGAGCTCTTGCTCTCGCTCTGGCACGAGTACGAGATCACGGTGCTGTTCGTGACCCACGACGTGGATGAAGCCATCTTCTTGAGCGATCGCATCCTCGTGTTGAGCGAACGGCCCGGCCGGGTGCGGGCCGAGCTGCGCGTGTCGCTGCCCCGTCCACGCACGCGCGCGCTGTTGACGACGCCCGAGTTCATGCGCCTCAAGGAGCAGGCGCTCGCGCTCTTGTTCGACAGCCCGGCCGCGAGAGCGGCGGGCTGAGCTCGAGCGGCCTGGGCCGGCTCAGCTCGAGAACGCCTCGAGGATCGACACGGAGGCTCGGGTGGACACCACGCGAGCCAGCTCGAGCCCGGCTCGCGTCAGCAGCCCGCTAAACTCCGCCTCCGTGCGCTCGCGCCCCGACCCCAGAACCAAGAGCTCGAGGTCCATGAGCTTCTGAAAGCTCGCGTCGGGCTCGTCCCCGATCACGGCATCGACGATCAGCACGCGGCCGCCCGCGGCCATGCTCCGCCTGCAGTTGCGCAGCAGCTCGACACATGGCTCGTCCGCCCAGTCGTGCGTGATGAGCTGCAGGATATAGGCGTCGGCGCCGGACGGTACGCTGACGAAGAAGTCGCCTCCGACGGCAGTGATGCGCCCGCCTTGTCCGCCAGCCTGCGCCCGCTTGGCCCCCGCGATCACCTCGGGGCGATCGAACAACACGCCGCGCAGCTCGGGGTGCCGCTGCAGGATCAACGCGAGCAGGCTGCCGGAGCCCCCTCCGACGTCCACGATCGTCTCCAGCGACGAGAAGTCGTAAGCATCGACCACGGCGCGCCCGGTGACCTCGCCGAGCTCGCTTTGCGCCCCCTGGAACAGCTGCCGGCTCTCCGGGTGCCGACCGAGCCAGCTCGGGAAGTCGGTGCCGAAGACGGAATCGAACCCGGGCCCGCCGCTGCGCAGGCTGTGGGTGAGCCCACCCCAGGCGGCCCAGCTGGTCTCGCCCGCGAACGAGCGCGCCACGTGGCGCACGGATCCGGGCACGTCGCTGCGCAGCGCGGCCGACAGCTCGTTGTTGGCAAAACGCCGTGCCGCTTGCTCCTCGAAGACCCCCACCCCGGCCAGGGCGCGCAGCAGGCGGTACAAGGCCGAGGCGTTTGTCGCGGTCAAGCGCGCGAGCTCATCGCACCCCAGCGGACCGCGCTGCAGGTGATCGGCGATACCGAGCTCCGCCGCCACACCGACGGCGCGCGACACCACCTTGCCAAGGATGAGATCGAGGATGCGAGCGTGTGTGGGCTCCAGCGCCGAGGCAGGTGCCAGGGCGGGCGCGGGCTCCGTGGCGGGTGCAGGCTCCGTCGCTGGCGCGGGGTCCGTCGCCGAGGCAGCCGGCTGGCTACCGTCGTTCATGTAGCTTTTCAACGTCGAGTGAGACATTGTCGGCGTCCTCCACGCGGGCTCAGGGGCGAGGCCTCCCTCCTGTTGAAGCACGCTTCGACTCGCGAGTCACTCCGACACGCCTGCTCTCGATGTAGGCGGCCCGCGATGTAGGCTGCCCGCGATCGGTGTAGCAAGCTGCGATCGCGTGGCGAAGCGTCCGGACCGGCGCACCGATTGCGGCGCCGTCGGCGTTTTCCGATGAACGCCGGCGTGCGGGGCGGGCACCCCCGGACATGAGAACACACCCTTCGAGCCCGCTCGGGTCCGTCACAGCCCTTTCCCTGGCAGCCCTCGCCATGCCCTGGTTGGTCGCCTGCAGCGACGGCGACGAAACGAACGAGGCAGAACCCCTCGTCCCCGCGCGCTTCCGCGCTTTCGCCGAGCAGCTGGAGAGCGAACGCCTCGCGCTCGGCATCCCGGGCATCGCGGTCGCCATCCTCGAGCACGGGGAGCTGGCCTTCGCGCGGGGTTTTGGCGCCAAGAGCGTCGACGGGCTCGAACCGGTCGACGAGGAAACGATCTTCCGGATCGGCTCGATGAGCAAGGTCGTGACCGCCATCGGCGCCCTGTCCGCGGTCGACGACGGCCTGCTCGAGCTGGACGCCCCCGTGCGCGAGACGGTCGGCGATCTCTCGCTGCAGGGCGCGGAGGCCGACGCCTTGACGCTGCGCCAGCTGCTGTCGCAGCAATCGGGGCTGAACGACTATCTCGCGCTGCGCGCCAGCACCGACGACGCCGGCCTGGCCGAGCTCACGTCGAGCGCCGGCCTGTCCGACAACGTCGACTTCATCAACCCACCGGGGGCTTTCTGGAACTATTCGAACCCCAACTACTACATCGCCGGACGAGCGCTCGAGGCCGCCGCGGGTGTGCCCTACCGGCAGGCGATCGAAGAGCGCGTGTTCGCTCCCCTCGCCATGGACCGCTCGTTCTGGCTCCCGAGCGACGTCATCGCGGACGGTAACTACAGCCACGGCTACGGCTCCAACGACGAGCTCGGCGACAGCCCCCCGGAAGACCTCGCGCCCGACGCCTACGACAACGCCTGGGCCCGCCCGGCCGGCTACGCCTTCTCCAACGTGCTGGACTGGGCCAAGCTCATGCAGTTCGCGATGTCCGGCGACGACACCCTGCTGAGCGACGCCGCCCACGCCGAGCTGGTATCGCCGCAGATCTCGACGCACACCATCTACGCCGACGTCAAAGGGACCGCGCTCGGCCTGGGTGACGCCTACGGCTTGGGGCTCGGGGTGAGCGACGGCTTCTTCATGGACCGCCGAGCGGAGCCGGACAGCTACTACGCGCTGCCGGTCCTGGGTCACGGCGGCGACATCCCGGGCTTCGCCACCACCTTCGCCCTGCTGCCGAGCACCGGCTTCGGGATCGTCGTGCTCTCGAACCGTGACGCGGCGCGCCCCGTCGAGGCGATCCGGCTGGCGCTGGAGAGCTTCGGGGACCTGCCCCCGCCGAGCGCTCCGCCGCCGGGGCGCGAGGTCGATCCGTCGCGTTTCTCGCGTTACGCCGGCACGTTCGTGTCGCGTGACGGCGGGCGTGTCGAGGTGCGCGAGAGCGCCGGACAGCTGAGCGTCGCGAGCGAGCTCATCGACGCGCTCGGCATCCCCTACGACCCCGTCCTCGAGCCGACCAGCCTCGACGACTTCGCGCTCTGGGTCAGCATCGGTGGCCAGCGTTTTCCCCTGGAGGTCACCTTCCTCGCCGACGAGAGCCACGAGTACGGCTGGTTCCGCTCGCGCATCGCGGTCGCTCAGCGGGTGCCCGACGAGAGTGTCGCGCCCTGACGCGCGCCGAGTCAGACCCGCGGCGGCAAGGCGGGCTCCAGCGCCGGCGCGCGCCACGAAGCCAGACGCCCGAGGACGAAGTCGCTCGCCTTCTTCAGGATCAAGGCGAGCAGCAAGCTCAACCCGACCAGCACCAGCAGACGCCACGGGCCCGCGTCCATCCAGCGGCCGAGGCCGTACAGCGCGGGCACGTGGCTGATGTACACGAACATCGACAGGCTGCCGAACAGAAACAGCCCGCGCGCCAGCAGCGCGGGCACGGGGACGTAGAGCCCCCAGAGCGTAGCCAGCGACCCACCCAGCAGGAGCGCCGCGATGTTGGCCTCGACCAGGCCGAAATTCTGAAACCAGACGAGGACCACGGCCCCCGTCGCCACCAGCTTCTGGCGCGGGCTCTTGGCGAAGAACAAGCACCAGCCCACCACGAGCAGCTGGAACGCGATGATCGGGTGATGGTGCCGCACGTTATAGTAGATGCCATCGAGCGGCGTCAGGCGGATCAAGAGCCCGAGCAGCACCAGCGCCACGAGGCCGGCCTCGAACGGCGCGCGCTTGACCCTCTCGCGCACCGGGGCGATCAGGAACGGCAACGACGCCAGCAGGATGATCTGCACATACGTGCTGACGAACCAATAGGGCCCGATGTGTGGCGGCCGCACCTCGTGCGGCAGGTTGGCGACCAGGAAGAACCAGCTGGCGTCGAAAGGCCGGAACTTGAAGGCGGCGACCGTGATGCAGACGTAATACACCGCCACGATGCGGCTGAGCATGACCCACAACGTCTTGCCCACCTGCCCAGAGAACAGGACCTCGCTCTGGAAGCGGGCCAGCGAATAGCCGACGAGCGCGAGCAGCAGGATCGAGCCTCCGCCCGTCTTCCAGTTGGTGCTGTGCAGCGCGATGACCGCCAGGATGGCCACGACGCGAGCGACCAGGTCCGCGGGGACTCGCTGCCAGCCCGAGGCTCGGCCGCTCGAGGCCCTCTCCAGCGCGAACAGATCGCCGAGCGGCATGTGCTCCCAGCTCTCCGGTACGCTGCCGATCCGGCGCTGCAGCAGCAGCTGAACCTCGAGGTAGGTCAGGCTGCTGCCCCCCAGCTCCACGAAGCTCTTGGTCGTGTCGAGCGACGCCTGGCCGAGCGCAGAACGCAGCAGCACGCCCAGATCGGACGGGAGCTCGGCGCTGGCGGGCGCGAGCGCCGCCGCCCGGCGCGCGAGCTCGCGATAGTCGACCTTGCCAGACGGCAGCAGCGGGACAGCGCCGAGCGCGACGACCGCCACCACGCGCTCGGGCAGGTGGTAGCGCTGCGCGAGCTGCGCGCGCAGCGCGGGCGCGTCGCCCGCCTCGGTCAGGAACACGACCAGCCGCTCGTCGGTGCCCGACACGTACGCGCGCTGGCCCTCCGTGCGCAGCGTGGTCTCGATCTCGTCCAGGCTGATGCGGAGCCCGAACAGCTTGACGAAGCGGCTGTTGCGGCCGGTGATGCGAAAGTATCCGTTCGGGAGCCGCTCCGCGATGTCGCCCGTGTGCAGCACGGGCGGGCCTGCGGGGTTGTCCAGGTCGGCGCGGGTCACCGCGTAGCCGAGCATCACGTTGAGCCCCTCGTAGACCAGCTCCCCGGGCTCGCCCGCGCGCGTGATCTCTTGCCCGCCCACGTCGATCAGCCGAAATTTTCCCCCGGGCACGGGCCGACCGATGCTGTGGTACCAGTGCTCGACGTCTTCGGGCGGCACATAGGACATGCGCGGCGCCGCCTCCGTCTGCCCGTACATGATGAACAGCTGCCAGCCCTCGGCCGAGGCGCGCCGGGCGAACTCCACGGCCAGCCGCGGATCGAGCTTGCCGCCGGCCTGCGTGACGTAGCGGAGCGTGGGCAGCCGCTCGGGCTTGGTGAAGGCGATCTTCTCGAGCAGCTCGAACTGCGTCGGCACCAAGGCCAGCGACGTCACCTCGTGCTGCCGAGCCAGGGTCCATAGCTCCTCGTCCATCAGCGATGCCGAGGTCAGCACCAGGCTGGCGTGGGACAGCAGGTGCGTGTGCAGCACACTCATCCCGTACGAATAGTGGAAGGGCAACGCGGAGATCGCGCGATCGGCGGAGGTCAGGCTCAGGTAACTCGCGATCGACGTCGCGTTCGCCTGCACGTTGGCCCCGGACAGCCGCACCAGCTTGGCGGCCCCCGTCGTGCCCGAAGTGGACAGCAGCACGGCGAGCTCCGCGTGCATGACAGCCGGTTTGCTCGAGGCGAGCGTGGCCCGAAACTCGCCCGCGTCGCGGCGAAAGACGACGTTGGGCTCATACGTGCGCACGATCGTGCTCGACGAGCCCTGCCCTTCCGCCACGAGGATGACCGGGAAGCCGGCGCGCAGGCACGCCAGATAGGCGACGATCGAGTCCAGCTCGTTTACCGCCTCGAGGAGGACTAGCGGCCGGCGGAGCGCCCCCGGCAGCAGCGCACGCAGCTCGCCCGTGACGCGCCCGATGCGCTCGACCAGGCTCCGATAGGACACCGACTCGCGTTCGGTGATCAACGCGACCCGTTCGCCGCCGGCCTCGAGAGACTCCCAGAAAAAACGCGCCATCGATACTCGAGCCTCACCCGCCCGTGCGCCCGCTCACGGTCCCCCGTCGAGCCGGGGCGGTACTAGACCGCCCACAGTCGCAGAACGGCGTCAAGCTGAGCCAGTTTCGTGCCAGCGAGACGCAGTGTGCGCGCGCGACGAGCGGCGCGAACCGTGGCCTTTCGATCGGCATCGGCGCGCCGCGCCGTACAATCCTCCGCGCGCGCGGAGAGCCCCGGTTTTCTGCGGTGAGACCGGTAGCCTGGGCCGTTGTGACGCAGGTCCGCGGCCACACTCGGCTGCGACCGAGGAGTAACGCCTCGTTGGAGAGCGACACTCTCTCAGCATACGGCCATTCGTGTTTCAGCGTAGATGCCGCGAGGAGCGAGCCCACGACCAGCGCCCGGCGCTTTGCGTCACGGCGCGAGTGACACAAACACCCACCTGCGCGCCACTCGAAACGCTTCACCCATCGAGCGGCGCGCGCCGGGAAGCGTCGAGGACGCCGTCGGGTTCGCTGCCCTGGCGGGAGTCAGCCGTGGCGCGCCGCGCAAGCCGCATGCCAGCCCCCCGAACGCGGGCTGACGAGCGCTCCGCCGCGACGTCGGGGGCTGCCCGAAAAACCGGCAGCCACTGCCGCTTCATTGCAACACGGCCAGCACCGTCAACGGAGCGCTGGCGGAGAGGCGCGTCACTTCGACCAAGCGCACGTCCAGGTAGCTGCCGTCATCGGACGAGTTCAGGACGCTGATCACCAGATCCTCGATCCCATCGCGGTTGATGTCCCCCCAGACTTCGGCGTTGAGCAACACGCTGGTCTCCGACGACGGCTCGACGATCGCGACGCGCCCGAGCAGCTCGGAGCTGCCCGTGTAGGCGCTGGGCAGAAGCTCGGAGAGCGCCGCTCCACGAGCGGCCGCGGCGGTCCTGGCTTGCAGCGCCGGCCTGGAGGTGGCGCTGGCCACGATCGCGGGCAGCGTGTTGGGCCCCGCGCCGACGAGCGCGTCACGAACGTGGCTGATCCGCGATGGCGCCGCGCGCGAGAAGAACTCGAGGGAGCCGCAGCGGACCAGCGCCCCGCCGTCGAGGTGCTCGCCCAGCGCGCTCTTCGGCGTGTAGCCGCGCTTCTTGAACGTCTTCCAGTCCCGGCAGTTCCTCGGCAAGACGCGCTTCTTCTCGTGCACCAGCGTCGCGAAGGCGTTCTCGTTGTCCGCGACCAAGGCGTATTCGACATCGGCGAGCGCGCCGGGATCGAACTCGTCGTTCGCGCCGGGCGAGAGCTCCGTCTGTGGGGGCTCGGGTTTGACCGTGCGGCGCTGGAGCGCCCGGGTCGTGCGAGGTCGGGCAAGCCGCTCCTCCGTGATATCCGCCGGCCGCGCCACGCTCGACGTGGCGCCCTTGGCCTGGCTGCCGTGACCGGCCGCCGGCCGAGGCGTGCTCGCTCGCGTGACGGGAGCGCCGGACAGACGAGTGGCGGCGCCGCCGGTCGCCGCGAGAGAGCTCGTCCGCCGCTCCGTGGCTGCGCCGGGTTGGCCACGGCCTCGCGGCGCCTCGCACCCGAGCCCGATGAGGCACGCCAGCCCCAGCCAGCGTGCGACGCCGATCACACGGAGAGCGCTCGCTGGCAGCACCCGCGCAGGAGGCTCGATCGCCCCGTCCTTCGGAAAAGCTCTGCTCGTCATGCTGGCGCTCGGCGACGGCGCCGATCCGCGCGCGGCCGCCAGCGGCCGCGTCGGTCCGTACGGACACCTCACCCCGCCGCATAAGGTAGCCGCCCGAGGCGCACGCCACCGGCGCCGCGTGGACCACATGAGCCGAGCGAGGCGGCTTCGCGTGAAGCGGTCCCTCGGGATGGTCGAACCGCTAGCCTCGAACTGACGTGCCCGCCCCACGGCAAAACGCCGAGCCCGAAGGCTCGGCGTTCACCCCTGGAGTGCCCCGCTCACGCGGCTGCGCTCACGCTGGTTGTGCGCTCGCGCCAGGCTGCGGAGTGCGCGCCGGCCGCACCCAGGTCTCGGCCTTCTGCTTCAGCTCTCCGAACTTCTCGGTCACCGTCGTGAGCCGCTGGTCCCAGCCGAGCTCGATGTCCTGCCCCTGCACCAGGGAGTGGAACTTGACCATCACCATCGTCAAGAACAGCGGCCTGAGCACCGCAGATCGAACGTTGGCCGCGAAGAGCGAGGCGATGACCAGGGTGGCCAGGCTCGCGGCCCCCGGCATCAAATACGCGAGCGCGAACGCGGGCGCCAGCATCACCATCCAGATGGCGACGGTGAACACCTTGTCGACGACCACCACCCAGACGCCGGTCTTCAGGATCTCGCGGGAGTTCTGCGCGTAATAAATCAGGCCGTCGCGCGAGCTGCGGAACGCGTTCTCGTCGCCACGGGCCAGGTTATACGAGAAGATGGTCTCGTCGATGTACGTGGTCGACGCCCTGAGCACACTCCGCACGACGCTCGTGACCGAGTCCAGGCCCGGGATCGGCAGCAGGTTGGCGACCCAGTCGAGCGTGCGGTTGAACGCGGACACGATGCCATCGATGAGCATGTCGAGCCCGAACAGGATGTTGACCTCGCCGAAGCGCTCGGTGACGATGCGCCGGCCGTAGTGGAACATGCTCTCGTTGCCGTTGGCGATGCGGCCCGTGGTGATCAGCTCCGTCAGCACCGCGATGTGGGCTGCCTTGAGCAGGTACAGGACGTAGCGCGCAGCGAAGCGCCAGATGCCACCGGCGACCAGACACAGCAGCACGGCCCAGACCCAGCCGAGCAGCGGCGTGGCGCGAGCCAGGAACGCAAAGCCCCCGACCAAGAGCACCCACCAGACGATGGCCCCCACCGTCATGGCAGCGAGCACCCCGAGGCGAGCCAGCACGAACGGCGCCGTCTGCATCAGCAACCGAAACGCATCGGCCAGACCAGCGCTGGAGATGGCGAGCGGATACGAGTGGCGAACGGCTCGTTCCGGGTGACTGTACGAGCCGCCGCCCGCGTTGGGCGTGTCGCCTGCGTGTGGCACGGCAAAGGCGGGCAGGCCTGCAACGACAGGCCCCGCCAGGGCGACGCGGGACGGTGCGCGGGGCTGCGCCACGACGGCTGGTGGGGCCTCGACCCTCGCCGGGCGAGCTCCGAGGAACGTGATCGCGCTCCGCCCGATCTGCACCGACTGGCCCGGCGAGAGCGGGGTGGGCCCGCTGAGCGGGCGGTCGTGCGCGTCGAACGAGCCGTTCGATGAACCGAGATCGGTGTAAGTGACCGTTCCGCGAAACACATCGAGCTGGCCGTGTGTGGCCGAAGCGTTCGAGTCCGAGAGGACCACGTCGCCGTTGACGCGCCCGATGCGAAACTGGCCTTCGCCAAACGACCGCTCCTCGACACGTCCATCCGCATACTGGATCCTGAACAGGCAGCTCGTCATTGCTCTCCCTCCTCGCGTGCTCGAACGTGCGGTGCTTCGGTCAGCAGCCGCGCCCGGTTGCGCGAAACCACCGAACCGGCGGCAGCGCCGCGGCCGGCACCCGCCGGTGCTCCAGATTTCCGAAGTCGTTCGCAGAGTTCGAAGGGCTCGCGGTGCTCGCGGAGCTCGCGAGCTGCGGGACGAGCCAGCGCCCCCCGCGAGCTGGGTTGAGCCACCGAGGTCCCGAGCGTTCCACGGGGCGCCGGCGGGCGCGGGCACGCGGCCTCCGGTGCGAGCGCTCGAGGAAGCTCAGAACGCGATGAACGCGCCCGCGCTCACGTCGCCTTGAAAGAGCGCCGTGCCGGTGAAGGTGTAAACACAGCCCGCCTCGGTGCCGCAGAACAAGGTGCTCTGGCTGGCGAGGAAGGTGGTGAGCAAGCGCGCTCTGAAACGCAGACCGAAGTTGTCGATGATCTTCAAGATGAGCCCGCCCTCGAAGATGAGCGACACGTGCCAGTCATCCACCGACTGGTCCTCCGAGCTCGCGCCGAAGCGGACGGCGCCGATCGACCCGCCGAACGTCGGACGGATGATGTCGGTGCCGGGCAAGAAGAATTGCTGCAACCCGCCCACCGTGAAGTACTGCACCGACAGATCGTAGCGCCCGAGCGTGCCCTCGGGAGCTCGGATCAAAACGTCCGTGTCCTGGCGCGAGTAGGAGAGCTCGGCGTATGCGCCACGACCGACGTTGAAGTCGATGGTCGCGCCGTAGCTCGGGGCGTCCTCGATGCTCGCCGAGCGGCGCAGCGACTCGTAACGGGCGTCGGCGCTGCCG
>Ga0315910_10002235_pt1 | contig 17196 bp, 14 predicted proteins | sample EdamamesoilMG_FD_204470 | JGI IMG/M metagenome (GOLD analysis project Ga0315910, IMG submission 204470) | Garden soil microbial communities collected in Santa Monica, California, United States - Edamame soil | ecosystem: Environmental > Terrestrial > Soil > Garden | place: USA: California... | reverse complement strand
GGACAGGCTCGCATCTACCTCGGGGCTGGCGTCGCCCGAGACGACCTTGTGAACCGCCGAGAGAGCCATCGTGGGAGGTTGTCGCCGAGAGCCGCGGAGGTCCGAGCGAGTCCCGAAAATACCATCGATTTCGCCTGGTGCGAGGCGCGGCGCGCGGTGCGGGCGGGTGAGGACTCAAATACCGAGCGCTCACCCTCGGGCATTCTCTTTTTGGACCAGGGGTTTACCCCCCCCGCTGGATTCTGGCGGCCGCGCAGGAATTCGTGACCTAGCGAGCGATGGGCGGACTCGCAAACCTGCCCGGGAACGGATCGGCGCTCTCGCGGCGGTTGATCTCACGAGTCGTCCAGGGTTGCTGCGCGCCCCGCTCGGCGAAGACCGCGACGCCGATCACGCCGACGTTGCGATCGCTGCCCTTGCCGGCCGCGTACGAGCCACGGACGCTGCCGAAACGGAAGGCGGCGACCTGGTCCATGTTCTGCCGAAAGCCGTCGATCTGCACGGTGGCGAACGGCTGCACGAGGTAGCCGCGCTTGGCGAGCGAGCCGGGCCGGCCGTCGATCACGTCGAGGCCGTCCACCGTCACGACCGCCTCGAAACGGCTCGCCGTCTGGTTGGTGAGCTCGATCATGTAGCGGTCGCCGTGCTCACCCTGGACGAGCGAGCGTCCCTGGTTCGAAAACGTCGGCAGCGTCGAACCGTTCGCATCGGTCAAGCGGACGGTGAGCATGCCGTTGCCCGCCGGCGTGCCGTTGCTGCGAAAGTCGGCGAACTCGGCGCCGCGCAGCATGGCCGCGATGCCGCTCTGGTCGTTGTAGCGAATGGTCGTGATCGAGAACGGGGACGAGCTCGCGCGATCGAACGGAGCGTTCGAGACGTGGCTCGTCATCGTCTCGCCCCAGGTCGTGCCGAGGCCCGGCCGTTCTTGCTCGATGTCGAGCGGGCGCGAGGACGACTTCTTCGCTTCCGAACGCGCGCGGGGGGCGGATTCGTCAGCGGAGGCGCCGGCGCCCGGTTCGGCCGCAGGGGGAGGGGCGGGGGCGGAGGCCGTGGGCCCGAAGCCCTCTTCGCCGAAATCCGCGGAGCTATCGGCCGGCGCTTCGGGCGCTGCGGCTTCGGGCGCTGCCTGGCCGCTCGACGCGGCGGGCGTGCCCGTTCGCGGAGGGGCAGTCCTCTCGGACACGCCGCAACCAACAGCCAGAAGCCCAATCGCCAGAATCGAAAAGCCCGTATGCGTTCTCATGACCAGTTCCTCCAGGTTCACGAGGAGAACGCGGCGCGCCGCCCGGCGCTTACAGGGCTTCCTGGGGCTCGGTTTCCAGCGTGAGCGGAAGCGCCCGGTTGCGGCGGCAGCTCAGGGTAAAATGACGGGTCGTCCGTCGGCTTCGAAGTCGACGTGACCGCTCAGTCGCGGGCTTTCCACGTAGACGCGAAAGCGCACCTCGCTCGACTGCGGCAGCTGGCGGCGAAGCAGGACGCGCTCGACCTTGCCCTCGGAGGGATCGATCCGCGTCGTCGCGGCGCTCACCATATCGGCCACCCGCTCGAGCGCCGCCGACCGCAGGAGAAACAGGTTTGCTTCCAGGGTGCCGCTGCCGCGAAGCGTCGCGCGGACCGGGGGCGACAGCGTGCCGCCCGTGAGCGTGTACTCGAGCACCGTGCCGGGCGACTTGTCGTCCTCGACCTGCACGACGATGTGCTCGGGGCGGATGTCCAGGCTGAGGAGCCGCGCCTGGGACCCGAGCTCGGCCCGGAGGAGCGACGCCCAGCGCGCGACCGAGGCTCGCTCGAGAGCCGACGGCTCCCCCGTCGTCGCGTCGGCCACCATTTCGCTGCGTCGCGGCGTCGCGGCGGCGCCCTGATCGCACCCGGTCAGCGTGAGCCCGGACACGAGCGCGAGGACGGTGCCGAGCGCCGTCACGCCTTCGAAGAACCGGCGAAAAATCGCCTTCCCTTCGGCAAGCTTCGCGATCTCGGTCCATTCGTTGCGCTGGTGGGCCTGCGCCTGGGTGCCGGGCCCGAAATTGACGGCCGGCACGCCGAGGCCGTGAAACCGCGCGGCGTCCGTCCAGGCCTGCTTCGGCTCCACCGAGACCACGCCGCTCGCTGCGAGCACCTTCACGAGGGGATGATCGCGGTACGGGGGCGCCGACGGTGAGAGATCGATGAAGTCGATGTCGGCTTCACCCCCGACGAGCTCGGTGACCCGCGCCTTCGCCGCGTCGATCGAGGTGCTCGGCCCGAAGCGGTGGTTCAGGTTGAGCTCGAAGCGATCGGGGATCACGTTCTTGGCGCGCCCGCCGGAGGCGAGTGTGGCGCTGACGACGCTCTTCCACTCCAGGCCGTCCACCGGCTCGCTCACCGGTGAAAGAGCGCCGAGGCGCGCGAGCAGCGCGGCGGCCTTGTGCACCGCGTTTTCTCCCTGCCAGGGCCGCGCGCTGTGGGCGGTCCTGCCCCGGAAGGTGACGGTCGCATGGAGGGAGCCGCCGCAGCCGAGCTGGAGCTTGTTGTCGCTCGGCTCGAGCATGATGGCAAGGGCGGCTCGGGTGAGCTCGGGTTCCGCGGCGAGGACCGGGCCGAGCTCGTTTTCGGCGAAGGGCCCCTCTTCCCGCGCGTAGAAGACCAGCGTGAGGTCGAGGTCGGGGCGCTCGCCGCCCTCGGCGAGGTCGAGCATCAACGCGAGGCCGCTCTTCATGTCGGCGGCGCCGGCGCCGTAGAGCCGTTCACCCTCGATGCGGGGCGGGGCGTCGTGGTCGGTGCGCACGACGTCGAGATGCCCGGCCAGCACGACGTGCGCCTTGCCGGTGCCGCGCACCAGCGGCACGACCAGAGAATCACCATGCCGGCGGATCGGCGCCGCCAGCGGAACGCGCCCGAGCCGCTCGAGCACGGCGTCGCACAGGGCGCGCTCCTCGCCGATCGGCGACGGCACCCGACAGAGCCAGAGCAGGGTGTCGGTGAGCTCGCTCATCGTCGTCGGGGGGGGCCTCAGACCGCGACGCCGAAGTCGCGGAGCGCCGCGTTGAGGCTGGTCTTCTTGTCAGTGCTTTCGCTACGTTGGCCGATGATCAGGGCGCAGGGCACCTGAAACTCGCCGGCGGGAAAGCGCTTGGTGCGGGTGCCGGGGATCACCACGCTGCGCGCCGGGATCCGTCCGCGGAGCTCCACCGGCTCCGGCCCGGTCACGTCCAGGATCGCCGTCGAGGCGGTGAGGGCCACGCCGGCGCCGATCACGGCTTCTCGCTCGACCATGACTCCCTCGACGATGATCGCGCGTGACCCGATGAAGCAGCCGTCCTCCACCACGACCGGCTGCGCTCCGGGCGGCTCGAGGACGCCGCCGATACCGACGCCGCCCGAGAGGTGACAATCCCGACCGATCTGCGCGCAGGAGCCGACGGTGGCCCAGGTGTCGACCATGGTGCGAGCGCCCACGTACGCCCCGATGTTCACGTAGCCGGGCATGACGACGGCGCCGGCCTCGACGTGCGCGCCGTAGCGCACCGTGCCCGGCGGCACGACGCGGACCCCGGCGCGATCGAGCCCGCGCTTGAGCGGGATCTTGTCGAAAAACTCGAACGGCGGGAGCTCGAGCTTCTCCATCGGCCGGATCGCGAAGTAGAGGAGGATGGCTTGCTTCACCCAGGCGTGAGTGACCCAGCGTCCGGGCGCTTCCTGGCTCGCCACCCTGAGCGTGCCCTCGTCGAGACGCGCGATCACGGTTTCGATCGCTTGCCGGACGCCGCCGTCAGAGAGTTTTTCGCGGTTGGCAAACGCGCCGCTGATCAGCGCTTCGAGTTCGGAGTCGGACATCGGGCCCGGGAGTATTCTGTTCTGAGCGTCGGCCGGCAACCGCGCCCGCCGCGGGCGTCGTATCCAGCCGAAAAGCCGCTTCAGCGCCGGAGCGGGAGCCGGAGGCGCATGACTTGCGATCCCGCGCCGACCGTCTGCCCAGCCAGGCGGGCGGCGGCCAGCACGGCAGCGCTCGTCGGCGCGATCACGCCGTACGCCCAGAAGGCGACCGGTTCGCCGCCCTCCGGAGCCGACCGCGTCACCTCGATCTCCACCGCGGATGCGCCCCCCTTCACCAGGATGCCGGGCGCCGTGTCGCCGTGCACCATCTCGAGCAACGTGCCGACGGTGGCGGCCAGTGCTCGCTGCCGCACGCCGACCTCCGGGATCGGTCCCTCGACGAGCAGCCGCGCTTCCATGCGCTGGCGCGGCCGCCGACCGCTTGGTGCCGCGGGGAGCCGCTGGCGCAGCACCTCCGGCGGGCTGAGCGACACGAAGGGCTCGACGCTGGCCACCTCGAGGAGCTCGAGCAGCGATTGCGCAGCATCGAGCTCGGCCGAAAGCCGGGCGAGGAGGCGATCCAAACCCAGGCGGCTCGGGGTGCGCAGGGGCTCGCTGGCGAGACCGGTGAGCTCCGTCTCGAGCTCGTCGATCCGCGGCAGCATGAAGCCCTGCACCTGGTCGAGCACCGCGGCATCGCCGATGCCGGGCGAAAGCGCCTCGACGAGCGCTCTCAATGCCTCGCGCATCGGGCCGACCGAGGCCAGCACGTCCGGCAGCACGGGCTCGATCGCCTTCGATCCGACGCGGGTGGAACCAGCCAGCTGGGCAAGGTTGCCGAGCGCGCCCAAGGCGTCGCGCAGCGTGCCGCGCGCGAGGCCGACGGCGTCGTCCTGCGGTGGAATCCAGGAGGTGGGAGAGCGTTCCATGAGTCGAAGCGCCGGGGGGCGGTCGGCTGCACTAGCTCAACGCACGCTCAGACCAGATCCATCCCGGGAAAGAAGTAGCCGCACTCGAGGCGGCCATTCTCGTCTGAGTCGGAGCCGTGCACGGCATTCTCACCGACGTTGGACCCGTAGAGCTTGCGCACGGTGCCGGCGTCCGCCTTGGCCGGATCGGTCGCGCCGATCACGGTACGGAGGTGTGCCACCGCGTTGTCGCGCTCCAGTGCGAGCAGAACGACCGGCCCTCGGCTCATGAAGGTGCAGAGCTCGTCGAAGAAGCCCCGCTCGCGGTGGACCGCGTAAAACCCCTCGGCCTGTGCCCGCGTCATGCGGGCGAGCCGCATGCCGCGAACCGCGAATCCCTCGTCGAGAAGGCGTTGCAGGATGTGGCCCTGCGTCCGCTTTTCGACGGCGTCGGGCTTGATGATGCAGAGGGTTCTTTGGGTCGCCATCGTTTCGTCGTGTGCTCGTCGTGCACGTCAGGCGCCGGAGGGGCGCCAGGATCCGGCCCCTCATAGCAAGCCCCGTGGGTGACGCAAAGGCTTTTGCTAATGACGAAGACGTCATCCCACCGGCCTCCGGCAGGGTCCGCCAGGACGGATTACAGCCGCTAGAGCAGCGGCGGTCGCGTGCGTCGGCGGGGCCGCGGTCGCATGCGTCGGCGGGGCCGCGGTCGCGTGCGTCGGCGGGGCCCCGGCCCCGCCGACCGTTACGACGGTGGAGTCTAGATGCGTTCTAGAGCAGCGACTTTAGCGTGACGGCCATTTCGGCGGGCGAGGGCGCCATGCGGACCCCGGCGCTTTCGAGCGCCGCGATCTTGTCCTTGGCGGTTCCCTTCCCGCCGGAAATGATCGCGCCGGCGTGGCCCATGCGCTTGCCGGGCGGAGCGGTGGCACCCGCGATGAAACCGGCGACCGGCTTCTTCATGTGCGCCTTGATGAAGGCGGCGGCGCGCTCCTCGGCGTTCCCGCCGATCTCACCGATCATCATCACGCCCTGGGTCTCCGGATCGTCGTTGAAGAGCCGGAGCACGTCGACGAAATCGAGACCGCCGACCGGGTCACCGCCGATGCCCACACAGGTCGACTGTCCGAGGCCGAGCGCCGTGATCTGCCCCACGGCCTCGTACGTGAGCGTGCCGGAGCGGGAGACGACGCCGAGCTTACCGGGCCGATGGATGTGCCCCGGCATGATGCCGAGCTTGCAGGCGCCCGGCGTGATCACGCCGGGACAGTTCGGACCGAGCAGCATCACGTCGCGCCCCTCGAGCGCGCGCCGCGCGCGGACCATGTCCGTCACCGGGATCCCCTCGGTGATGCAGACGACGAGCCGGCAACCCGCGTCCGCCGCCTCCAGGATGGCGTCCGCGGCGCCGAGGGCCGGCACGAAGATACAGGCCGTGTTCGCGCCGAAACGCTTGACGGCCTCGGCGACGGTGTCGAGCACCGGGACGCTCACCTTCTTCTTATCGGGGCCTTCCGCCTCGAACACCTCACCGCCGCGGTGCGGGGTGACACCGGCGACGACCGTTGTCCCGTACGCGATGCAGCCGCGTGCGTGAAACGAGCCGGCCGAGCCCGTGATGCCCTGGAAGACGACGCGCGTGTCCTTGTTGACCAAAATCGCCATGACGCTCTCTCGCTGTTCGGACTGTCGTTCGCTCTTTGGTGACTAGCCGCGGACGGCAGCCACGATCTTCTTGGCGCCGTCGCCCATGCCGTCCGCGCTCTCGATGCGGAGGCCGCTCGACGCAAGGATTTGCTTGCCCTGCTCGACGTTCGTGCCCTCGAGCCGCACGACGAGCGGCACCTTCAGGCCGAGCTCGCGCGTGGCGGCGACGACACCCTCGGCGATCACGTCGCAGCGCATGATGCCGCCGAAGATGTTGACGAAGATCCCCTTCACCTTCGGGCTCGAGAGGATCATGCCGAACGCCTTCGTCACTTGCTCTTTGGTGGCGCCGCCCCCCACGTCGAGGAAGTTCGCCGGCGCACCGCCGTGGTGCTTGATGATGTCCATCGTCGCCATCGCGAGGCCGGCCCCGTTCACCAGGCAGCCGATGTCGCCGTCGAGCGAGACGTAGGAAAGCCCCGCCTCCTTGGCCTCGAGCTCGACCGGATCCTCTTCGTCGCGGTCCATCAGCTCGGCCCATTCCTTGTGGCGGCCGGCGGCGTTGTCGTCGAAGTTGAGCTTCGCGTCGAGCGCGATGACCTTGCCGTCCTTGGTGACGATCAGCGGGTTGATCTCGCAAAGCGAGCAATCTTCCTTCTCGAAGAGCGCGGCGAGCTTGGTGACGAGGCGGCCGAACTCGGCGACCGTCGCCTTCGCGTCGGGCACGCCTTTGCCGAGATCGAGCCCGAACGCGAGCTTCCGCGCCTGGTAACCGCTCAAGCCGACGGTCGGATCCACGTGCGCCATCAGGATCTTCTCGGGCGTCTCGGCGGCGACCTTCTCGATCTCCACGCCGCCCTCGGTCGATGCCATGAACGTGATGCGCCGCGTCTCGCGGTCGACGACCATACCGAGGTAAAGCTCGCGCGCGATGTCGAGCCCCTGCTCGACGTAGAGCCGCCGCACCTTCTGGCCTTCGGGTCCGGTCTGGTGCGTGACGAGCTGCATGCCGAGGAGCTTCTTCGCGACCTCGCCCGCCTCCTTCGCGCCGCCCTTGACGACCTTGACGCCGCCGCCCTTGCCGCGGCCACCCGCGTGGATCTGCGCCTTGACGACGACGACGCTCGACTTGGTTTCGGCGATGAGCTTCTCGGCGGCGCGCTCGGCGTCCTCCGCGCTCAGCGCGACGTAACCCTTCGGCACCGGGATGCCGTAACGAGCGAAGATCTCTTTGCCCTGATACTCGTGAATTTTCATGGCTAGGGTGGCCTCGGCGAGGGTCTCCTCATAGTCCAGGTCGGGGTGGATGGCGAGGACGGTCCCGGAGGGCAGCCGGGCAAGCCGAGCGGCGGGGATCGAGCTTTAGCCGAGCGGGGCGAAGAGATCGTCGAGGTCGCGTTCGGAGAGGGCGCTCGGCGTGCCGCTGATGCCGAGGAGAGCGCTCGCGAGTTGGGCTTTACGCTGCTGGAGGCGGAGCATGCGCTCTTCGACGCTGCCGGCGACGATCAGGTTGTGGACGAACACCGGACGGGTCTGACCGATGCGGTGCGCGCGGTCGGTCGCTTGCGCCTGCGACGCGCCGTTCCACCACGGGTCATAGTGGATGACGGTGTCGGCGCTCGTCAGGTTCAGGCCGGTGCCGCCCGCCTTGAGGCTGATCAGGAAGACGTCTACTTCGCGCCCCTCGAAGCGATCGACCACGCGTTGCCGGTCCGTGGTCGAACCGGTGAGCTCGACGAACGGGAGGCCACGTTCGTCGAGGCCGTGCGCGATCAGCGCGAGCATGCGCGTGAACTGTGAAAAGACGAGGACGCGGCGCCCCTGCGCGAGCTCCGCCGTGAGGAGCTCGAAGAAGAGCTCGAGCTTCGCCGAACCCTCGACCTTGCGCGCGGACGGGACGTTCACCAGCCGCGGATCGCAGCAGACCTGGCGAAGCTTCATCAGCGCGTCCAGGATCGCGATCGTCGAACCGGTGACGCCGTTCTTGCGGATCGCGCGCCGCACGTCGCCGTGGGCCGCCACGCGAATGCTCTCGTAGAGCTCGCGCTGGTCGTCCTCGAGCTCGACCGGGCGCACGATCTCGGTCTTCGGCGGGAGCTCGCGGGCGACCGTTTCCTTCATGCGCCGGAGGATGAAGGGCGACACGGCGTTTCGTAGTGCTTCGAGCCGCGCGGCGTTGCCGGAGCGCTCGATCGGGAAACGAAAGTGAGTGCGAAAACGCTCGGCGTCCCCCAGGAAGCCCGGCATCAGGAAATCGAAAAGCGACCAAAGCTCTTCGAGGTTGTTTTCGATCGGGGTCCCGCTCAGGCACAGCCGATGGCGCGCGGAGAGGTCGCGGGCGGCGCGCGCGGCGAGGCTCCGCGGGTTCTTGATCGCCTGCGCTTCGTCGAGAACCAGGTGGTGGAACCCGAGCCCTTCGAAGGATGCGAGGTCGCGCACGAGCAGCGGGTAGGTGGTGAGCACGACGTCGGCGCCGTGGATCTCGCGGTGGCGGCTCTGTCGTTTGGCGCCGTGCAGGGCAACCACGCGGAGGCCAGGCGCAAAGCGTGCGAGCTCTCGCTGCCAGTTCGAGATCAGGCTCGTGGGAGTGATGACGAGACTCGGCAGCGTCGCGTGCCCGCCCTCTTTCTCGCGCACCAGCGCGGCGATGACCTGCAGCGTTTTTCCGAGCCCCATGTCGTCGGCGAGGATCCCGCCCGCGTCGAGCCGGGCGAGGCGTCCGATCCACTCGACGCCGACCTCCTGATACGGACGGAGCGTCGCGACGAGCCCGGCGGGCGGCGGTGTCGAGGAGGGCGGCGCGGAAAGGCCGCGCGCTCGCTCGATCACGGCCGTCATGCCCGACCAGAGGAGCTTCGACGCGTCGCCGAGCGCGCCGCCGAGCCGCGCCACGCTGGCGGCGCGCACGCGTGGGAACTTCAGCGTGGCGTCCGCGAGCGTGTCCCCCCGGTAGAGCTCGAGCAGCGTGGCGAGCACGGAGCGCAGACGGTCTGCCGGCATCGGCAGGTAACGGTTCTCGCCCACCGGCACGACGCGAAACCGCGCGGGCATCGCGAAGAGCGCCTCCAGGCTTTCGGCGTCGCTGCGCTCCTCCAGCATCGCGACGAGCGCGGGCAAGAGGTTGACCCGCCGGCCGTCGATCTGGATCCCGAGCTCGAGCGAAAACCAGTCGGTGCGTTCCTCGTCAGGCTCGACGCGGGCGTACCAGGGCGCATCGGTCTCGACGACCTGGTACGGATAGCTCGGATCCACCTCCACCCGAAAGCCGAGCGCGCGAAGCTGCGGCAGCGCGTAGGCCGTGAACGAGCAGTACGAGTGGACGTTACCGCCGAGCTCGACCAGATAGTCGGCCTCGCTGTCGGGATCCGCGCTCACGTCGTCGAAGCAGCCGAGCTCGAGCGCCCCGAACCCTTCGAGCACCCGCTGGGCCTCCGCCTCGGCCGCGACGTTCCGCGCCACGAGCCCGACGCCGCTCGCCTCCGCTACGAAAAAGCGCTGCCGGCGATCGGCCGCCCGCACGCGCACCCCGCCGTAGTCGAAGGTGAGGCTGATCACCGGCACGAGCTCCTCGTGCCCCTCGTCGAACGGCCCTTCGCCGAGGCTCACCCAGAGCCGCTCGGCGAAGAGTCTGAGGCACGGCGTCGCGCCTTGGGGCACCGCGTCGCGCGCGGAAGATCCGTCCACGTTCCCCGACTAGGAACCAGAATCCGGCGGGTTTGTCGATGGCTCGCCGGTGGACCCCGACCCCTCCGATCGGTCACCCGCATGGACCCCAAGCTATTGGGGTCCATCACTCGGCGCGGGTGATCAGGCTTTCGACTTCACGAGGTCGCGGACCTTCTTCACGCTGTCGGCGCTCTTCTCGAGCATCGCCTTCTCCTCGGCGTTGAGCTCGACCTCGACGATGCGTTCGATGCCGCCCTTTCCGATCACGACCGGCACGCCCATGTAGAGATCCTGATAGCCGTACTCGCCCTCGAGGTACGCGGCGCAGGGCAGGAGCCGCTTCTGATCGCCGAGGTACGCCTCCGCCATCACGATCGCGCTCGCCGCCGGCGCGTAGTAGGCGCTGGTGCCCATCAAGGACACGATTTCTCCGCCGCCCTTGCGGGTGCGGTCGACGATCTTGTCGAGCGCGTCTTTCGCGATCAGCTGCCGGACCGGAACGCCGTCGATCGTGCAGTAGGAGAGCACCGGGACCATGTCGTCGCCGTGGCCGCCGAGCACCATCGTGCGCACGTCCTTCACGCTGGCCTTCGCCTCACGCGCCAGAAAGAGCGAGAGCCGGGCGCTGTCGAGCACGCCCGCCATGCCCACGACCTTGGCGCGCGGCGCGCCCGTGCGGCGCTTGTACTCGTAGACCATCGCGTCGAGCGGGTTCGAGATCACGATCACGAACGCGTCCGGGCAGTGCTTCTTCGCGTTGTCCGCGACATTGCGGATGATGGGGAGGTTCGTCTCCACGAGGTCGTCGCGCGATTGGCCCGGCTTTCGCGGAATGCCGGCCGTCACGATCAGCACGTCGGCGCCGGCGAGGTCCTCCCAGTTTGAGGTCCCCGTCACCAGGCCGTCGGCGCCCGAAAGGGTGCTCGATTGCTCGAGATCGAGGGCTTTGCCCTTCGCGAAATTTTCCTTCGCGGCGATGTCGAAAAGAACGACGTCGCCGAGCTCCTTCACGAGCGCGAGGTTCGCGAGCTCACCACCGATGTTGCCTGCGCCGATCAGCCCAATCTTCTTCCGTGCCATGGGCGCCGTCCTACCTCCGAGCGCGGCCGAAGGGAAGTCCGTCGATGAGGCCGTTTCTACGCGCTGCCGACCGGCATTTCCGCGAGCAGCGGGTGTGCCAGCAGCGTCTCGATGTCGAGGGGCTTCGCCAAGTGGTGCCCCTGGACCAGGCAGATGCGGGCGTCGATCACCGCGTTCAAGGTCGAGCTCGCCTCGACGCCCTCCGCGACCACCAGCGCGCCGACGCGCCGGCCTAGCTCGCCCACGCTGGTGAGGACGGCGTGCCGATACGGATCGCGCTCCACGCCGGACACGAAGTAGCGGTCGATCTTGAAGTAGTCCGGCCGAACGTCGACGAACATCTTGAGGTTCGAGTGTCCGAGGCCGATGTCGTCGATGGCGAGCCGGAAACCGATGCCCCGGAGGTCGGCCAGCGCCCGTGCGAAGCGCTTCTCGTCTTCGGGTGCGGAGGTCTCGACGATCTCGACCGTCACGCGGGACGGTGAGATCCCGGCGGCCGCTGCGTGGAGCGCGAGTCCGCGTGCGAAGCCGCCGTCGCGGCTCAAGGTCGAGGCGTGCACGTTGAGGCTAAGCCTCAGCCAGTCCGGGAGCCGCTCGGCCGCAGCGAGCGCGGCGCCGGTGCAGAGCCGGTCCACCTCCACTTCGACGCCCTCCTCGCGCACCGTCTCGAACAGCGCGGTGGCGAACTCGAGGTGGGTGCCGCGGGGCCCTCGCGTCAGGCACTCGACGGCGTGCAGGTGCCGGTCTCCACCGCAGATGTGAACGATGGGCTGGAAAAGAATGGTCACGCCGTCCGGCTCCCAGAGCCGTTCGACGAGGCCGGAGTTCCGAGGTGTGTTGCTTGCGGCGGCCATGATCATCGTGCCTCTTGGGTCGGTTGTGAACGGTCGAGCTCGTGACGGACGAGATCCAGCGCGCGGGCGATGTCGGAGGCGACGGCCGAGCGCCACGGTCCGGCCTCGAGCCGCTCGCAGAGCTCGGCCATGCGGAGCGCGCCGATGCTGAGCGCGCTGCCGCGGAGCTTGTGCGCACCCCGCTTGATGCCGTCGTGATCTCCGGCGGTGACGGCGGCGAGCAGGCTGTCGAGCTGCGCCGGGACCAGCGAGAGAAACAGCGCGGTGACGCGCGGGCTCCGCAGGCGCGACGGATCGAGATCGGGCGGCGCCGGCGAGCGGCTCGGCCGTGACGGTGGGGCTTCGACCTCGAGCCAGCGCGCGAGCAACGCGTGGAGCGCGTTCGGGCTCACCGGCTTCGAGATGTAGTCGTCCATGCCGGCCGCCATCGCCTTCTCGCGCTCGCCGGCGACGGCGTGGGCGGTCACGGCGACGACGGGAGTCCGCGCCTTCGAACCCCCGGTCCGGCGCAGCCGTGCGACGGCCTCGTACCCGTCGAGCTCGGGCATCTGGCAGTCCATCAGGACGACGGCGTAGTCGCGCTCCAGGATCGCTTCGAGCGCCGCTTTCCCGGTGTCCACCACGTCGGCGGTGCAGCCGAACTGACGCAGGATTTCGACCATCACTTCCTGGTTGATCGGGTTGTCCTCGGCGACGAGCAGTCGCGGGCTGTCGGCGAAGCGCTGGCAGGACGCGAGGCTGTCCGGCGGCAGCGGGCTATGGCGTGGCACCGCACGAGCAGACTCGCGGCGGACGTTCAGCGCGAGCTCGAGCGCGCGCCGGAGCTCGCCTTGACGCACCGGCTTGGTCAGCGTCTCGTCGATGTACTTTCGTTCGTCCTTGATCGCGCCGGCGCCGAGCGACGCCAGCATGACGATCGGCAAGGATTCCATGCGAAAATCGACGCGGATGCGCCGCGCGAGCTCGCCCCCGTGCATGTGCGGCATCTGGCAATCGATGATCGCGAGCTCGAATGGTGCGCCCGACCGCTCGGCGGAGGCGAGGAGCACGAGCGCTTCCTCGCCGTGCGTCGCGCACTCGACCTGCATGCCCCAGCCCTGCAAGAGGTCGCGCAAGATGGCGAGGTTCGTCAGGTTGTCGTCGACCACCAGCGTGCGCACGGCAAAGCTCGGCGCGCCGTCGGAGGCGACCGCGCGCACCGAGGGTTCGGTCGGAATGCGGAACCAGAACGTGCTGCCGACACCGGCCGTGCTCTCGAAACCGATGCTCCCGCCCATCATGCCGATGAGCTGCTTGGAGATCGCGAGTCCGAGCCCGGTGCCGCCGTGGCGCCGGGTGAGCGAACCGTCGACCTGGTAGAAAGCCTCGAACAAGCGGGCCTGACGCTCCGCCGGGATGCCCGGGCCGGTGTCGCGCACGCGGAAGACGAGCTCGTCCTTTCCGTCCGGTCCGGGCTCGGTGTCGAGCCGGAGCACGACCTCCCCGCGCTCGGTGAACTTGACGGCGTTGCCCGCGATGTTGGTGAGGATCTGCCGGATACGCTCGCGATCGCAGCGGACGAGGGCCGGCACGCGCTCGGTGATCTGCACGGCCATCTCGACGCCGCGCGCTTGCGCCTGCGCGGCGAGAAGCTCGGCGACTTCCTCCACGGTTCGTCGCGCGTCGCAGTCGGCCACGTGGATGTCGAGCTTGCCGGCCTCGATCTTGGCGAAATCCAGGATGTCGTTCAGGATGTTGAGCAGCGCATTGGCCGATGTCTGCACCGTCTGCCCGTAGCGCCGCTGGCGCTGATCGAGCTGAGTGCCGAGCAGCAGATCGGTCATGCCGATGATGCCGTTCATCGGCGTGCGGATCTCGTGGCTCATGTTGGCGAGGAACTCGCTCTTCAGGCGCGCAGCCTCGAGCGCCTCTGCGGTCTTCGCCTCGAGGTGCACGAACGCCGACTGCGTCACGCGAATCAGCGGGCCGACGTAGAAGCGCACGAAGAAGAGGCAGATGACGAAAGCGAGCGCGCAGCCGCCCACGCCGGCGATCAGGATCTCGCCCTTCAGGCGCTCACCGGCATAGAGCCGCGCCTTCGACACGCCGACCGCCACCCGGCCCACCGTTTCGCCCTCGATCGACGAGTTCGCCCAGGCGACGAGCGTGTCCGGCCGTTCGACGAGCCGCTCCGGTGGGCCGGAAAAGGGCCGTTCCAGCGCCTTGCCGTGGACGAGGAGCGCTTCGCCGTTCGCATCGGCGACCACGATCGACGTCACGTCGGCGTCGGTCAGGTACCCGGCGAGTGCGCTCTCGATCGCCGCACGGTCCTTCACCAGAACGCCGAGCTGCGTCGACCTGGCGAGCTCCGCGGCGCCGCGCTCGGCCTTCCAGCCGAGGTCCGCACGCACCGCCGGCGTCAGCGTTCCGAAGATGCGCGTGACGAGCAAGAACACCATCGTCGAGAGCGCAATCAGGAGCACGAGCACGAAGCTCGTCAGGATCAGCTTCAAGCGAAACGTCGACAGCACCCGGCGGCGCTGCTCCTCGGTGAGAAGGGAGCCCTCTCGATGGAGCTCTCTCGATGCGAGATTCGATGCCCTCATGGTTTCCTCCACGGTCACTCCGCAACGCAGATCGGCGGGTAGGTCGGGTCGATCGCGCTGAGGTCGAAGCAGCTCCAGCCGCTCGGGCACACCTCGGGGTGGCTCACGCAATCGACCGCGGTGCAGAACCCTTCGGTCGCGCCGGGCTGGATCGCGCAAACCGGCGCCGGACAGCCACAATCGCTGTGATTTTCCCCGTCCTGGCAGGGGGTGCCGAAGTCAACGGCGGGCGGTAGCGAGGGGTCGCACAGGGTGGCCTCCGGGCCTGCGCCCGCCGCTCCACCTTCCCCCGGTTCGACGGGCGGTGCTGCGATCGGCACGCAGCGTGAGCCTTCGACCTCCCAGCCAGGATCGCAGCTCGCCGAGTTGGCGCAGCTCCACAATCCAGAAAGGACGCCCACGGCGACGATCGCCGTCGCGCGAAAGCGCTTCACACTCGACCATTTCGTTCGCTTGCCCATGATCAAACCTCCGCGACGACCTTGACGCCACTTGCCACCTCGTTTGCCGGCACGTAGCCGACTGCTCCGCTCAGGCTCGACACCACTCGCAACATCAGTTTCGAGTCGGGAACCTGTGTGGGCGGCTGCTGGCCGCCACGCACGCGCTGGTCGATCCAGTAGCGTGCCACCGCCTCCGGCTCCATGTGCAGGGCGCCGCGATCGAACGCGACGCGCAGCCCATGCCGCGCCGGCAGGTTGAACGGCTGGATCCGCTGCCCGCCCGGCCAGCTCCGGCGGAGGGCCCGAAAAATGGCGTCGAGCTCGTCGGCACCGAGGCTCCGGATCGGGTTTTTCGCGTGGACGATCACGGCCAAGCGCGGGGCGGCCACGAGCTCGCCGGGCAGCACGGGCAGCATCGATGCCGCCACCGCACGAAGCAGAGCGCGCCGGTTCATCAGAAGCTCACCACGAGCCGCGCGCTCACGTTGTGGACGTTGTTGTCCGACGGGTTTCGATCGGACTCGATCGAATAGTCGTGAAAGCTGGCGTGTCCGTACTGGGTCTTCAGCTGGGCGGACGGATTGAAGTGGACGTTCACGCCGGCGGACGGGATCAGCACGGTGTCGCCGAGATCGCTCGGCGAGTGCATGACCTCGAAGTAGCCGTACGGTTCCAGGCCGAGCCAGGGCAACGCGTAGGCGGCGAGGACGTAACCGTCCCAGTAGTGGGCGTCCGGTTCGTTGTAGAGGCGCGGCTTGCCGTGGGCGGCGTAGCGGCTCTTCACCATGCCCTCGGCGCGCAGCCGGAGCGGACCGGCATCGAGCGAGGCGTCCGCGCCCACCGACCACTCGTCCATGTGCCCGACTTCCTCGATCTCGAGCTCGTAGGGCGCGACCGAGACGACGGTCTTCTGGATGTCGGTTTCGGTTCCGCGATAGCCGGACACGCCGAAGGTGGCCTTCAGCGAGCCGCCGAGGCTCGTGGCGAAGACGCGGCCACCGAAGGCCTTCTCTTCGCCTAGATCGACTTGCGACGGCCCCCGGCCGTTCGCGAGGTACGCGTGGTAGCCGAGCTGCCAGCCCGGTACGTAGACCGAGCCATAAAGCTGGAGCCCGAGCTGACGGTTCGGGATGTACTCGTCGGCCTGAAAGGCCGGCAAGAGCAGCGAGATCAGCGTCGGCGTACCGTGGTCCTGATTCCAGATCCCGTACGGCGTCAGGAAGTAGCCGGCCTGGAGCTTCGCTGCGTCCGTGAACGCGTATTCCGCCCAGGCGCGCTCGATGATGATCGAGCCGAGCACGACTTCGCTGCGGAGGGCCGGAGACGTGAAATCGGTCGTGCGCGTGTCGGTGCGCACGTACTCGTCCCCGAGCGGCGTGGCGAACGAACGTTCCTCGCCGTGCGGCAGGTTGGTGAAGCGGATCTCGACCAGCGAGCGCCAACCCGGCCACGGATTGGCGTCGATGAAGAGATTGATGTTCCCGAGCAGGAAGGTGGAGGCCGGGGTCGGAAACAGGAAGTTGAGCTGGCTCTTTTCCGAGGTGAAGAAGCGGTTGAAGCCGAAATCGAGGAAGCCGTAGAGCTTCAGCGGGGCTTCGGTCGCCGCCTCTTCGACGAGCGCCGCGTGGGCGAGCGCTTCCTCGACCGATCCGGCGCCGGCCGTTGCGGGTTCCGCGGCGGCGGCCGGCCCCGCGAAGGCGATAGCGGCGGCACCGATGGCGACGAGCGCGGGCCTCACGGCGACCTCGAGGCATCGCCGTGCAGGGCGACGAGGCGCTTCAGTTGACGTTCGAACTCGGCGTCGCCGAGCGTCTTCGAGATCGCGCCGATCGCGCCGACTTCGTGCGCGATCTTGTCGAGGCGAGCCTGGGGCAGGCTCGAGTGCACGATGATCGCGGCCTTCACCTGGCGCCGCTTCAGCACGCGGGCGAGCTCGCTCCCGGTGAGCGCCGGCATCATCAGATCGAGCAGGACGAAATCGGGGTCGTTCTCCAGGATCCAGCGCGAGGTACCGAGCGATTCGTTGCGCGTCGCGACCTTCATGCCGAAGCGCTCGAGCCGCTCGCGAGCGACTTCGAGGACGATCGGATCGTCATCGACGACCAGCACGAGCTTTGGGCGATTGGCCGGCTCGGTGGCTTCCCGTTCCCGACTGGTGGCCCCCCGAATGCGGAATGCGGCTTGGTCATTCATCGTGACCGACGCCATCGCAAGCGCTGTG
>Ga0315910_10002234_pt1 | contig 17198 bp, 16 predicted proteins | sample EdamamesoilMG_FD_204470 | JGI IMG/M metagenome (GOLD analysis project Ga0315910, IMG submission 204470) | Garden soil microbial communities collected in Santa Monica, California, United States - Edamame soil | ecosystem: Environmental > Terrestrial > Soil > Garden | place: USA: California... | reverse complement strand
ACCCGTGTGCAGGTCGAGCATCCCGTCACCGAGCTCGTCACCGGCATCGACATCGTGAAGACCCAGCTCGCGATCGCGGCCGGCGAGAGACTGCCGTTTGCACAAGAAGACATCCGCTGGCGAGGGCACGCGATCGAGTGCCGCATCAACGCCGAGGACCCGAAGACATTCGTGCCGTCGCCCGGCACCGTGAGCCTCTGGCACCCGCCGGGCGGTCCCGGGATTCGTGTGGATAGCCACATGTACAGCGGCTATACGGTACCGCCGTACTACGACTCGTTGGTCGCCAAGATCATCGCGCACGGCGAGCATCGACGCGCTGCGATCGCGCGTATGACGACGGCGCTCCAAGAGATCGTCGTCGACGGCATCAGCACGAACATCCCGTTGCATCAGGAAATCTTCCAGCACGGCGCGTTCAAGGCTGGCGGCACGGACATTCACTACCTCGAGAAGCGGCTCGGTCTCAAATAGCGCCGATCTCCCGTGAGCCGACGCCAATTGACGTTCATCGTTGCGTCGGCCGAGGTCCCGAAGGCCGAGGCACTCGTGGAGCTCGCGGGCGCGGAAGCGATCTCGCTGCACGATGCTGCCGACGATCCCGTGCTCGAACCGGAGCCCGCGACCGCGCCGCTGTGGCCGACTGTCGTCGTGCGCGCGTCGTTCATGACCGGCGCAGACCTCTCACCGCTTTGCGACCTGCTCCGCTCTTCATGCTCGGCCGCCGGCCTCAGCGTGGCCGATCTCGACGAATCCGATTGGGAGCGAGGCTTGCGGCAGACCGTCGAAGCACGCTCGTTCGGCCGTCGGCTATGGCTAGCGCCCGCGAACGACGAGACCGGTCCGGCTGGCCGTACCCACGTCCGGCTGAACATGGGTCTCGCATTCGGCACGGGCGCGCATCCCACGACAGCGTTGTGTCTCGAGTGGCTCGATGCGCATCTTGTCTCGGGCAAGACCGTGCTCGATTACGGCTGCGGGTCCGGCGTGCTCGCGATCGCCGCGCTGGCGCTCGGTGCAAGTCGCGCGTGGGCAATCGACAACGACCCGCAGGCGTTGTTGGCCACGAGCGCCAACGCCGCGTTGAATGGCGTGAGCGAGCGTCTGTTCGTCGGAACCCCGGAGTCGTTGCCGGCCGTCGTGGTCGACGTGCTCGTCGCGAATATTCTCGCGGCACCGCTGGTCGAGCTCGCACCGACGCTCACGGCGCGCCTCGAGCGGGGCGGCGCGCTGGTGTTGAGCGGCGTGCTCGAGCACCAAGCACCGCAAGTCGTCGCGGCGTTCGCGCCCCATTTCGGCGCATTCGAGGTCCACACGATTCAGGGTTGGGCCCGCCTGGCCGCACTGCGGAACCCGGGTTAACGAGCCTCAGAACCGGCTAGAATCGCCGCGTCACACCGAAGCGGCCGCCATGCTGTTCACGCGCTGTCCCGAATGCGAGACGACGTTCCGCGTCACGGATGAGGCCTTGAAGAAGGCGCACGGTCAGGTGCGCTGCGGGCGCTGCGCGAGCGTGTTCAACGCGTATGCGGAGCTGCAAGATTCCGCGAAGGTGGCGGATCCGCGATCGGTACCGCCGGTGGCGGAAACGCCGCCGCCCGAGCCCCTCGAGCCGGCGCAACGAGCCATGGCGCCGCCTTCGACCACGGAGGCGTACGGCTCTGCCGACAAAGTCGAAAACACTGTCAGTGCCAGCGCGCCTGAGACGACCGACACACCTGCGACGCCCTCCGTAGCCCCACAGGAAACGGCCGCCGCTCCAGCCGCGGCGCCGAGGGCGCCGGTCACACAGGACGACGGCGCAGATGACGACGTCGACCTGATCAGCGCCAAGGAGATCGACCAGGTTCTAACCACGAACGTCGGCGCCGGCCTACCCGGAGGCGCACCCACGTGGTCCACGCTCGGCCCGCCTGCCGTGCCCGAGGGTCTCAGCCGCTGGTGGGGGACCGCCGCTGCGTTGGCCTTCCTCGCGTTGCTGGTGCAGGGGCTCAATCACTATCGGTCCGAGATCGCGGGGCATCCCACGTTCGGCCCGTGGATCCAACAGGTGTATGGCTTGGTCGGCACGGAGCTCACGCCGAGCTGGGACGTGCACCAGTATGAAATCCTCGATTGGGTTGCAACCGCGGAGCCAAACGCTCGCGGCCTCGGCAGTCTCAAGATCACCGCGCGAATTCAAAATCGCGGACCACTGCGCCAACCATTTCCCGCCGTGCAACTGAGATTGAAAGACCGTTGGGAATCTGCGGTGAGCAGTCGCGTGTTCACGCCCGCAGAATATTTACCGCGCGAATCGCCGCGAGAACGATTGATGTCTCCCGGTGAAACCGCGCGCGCGGAGATCGAAGTCGTGGATCCCGGTCCCGATGCGTATGGATTCGAGCTCGATGTTTGTATCGAAGTCGAAGCATCATTAGTAACCTGCGGTACCGACGAAGTATTTTTGTAACGCACAACGACACGCGATCCGCTGCGCAAAATTTGCGCGCACCGTGATATGATTCTCGCACCCTGAGTCGGTACATCTACTGCTAGAAACGGGGTTCGCGTCACCGAAGATCGGATACCTGGCGTAAGCCGGGACCAGGTCGCTTTTCGCACCGGCGGCTCTCGTGACGTGGAAATGCAGTTCGCACCGACTCAGCGGCGACTGAACGTTCTAATGGGGAGAACGTGATGACAGCGACAACGAGCGCGAAGAAAGCTTCGCGCAAAAAAACCAAACGCATCGCAGCCACCGCCGCGCACGTGAGCGTGCGCAACAAGCCGTTGAGCAGCCTCACCGACGAGTGCTTGCACAGCTATTTCGAAAGCTTGAACGGCCACAAACCGGGCGATCTCTACGAGCTCGTGATCGGCGAGGTCGAAAAGCCTTTGTTTCGGGCCGTGCTGTCCTACACGAAGGGCAATCAAAGCGAAGCGGCCGAGATCCTCGGCATCAATCGCGGGACGCTTCGCAAGAAGCTCAAAGACTACAAACTCCAGAGTAGATGAGCTCGAGCCGCAAGCCACGACGAGCCGCACCGCGACCGTCGAGCGGCGCGAACGAACAGAACCCCAGAGCGACGCGCCGCGCGCTGCTCAGCGTGGCCGACAAGCAAGGGTTGCTGCCCTTCGCGGAGCGCCTGGAGTCCCTCGGCTTCGAGATCGTGTCGACGGGCGGCACCGCGAAAGCCCTGCGTGCGGCCGGGATCGCCGTTACCGATGTGGCCGCGATCACGGGTTTTCCCGAGATCATGGACGGCCGCGTCAAGACGTTGCATCCGAACATTCACGGCGGCCTGCTCGCGCGCCGCGGCGTCGACGACGCCGTGCTGGCAGCGCATGGCATCGGTGTCATCGACCTGCTCGTCGTGAACCTATATCCCTTCGAGGCCACGACGGCGCGCGCCGATTGCACGGATGCCGAGGCGATCGAGAACATCGACGTCGGTGGCCCTGCCATGTTGCGCGCGGCGGCCAAAAACCATGAGCACATCACCGTGGTCGTCGATCACGTGGACTACGAGCCCGTGTTGGCCGCGATCGCGGACGGCGGTGTGCCGTCGGCGATGCGTCGCCAGCTCGCGATCAAGGCGTTCGGGCACACTTCGCGTTACGACGCCGCGATCAGCACGTATTTGAAGGCGCACAGCACCGCGGCGGAAGAATGGCCCAATCCGTTGTTGCGCGGCTGGGCGTTACTGAACCCGCTGCGCTACGGCGAGAACCCGCACCAACGTGCGGCGTTGTATCGCACCACCGGTTCGGTACCTGGATCCGTTGCGCACGCGCACCAGATCCAAGGCAAGGAGCTGTCGTTCAACAACCTGGTCGACGCCGACGCCGCGAATCAGGCTGTAAAGGCCTTCGAGTCGACGGCGTGCGTGATCGTCAAGCACGCGAATCCATGCGGCATTGCGACGGCAGTCAGTCCCGTCAAAGCTTACGAGCTCGCCTATCGCACCGATCCGACGTCGGCGTACGGCGGCGTGATCGCGTTCAACCGTCCGCTCGACGAGTCCGCTGCCGAAGCCATCGTCGGCAGGCAATTCGCCGAAGTCATCGTGGCCCCGGAGGTCGGGCGCGGCGCGCGCGCGGCACTCGCGAAGAAGCCCGGCATCCGCGTGCTCGAGACCGGTTGGCCCGCCGCATCCACGACGCGTGACGAGGGCTTCGAGATCAAAACGATCGAAGGCGGCGTGTTGCTGCAAACCACGGATTCCGGCCACGTCGACGTTGCGGCCGCCAAGGTCGTCACGCGGCGTCAACCGACGACCGCCGAGCTTCGCGACCTGAAGTTCGCGTGGACCGTGGTCAAGTTCGTGAAATCGAATGCGATCGTGCTCGCGCGCGACGGGGCCACGATCGGGATCGGCGCCGGCCAGCCGAGCCGCGTCATGAGCGCGCGAATCGCGGCTCTGAAGGCCGAAGAGGCCAAGCTCGAGGTGCCGGGCACCGTGCTGGCTTCAGACGCTTTCTTCCCGTTCCGCGACGGCATCGACGCCGCTGCCGAGCGCGGCGTGCGCGCCGTCGTGCAGCCCGGCGGCTCGATGCGCGACGAGGAGGTCATCAAAGCGGCGGACGAGCACGATATCGCGATGGTCTTTACGAGCATGCGGCACTTCCGCCACTGACGGCACGGAGAACGATGGCGAAGGTCCTGGTCATCGGCAGCGGCGGGCGCGAGCACGCGATCGCATGGAAGCTCGCACAGTCGCCGCGAGTCACCGAGGTGCTCGTGGCGCCCGGCAACGCCGGCACGGCTACGGAAGCCAAGACGCGCAACGTTTCGATAGCGGTCGACGATTTTCCGGCATTGATCGAGCTCGCACGCAGGGAGCGCGTCGAGATCACGATCGTAGGGCCCGAGATACCGCTCGTCGGCGGCATCGTCGATCGGTTCGAGGCTGCGGGGCTCAAGTGTTTCGGCCCGCTGGCCGCAGGCGCGCAGCTCGAGGGCTCGAAGGCTTTCACGAAGGATTTCCTGACCCGGCACAAAATTCCGACGGCGGCGTACCGCACGTTCACGGAATTCGAACCCGCGCGCGACTACGTTCGCACGCGTAAGCCGCCGATCGTGATCAAGGCCGACGGCCTCGCTGCGGGCAAGGGCGTGATCATCGCGCCAACCCACGCCGATGCCGAAGCCACGCTCGACAGTGTGCTGCGACGCGGACAATTCGGCAGCGCTGGCGCCAAGGTCGTCATCGAGGATTTTCTGACCGGCGAAGAAGCGAGCTTCATCGCAATCGTCGACGGCCTGCGCGTCGTGCCGCTCGCGAGCTCGCAAGACCACAAGACTCGCGACGACGGCGATCGTGGCCCCAACACCGGCGGCATGGGCGCGTACTCGCCGGCGCCCGTCGTGACGGATTCGGTGCACGAGCGCGTGATGCGCGAGATCATGCTACCGACCGTGCGCGGCCTCGCTGCAGACGGCATCCGCTATCGCGGCTTCCTGTACGCGGGACTCATGATCGATTCGGACGATCAGCCGCGCGTGATCGAGTTCAACTGCCGGCTGGGCGATCCCGAAACGCAACCGATCCTGTTTCGCCTGCGCTCGGACTTGCTCGAGGTCTGCTCATCGTGCTTCGACGGCACGCTCGGGGCGCGCCCGCTCGAGTGGGACCCGCGCGCGACGATCGGAGTCGTGATGGCGAGCCGCGGATACCCCGACGCCTACGACAAGGGCAAACCGATCTCCGGCCTCGACCGCGCAACCGGCCCCGACGTGAAAGTCTTCCATGCCGGCACGCGGCTCGACGGCGACCGTGTCGTCACGGACGGCGGCCGGGTGTTGTGCGTAGTGGGCGCCGGCACGAGCGTGCGTACCGCGCGCGACGCGGCCTACAGCGGCGTCCGCAAGGTTACCTGGGATGGCGCGTTCTACCGCACCGACATCGGCTACCGCGCGGTCCAGCGCGAAGAGTCCCGCTGAGAGGACTGCGCTGGTCTAGCCTCCCGGCAGTGCCATTGAGGGTAGTCGCCGGGGCGCTCGCGCACATGGATGTGCGCGTGCGAGCCTACAGGGACGTATTCACGGCGTCCCCGGCGACTGCCCTCAATGGCAGTGCCGGGAGGCGGTGGAAGCGCGACGATCAGCGCTTCATGGACTCGAAGAAGTCGGCGTTGGTCTTCGTGTCCTGCAGCTTCGAGAGCAGGAACTCGACCGCAGCGAGCTCGTCCATCGGGTGCAGCACCTTGCGGAGCACCCACATCTTCTGCAGCTCGTCAGGGGCCGTCAGCAGCTCTTCCTTACGTGTGCCGGAGCGATTGATGTTGATGGCCGGGAACACGCGCTTCTCGGCGATACGGCGATCCAAGTGGATCTCCATGTTGCCGGTGCCCTTGAACTCCTCGTAGATGACATCGTCCATCTTCGAGCCCGTGTCGATCAGCGCGGTCGCGATGATCGTGAGGCTGCCGCCTTCCTCGATGTTGCGCGCTGCGCCGAAGAACCGCTTCGGACGCTGCAACGCGTTCGCGTCGACGCCGCCCGTGAGCACCTTGCCCGATGAAGGCACTACGGTGTTGTAGGCGCGCGCGAGACGCGTGATCGAGTCGAGCAGGATCACGACGTCCTGTTTGTGCTCGGTGAGGCGCTTGGCCTTCTCGATGACCATCTCGGCGACTTGCACGTGACGCGTGGCGGGCTCGTCGAACGTGCTCGACACGACCTCGCCGCGCACCGTGCGCTCCATCTCCGTGACCTCTTCCGGCCGCTCGTCGATGAGGAGCACGATCAGCTGGACGTCGGGATGATTCGCCGAGATCGATGCGGCGATGTTCTGCAGCAACATCGTCTTACCGGCTTTCGGCGGCGAAACGATGAGACCGCGCTGGCCTTTGCCGATCGGCGCGACCATGTCGATGATGCGCGCGGTCAGGTCCTCGGTGCTGCCGTTGCCCTGCTCGAGCTTGAGACGCTTCTTCGGAAACAGCGGAGTCAGGTTCTCGAACAGAACCTTGCTCTTCGCGTTCTCGGGCGCGTCGTGGTTGATCTCGCCGACCTTGAGCAGCGCGAAGTAGCGCTCGCCGTCCTTCGGCGGCCGAATGAGACCCGACACCGTGTCGCCGGTGCGCAGGTTGAACCGGCGAATCTGGCTTGGGCTGACGTAGATGTCGTCCGGGCCCGCGAGATAAGAGCCGTCGGCCGAGCGCAGGAAGCCGAAGCCGTCCTGCAGGATCTCGAGGACGCCCTCGCCGAAGATGTTCTCGCCGTTCTTCGCGTGCGCCTTGAGGATCGAAAAGATGATGTCTTGCTTGCGGGACCTGGCGAGATTCTCGAGGCCCATCGTCTCGGCGAGCTGCACCAACGCGGTCGCAGGCCGCGTCTTGAGCTCGGCGAGATTCATCCCGTTCTTGGTCGTCTCGAGCTCGGCAGCTGGAATGACGTCGAACTCTTCGTCATCCGGAAACTCTTCGCGCATCGGCCCGCCGCCGCCGCCACCGCCACCGCCACCGCCGCGATTGCGGCGATTGCGCTTGCCGTTGCCGTCTCCGCCGCCTTGATGCGGACCGCCGTCTTTCATTCGTGCTCGCGCCGAATTACCTAGATATCCCCTCACGATTGCATCCTGGACGTTATGGCTTGACTGCTTCTTTCTGCCATTTGAGATGGGTCTCGAGAAAAGTCTCGAGTTGTGCCTTGGAAACTGCGCCCACTTGTTGCGCGGCGACGGAGCCGTTGCGGAACAGGAGCAAGGTGGGAATGCCGCGGATGTTGAATTTCGGCGGCGTTTTCGGGTTCTGGTCGATGTTCAATTTTACGACACGAAGCTTGTCTTTGTATTCGGCTGCAATCGTGTCGAGTATCGGAGCGATCATCTTGCAAGGGGCACACCACTCGGCCCAAAAGTCGAGCAACACAGGTTGCTGCGATTTGACGACATCTTGCTCAAACGCCGCGTCGGTCGTATGTACGATCTGGTCACTCACTTCAGTTGAATCCTCTGAGTTCTGGCCGCCCCACGACCCCCCTTGGGGCGGACAGGCGTAATATCGATAACCCGGTTGAGCTGAGCCGAAAGTGACGCCGCCTAACGCGTCAGGCACAATTCGCGGCGGGGTGCTTCCTTCGAGGCTCGCAGGAATACGTGGGTATCAGGAGGGCGTGCTGGTATTTTTAACTGCCGGAACGGGAATTTGCAAGTATCGAGGTCTGACATAGCTACCGACTCTCCAACGAGCCACCACCTCACGGATTTGCGCTTCGAAGACCTGCCATTATCGGCAGGACTGCTGCGGGGCATAGCCGACGCCGGGTTTTCCCAGTGCACGCCGATCCAAAGCAAGACGTTGCCGATCGCGCTCGAGGGGCAGGACGTCGCGGGCCAGGCGCAAACGGGGACGGGCAAAACGGCGGCGTTTTTGCTCGCGATGTTCCATCGCCTCGAGACTGCGCCTCGTCCAACGATCGACGACGGGCCGCCCGCGCCGCGCGCGCTGATCCTGGCGCCGACGCGCGAGCTCGCGGTGCAAGTGCACGCGGATGCGACCGCGCTTGGTAAGCATTTGCAATTCAAATTGGGCCTCGCGTTCGGCGGCACTGACTATGACAAACAGCGCGACGAGCTCGCGGCGGGCGTCGATGTGCTGATCGGCACGCCGGGCCGCATCATCGATTTCTACAAGCAGCGTGTGTTCGGTCTGCGCGGGATCCAAGTGCTGATCCTCGACGAGGCGGATCGCATGTTCGATCTCGGGTTCATCAAGGACATTCGCTACATCCTGCGCCGGCTGCCGGAGCATCACCGGCGTTTGAACATGCTGTTCTCCGCCACGCTCTCCCATCGCGTGCTCGAGCTCGCGTACGAGCACATGAACGATCCCGAGCTCGTGCGCATAGAGCCGGACAAGATGACCGTCGATCGCGTCACGCAATCGATCTACTTCCCCGCGATGGAGGAGAAGCTACCGCTGTTGCTCACGCTGCTGCGCGACCGCGACCCGCATCGCACGATGGTATTCGTGAACACGCGGCGCGAGGCGGATCGGCTCCGCGAGGCGCTCGTGCACAACGGCATCAAGGCGGAAGCGCTATCGGGCGACGTGCCGCAGAAGAAGCGGCTGCGGATGCTCAAGGATTTTCAGGCCGGCGAGCTCGCGGTCTTGATAGGCACCGACGTCGCGTCACGCGGCCTGCACGTGCCGGGCGTGAGCCACGTGTTCAACTATGACTTGCCGCAGGACCCGGAAGACTACGTGCATCGCATCGGGCGCACCGCGCGCGCAGGCGCGACGGGCGATGCGATCAGCTTCGGCTGCGAGACGTATGCGATCTCGTTGCCGGACATCGAGGATTTCATCGGCCGCAAGATTCCGGTCGCGACGTTCGATCACAGCGCGCTCATGACCGGCAAGCCCAACGTACCGCGGTCGCATCGGCCACATCCCGGCCCACGCGGCAGGCCGGGACAAGGCGGCGACCGCCGCGGTGGCGGCCGCCGGCCGCGCAGCGCCAATCGTCGTTGAGATCAGGTCAGCCTCTGTCGACGACAGAGTAGCGCCGCGGCGTCGGCCCCATTTCTGTCATCGACCTGACGGGACGCTCGCGCTGAGCGCGGGCGGGTGTCGCCCGTTCCCAACAGTCCACGAGTCACGAAACGGTCTCGACCGCTCTCGGCGCAGCGCCAACTCGGCCACGACCGCTTCGGCACGCGTCTTGCAAGCTTTACCTCGGGTAGCGAGGGAGCTTTCTCATGAAGAGGTGGCTGTTGGGCCTGATCGCCGTACTCGCGCTCGACGCGGCGGCGCCAGCGGCGGCGCAAGGAACGAAGTGGCATCCGGGCCACTACATCATGCTGCGCGGCGATGTGCCCATCGAAGAGCACATGCAAAGCATCGCCGAGCTCAGCGACGAAGCCACGATTCAGGGCATCATGGTGCGCTTTTGGTGGTACGACCTCGAGCGTGAGCGCGGCCAATACGACTTCGCGCTGATCGATACGTATCTCGAGGCGCTTCGTGAGTTGAACACCACGAAGCGGCTCGTCGTCCGGGTCATGGATCGCAGATTCAGCACGCGGCGCAGTCGCGACATGTTGCCGGACTACCTGCTCGAAGATCCGGTTTTCAATGGCGGCATGGTCCCCTCGAGCACTGGATTCACAGCTCGAATCTGGGAGGCGCCGGTCATGGATCGGCTCATCGCCCTCTATCAGGCCATCGGGCAGCGCTACGATTCCGAGCCCCTGTTCGAGGGCGCGTTCACCGAAGAGTCGACGCTGAGTTTTCATGCGCCGAATATTCCAGAGGGATATTCGAACGAGCTGCTCGTCGAGCAATACCTGCGCTTCCTGCCGGCCGTGAAGCCGTCGATGCCGACCAGCAATCTGTTCTTCAATGCTAACTGGATCGGCTCGCCGATCCTCATGAGCCAATTGGTTCAAGCCATTCACGACGCCGGTGTCGGCGGGGGCGGCTCCAACGTGATCCCAGGGCGGCTGACGCAGGGACAACAAGTGCTGACGGGCGTTTACGGCGCCGACTATCGCCTGCAGTTGCCGATTGCGAACGGGGTGGAGCGCGCCGACCTACGCGCGGGCTTCACGCTCGACCAGATTGCGGACTACGCGTACGAGACCCTGCGAACCCATTACCTGTTCTGGATGCGCAACACCACCGAGGGCGCGCCGGAACAGCAGTGGTATACCGGCATCCTGCCGTATCTGCGCACGCAGCCGCCGACTCAGACGCGTTGTCCGAACATTTACGGCATCTGCCTCACGAGCACGCCGACGCCGCAGAACCGGCCGCCGATCGTCTCGGCCGGAACGGATGCGACCGTGACAGCGCAGAGCGCGGCGCTGGCGGGTACCGTAACCGACGACGGGCGCCCGGGCCCGCTCGTGAGCGTGCAGTGGACGCAGATCACGGGCCCCCAGCCTGCCGCCTTCTCGGATGCCGCGTCGCCGACGTCCGGCGTCACGTTTCCGATTTCCGGCACGTACGTGCTGCGGCTCACGGCAAACGACGGTGTCTTTTCGGCTAGCGACGACGTCGCGATGACTGTGTCCTTCACCACGGCGCCCGCGAACCAAGCGCCCCATGTGAATGCCGGCACGGACGTCACGATTCAGCTTCCGACCGCTGCCGTGACGCTGAGGGGCACCGTTACGGACGACGGCAAGCCTGGGCCGAGTCTCAGCTTCGAATGGACTCAAGTGAACGGCCCGGCGGCGGCGTCGTTCCGTGCGTCCAATGCGGTGAGCACACTGGCCACGTTTTCGGCGGCCGGCGCTTACGTGGTCCGGCTAACGGCAAACGATGGAGCGTTGTCCGCGAGCGACGACGTGACGATCACTGTGAACGCAGCGACAGCGGTGCAGCCGCCGACGAACGACGGCGGAAGCGGTGTCGTCCCGCCAGAACAGCCGGGGGCCCCGGCAGATCCGCCGGCCGCGGTGGCAGCGGTAACGAGCAGCGGCGGTGGCGGCAATGCCGGCTTGCTCGACTTAGTGCTGCTTGGCCTGCTGGCGTTGCGCGTGGCGGGCCGACGGCCGCTCCGCGCCTCGTGCTAGACGAGCTCGAAGACACCGTCGATCGCCACGAACCCATCGATCACGCGCGCCGGTTCGCGCGAATCGGGCCGGCGAATCGCAACCGTGTGGCGCACGCCATGGGCGCGCGCGGCGCCGAGCACTGCGAGACTGTCCTCGATAAGCAACGTGCGTTCCGCGTCGAACGGCGCATGGCGCGCGAGCGCTTGCCAGAACGCCGCGGATTCCTTCGGTGCAGCGAAGTCGTGCGAGCACACGGCGTCGTCCACGAGCCGGTCGATGCCGGTGTGCGCGGCCTTCACCTCGAACGTGTCGCGGTGCGCGTTCGTCACGATCGAAACGCGCTTGCCGCGGCCGCGCGCCGCGGCCAAGAACTCCGGCGCACCGGGCAAGAAACGGATATGCGCGCGATGCTCGTGCTTCAACGATTTCAAGTTCATGCCGAGATCGCGCGTCCAATGGTCGAGGCAGTACCAGTCGAGCGTGCCGACCTTTGCCGCGAAGCGTGGTGCGAGGCGCTCGTGCGCGGCCGCGATGCTCATGCCGTTCAACCGTGCGTAGTGTTGCGGCACGAGCTCGCGCCAGAAGAAGTTGTCGAAGGCGAGGTCGAGCAGCGTGCCATCCATGTCGACGAGCACCGTGTCGATCGCATTCCAGTCTACGATCGACCGGGCGACGATCGATTTGTCTGCCAGCGTCATGTCTCTATGATACAAGACGTCCCGTGACTCACCCTTCGGAAACACGCCGACTGCTCACCGCCGTTTGCGACATCGCTCGCACTGCGGGCGTCGCGATTCTCGACGTCTATCGGACGGACTTCACCGTCGCGCGCAAGAGCGACGACTCGCCTCTGACCGAAGCAGATCGCGCGGCGCACGAGGTCATCGTTCGCAGCCTCGCGGAGCTCGACCGCGACATCCCCGTGCTGTCCGAAGAGTCGGCGCCCGAGGACCATGCGATGCGACGCAGCTGGTCGCGCTATTGGCTCGTGGACCCACTCGACGGCACGAAGGAATTCCTGAAGCGCAACGGCGAATTCACCGTCAACATCGCGCTCGTCGAGGATCATCGCGCCGTGGTCGGCGTCGTGTACGCACCCGTGCTCGAGCGCTCGTATTTCGGTGCGGTCGAGCACGGCGCGTGGCGCGACGAAGCCGGCGGCGCGCCGCAAACGATCGCCGTGCAACGGACTGCACGCTCACCGCTGCGCGTCGTCGGGAGCCGAAGTCATCCCGCGCCGGAGCTCGCCGATTATCTCGCCGCGCTCGGACCTCACGAGATCACCGACATGGGCAGCTCGCTCAAGATCTGCCTTGTAGCCGAGGGCGCCGCAGATCTCTATCCGCGTTTCGGCCCCACGTCCGAGTGGGATACGGCTGCCGCGCAGGCTATCCTCGAAAGCGCGGGCGGGCGTATGATCGACAAAACAGGTCGGCCGCTGCGGTACAACTCCAAAGACGACCTACTGAACCCTCACTTTCTGGCCTTTGGCGATCCGCAGCGGGACTGGTTGACACCGATCCAGAACACGCGTGGACGAGAAAGTCGAAACTGAGACCTTCAGAAACGTGGAGCGGCTCAAGCAATTACGCGTCGAGCACCGGGACCTCGACCAGGTCATCTCCCGGCTCGTGAACGATCCGAACGTCGATCAACTCATGCTCAAGCGCTTGAAGAAGCGCAAGCTGATGCTCAAAGACATGATCACTCAGCTCGAGAGCGCAAGAATCCCCGACCTCAACGCCTGACGAACCCGCCAAATGGACTTGATGGCCGACATCGGTGCCACGAGCACGCGTTGTGCGCTCTTAGACGATCACGGCACAGAGATCGCACCCGAAGTATTCGAGAACGCCGACTTCACGGGCGTCGCAGGCGTGCTCAGCGTCTATCTCGATCATCGTCGCTCGAGCGATCGGCCCAAGCGTGCGGCCCTCGCCGTCGCAGCACCGATTACAGGCGATGACGTGCAGATGCTGAACATCACGTGGCGCTTCTCGCAGCGCGAGCTGCGCGAATCGCTCGGCCTGAGCCGGCTGCAAGTCTGCAACGACTTCGCTGCCGTCGCCTGGGGCTTACCGCACTTGGGCCCCGCGGATCTCGCGAAAATCGGCGGAGGTGAAGCCGCACCGCGCATGACGCTGGCCACGCTCGGCCCGGGATCGGGTCTCGGTGTCGCGGCGCTCGTGCCGGCCACCGACGGTTGGGCCGTGATGACGGGCGAAGGCGGTCACGTCTCCATGCCCGCACAAACACCCGAGGAACAGAACGTGATCGCGCTGCTGCAAGAACGTTTCGGCCACTGCTCGGCCGAGCGCGTGCTGTCGGGTCCCGGGCTCGTGAATCTCTACGTCGCGCTCGCGGAGCTCGCGGGCCGCGGCCAGCCCACGGTCAAGCCCGAGGATGTTACGAACCTCGCGAAGCAAGGTGAGCCACTCGCGCGCAAAACGCTCGCAATGTTTTTCGCGATGCTCGGCACCGTAGCCGGCGACCTTGCCGCGACGACCGGTGCGCGGGGCGGCGTGTACATCGCGGGCGGCATCGTGCCGCGCGTCGTGGACCTGTTTCGGAAGTCCGAGTTCCGCGCACGCTTCGAGGCCAAAGGCCGCTACCGAAGCTACCTAGCCGCGATTCCCACGCACGTGATCACGGCGCCGTTACCGGCATTTCGCGGCCTGCGCTACCTGCTCGGCTATCGCTAACGCTCGGCCGCTTCGATTTTTCGGCGTTGCTCCGCGGCTTGCGCGTCGACGGTCTGCTGCACGCCCTGTGCGCGGCCGATCGTGCTCGTCATGGGGTCGAACACCGTCTCGCGGCGTGCGGCCGGCTCGGCGCGCTGCTCGGGTTCGGGCGCTTGACCGCAGCCCACGAGCGCGACCGCGACGGCCGAAAGAAACACGAATCCGAGTCGCATGGCTTGGTCTCCAAACCGGACTGGCTTGGAATCTAGCACCGGCTCTTTGGAAAAACCGAGATTCGGGACACAGGACCGGCTGCCGAATCGGGCGCGACGACCCTGGGCTCGACTGCCCGGCCCATTGCGAGTGTGGCAAGCTGAGGCTAGAGCCATTCATTACTCGAAGACCTGCCAATGACCAGCGCCACGACGCCCGAGAAAACCTCGATCGATCCAATCAAGCTCGTTTGCTGGGCCGGCATCGCGGCCTACGTCGCCAACAAGCTAGTGCGTCTGCAGCAGGGCGCGACGCTGCGCGAGCTCTTCGATTTCGGCGACCCGTCGTTGTGGGGTCTGATGGTTGGCGCTTGCTTCGTGGGGCTGATCCTGCGGTCGCCGAAGATCCGCCGCGCGGCAACGGCGATCGAGGCGAACGAAACACGCGCGGTGACGTGGTCGTTCACGACCGTGTTCACGGTCATGGCCGCGTATTACTTCCTGCGCCCCGTGCGCGACTCGATGGCCAGCGACTGGACCGACGCCGAGATCTCGCAGCTCTGGACGATTCAGTTCTTCCTGAGTCTCGGTCTAGTCATGGTCTACGGATTCGCGTGCTCGAGGATCCGCTTCAAGCTGCTCGTGCCGGCCGTCTACACGTTCTATGCCGTGACGTTCGCGTTGTTCTATTTCGGCCCGAGCATCGTTTCGGATCGTGTGCTGCTCGACAAGAGCTTCTACGTTTGGGTCAGCCTGTTCAGCTTGTTTCATCTGTCGGTGTTCTGGAGCTTCATGGCCGACACCTTCAGCTTGGAGCAGTCGAAACGACTGTTCCCGTTCATCGCGGCCGGCGCGAGCGCGGGCGCCGCGGCGGGTCCGCTCGTCGTCGCCGTGATCGTCAGCGACGTCGGCAACGACAACCTGATGTTGCTCGCTTCCGCGATTTTGCTGCTCTCGATCCCGATGGTTCTTTACCTGCAGCGGTTGAAGGTCGTGGACCTGCACAACGACAACGTGCAGGCGAACCTCGGCGCCGCGGCCATGGGCGGCAAGTGGTGGCAGGGTTTCCGCGATTTCGCGACGAACCCGTACCTGCTCGCGATCGGGCTGTTCATCCTGCTCTATACCGCGATTCAGGCGTTCATCTATCTCGAAACGACTGAGCTGCTCCGAATCTACGAGGCGCGGGAGCAACGCACGACGATCATTGCGTTGCGTGATGCAGTCGTGAACATCCTGACGTTCGGCCTCGGCCTGTTCGTCACGAACCGCATCGTCAAGAAGCTCGGCATGCCGTGGACGCTGGCGCTGCTGCCCGTGTTCTGCGCCGTGGGCTTCCTGATCCTTGCAGCGGCGCCGATCCTATCCGTGTTGCTTGCCGTCGATATTGCGCGCCGCGCCGGCGAGTACGGCCTCACGCGACCCGCGCGCGAGATGCTGTTCACGAGCGTCGATCGCGAAACCCGATTCAAGACCAAGCCCGTGGTGGACGTCGTCGTGTATCGCGGCGGCGATGCCTGGTGGGGCGGCGTGTTCGCTTTCTTGAGCGAAGGGCTCGGGCACGGCTTTGCGGTACTGTCGCTGATCGGTACCGGGTTCGCGGCGCTGTGGGTCGCCTCCGGCATTTACCTCGGCCGCGTGTTCGAGCGCCGGGAGCGCGGTGTCGAGGGCGCGGACTCGAAGCAAGCCGGCGGCCGCGAGGCTGTGGCACGACCAGTTACATCGTCGTAAGCGGCCAGTAGATCTCGCGCGTGCGTCAGCCCGAGCACCGCGCTCGCGGCGATCGAGATCACGACGATCGAGATCACTTGACCTTCATACCGCTCGGCGCTAGCAGCCGCCGGTCGTGATCGTCACCGTCGGTGAGCCGTTGGCCGCCGCCGGCGGCGTGTAGGCAACGAAGCAGTTCGCGATCGCGACGCCGGCCGGCGTGGCTTTCGTGAAGCGCGCGGTGTCGCCCGGAGTCGTGAGCAGGAACCCGCTGTACTCGACAAGCGTATCGTCGATGCTGGCGACATTCGGATAGCCGTTCACCATCGAGACCGCGACGCCTTCCATTGTGACGGAGACGCTCGCCGGGTTGCCCTGTGCGAGCCAGAGCGCATGCGATAGCGCCGCACCGGAACGAACACTGCCGGCGAGCTCCTGAGTCGCGGCGAGCCGAGCTTGGCCTTCGAGCGATGCGAATCGCGGCACGGCGAACGCCGCGAGAATGCCGAGGATCGTGATCACGACCACGAGCTCGATCAACGTGAAACCGCCTTGCACCTTGCTATTCACTGCGGCGCTCCTCTATTGCGTAGCGCGAAATCTGTATCGACGCCGGAAGACTGGGACTCTAGGTGAACGACGTCGTATCGACAGTGATCGCTCCCACACGAGCCATCCGTGCGGTGTGACGTGCGTCTCACCGTTTGGGCGGATTACGTCACCTGCACGAGCTCGTACTTGTGGCCTCGGGAGCGAGCACGCTGACTGCAGGGGCACGCCGATCGTTGAGTCGACTCAAGATTCTCGCGAATGGATCGCTCGCGCCTTGTTTCTCGTAAATACATCGTTCGAGCAAAGGCTTGCCCGGCACCGCGCGACGACAGCTGCTTGCGGTGCGCCCTCGCTTGAAAAACGCCAACATTTCCCCAGTCACGTTCTGTACTCTCGCTAACCATGAAGCGCACGAAGCCCCGCCACAGTGAGACGCGCCTCTCACGAACCCGCGTTCCTACGCCCAAACCGCCGCAAACTGCGACGCACGTCACCCGCGCCTGCGGCTCCGGCATACGCTGACGCCCCAATGGTCGGCCGCGCCTGGGATT
>Ga0315910_10002233_pt1 | contig 17215 bp, 19 predicted proteins | sample EdamamesoilMG_FD_204470 | JGI IMG/M metagenome (GOLD analysis project Ga0315910, IMG submission 204470) | Garden soil microbial communities collected in Santa Monica, California, United States - Edamame soil | ecosystem: Environmental > Terrestrial > Soil > Garden | place: USA: California... | reverse complement strand
ACGCCGCTGACGCGCGCTTGGCCACCGAGCGCGCCTTCGGAGCCGACCTCGCGTGCGACGCGCGTCACCTCCGACGCGAACGACGACAGCTGGTCGACCATCGTGTTGATGGTGTTCTTGAGCTCGAGGATCTCGCCCTTCACGTCGACCGTGATCTTTCGAGACAAGTCGCCGGCCTGCACGGCCTTGGTGACCTCGGCGATATTGCGTACCTGTGAGGTCAAGTTGCCGGCCATCGCGTTCACGGACTCGGTCAAGTCCTTCCACGTGCCGGCGACGCCCTCGACGGCCGCCTGACCGCCGAGCTTGCCTTCGGTGCCGACCTCGCGCGCGACGCGGGTGACTTCCGACGCGAACGAGCGCAGCTGGTCGACCATCGTGTTGATCGTCGATTTCAGCTCGAGCACTTCGCCCTTCACGTCGACGGTGATCTTCTTCGACAGGTCGCCGGCCGCCACGGCCTTCGTGACCTCGGCGATGTTGCGCACTTGCGACGTCAGGTTGCCGGCCATGAAGTTCACGGACTCGGTCAGGTCCTTCCACGTGCCCGCGACGCCTTGCACGTCGGCCTGGCCACCGAGCTTGCCTTCGGTGCCGACCTCGCGCGCGACGCGCGTGACCTCGGCCGCGAACGACCGGAGCTGGTCCACCATCGTGTTGACGGTGTTCTTGAGCTCCAAGATCTCGCCTTTGACGTCGACGGTGATCTTCTTGGAGAGGTCGCCGGCCGCGACGGCCTTCGTGACGTCCGCGATGTTTCGCACCTGCGACGTGAGGTTGCCGGCCATCGAGTTCACGGAATCCGTCAAGTCTTTCCACGTTCCCGAAACGCCTTCGACACGCGCCTGGCCGCCCAAGATGCCGTCGGAGCCGACCTCGCGCGCCACGCGCGTGACTTCGGACGAGAACGAGCGCAGCTGATCCACCATCGTATTGATGGTGCTCTTCACCGTCAGGAACTCGCCTTTGACGTCGACCTCGATTTTTTTCGAGAGGTCGCCCTTCGCGACCGCGGTCGTGACGTCCGCGATGTTTCGAACCTGCGCCGTCAGGTTGCCGGCCATCGAGTTCACGGAATCCGTGAGGTCCTTCCACGTGCCCGCGACGCCTTTGACCTTCGCTTGGCCGCCGAGCTTGCCCTCGGTACCGACCTCGCGCGCGACGCGCGTCACCTCGGCGCTGAAGTTGCCGAGCTGGTCGACCATCTTGTTGATCGTTTTGGCCGTACGCAAAAACTCGCCCTCGAGCGGCCTGCCGTCGAGCTCGAGCGCCATGCTCTTGCCGAGATCCCCTTGCGCGACGGCGCCGATGACGCGGGCGACCTCGCTCGTCGGATGCACGAGATCGTCGATCAGCGAGTTCACGCTCTCGACGGATTCGGACCAGAACCCGCGCGCGCCGGTCAGCACCGCACGACGTTTGAGCTTGCCTTCCTTACCGACGACCTGCGACAGCCGCGAAAACTCCTCCGCCATCGTCGCGCTCTGCTCGACGAGCTCGTTGAAAACCTCGGACACCTTGCCAAACGTGCCTTCGACGGTCACGGGCAGGCGCACCGTAGCGTCGCCGCGCCGCAGCGCGGACAACGCGATGAGAATGGCGTTCATTTGCTCGCCTTGTGATACGAGCGTGGGCTGCTGATGAGCGACGACTGCGCTATTCATGGGCAATTCCTCTTTGCGCGCTTTACTGTGACCGCGGCCGGCGGCCGCTGGTAAGGTTTTTGTCGATGATCGCGTAGAGAATGAGCACGAAGCCGAGAACGCGGAGCAAATACGTATAGGGCGTCCGCTCGTCGCCGGCGCCCAGAAACGCCGCGAGAGCCTGGTTCACTGCGAGCAGCACGAAGGCAGCCGCGAACGCGAGAAACAGCCGGTCGCGAGTGCGGCGCCAGAAACGCAGGAAGAACCCCGCGGCGACGAAGAACCCCAACGTGACGGCCCCGGCCAAGAAGTCGACGAGTGTTGCGCTCACTCGGCCTCCCAAATGAACGCGTACAACAGACAACCGATGCCAATCAGCGAAGCCAGCAACCGATACGGGCGCAGGTCGATCTCCGGCAGAATGATGTTGTCTACGAACAGCAAGACGTTGGACGCGGTCAGGAATACGAAGCACAGCGCACTCCAGAGGAGTAACCGCAGACCCGTGCGGGCGTACCCGCGGAACAGCAGCGCCATGCAACCGAAGCTCGTGACCGCGGCGAATAGGAAGAGCAGGAACTTGAAAACTTCCAAGAGCATTCACTCCCGCAACTTGAAAGCGTCTGCGAACGTGCGGAGCTTCGAATCGCGCAGCGCATAGATCACACGAAACAAGGTGACGGGGCGCTCGAGGTAGAGCCGCGACAGCGTCGCAACATGGGCGTCGTGCGCGCGCGAAGGCAGGTAGCGAAATCGCTGGTCGGCATCGCGCGCGATGACCTGAGACTGCAAGAGCGCGTCCAAGCAGCGCAGCACGTCGGCGTCGCTTACAGTGCTGGGCGCGAGCTGCCTTTGCAGCTCGGCGATCTCCCATGATCGATCCGGATTCTTGGCGAGGCTCAGCAGCAGCTCCGCGGCGTCGACGTTCGCGACACACCGCTGAAGAAAGCCGCAGAGCTCGTCCGTGAAATCCGGATCGCTGTCCGTGCTCAGGTCCACCGTATTGCAAGTTCCAATTCGTCGAAGCGGGCGTGCCCGCCGCGGTGCTCGCGGCGCGGCGCGCTGTCCGCCGCAGCGAATTTAGTGGCCGCACAGTTGCAGCATCGCGATCCAATATCGGCGCAGGCTTGGGCGGGTCGCGGTTCCCGCATTCCAAGTGGCCCACGCCGTCTCCATAGGCGCCCGGCGCGCCTCGACGGTCTTCGGGCGATAGCCCATCGTTAGCCCCCCAAGGTCTACAAAGCCTGTTTCTGCAAACGCCGGGCCAGAGCCTAGAGGGAACGCAAGCTATTGTTTCGTCGAGGCCGGATGAGCTTGGAGAGGGAGAAGCGTCTTGCAGATTCCAGAATTTGGAATCCGCAATAGTGCGTTACGCGCTAAACGCGCGATCCGCCTTGGCGGCGAGGAAGAAGTCCGACTCGGTGAGCCCGTCGATCTTGTGGGTCCAGATTTCGACGCCACACTTGCCCCAAGCGACATAGAGATCAGGGTGATGACCTTGCTGCTCGGCGATAGCGCCGATGCGGTTGGCGAAGGCCAGGGCCGCGGCGAAGTCGGCAAACTCGTAGGTCCGCAAGAGATGACCCTTCGAAGTCAGTGACCAACCCGAACCGAGCTCGCGCAGCAGCTCATCGATACGCGCACGCGGGAGCGGCGGCACACCACCGCGACAGGGAATACATTGTTGGTCGGCGAGGGCCATCGGCGTCTCCGTGTACGGACGATGCCATGATACCGGCCGCGAACTGCTCCTGCATTCGCGGCACTTCCGCCATCCATGGCGGTCGGCCGCGAACTGCTCCTGCATTCGCGGCACTTCCGCCATCCATGGCGCCGCGAACTGCTCCTGCATTCGCGGCACTTCCGCCATCCATGGCGGTCGGCCGCGAACTGCTCCTGCATTCGCGACCTCGAGGGGCTGCAGACCGTCATTGCCAACAGGTATAGTCGGCGGCCAGGCATTGTGAACTTAGCGATCGGTCCGGAGCTTCAACCCCATGAGTCATGAACTCGACCCGAAAGTCGGTCGGTGGTATCGGCGTCTCGACGACGAGCAGCTTTTCAAGGTCATCAGCATCGACGAGGACGACGGGCTCGTCGAAATCAAGACCGTCGACGGTGACATCGAGGAGCTCGATTCGACGGAGTGGGTCGAGCTCGATCTCGAAGCTGCAGAAGCGCCCGAGGACTACGTGGACCCGGACGAAAAGAGCGACGACGACGAGGACGAAGAAGAAGCCGAGGCCGAAGAGGACGACGACCGGCCGTCGCGAGGCCGCGGCGCACGCGACGACTGGGATGACGACGACGATGATTTCGATGAGGACGACGACGAGGACGACGAGGACGAGGACTACGACTCGGATCGTTGACGATCGCGGCCGCTAGGCCGGTCGCCCTGAAAGAAGATCTATAACATCGCCGCGACTCGGGATCCGAACGTCCGCTTGATGAGCCGAACGCAGTCTCGCGGCAAGCGCGTGTTGCGCGGAAGGCTCGCCGTGAACCAGGCAAGCCGGCGGCCGATTCACGAACGCGCCGTACCACGCGATGAGACCGGCCTGATCCGCGTGCGCGGACAAGCCGCCGACGGTGTGAATCTTGGCCGCGACTTTGATCGTCTCACCCCAGAGGCGAACGTGCTCCGCACCGTCGACGAGGCGGCGGCCGAGCGTTCCCTCGGCTTGAAAGCCGATCATGACGACGTGACACTCCGGCCGCCACAAGTTGTGTTTCAAGTGGTGCAAGATTCGGCCGCCGCTGCACATGCCGCTGCCGGCGATCACGATCGCGCCGCTCTCGATCGCATTGATGCGCATGGACTCCTCCGTCGACTCCGACGCCGTCACGACGAGCTTGTCTCGATCGCCGAGCAGCCGTTCGCGCTGCAAATGCGAGTTGCGCCAATAGAGCTCCGTAGCCGCGATCGCCATTGGACTGTCCAGGTAGACCTGCCAGCGCTCGAGACCGAAGTCGTCGTAGTGCTTCGATAGGAGATAGATGAGGTCTTGGGTTCGGCCGACGGCAAACGCCGGAATCAATATATTTCCGCCGCTCGCTGCGGCACTCCGGAAGATCGAGCGCAACTCTTCGAGCGTGGACGCGAAAAGTCGATGGTTGCGGTTACCATACGTGCTCTCCATGATCACGAGATCGGCGCTCTCTATCGTCGCCGGCGGCCGCATTAGCGGTGCGGCGTCGTAGCCGAGGTCGCCGCTGAAGACCAACCGAAACTCCCGGCCGTCCTCGCGAAGCTCGAGTTCCACGATCGCCGCGCCCAGTATGTGGCCGGCATTGCGCAGCGTGATCACGACGCCCGGGGCGATCTCCCGTTTCACGTCGTACTCGAGGCCAACGAACTGACCCATCACCGCACGAGCATCGTCGCGCGTGTAGAGCGGCGGTACGGCGGCAAGGCCCTTCCGCCGCCGCTTCTTATTTGCCCATTCGGCATCCTTCTCGTGCAAGAAGGCGGCGTCGCGCAGCATGATGGCGCAGAGATCGACCGTCGCGCGATGCGTGAATATCGGTCCCGTGAAACCCTGCTTGCGCAAAAGGGGCAACCGGCCCGAGTGATCGATGTGCGCATGGCTCAGCACGACCGCATCGACATGGCCCACGGGCAGCGGCACGCGGTTCAGCTCGTCGTCGAAGCGCGAGCCCTGGATTTGCCCACAGTCGAGCAACACATGCTGCCCGCCCACACGCAGCGAGTGACAAGAGCCGGTGACGCTGCGCGCGGCACCAAGAAACTTGAGCTCCATTACGGCTGCGGCCCACAGGGCACCACGAGCGGTGTTCCGCGCCGCTCGTGCCACGCAAGAATCGATCGCCAGATCTCGTCGGCGGACTCCGCAAACCAGAACAGCTCGCGGTCCTCGCGCTCGATGACACCCTCGTCGACGAGGAAGTCGAAGTCCACCGCGCGGCGCCAGTACTCCTCGCCGACGAGAACGACGGGAACCGGCGCGATCGTGCGCGACTGCACCAGTGTCAACGTCTCGAAGACTTCGTCGAGAGTCCCGTAACCGCCCGGGAGCGCGACCAGCGCCCGCGCGCGCAGCAGGAAATGCAGCTTGCGCATCGCGAAGTAATGGAATCGGAAGCACAGGTCTGGCGACATGTACGGGTTTGGAAACTGCTCCCTGGGCAGCGCGATATTGAGGCCGACGGATGGCGCGCCGACGTCGTGCGCGCCGCGATTGGCCGCCTCCATGATCCCGGGCCCGCCGCCCGTCATCAGCAGCAAGCGGCAATCGAGCCCGTTGTCGTTGCATTCGCCGACGATGCGGCCAAGCTCGCGCGCGACGTCGTAGTAGCGGCTCTTCGCATGCAGCCGCTGCGCAATCCCAAGCAGCCGATTCAGCTCAGCGTCGCCGCCCGAAGCATTCACCTGCTCCTCGAGCTCCTGCACGCGTCGCGCCGCGGCTGCCGGCTCGCGGATGCGCGTGCTGCCGAACACGACGATCGTGTGCTCGACGTTGCGCCGCCGCAGCTCGAGCTCCGGCTTCAAGTAGTCGATCTGCAAGCGCACGCCGCGAGTGTCCTCGCTGTCGAGGAAGTCGAGGTCCTTGTCGGCCTGGCGATAAGTTGGGCTCGCGAGCAGCTCACGAACGCGCTCGGGCGCGCCCGGGTCATCGATGGCAGGCTTCGGCTCTTCCCATGGCAGCGGCTCGCGCCGCGGCGGCGCTTCCGACGGACTCTGCCGATCGAATGGCTTGCCCCCCGCCATGTCAGCGGCGGGCGCGACGCAGCCGCTCGACTTCCTCGAGCAGCTGCAGCGCCAGAGCCGCGCCCGGCAGGTTCACGTCGAACTCCTGCTGCAGGCGGATCACTCGCTGAATCCTCGTCACCGCCAGGCCCGAGAACCGCCATTGGGCGCGATTCCCACCGTGCGGCTCCACGATTCCTTCCGCGACGATCTCGACGACGAGCTCCTCGGAAACGTGGCATGCCGCGCACAGCTCGTGCAGCGAGAACTCAACGGAGTCGTCGAGCAGCACGGCTCTGATCGGTTCGGTCATGACGAGCTTTCCATGGCCTGCCTCGGGTTCGCGGCGAGCTTGGCCGCCATCTCTCTATAGAGCGCTTCGTCCGCGGGCGTCTGCGCCGGAGGGACGATGATTTTCAGCACGACGAGCTGATCCCCCGGCGGATTGCCGGGCAAGCCGCGGCCGCGCAGCCGCAGCTGACGATCGGTCTGCGACCCTTTTGGCACCTTGAGATCGACTCGCCCACCGAGTGTCGGCACGCGCACGGTCTCGCCGAGCGCGGCCTCCCACGGCGTCACCGGCAGGTCGAGCCAGATGTCGCGTCCTTCGGCACGGAACCAGCGGTGCGGCAGCAATCGAACCTCGAGGAACAAGTCGCCGGGCGGACCGCCGCCCATACCCGGCTCGCCTTGCGACGGAACTCTGATTCGTTGGCCGTCGATGACGCCGGGCGGAATCCGGACCGTGAGTTGCTGCGTCTTCGGCTCCGCGTGGCCACGCTCGTCGACGGCGACACGCTGCAGCGACAAACGGCGCTCCGTGCCGCGAAATGCTTCTTCGAGCGTGACCTCGACCTGCCCTGCCGCGTCAAAGCCGCGGCTGCGAAACGACCCACGCCGGCCGCGCCCCAACCCGCCGAACAGCTGCTCGAAGAAATCGCTGTGCGCCCCCGCGGCGGCCTCGGCTTCGGCGCCGTAGTCGAACTGCCAGTCGGGCGGCGGCCGAAACTCTTCGCCGGGCTTACGCGTGCCGAGCGCGTCGTAGGCCGCGCGCTTCTCGGGATCGCGCAACACTTCGTATGCTTCGCCGACCTCTTTGAACCGCGCCTCGGCGTCCTTTTCCTTGCTGACGTCGGGGTGATACTTGCGTGCGAGCCGGCGATACGCGCGCTTGATGTCGTCGGCCGATGCCTCGCGACCGACGCCCATGATCTGGTAGTAGTCCTTGTATTCCACTGCGTGCCTTGGGCTTAGAAACGAAATCCCGTAGTAGCGGCACGGAGGCGAAGTTTCAACGCCCCTCGCTGGCCGTGCCGTGACTCATATGCTACACATCGCCGCATGCAGGCAGGCCATCTTTTGGCGACCGCTTTCGCCGCCATCGGTTTCGCTGCCGCCGCCACCGCGTCCCTACACGCGGTCCTGCACAAGCGCCGGCCACAATCGGCCTTCGGTTGGATCGCCCTGTGCTTCACCTTGCCGCTGGCCGGCGCACTCCTTTATTACTTGTTCGGCATCAACCGAGTTCAAACTCGCGCCCGCAAGCTCTTGACCGCACATCCGGCGCTCGACTGCCCGACTGAGTACGTCGGCACGCCGCCACCGCCGTTGTTGCCGCTCGCGCGTCTCGGATCCGCGCTGAGCGGCTGGCCGCTGACGGCCGCGAATCGCGTCGAGCTGCTCCACGACGCAAAAGTCATCTTCGACGCCATGATCGGGGCCATCGAGGCAGCGCGCGACTACGTCTACTTCAGCACCTACATCTTCGACAGCGGGCCGCTCGGCCGCCGCTTCGCGTCGGCCCTCGTGGCCGCGGCGGAGCGCGGCGCCGACGTGCGCGTGCTGCTCGACGGTGTCGGCGAGTGGTATTCCTTGCAGCACGCAAGCCGCTTGTTTCACGGCACGCGTGTTCGCTTTGCGCGGTTTCTGCCGCCGCGGCTGTGGCCGCCGGCGATCAGAGTCAATCTGCGCAATCACCGGAAGATCCTGGTCGTCGACGGGGACGTAGCATTCACGGGCGGCATCAACGTTCGCGATCGCTACCTCGATGGAGCCGACAGCGAACGGATCGTCGATTCGCACTGCCGCATCCGCGGGCCCGTCGTCACTCAGATCGAGACGGTCTTCCTGCGCGACTGGCACTTCACGACCGGCGACGGCACCCCGGCGCAACGCCACATTCCGCCCGCGGCCGGCGCGGCGCTGTGCCGCGCGATCGCCGACGGCCCCGACGCGGCCTTCGATCGGCTGACGACGCTGTTCACGGGCGCGATCGGCACCGCGCGCCGGCGCATCGCCCTCATGACGCCGTATTTCGTGCCGCCTCGCGAGCTCATCGCACCTTTGCAGGCGGCCGCCCTTGCCGGAGTCGATGTCGCCGTGATTCTCCCGGAGCGCAACAACCTTCCCTACGTGCATCGCGCGACTCGGCACATGCTGTGGGAGCTGCTGCAGCGGGGCGTACACGTCTACTACCAGCCGCCGCCCTTCGTTCATAGCAAGCTGTTCTACGTCGACGACTACTACGCGCAAGTCGGCTCCGCGAACTTCGATGCGCGCAGCTTGCGTTTGAACTTCGAGCTCAACGTGGAAGTGTTCGATCGCGACACGGTCACCGATCTCGCTCGGCACTTCGAAGCAGTCAGGGCGCGCTCGACGCGCGTGTCCCTCGCCGACGTCGACAACCGGCCGATGCTGACGAAGGCCGTCGACGGCGTCGCATGGCTGTTCTCACCCTACCTTTGAGCGGCTTGCGCTGGCGATCGGCGCCGGTACTACCAATACGTCGCAGTCCACGCGGGCCACGACGGATTCCGCAGTGCTACCCAAAGCGCCGGCAAGCAGGCCACGCCGCGGCATTCCGACAACGATGAGCTCCGCACGCCGTTTCGCAGCGGTATCGGCAATCGCGTCGGCCGCCGAACCGGGGACAAGGTCCACCTCGGCGGCTCCAATTCCGAACTGCACCGCGAGCTCGCTAACGGCCCGCCTATGCACGCCTTCGACGTGCTCGGTTCCGTAGAACACGCCCGGTGTGACCTCGACCGATGAGGCCAAGTCGAACGCAGCGGCGCCCGGATATGCGTAGATGGCGCGCAGCGTCGAGTCACAGGCACGAGCGATCGTTCTGCCGGCGTCGAGCACGGCGCGATCGAGGCCGGCGGGCTCGTCATGAGCTAGCAGCGGGTCGACGGCAGCCAAGATGGTCTTGTACCCGTTGAACGAGGGACTTTTGACGATCAGCAAGGGGCATTCTATTCGCCGCATGAGCTGCCAGTCCGTATCGGTCAGGCGGCTGTGCAGCGTCTCGGGTTCGTGAGCTCCCACGACGAGGAGATCGGCGCGCCACTCACGCGCGGCGGCCAAAAGCCTTTCGTAGACCGGAACGCCCCAGACGACCTTCGTCGTCACGAGCGCGCGCCAATCGCGCAACGAGCGCGCGAGGCGCTCGAGATCCACGCGCGCCGCGGCGAAGGATCGTTCTCGCGCGATGCCCGCCGCTGTTTCGCCTCGGTCGCTCGCGGCCGCAACCCCTGCATCGAACACAGTTGTGACCAGCTGCAGCTGGCCGTCCACATGCTGCGCCAGCTGGCGCGCGTGGTTCGCGGCGAGCGGCAGGCCTCTTTGCCAAGGCTTGACCGCGACGAGTATCTTCTTTAATTCCATGGTGCTCGCTCAGGGCGAGACACTACTTTGGTTAAGCCTTCCGCTTTGCCTCGAGCTCGAGGAAGTACTGGCGCGCGAGTGCCACCAGCTGGTTCTCGGTCGGGTGATCGACGATCTGATAAGCAGCAATGCGCTCGGCCACGTGCGGGCGGTGCTTTTCCGCGTAATGGCGAAAATCTGCGACCGCCGTGTGCGAGCCGGTGACGAGCACATCGTCGATGCCGCCGAGCGCATTGCAAACCTCGCCGAAGAACTCGTGCTCCGTGCGCACGCCGCTGTGATGTTGCCGCGTGTAATGACTGTGCGTGCGGACCTTCTGCTCTTGGACGTGCTCCTCGTCCAACCGGAGCACTTGCGCGGCTCGGTGGTCAGTCCAGAGGACGGCTTGGGTTCGGCTCATAGTTAGGCTCCTTTGATCTCGGACGAAAGAGTCAGGGACCCTGCAGGTCTCCGCCATTCGTACTTCTACGTGAGTAGGGATCGCTCGCTTTGCGGTTCGTACGTGCAGGCATCGGCATTCGGCGGCCGATCACCGGCGACTCATTGCTTCGCTTTCGACTCGAGTCGCTGCACGACTTCGGCAAGCTCGTCGCGTATTTTCTCGGCTTGTTCGCGGAGCGTCTGGCCCACGCGCACGCCCTGGTCTTTGAGCTCGGCGAGCTTCGGCTCCAGCGACTCTCGCAGCGCCGCCAGCTTGTCGAGCTCGCGCTTCCATTCGATGCGGGCCTCGGTCGACAAGCGCGCGAGCTTGCGCCGGGCGGCGGCCAGCTTCTTGCCGGACTCGATGAGCGCTCTCTCTACACGTTCGACGAGTTGCCCGTCCTGGAGCTGAAGCAACCGTGCGTCGATCTCGGCTTCGGCCTCGCACCAATCGCGAACGGCATCGCCGCCGTCGAAGCCGCGGCGCTCGGCTTTGAAGTACGCCGCCTCGGCAATCATCTGCTGCCGTTGGCTGCTCGTCAGTTCGTGCTGTGAGGACATACGACCTCCTCGATGGCTACGGCACCCATCTTGTGCGGACGGCGCGCGAAACGGCATCCGTAGAAGCGCGTACCCTCTTCTCGCTTGCTACGTAGAACTTCGTATCGCGGCGAACCCGTCAGGTTGGTTACGGTAGCTTCGAGGAGCCAGCTCGGAGGCCATATGCGTAAGTGCATCGCACTCTTGTCGTGCCTGACGGCGCTCGCCGCGTGTACGCCGCAGTCCCCCTTTGGCTTTCACCTACCGGACGGCGATGCGGAGGCTGGCCGCGACGCGTTCGTGAACTTGGGTTGTAATGCTTGCCACGAAGTTGCCGGCGTGCCGATCGAATACCTCGAAGGCATTACTCGCATAAAGCTCGGCGGCGAGACGACGCACTTGAGAACATACGGCGAGTTGGTGACATCGATAATCAACCCGTCGCACAAGATCGGCCCAGAGCATCGCGCCCGTGGTGCAGTTCTGGACGGCGAGTCGGTCATGACTTACCTCTATTTGAATCAAATCATGACGGTGCAGGAGCTCGTCGACCTCGTCGCTTTTCTGCAGCCGACATATGAAGTCGTGCCGCCGCCACCGGGCCGATGGCCGATCTATCCATGAGCGCTGCGCCCTCACGGGCGATTCTCGCGAAAAATCCCAAGCGTCGCTTCCCGGCGCCGAACTTGACGGATTACGCGGCGGCCGCGGCCTCCTTCACATGGAGCGAGGCTCGCGCTGAGCTCGACGGTCTGCCGGGCGGCAAAGGTCTCAACATCGCTCATGAAGCCGTGGACCGTCACATCAGCGGTGCACGCGCGGCCGCCGTCGCTCTGCGGCTCCTCGGCAAAGACCCGAGCGGCCCGTCGCGCGACATCACGTACGAGCAGCTCGCAGCGCTCAGCAATCGGTTCGCGAACGCGCTCGGCTCCCTCGGAGTGATCAAGGGCGATCGCGTGTTCGTGCTTGCACCGCGCGTGGCGGAGCTCTACATCGCCGCGCTCGGCAGCTGGAAGGCGGGCGCCGTTTTCTGCCCGCTGTTCTCGGCTTTCGGTCCGGAGCCTATCCGGACACGCATGGCGCTCGGCGGGGCGCGCGTGCTCGTCACGACGACGGCGCTTTACGAGCGCAAAGTGGCGCCGCTCCGCGTCTCGCTGCCGCAGCTCGCGGCCGTGCTGCTCATCGACGCGCACGGCGCGCCCGGAGACGGCGTCTACTCATTGCCCGCGCTGCTCGCGGCTGCCGGCGAGCAGTTCACGATTCCGCCCACGGACGAAAACGATCCCGCGCTGCTGCACTTCACGAGCGGCACGACGGGCACACCGAAGGGTGCAGTCCACGTGCACGGCGCTGTGCTCGCGCACCATATCACCGGCAAGCTCGCGCTCGACTTACACCCCGGCGACGTCTTCTGGTGCTCGGCGGATCCCGGCTGGGTCACGGGCACCTCGTACGGGATCATCGCGCCGCTCACGAACGGCGCACGGCTCGTCGTCGATGCCGAAGACTTCGACGCGGCGCGCTGGTACCGCATTCTTGCCGAGCAGCGGGTCGCCGTGTGGTATACCGCCCCGACCGCGATCCGCATGCTCGTCAAAGCCGGCTCGGAGCTAGCGAAACGGCAGTCCTTCCCGGACCTGCGCTTCGCGGCTAGCGTCGGCGAACCGCTCGATGCCGAAGGCGTACTCTGGGGCGCAGACGTCCTCGGAGCGCCGTTCCATGACAATTGGTGGCAGACGGAAACGGGCGGCATCATGATCGCCAACTTCGCGAGCATGGACATCAAGCCCGGATCGATGGGCAAACCGATTCCCGGCGTCGAAGCGGCGATTGTCCGCGTGCGAGAGGACGGCGATCTCGAGCGCATCGAGACGCCCGACACGATGGGCGAGCTCGCGCTGCGCCCGGGATGGCCGTCGATGTTTCGCGGCTACCTCGGCGAGGAGGCGCGCTATCGCAAGTGTTTTCGCTCCGGCTGGTACCTGAGCGGCGATCTCGCCCGGCGCGACGCCGACGGCTACTACTGGTTCGTCGGCCGAGCCGACGACGTCATCAAGTCCGCCGGGCATCTCATCGGTCCGTTCGAGGTCGAGAGCGCGCTCCTCGAGCATGCGGCCGTCGCGGAAGCCGGCGTCATCGGCAAGCCGGACCCAACCGTCGGGGCCATCGTGAAGGCATTCGTCTCGCTGAAGGCGGGGTTCGCACCGAGCGACGCGCTCACGCGGGAGCTGCTCGCGCACGCCCGGCGCAAGCTCGGTCCGGCCGTCGCCCCGCGTGAGATCGAAATCTTGTCGGGTCTACCCAAAACGCGCTCGGGCAAGATCATGCGCCGGCTCCTCAAGGCTCGTGAGCTCGGCTTGCCGGCCGGCGATACCTCGATGCTCGAATCGGAGCCGCCGACGGGGCCGCCGCCATGATCTCCATGACCGGCATGACACGAGAGCGCGCGCACGAGCTGTTGCTCGCAATGCTGCGCATCCGACGTTTCGAGGAAAAATGCGTCGAGCTCTACTCGGCGGGGCGGATCCGTGGTTTCTTGCACCTCTATATCGGCCAGGAAGCCGTCGCGGTCGGCGTCATGCGGGCGCTCCGGGCCGAGGACGCAATCGTCGCGACGTACCGCGAGCATGGCCACGCGTTGGCTCGCGGGATGCGGATGGAGGCGCTGCTCGCGGAGATGTACGGTAAGCGCGAGGGCTGCTGCCGAGGCCGCGGCGGCTCGATGCACGTCTTCGATGCCCGCACGCGGTTTTACGGAGGCAATGCGATCGTGGCCGGCGGCCTGCCGCTCGCGGTGGGTCTTGCACTCGCGAGCAAGCTGAAGCGCAACAGCGACGTGACGGCATGCTTCTTCGGCGAAGGCGCTGTGGCCGAGGGTGAGTTCCACGAGTCGCTGAACCTCGCCGCGCTCTGGCGCCTGCCGGTGCTATTCCTCTGCGAGAACAACCTCTACGCCATGGGCACGGCGCTCGCCCGTTCCGAGTCGCAACTCGATCTCGTGCGCAAAGCGGCGAGCTACGACATTCCGGCGGCGAAGGTCGATGGCATGGACGTGCTCGCCGTCGAGACGGCCGCGCACGCCGCCGTCGAGGCGATTCGCGCCGGGGGCGGCCCCCGATTCCTCGAGCTCGCGACGTACCGCTTCCGCGCGCACTCGATGTTCGACGCCGAGCTCTATCGTGACAAGGCCGAGGTCGAGCAGTGGAAGAAGCGCGGACCGATCGTCACGTTCGTCGCAGCGCTGCGCGCGGCCGGCCTTCTCGACGACGCGGACTTGGCGCGGCTCGAAGCGGCCGTCGAGCGCGAGCTCGCGGCAGCCGTCGAGTTCGCCGAGGCTGCCACGTTCGAGGACGTCGCCGATCTCACGCGCGACGTCTACACTCGCGAAGCGGCGGCACGATGACGACGTATCGGGACGCCGTGCGCGAGGCGCTGCGCGACGCGCTCGCAGGCGATGAACGAGTGTTTCTGTTGGGCGAGGACGTCGGCCGCTATGGCGGCTGCTATGCCGTCAGCAAGGGCCTGCTGCAGACCTTTGGCGAGGAACGGGTCCGCGACACACCGCTCTCGGAGTCGGCCTTCGTCGGCGCTGCCATCGGCGCCGCGCTGGGCGGCCTCAAGCCGGTCGTCGAAGTCATGACCGTGAACTTCAGTCTCCTGTGCCTCGATCAAATCGTGAACACGGCCGCGACGCTGCGCCACATGTCGGGCGGACAGTTCTCGGTGCCCGTCGTGATTCGCATGGCAACCGGCGCCGGCCGGCAGCTCGCCGCGCAACACTCGCACAGCTTGGAGAACTGGTACGCGCACGTGCCGGGATTGCGCGTCGTCGCACCGGCGACGCTCGACGACGCGCGCTGGATGCTCGCCGCCGCTCTCGCCGATCCCGACCCCGTGCTGATCTTCGAGCACGTGCAGCTCTACAACGTCGAAGGGCAACTCGATCCGGCCATCACCGCCGTCGACCTCGATCGCGCAGCCGTGCGTCGCACGGGCACCCACGTCTCGTTGATCACGTACGGCGGAAGCCTTTCGAAGGCGCTGGCGGCGGCCGAGCAGCTCGCAGGCGACGGGATCGACGCCGAGGTCGTCGACCTTCGGAGCTTGCGCCCGCTCGACGCCGGCACCGTGCTCGAGTCCGTGCGCAAAACGCGTCGCGTCGTCGTCGTCGACGAAGGCTGGCGCAGCGGCAGCCTCGCGGCGGAGATCGTTGCTCGAATCGCGGAAAGCGCGTTCTACGATCTCGACGCGCCGCCGGCGCGCGTTTGCAGCGCAGAGGTGCCCATTCCCTACGCCAAGCACCTCGAGGAGGCAGCGCTACCCCAAGTGCCTGCCATCGTCGCGGCCGCGCGCCGCGCCGTGGGAGGCTAAGGCGTGGCGGACTTCCTGATGCCGTCGCTCGGTGCCGACATGGAGTCGGGAACGCTGACGGAATGGCACGTCGAGCCGGGCGATGTCGTCAAACGCGGCGACGTCGTCGCGAGCATCGAGACATCGAAGGGCATCATCGACATCGAGATCTTCGCCGACGGCATCATCGAAACGTTGCTTGCGGGACCAGGCACGGAGGTGCCGGTGGGCCGTCCGCTGGCGCGCTACCGTCCGACCGGAACCCCGGAACCGGCGCCCGGCGTCCCGCCCTCGCCCCACGCGCCGCCGACGCTGCCGTCTGTGCCGCCGCCGCAAACTCCGTCCGCGACGCGGCCGGCGACGGCACGTCGTCTAGCATCGCCCGCGGCGCGTAAGCGTGCGGCCGAGCTTGGCCTCGATCTGGACAAGGTCGAGGCACGTGCGGGTGGCGCCGTCACGCTCGCCGACGTCGAGCAGGCCGCGGCCGCGCGGCCCGCGGCCGGGCCGACGGACATGCGCGGCACGATTGGTCAAGCGATGAGCCGCTCGAAGCGGGAGATCCCGCACTACTATCTCGGCACGACGATCGACATGCGCAGCGCCTCACGCTGGCTCGAGCAGCACAATACCGCGCACCCCGTGACGGAGCGGCTAATCTACGGCGTGCTGCTGATCAAAGCCGTGGCACGCGCGGTCACACGTTTTCCCGAGCTGAACGGCTGGTGGCGAGAAGGCCGATTCGATGCGGCCCACGCGGTCAACGTCGGGACGGCGATTCGCCTACGCGATGGCGGCCTGATCGCCCCCGCCTTGCTCGCCGCCGACCGCCGGCCGCTTGCGGAGCTGATGCACGCCTATCAGGAGCTCGTGCAGCGCGCGCGCACGGGAGGCCTGCGCGCAACCGAGCTCGCCAGCGCGACGATCACGATCAGCAGCATCGGCGAAGGCGGCGTCGACACGCTGTATCCCATCATTCACCCGCCTCAGGTGGCGATCGTCGGCTTCGGTGCGCTGGTGACTCGGCCGTGGTGCAGCGGCGAGTCGCTAGTCGCCGCGCGCGTGATCAACGCCACGCTCGCGGCGGACCACCGCGTGAGCGACGGCCACCGCGGCAGCGCGTTTCTCGTTGCCGTCGCCGACCACCTACAACGACCGGAGGACTTGTGAGCATGGTGACGACCGACACTCTCCGCTCGGCCGTTCTCGAGGCATTGCTCGACGTCGCGCCCGACGTCGACACGAGCACACTCGACGCGGCGCTCCCGTTTCGCGATCAGTTCGATTTCGATTCCATGGATCAGCTCAACTTCGTCGTCAGCTTGCACAAACGGCTCGGCGTCGACGTGCCCGAGACCGACTACCCGCAGCTCGCGACGCTCGCCGGCTGCGTCGACTATCTGTCGCGCGCGCGGGGCGGCTCATGAGCGCGGCGGCGCGAGCGCTCCAAATCGAAGTCGACGGCGGCACGCTCGACGCCGACCTCGCCTTACCGCAGGAACCGCGTGGGATCATCCTGTTCGCGCACGGCAGCGGCAGCTCGCGCCGCAGCCCTCGCAACCTCTACGTCGCCAGCCGCCTGCACCTCGACGGCTTTGGCACCCTGTTGTTCGACTTGCTCACGCCGCGCGAGCAGCTCGTCGACGACCGCACGCGCGCGCTGCGTTTCGACGTGCCGTTGCTTGCCGTTCGGTTGCGCGCAGCGACCGATACGCTCGCCTCGGATCGTTCGCTTCCGCCGTGGCGCGGCTACTTTGGCGCCAGCACGGGCGCGGCGGCCGCGCTCGTCGCCGCGGCAACCGACGCCGCCGTCGGCGCCGTCGTCTCACGCGGCGGCCGGCCCGATCTCGCCGGCGATGCGCTCGAGAAGGTACGGGCACCGACCTTG
>Ga0315910_10002232_pt1 | contig 17227 bp, 16 predicted proteins | sample EdamamesoilMG_FD_204470 | JGI IMG/M metagenome (GOLD analysis project Ga0315910, IMG submission 204470) | Garden soil microbial communities collected in Santa Monica, California, United States - Edamame soil | ecosystem: Environmental > Terrestrial > Soil > Garden | place: USA: California... | reverse complement strand
GGCCGGCGGCGCGCGCGCCCGCGCGGCCGCGACGTACGACCTCCCGGTGGTCGCCGCGCGCACGAATGCGCTCTGTCGCGCGGTCGAACGCGAGGCCCGCGCGTGAACGTCCTCGTCCTCACGCCGCGGCTGCCGTGGCCGCCCGATCGCGGCGATCGCCTGCTCTCGGCGCGCCTCCTCGAGGTGCTCGCGCGCCGCCACCGGGTCACGCTCGTCTCGTTCGTCGACGGCCGCGAGGCCGCCGGCGCGCGCGCGCGTCTCGAGGCGATGGGGATCGCGATCCACACCGTGCACCTTCCGAGGTGGCTCTCCGCGGCGCGCACCGGCCTCGCCCTCCTCGGCCGCGAGCCCCTGCAGATCGCCTACTACCGGAGTGCCCGCATGCGGAAGCTGGTCGCGGAACTCGGCGGCGCGGAGGGGTTCGACGCCGCGATCGCGATGATGGCGCGCATGGCCCCGTACGCCTCGCTCGCGCGGGCCCGGTGCCGGATCGCGTTCCTGACCGACTCGCTCGGCGTCTCGCTCGACCGCCGCGCGGGGTTCGAGAGCGGCCTCCGCCGGCGCGCCGTGCGGCTCGAGGCGGCGAGGATCGGCGCGTTCGAGCGGGCCGTGGCGCACGCGTTCGACCGCACGTGGCTCGTCTCCGCGGCCGATCGCGCGGGCTTCCCGGAGTCCGACTGGCCGCGCATCGACATCGTGCCGAACGGATTCCCCGAGGAACTGCTCGCGCTGCCGCTCGACCGCCCGGCCGGTGCGCGGCTCCTGTTCGTCGGGCACCTCGGCGTGTCGCACAACGTCGACTCGGCTCGCGTCCTCGCCCGCGACGTGCTCCCGCGCATCCGCACGCATCGACCCGACGCGACGCTCCGGCTCGTCGGCGCGGATCCCGCGCCCGCGGTCCGCGCGCTCCACGCGCCGCCGCTGGTCGAGGTCACCGGCTTCGTTTCCGATCTCGCCGCCGAGTACGGGAGCGCGAATCTCTTCCTCGCTCCGCTCCGTTTCGCCGCCGGCGTGCAGAACAAGATCATCGAGAGCCTCGCGGCGGGCCTGCCGGTGATCACCTCGCGGATCGCCGCCGAGGGCCTGGGCGCGCCCGACTCGGCGCTCGACGTCGCGGACGACCCGGAGACGATGGCCGCGCGCGCGCTCGAGCTCCTGGCCGACGATTCCGCGCGTCTGGAGGGGGCGGCCCGGGGGCGCGCCTTCGTCCGCGAGCACTTCGCGTGGGACCACCTCGAGCGGGCCCTCGGGCGCGCGGTGGCCGGCGCGCCCCCCGTCCCGGGACCGGCCGGGTCCTGACCGCCGGCGGGCGTTTCCGGTGCATCCGGCCCCCGGGGGCGGCCGTTCCGGATCGAGGCCCGACGCTGCAACGCGGCTCCCGACAACGCGGAACGCGCCCGGTCGCGGGGTGGCATGGTCTTCGCTTTCGCACGACGGGGAAGGGGAGGAGGGGGACCGGCGAAAGGTCTCCGCGATCCCGGGTTCCGGTCCCACAAGTTCATGGGACAGAGGGGCTTTCAGGATTGGAGCGCGAGGAAACCGTTTGACACCCGGCCTCACGTTCTCCTAACCTCCGGAGTCAGGTCTCGCCCGGTCGTTTCTGCACGAACGGCGCTGCGGCCGCACTTTCACGCGCCACCGAAATCGTCGAGGGAGGACTATGCGAGTCCTGGTCACAGGAGGTGCGGGGTTCATCGGGTCCCATCTGGTCGATGCACTCCTCGCGGAGGGCAACGAGGTGTGGGCCCTCGACGATCTCTCGACCGGTCATCTCGATAACCTGAAGGCCGCCTCCGCGAACCCGGACTTCCACTTCGTGGAAGGTTCGATCCTCGACACGAAGACCGTCTCCGACCTCGTTTCGCGCGTCGACGAGGTCTATCACCTCGCCGCCGCCGTCGGCGTCAAGTTCGTCCTCGACAATCCCCTGCGCTCGCTGCTGACGAACATCCGCGGCAGCGAGGAGGTTCTCGAGGCTGCCGACAAGCACGGGAAGAAGAAGGTCATCCTCTTCTCCTCGAGCGAGGTCTACGGCAAGGGCGCGTCGATCCCGTTCCACGAGGACGACGACCGGCTGCTCGGCCCGACGTCGGTCCTGCGCTGGTCCTACGCCGCCTCGAAGGCGGTCGACGAGTTCCTCGCGCTCGGCTACCACCACGAGCGCCGCCTGCCGGTCATCGTCGTCCGCTGCTTCAACACCTGCGGGCCGCGGCAGAGCCCCCACTACGGCATGGTCATTCCCCGGTTCGTCGAGCGTGCGCTGCGCAACGAACCGATTCTCGTCTACGGGGACGGCCTGCAGAGCCGCTGCTTCTCGTCCGTGCACGACGTCGTGCGCGGCGTCCTCATGCTGGCGAAGGAGCCCAGGGCGATCGGCGAGGTCTTCAACATCGGGACGCAGGAAGAGGTCTCGGTCGCCGAGCTCGCGCGCCGCGTCAAGCAGATCACGGGCAGCACGTCGCCGATCGAGGCGGTCGAGTACGAGGCGATCTACGGTGGACGCTTCGAGGACATGCAGCGTCGCGTGCCGTCGCTCGACAAGATCCGCGCGATGGTGGGCTACGAGCCGCGGGTGACGCTCGACGAGCTCCTCCGCGACACCGTCGAGCACGTGCGCGCGAAGTCGGCCGTGCCCGTGTCGAGCGTCGCACCCGTTCGCTGATCCCCGCTCCGCCCGACGTGACGAGGGTGGCCCCCCGATGGGAGGCCACCCTCTCGTTTTCGGCGCCCTTGTCGTTGCCGCGCCGCGTGCGAGCCGCTATCGTCGGCCCTCGATGATCCCGGACCTCTCCCTTCCCCCGGCCGCCTGGGCGGGCGTCGCCGCCTGCGCGGCCGCCTGCGCCGCGGTTCTCCTCATCACGCCGATGCTCCGGCGCGTCGCCTGGGCGACCGGCTACCTCGATCACCCCGAGGCGCGGAAGCTCCACATCGCGGCGACGCCGCTCCTGGGCGGCGTGGCGGTGGCGGTCGGGACGGCGGTCGGCGCCAACCTCGGACTGTGGTCGCTCGACGGCACGGTGCCCGCCCGCAGCCTGTGGTGGATGGGCGGCGCGCTGCTCGCGGTCGTGCTCGGCCTCTACGACGACCGCTGGGGACTCGCGCCCGCGCCGAAGATGTTCATCCAGGGCGCGGCCGCGTGGCTGTTCCTGCAGGGGGGCGTCTATCCGCACGCCTATTTCGGTCCGTTCTGGGGGCAGGTCCTCGCCATCCTCTGGATGGTCGGGCTCATGAACGCGATCAACTTTCTCGACAACATGGACGGCATCGTCGGCGGCATGACCGCGATCTGCGCGACCGCGTTCGCGGTGCTGCTCGCGGTGTGGGGGTGGACGCACGAAGCGCTGTTCGCGCTCGGCCTGGCCGGCGCGACGCTCGGGTTCCTGCGCTACAACTTCACGCCGGCCCGCATCTTCCTCGGGGACGCGGGGAGCCTGTTCCTCGGCTACACGCTCGGGGCGATGGGACTCGTCGTGGCCGTCGCCGGTCCCGGCGTCTCGGGGATCCTCGCCACGCTTCTCGTGCTCGGGTTCCCGCTCTTCGACACGACGTTCGTCGTCGCGACGCGGCTCCTCGAGGGACGGAAGGTCTACGTCGGCGGTCGCGACCACACGACGCACCGGCTCAACCGGATCGTGCGCGGCCCGCGGCGCACCGCGGCGATCGTCTACGCGACGACGCTGGCGCTCGCGCTCACCGGGATCCTGCTCGGCGTGAACCCGGGCTGGCCGTTCGGGCTCGCGCTCGTCCTCGGCTGGGGCGTCGTGCTCATGCTGCTCGGGAGAAGACTCGCCCGCGTGCCGCGCGCCTAGGGACGGATGTCCGCCGTCCCCGCGGATCCGCCTCCCGCACCCGCCGCGCCTTCGCTCGCGCTCGGCCTCGCCGTCCTCGCGTTCTACGCCGCCACCTCCGCCACCGTCGCCCCGGCCCTGCTCGACGGCTACTCCGAGCTCGCGCACGGGCTGGCCGCTCCCGCAGCCCGGCCCAACCACCTGCTGCTCACCCCGCTCTGGCACGCGCTCGCCGCGTTCGGCGGCGGAGCGGCGGCGTTCTTCCACGCCGCCGTCGCGAGCGACGTCGTCGCGGGGGCGATCGCGCTCGCCGCGTGGCACTTCGTCGCGCGCCGGAACGGCACCGGGGCCGTGACCGCACTCCTCGGAGCGCTCGCCCTCGGCACGAGCCACGCGTGGTGGAGCCACGCCCGCGACGTCGAGTCCGCGATGGTCGCGCACGCGTTCTTCCTCGCGGCGTTCGTCCCGGCCGCGCTCGGACCGGCGCGCAGCGGCTCCGTCCGCATCGCGCGCGGGATCGCGGCCGGCGTCCTCTTCGCGCTCGCCGTGCTGTTCGCGCTCAACCTCGTCGTCTTCGCTCCCGCGTGGCTGCTCGCGCTCCGGCGGCCGCGCGGCACGGGTGCTCCCGCCGACCGCGGCAACGCGCGGATCGCCGGCGCGGTCGCGCTCGGGATCGGACTCCCGGCATTCCTCGTCGCGCACGCGTCGTCGCCCGGCGCCGGCTCGTTCGTGCACGGGCTCACGAGCCACTCGACCGCGCACCTCATGGGCGCGGTCCGCCCCGGAGCGAGCCTCGAGAGCACGGCGCGCGCGCTCGCCGGCGCGGTGCGCTTCTTCCTGCCGCTCGACGGCGGTGTCCCTTCCGCCGTGAAGCGCCTGCTCGTCGGCGAGCCGGCCCTCGCGGTGTCGCCCCGCGCCGCCGCCGAGTTCGCGCTCGCGAGCGGGCTCCTGCTCGCGGGGGTGCTGCTCGTCGTCCGGCGACCCGCGGGCGCGCGGGCGCCGCGTCCGCTCGATCATGCCGCGCTCGTCACGCTCGCGATCGGGACGCTGGTCAACGTCGCCTGGCTCGGATCCGATCCGCAGTTCTGGCTTCCCGTCCTGCCCGTCGTCGCGTGGTACGCATTGCGCGACCGCGATCCGTTCGCGCGCGGTTCCGCGCGGCGGCTCGCCGCCGCCGCCGTCCTCGTCCTCGCCGCGCTCAACTTCGCGTGGCCCTCGCCGACGCGCGTCGCACCGGCCGGCGGAGGCGAGTGGAAGTCGGCGCGCGCGTTCGCGGCGGAGCGCACGCGGCCGACGCTCCTGCTCGGCGCCGAGACGCCGTGGTCGTTCTTCGCGGCGGCGCCGCCGAGCCGGATCGTCCGCCGTTCGTGGCTCTACGCACCCGACGGCGCGCCGCGCACCGGGGCGGCCGGGCTGTTCGCGGAGGTCGACTCCGCGCTCGCCGCGGGCAGTGACGTGCTCGTCGAGGACCTCGAGGGTCCGGACGACCTGCGCCGACAGGGCATGTGGGAGAACGTCGGGATCGCCCTCGGCGTCACCCGATCCGACCTCGCACGCGCGTTCGCGACCCGCTATAGTCGGGTCGATCTTCCGCGTCCGCCCGGCGACGCGGGCTCGCTGCAGCGGCTTTCGCCGCGCACCGGGCCCTCCGCCGGTCCTCCATCCCGCACCGAGGAACCCTCCCATGTCCGCTGACGAGACCCCGGGCGCCGACGGCATCGCCGCGTTCGTCCACAGCCTCCTCGTCCGGCTCGTCGACCATCCGGAAGCCGTCTCGGTCCGGGTCGATCCGGGCCCGACGACGCTGTACGAGGCGACGGTCGCCCCCGACGACATCGGCCAGGTCGTCGGCCGCGAAGGCCGCATCGTCAAGGCGCTGCGCACGCTCGTCGCGACCGCCGCACAGAAGCGCGGCGAGCGCGCCACGTTCGAGATCGCCGAGCCCGGCGCGTAGGCGCGTCGCGCATCCGGCCGTCCGCGATGAACCGGGTCGATGTCGGCCGTGTGGTCAAGGCGCATGGTCTGCGCGGGCAGGTCGTCGTCGGCGGCGTCCGCCTCACGCTCGAGGAGTTCGTCGGGCTCGGCCACGTCTACGCCCGCGGCGTCGCCGGCACGACCGGTGAGCACGCCGCCACGCGGCGGCTCGACATCAAGGACGCGAAGCCGTTCCAGCACAGCCTCATCGTCCGCTTCGAGGGCTTCGAGCGTCGCGAGGACGCCGACGAGATCCACGGCGTCGTGCTCGAAGTCGATCCCGCGCAGCTCCCGGCGACCGAGGACGGAACCGTCTACCTGTTCCAGCTCCTCGGGCTCGCGGTCGCGACCGAGGAGGGTCGGCCCCTCGGCCGGGTGAAGGAAATCCTGCAGACCGGCGCGACCCCGATCCTCGTCGTCCACGGTCCGCCCGCCGAGCCCGGCGGCAAGCCGCGCGAGCGAATGCTCACCATGAGCTCCGAGGTCCTCCGGCAGGTCGACACCGCCGCGGGGACCGTCACGGTCCACCTGCTCCCGGGCATGGACGAGCTGTAGGCCCGTGAAGCTTTCCCTGGTCACGATCTTCCCGGACTTCTTCACCGGGCCACTCGCCGAGGGCATGATCCGGGTGGCCCGCGAGCGTCGGCTCCTCGATGTCCAAGTCGTGAACCTGCGCGACTTTACGGAGGATCGGCACCGCACGACCGACGACACCCCGTTCGGCGGCGGGGTGGGGATGGTGCTCAAGCCCGAGCCCCTGTTCCGGGCCGTCGAGGCGGTCGCCCCGGAGCCGCCCCCGGCCCGGCACGTCGTCCTCCTGACCCCCCAGGGGAAGCCGTTCCGGCAGGCGGACGCCCTCAGGCTTTCGGGGCTAAGTCACGTTGTGCTACTGTCCGGGCGGTACAAGGGCGTCGACGAGCGGGTGGCCGAACACCTCGTCGACGAGGAGCTCTCCCTCGGGGACTTCGTCCTCTCGGGGGGTGAGCCCGCCGCCCTCTGCGTCGTCGATGCCGTCGCCCGGCTCCTCCCCGGAGTGCTGGGCGATTTCGACTCCGCCGAAAGCGACTCGTTCCACTCCGGCCTCCTCGACTGCGCGTACTACACCCGCCCGGCCGTCTTCCGGGGGTGGCCCGTTCCCGACGTCCTCGTTTCGGGAGACCACGCGAAGATCGCCCGCTGGCGTCGGGAGAACGCCCTCGCCCGGACGCTCGAACGGCGTCCCGACCTGTTGTCCGAGGCCGCGCTCGACGAGGCCGACCGGAAGCACCTGAAGGCCCTGACCGGCAAGAAGGAGAAGTGATGAGCCTGATGCAGAAGTTCGAAGCGAAGTTCGCCAAGGCCGAGCACCCCGAGTTCCGCCCCGGCGACACGGTCAAGGTCTACGTGCGCGTCATCGAAGGCGACAAGGAGCGCGCCCAGATGTTCCAGGGCGTGATCGTGAACCTGCGCGGCAGCGGCACGAACCGCACGTTCACCGTGCGCAAGGTCTCCGACGGCATCGGCGTCGAGCGCATCTTCCCGATCCACTCGCCGAACATCTCGAAGATCGTCGTCGCCCGCCACGGTGCGGTGAAGCGCGCGAAGCTGTTCTACCTGCGCGGCAAGACCGGCAAGGCTGCGAAGATCAACGAGAAGAAGGTCGCGGCCACCGAGCCCTCCGCGCAGTAACGGCGATTCGCGACGGGGACGCGCGGGTCCGCCCGCGCGTCGCCGACGCCCAGCCCACGCGTGCGACCTCTCAATCTCCTCGACATCGTCGAGTTCCTGATCCGCCACGGGCGCCGCCTGGCCCTGTGGACGGTGGGCTTTGCGATCGCGGGCTATCTCGTCTCGTACGCGATCCCCTCGATCTACGGCGCGACCGCGGTCATCCTCCCTCCCGAAGACGACGAACTCGCCGCCGCACTCTCCGCCTCGCGGCGCGGCGTGGGCGCGCTCGCCGGCCTCGGTCGGCTCGGCGGGCAGTACTTCACGCAGGCCGACATCGCGCTCGCCACGCTCCGCTCGCGCTCCGTGCACGAGCAGGTCGTGCGCGAGTTCTCGCTCGAGGCCGTGTACAAGGCGAAGACCCTCGAGGACGCGGTCCGCGGGCTGCGCGAGAACGCGGCGATCCGCATCGGCACGGACGGCACGATCTCGGTCACGGTCAAGGACGAGGACCCGAAGCGCGCGGCCGACATCGCGAACGCGTTCCTGCGCGGCCTCGACGAACGCAACCGCGACTTCCGGACCTATCGCGCCCGGCGCACGCGCGAGTTCCTGGAGGAGCGCGTCGTGCAGACCGACTCGCTCCTGCGCGCCTCCGAGCAGCGCTTCGTGAAATACCAGGGCAGCAAGGGGACGGTCGTCCTCAGCCCCGACGCGCGCGGCGCCGCCGACGCGGTGGCCGGGCTCATGGCGCAGAAGGTCTCGGCCGAGGTCGAGCTCTCCGTGATGCGCGGTTACGCCTCGCCGCGCAGCGAGGAGCTGCAGCGGCTCGAGAGCCGCGTGCGCGAACTCTCGCGGCAGATCGGCGACCTGCCCTCGTCGCAGGTCGGCGGTGCGTCCCTGCTGCGCCAGATCGCGATCCACCAGGCGTTGCTCGGCGTCCTCACGACGAACCTCGAGGAGGCGAGGATCCGCGAGGTGATGGACACCCCGACGATCCAGGTGCTCGACGAGGCGGTGCCGTCGCAGCGGCGTCTGTGGCCGCGCCGGCTCTACATCGCGCTCTTCGGCGGCCTCGTCGGCCTCGGCCTGGGGCTGCTCGCCGCGAGCGGCCGACTCCGCGCCCCCAAGCTCGCCGGCTGAGCGATGGCGACGTCCGCCGCGCGCTCCGGGGTCGACGGGCGGGATCGCGCCGCCCGGATCGCCTGCGGCGCCGCGGGGCTCGCACTCGTCGCGCTGTTCGCGCTCGGCCCCCCCGGCAGCGTCACCGGCATCCTCGCCGTCGCGCTCGCCGTGCTCGCGGCCGGCCTCGCCGTCCCGGCCCGCGCCCGCATCGTGCTCCTGCCGCTCCTCGCCGTTTCGGTCCTCACCGGGCAGTTCGCGCGCGGGTTCAACGTCTTCGACATCCTGGCCCTCCTGCTCGGGACGTTCGCGCTCGCCAGCACGTTCGCCGCGACGGACCGCGCCGCCTGGGAGATCCACCGACCCGGCGCGCTCGCGATCGCCTACCTCGTCGCGCCGCTCCTCGCCGTGCCGTTCACCGTCGTCTCGCTCGAGTCGTTCTTCGGGCAGTACAAGTCGTACCTGCTCTGGGTGCTGGTCTTCCTCTCGCTGCGCCGCGTCACCCCGCGCGACCGCGCGCACGTGCTGCTGTGGGCCTTCCCCCTGGTCGGCACGATCGGCGTGATGCAGCTCTTCCTCAAGACCGCCGGGCTCGGCGCGCTCCTGTTCGCCCGCCTCGGGTTCCGCAACTTCTACACGCGGCTCGCGTGGGGTCAGTCGGACTACATCTCGGCCGTGCTCGAGACCTGCATCTGCGGGACGATCCTCCTCATCGTGCTCGAGCGGCGCCCGTGGGTGCGCGTCGCGCTCGCGCTCGCCGTCTGCGCGATGGCCGAGGGCGTGCTCATGCTGTTCTCGCGCGCCGGCGTCGTGTCCCTCGGCGTCTTCGGACTGATCGTCGCGATCGGCGCCGGCGGCGCGCGCAGCCTCGTCGCCGGGGCCGGCGTGATCGCGGTGGGGCTCGTCGGGCTGGCCTCGCCCGGCGGGCAGGTGATCCTCACGCGCTTCACGGACCCCGCCGAGTACACGTCCTGGTTCTACCGGCTCATCCTGTGGCAGAGCGCGTGGAATCGATTCCTCGCCCACCCGTGGACGGGGCTCGGTCTCAACCAGGGCCGCTTCCAGCACGACCTGCAGCACGACGAGTCGGCGAGCAACCTGTTCCTCGAGGCGCTGAGCGAGCAGGGGATCCCCGGGTTCATCGTGCTCGTGGTGGTGCTCGTGGCACTCGTCCGCATGATGCTCCGCCTGCGTCCTGCCGGGCGCGAGGACTCGACGCGACTCGTGCGCGTGGTCGCGCTCGGGCTGCTCGCCCAGGTCGTCGTCCACGCCTCGGGCGAGCCGATCCTCCACGGCATCCCGCTGTCGGTGCTGCTCGTCTACTTCTTCGCCTGGATCACGCTGCAGGATCCCGGTCCGACGCGCGCGCCCGCGCCGGTCGCCCCGTGACCCGGCGCGTCGGCGACGCGGCGCTCCTGGCGTACGCGTTCGTCCTGCCGCTGTCGACGGCCGCGAGCGAGATCGCGCTCGGGTTCGCGCTCCTGGCCTGGCTCGCGGGCCGTCCGTGGGCGCGGCCGCAGGCCGCGGGCGTGCGCCCGCTCGCGTTCGCGACGCTCGTCCTCGCGCTCGCCTGGCTGCTCGCCACCGCGTTCTCGCCCGCGCCGCTCGACAGCCTCGTGCGGTCGCGGAAGCTGTACTCGATCCTGCTCGTCTTCCTCGTCGCCGATCGCGGTCGCGACGCCGGGCTCGCGCGACGGCTCGTCGGGACGGCGATCGCGGCGGGGGCGCTGAGTGCCGCGATCGGGCTCGTCGGGTTCGTCGTCCACCGCCTCAACGACCCGATCCCGGGCTATCGCCTCGAGGGCGTGTTCTCGACCGCGATGACGTCGGGCAACGTGCTCGCGATCCTCGCGCTGGTGACGCTGGGCGCGCTCCTCGGGACGCCGCTGCGTTCGCGCCGCGGGGCGCTGCTCGTCGTCGCCGGGAGTCTCCAGGCGCTCGCGCTCGTCGCCTCGCTCACGCGCTCCTCGTGGCTCGCGTTCGTCGCGGGGGTGGGCGTGCTGCTCGGCCTCCGGCGCGCGCGCTGGCTCGGCGCGCTCGTCGGGCTCGGGCTCCTCACGTTCGCGCTCGGGCCGCAGGAACTGCGCGACCGCGTGGGGACGATCTTCGATCCGACCTACGAGACGAACGCGGGCCGCATCTCGCTGTGGAAGTCCGGATGGGTCGCGTTCGCCGAGCGGCCGTGGGTCGGCCACGGCCTGCAGGACTTCCTCGCGCTCATCGAGCGCTACCGGCGCCCCGATGCGACGTTCGTCGCCGGCCACTTCCACAACAACGTCGTCCAGCTCGCGGTCTCGACGGGCCTCGTGGGCCTCGCCGCGTGGCTCGCCTGGATGGGGATCGCGACCGGGATCCTCGTGCGCGCCGTGCGCACGCGCCGCACGCAGGCCGCCGCGGTGGGGCTCGCGGTCATGGCCGCGTTCCACGTGCAGGGCCTGTTCGACTTCACGTTCGGCGACCTCGAGGTCGTGAACCAGTTCTACCTGTGGGTCGGGCTCGGCATCGCCGCGGGTGCGACGGAAGCGGCCTCGTCGTGAGCGCGCTCGACTCGCCGCTCGCGCTCTTCGACGCGTCCTCGCGGGCGGGCGGCTTCGGCGCGCTGGCAGGAGTCGACGAGGTCGGGCGCGGCTCGATCGCCGGTCCACTCGTGGCCGCCGCCGTCGTGCTGCCCGCCGTGGTCGAGCTGCCCGGGGTGCGCGACTCGAAAGCGCTGTCCGCGGCCGCGCGCGAGCGCGAAGCGGAGGCGATCCGGCGCACGGCGCTCGCCTGGGGCGTCGCCTTCGTCTCGTCGCGCACCGTCGACGCCATCGACATCCGGCGCGCGACGCACGCGGCGATGCGGCGAGCCGTCGGGCGGGCCGTGCTGCGTCTCGGGCCCGCGGGCGCGGAAGCGGGCCGCCTGCTCGTGCTGGTCGACGGCAACGACGCGATCCCGGGAGCGCCATGGACGCAGCAGACGGTGGTGGGAGGGGATCGCACGAGCCTCGCGATCGCGGCGGCGTCGATCCTCGCGAAGACGACGCGCGACCGGTTCATGGTCCGGCTCGCCGAGGAGTTCCCGCACTACGGATTCGAGCGCCACAAGGGCTACGGCACCGAGGAACACCTGCGGGCGCTCGAGCGCCATGGCCCCTGCACGTGGCACCGCTTCAGCTTCGCGCCGGTGGGCCGGCCCGGCCTGTTCCCGGCCTAGCGCGCGCTCGCGCGGCGCAGGAGCACCGCGACCTGGTCGCCGTCGCCGCGGCCGTTCAGGACCTCCGCCTCGTACGCCTGTTCCGCGAGCCTCGCGGGATCGAGGACCGAGCGGTCCTTCGCGAACGAGTTCGGTGCGAGCAGCGGAACCCCCGCGCGATACTGCTCGCTGCCCCAGAACTGGAACGCCGTCGAGTCGTCGCGCACGCTCTCGACCGTCCACCCGTGCGTCTCCGCCATGCGCGAAAGCCCGGCTCGCGAGAACAGCGTGAGGTGTCGCGGTGCGTCGAGCTGCACCCAGTCGGCGCGGTAGGTGCGCCACGCGAAGGAGCTCACGGTCGGCGTGCGGATCAGGCAGGCGCCCCCGGGCGCGAGCCGTCGCGCCGCCTGTTCGAGCGAGGCCGCCGGGTCGGGAACGTGCTCGAGCGAGTGGTGGAACATGACGAGGTCGTACGGGCCGCCCGTCCACTCGGCGAGGCCGCTGCGATGCAGCCGCACCCCGCCCCCGAGGTCGATGTCGCGCTCGAGAAAGGGATCGATCCCCTCGACGTGCGCGAACCCCGCCTCGCGCAGGGCGAGCAGCAGGTTCCCGCCCCCCGAACCGATGTCGAGGATGCGGGCCGACGGCCGGAGCCGCGCGACGGCCAGGCCCGCGAGTTCGGGGTAGGGGAAGCGCTGCAGCAGCGCGCGCTCGAGCGGCCCGCCGCCGCCCAGGGCGGCCCGGTCGCGGAGGCGTCGCAGGAGCCGCACGAGCGGATTGCGGGGCCGCGCCCGCGGCGCGTCGAAGCTGTAGTAGCCGGAAGGATAGAAGCGCGCGAGATCGGCGGGCACGTGACGGATGGCGAGCGATCCGCAGCCTCCGCACTCGTCGTAGTCGAAGGTCTCGCCGAGGCCGAGCATCATCTCGCGCGCGACCCAGGCGGTCCCGGATCCCTGGAAACCACAGACGCGACAGAGCATTCGCGCAGTGTACCCTAGCCCCCGTCCCGTGTCCCCGTCCTCGCCCCCGCACGACCGGTACGAACATGGATCGAAACGCGCTCGGGACGCTGGGCGAGGACGTCGCCGCGCTCTTCCTCGCCTCGCGCGGTTACCGCGTGCTCGCCCGGAACCTGCGCCGCGGGCGAAACGAGATCGATCTCCTCGCGGAACGCGGTGCGCTGCTCGTCGTGGTCGAGGTGAAGTGGCGTCGCGCGACTTCGGCGGACGCGGCCGGGGAGTCGCCGTGGCGCGGGGCGCAGCGGCGTCGCGCGCGGGATGTCGCGCTCGCGCTGCTCGCGGAGCGGCCCGACGCCGCGGCACGTCCGTTGCGCTTCGACCTGGTCACGATCGTCGAGTCCCCGGAGGGGTGGCGCGTCGTCCACCGTCGCGCGGCATGGGCGCCCGCGGGCGGCTTCTGGTAAGGTGGCCGCGTCCGCTCGGAGGAGCCCGCCCGGTGAAGCCAGACGTGGAACCGCGCATCCTCATCCTGCACGCCACCGCCGGTTCGGGCCATCGCCGCGCGGCCCAGGCCCTCGACGCGGCGTTCCGCACCCTCGCGCCGTCGGCGCACGTGCGCACGCTCGACACGCTCCAGTTCGGCTCGCCGCTGTTCCAGCGCGGTTACACCCCGACGTACGACACGCTCGTCGGCCGCGTGCCCCGCGTGTGGGGCCTCCTCTACAAGAGCCTCGAACAGCCGCGCATCCATCGCGGCACGACGCCGCTCCGGCATGCGCTCGACCGCGTGAACGTGCGCAGCCTCGTCGCCTTCATCGAGCGCGAACGCCCGAGCGCGGTCGTCTGCACGCACTTCCTGCCGCTCGAGGCGCTGGCCCCCCGACGCCGTCGCGGCAGCCTCGGCTGTCCGCTGCACTGCGTGATCACGGATTTCACCGCGCATCCGTTCTGGGCGATCGACGGCATCGACACGACGTTCGTCGCCTCGGTCGCGGTGCGCGAGGAACTGGCGTCCTGGGGCGTGCCGTGGGAACGGATCGAGGTCTCGGGCATCCCGATCGATCCGCGCTTCGCGCGCGGCCCCTCGCCGCGGGCCGAGGCGCGCGCGCAGTTCCAGCTCGCGCCGGACCGCCCGACCATCCTGCTCATGGGCGGGGGCAACGGCGTCGGCCCGCTCGCCACGCTCGCCGAACAACTGCTCGGCCTGCCGATGCAGCCGCAGCTCCTCGTCGTGTGCGGCCGGAACGCGCGGATGCGCATCCGCATGCGCGCGATCGCCGAGCTCGCGCCCGGCCGCGTGCGCACGCTCGGGTTCACCGATCAGGTGCCCGCCCTCCTGTCGGCGGCCGATCTCATCGTGACGAAGGCGGGGGGGCTCACCTGCAGCGAGAGCCTGGCGATGGGGACGCCCATGGTCGTCTTCCGCCCGACGCCCGGGCAGGAGGAGCGGAACTCCGCGGCGCTCGCCGTCGCCGGCGCGGCCGTCCGGGCGCGCAACCTCGAGGACGTCGCGGCCGCCGCGGGCCGGATCCTCGCTCATCCCGCGCTCGCGGCCTCGATGCGGGCCTCGGCCCGGATTCTCGCCCGGCCACACTCGGCCGAGGACGTCGCCCGCCGGATCCTGCTCCTGCCTCCCCGGGAGGGGGCCGCCGAGCCGGAGGCGCCCGCCCTCCCGGCCCCCGTGCCCGACCCGACCGCCGTCGGGAACGTGGTGTGGGACAAGGATCTCCCGGGGGCCTGAACGTCCGGCGGGGCCCCGCCTTGTCCACCCCTTGTCAGGCCCCCCGAAACCCGCGTAAAATCATGGCCTGCCGCAGCGGTCTTCCCCCGCCGGGCAGATGGCGCCGATTGAATGCAGTCGATTGCACGGATGCCCCCGGCTAACCCCCAGATTCCGGAGTCGCCGTCGTCAGCGCTTCGACCGGACGAACGGGTTCCACCAGGTCCCTGACGGAACAGCTCGACAAGACGAAGTTCTCGACACCCCTCGCCTCTCCGTGGCTGCCGCCCGCGGCCCCGGACCACGAACGCGCCGAGCGCGCGCTCGGGGAGTTGGAATGGTGCGTCTGGTTTGGGCGATTGGACTCGGGGCGTGCGCGCTCGCGAGCGCGGAGTTCGTCCGCGCCGCGGTGCCGCCCGCGGCCCCGGTGCCGCTGCCGCGCAGCGTCGACGTGACGGGCGCGGGCGGTGCCCGCGATACGCGAGCGCACGCGCCGTCCGTCGGTGAGGTGAAGACCTCGCTTCCGGAGGAGATCGTGCGCGCCGGCACGCCCACGTTCGGTGCGCCCGGTACGTTCACGATGGCGCTCGACGCGCAGGACGCCCGCCGGATGCCCGGCGGATTCCAGGATCCGCTGCGCTACCTGCAGGCGCTGCCCGGCGTGTCGAACGACTCCGACTTCGACGGCCTGCTCCACGTGCGGGGCGGCGAGGGCGGACAGAACAAGGTGCTGCTCGACCGCGTGTCGGTGACCGACGCGTACCACTTCGGCGGGGTCGTGAGCGTGCTCAATCCCGACGTGATGGAACGCATCGAGTTCACGCCCGGCGCCTACACCGCGGAGCACGGAGACGCGCTCTCGGCGGTGCTCGACGTGAAGCGACGGGTCGGCAACCCGGTCGAGATGCGGGGCACCGCGAGCGTGTCGGTCCTGACGGCGAACGGCACCCTCGAGGGTCCGCTCGGCGGGGACGGCAAGGGCTCGTGGCTGGTGGCCGGCCGGCGTTCGTACGTCGACCAGGTGCTGAAGGGTCGCTCGAGCGGCCCGGCGGCGCTGCCGTCCTACTGGGACGTCGACGCGAAGCTGTGGAAGAAGGCGGGCGAGCACGACTTCCGGCTCGGCTTCATCCGCTCCGGCGACGAGTTGTCGGCGCGCCTGTCGGACACGTTCACGTTCGCGCCCGCCGAGTCGAGCGGGCTCGAGTGGGACCGGACGCTGACGCTCGGCACGCTCGAGTGGCGGCGCCCGGGACGCGACGCGGAGTCGTGGTCGCTCTCCGGGATGACCGCCTACGGCTGGCGGGCGCAGCGCGTGGACTACCTGTCCGGGCTGCCGCAGCACGCCGACGGCGAGACGCGCACGTTCGACGCGCGCTTCGACGCGACGCGAGCGGCCGCCGGGGTGACCTGGACGGGCGGCGCGCAACTGGTGCACGGACACACCGAGTACGACCTCGACATCGACCGGCTGTCGATCCTCGAACCCGACCGCCGCTCGAACCCGAGATCGCCGCTCGACACGGTGCGCGTCGTTTCGCACCACGAGTACCGGAACGTGTACTCCGCGGCCTACGCGCAGGGCACGACCGGGTTCGCCGACTCGGCGGTCGTGGTCACGCTCGGCGCGCGGCTCGAGTCGAGCTCGCGCAGCGACGAGGCGACGGTGACGCCGCGCCTCCGGCTCGCGTGGAACACGCCGATGACCGGCGTCGTCGTCACCGGCGCGGCGGGATCGTACCGGCAGTTCCCCGGGGAGCGGCTCGAGACCGATCCGACGATCGGCAACCCCGGGCTCGTCGCCGAGCGCGCGGATCACCTCGTGCTCGGCGTCGTGAAGACGCTGCCGCGCGGCGGAAGGCTGTCGGTCGACGGCTACTGGAAGCGGCTGTCGAACCTGATCGTCTACGACGAGGGAGCGCCCGACGGCGGTGCGCCCTTCGTCAACGAGGGGACGGGGCGGGCCCGCGGGGTCGAGTTCCTCGCGCACCTGCCCCGGAAGACGACCGACGTGTGGTTCGCCTACACGCTCGGGGAAGTGCGCTATCGCGATTTCGCGGACGCCGAGGAGTACGCGCCCGCGCAGGACATCCGCCACACGATCTCGGCCGTCGGGCGCGTGCGCCCCGGCCGCGACTGGACCCTCGGGGCCAAGTGGCGGGCGCAGAGTGGTCGACCCTACACGCCCGTGGTCGGGCGCGAGAACGTGTCCGACCTCGTGGACGGGATCGACTGGGTGCCGGTGCTCGGGGAGTACAACAGCGGCCGCTTCCCCTGGTACCAGCGCCTCGACGTGCGGGCCGAACGCGCGTTCCGCCTCGGTGGAACGCGTCTCGCCGCATCGCTCGAGGTGGTGAACGTCCTCGGCCGCCGCAATCTGTACGACTACCGGTACGTGGACGGGTACGCCCGTGCCGAACCGGTCCTGATGCTGCCGCGGTTGCCCGTCTTCGGGCTCCAGGCGGCGTTCTAGTCGGACGGACCGTTGGAGATGGATTGAGGCGGCAGCGGACGCAGTCGTCCCGCAAGGGACGGGTCTCGTGGGGAGTACGCAGTCGTCGTACGCAGGAGATCGCAGCACACGGTTTCTTCACCGGGATCGGCGATCGCGACGTCGGTTCCATGCCATCACCCGCAGGAGGTGCACCATGCGCGCAGTGCGTTCCTTGTTCCTGACTCTCGTTCTCGTCGCAGGCCTGGCCGGCGTCGCTTCGGCCCAGTACAGCAACGCGACGGGCACGTTCTTCAACGTCGGCGTCGGCATCGTCCCCGCGGCGCTCCCGCCGGGCTCGCTGCCCGGCGATCTCCCGGCGCTCGGACCGAACATCTACCGTGGCACGCTGATCAT
>Ga0315910_10002231_pt1 | contig 17228 bp, 17 predicted proteins | sample EdamamesoilMG_FD_204470 | JGI IMG/M metagenome (GOLD analysis project Ga0315910, IMG submission 204470) | Garden soil microbial communities collected in Santa Monica, California, United States - Edamame soil | ecosystem: Environmental > Terrestrial > Soil > Garden | place: USA: California... | reverse complement strand
GCCAATTCGGTTGCGCGACTTGGCGTCAAGACTCGCGGCCGGCACGGTATTCCGGCTGCAGCCCTTGCAAGACGCCGAGCAAATCGTTGCCTTGCGATTACGCGCAACTCAACTTGGCTTGGAATTGCCCGATGACGTAGCTCAATTCTTGCTGCGGCGTCTGCCGCGCGATATGGCTTCGCTGTGTGCGACGCTGGAAAAGCTGGATGAGGCTTCTTTGGCCACGCAGCGACGCCTTACTGTGCCGTTTGTTCGCGGGCTACTGGATAGGAGTCTGGGCGCGGCTAGTGCGCAGGAAAGCGAGTAGCGTGCCGAACATTCCCAGCGCGAGCAGCAACATCGCTGCCGCCCAACTACGGGTTGTCGGGTTGGCGATGGCTTCGGTTACGCCCACAATGAAGTACGGCATTACGCACAACGTGGACCAGCGATACGTGTAACGATTACCGCGCAGGATGCCGGCGAGCGGCAAAAATAGCGGAATACACAGCAATGCGGCGCGCACTGCCCCATTGAACGTCGGGTCCGGCCATAGTTGCCACGCAAATATCAATCCCGCAAGCATGGCCATAAATGCCAACGTACAGTAGCGCCAGCGGCGCGATAGATCGTTCATGCGCGCAGTTTCGCCGCAAGTTCGGCAATCCGCTTGCCGAGCAACTGCGCCAGCGCTTGTTCGTCGGTACCGAGTTTATGCGGCGCTGCTTTATCCGCAGTAACGGCGACATGTGTTGCACCGTATGGCGAGCCGCCGGTCGTTGTGGTCGACAGCAGCGGTTCGGTGTACGGCAACCCCACCAAGTACATCCCATGATGCAGTAGCGGCAGCATCATTGAGAGCAGGGTGCTTTCCTGTCCGCCATGCATGGTTTGTGTCGACGTAAACACGCCGGCCGGTTTGCCGGCTAGCGCGCCGCTCAACCATAAACTGCTGGTGCCGTCCAAAAAATACTTTAGCGGCGCGGCCATGTTTCCAAAACGAGTCGGGCTGCCGAGCACCAGCCCGCTACAGGCGCGCAGATCGTCGTGCGTTGCATAAGGCGGCCCTGAGTCGGGCACGGCCGACGCGGGCGATTCCACTGTCGTCGTGACCGCCGGCACCGTGCGAAGCCGCGCGGACATTCCCGCAACAGATTCGATGCCGCGACATACTTGCCGCGCCAGTTCCGCCGTGCTGCCGTGGCGCGAATAAAACAAAACCAAAATCTCACTCATGGGAACTTCTCGCTGTGCAGCCGCGCGCAATTTAGAGTAACGACATTGTAATCAGCCGCCGCTTGACGCAGTAGCAGGCCATTGTTACGTTCCGGGCACTTTCCGTCGAGAAATTCCTGCAATGTCGTTCCCCAGCGTTGTGCATTTCCGGTTTCCTATACGAGCGACAATTGCGCGGTTACTGCTGGCGACGGTCGCGGCATGGCTGCTGGCCGCCTGTGCGAGTGCACCGGTTCAGGAAATGAGCGATGCGCGCCAAGCCATTCGCGCTGCGCAAGAAGCCGGCGCCGAAAAATCCGCCGCTGCGCAACTCTCCGAGGCCCAAATCGCCTTGAATCGAGCAGAGGGCGATCTCAATAAACGATATTTCCGGCGCGCGCGCCGCAACGCCGAAGAAGCGCACCGCAAAGCCGTCGAAGCACTATCTACGGCACGCGCCGAAAAGAAGTAATGCCCATCGCCAAGCGCTGCCTGGTCAGCGGCCGTGTGCAAGGCGTGTACTTCCGCGCCAGCACCCAGCAACAGGCCAAACACCTCGGCGTTAACGGTTACGCCAAGAATCTTCCCGACGGACGTGTCGAAGTAGTGGCAGTGGGCGATACCGACCCCGTGAATGAATTGGTGAAATGGCTGTGGCGGGGGTCGCCGGCATCGCATGTCACCTGCGTCGAAGTACAGGATATTGACGTGCCGGTCAGTGTGACAAAGTTCAGTACGGGTTAGCGAAACGCCCAGCGATCCGCAAGACGCGTGAGCACCTTATCGGGGTATTGGCGGCGATTGACGCTGCCGTTGTAGCGCGCCAACGCCTTCGTATAGTCGCCCTTCTCGCGTTCCAAGTAGTACTTCAGAATAGTGCAACCCATGCGGACGTTTTGCGGGATGCGCACCAATTGATCGTTGGTCATGCCGAGCTGCTTCGGCCAGAACGGCATCACTTGCATGAGTCCGACCGCGCCGGCTGAGGATACCGCCCAACGGTCGAAGCGGCTCTCGACTTCGATTACCGCCATCACCAGGCCGGCGGGTAATTTCAACCGTTTGGACTCGCAATACACCCGCTCCAAGATCAGTGTGCGTTCCGCTTCATCGGGGACCATGCGCTTGAGCTTGGGCTCCATCGCCGTAAACCATACTTCGCGATCGAAGCGGTCGACGAAACAGTCATCCTGCAGGTTCATTGCTTCGCGCAGTAGCGGTTCGAGCGCCGGATCGCGTTGCTGTGCTTGCGCGGTGAGCGCGCTCACGCCAATCAACAACAACGTAGCCAGCGCGCGCGCGAACATAGGTTTAGGCGCTGCGCGCCTTTTGCAATTGTCCTTGCAAGAAAGCGATTGCTTGGTCGACGGGCACGTCGATATTTTCCGTGCCGCGTCGCGCCCGATATTCCAGCATGCCGCGATCCAGTCCTTTTTCGCCGACCACAAAGCGATGCGGAGTACCGAGCAACTCATCGTCGGCGAATTTGACGCCCGGCCGTTGATCGCGGTCGTCGCATAGCGCGTCGATGCCGGCGGCGTTGAACGCCTTGTAGAGCGCATCGGCGGCTTCGCGCACGCGCGCGGATTTGTGCGCATTGATGGGAATAATAGATACGACAAAGGGTGCCAACGGTTCCGGCCAGATAATGCCGCGCTCATCGTGATTCTGTTCAATGGCCGCGGCTATGACGCGCGTCACACCGATGCCATAGCAGCCCATATACATGACCGTTGCTTTGCCTTGTTCATCCAGCACCGTAGCCTGCATCGGCTCGCTGTACTTACGTCCCAGCTGGAAGATATGTCCTACCTCGATCCCACGCGCGATGCCGAGCTTGCCGGTGCCTGAAGGGCTCGGATCGCCGGCGACCACGTTGCGAATGTCGACTGCTTGCGGTTCCGGCAGATCACGACCCCAATTCACGTTGGTTAAGTGCTTGTCGCGCTGGTTGGCGCCGCAAACGAAGTTACCGAGCGCGACAGCCGAATGGTCTGCGTAGATTTTGATGTTGAGTCCCACCGGTCCGATGAATCCGGCTTCGCTTTTCAGCGCCGCGACCTGTTCCGCGCCGGCAAGTTTTAGCGGACTTACTACACCCGGCAATTTCTGCGCTTTGATGACATTAAGCTCATGATCGCCACGCACGATCAACGCTATCGGCTGTTTGTCCGTGCCTTCGACCAGCAGCGTTTTTACGCAGTGCTCCGCGGATATCGTTAAGAAAGCCGCCACTTCGGCGATTGTTTTTGCATTCGGCGTGTCCACGGTTTGCATGGCGCCGGACGCGGCAGGCCGTGGCCGGCTCGGCGGCAACGCTGCCGCCATTTCCAAGTTGGCGGCGAAGTTATCGCCGTCCGAGAAAGCGATCGCGTCTTCGCCGGAATCGGCCAGTACGTGAAATTCCTGCGATTTGCTGCCGCCGATGGATCCGGTATCCGCATCTACGGGGCGGAATTTGAGTTGCATGCGCGTGAAGATGCGCATGTAGGCGTCATGCATCTTGTCGTAGCCCGCTTGCAAGGACTCCGGATCCAAATGAAACGAATACGCGTCCTTCATCAGGAATTCGCGTGCGCGCATCACACCGAAGCGCGGCCGAATTTCGTCGCGGAATTTGATTTGAATTTGATAAAAGTTTACCGGCAGTTGTTTGTAGCTACGCAATTCCCGGCGCGCGATGTCGGTGATCACTTCCTCGTGCGTGGGGCCGTAACAAAACGCACGATCGTGACGGTCTTTAATGCGCAGCAATTCCGGGCCGTATTGTTCCCAGCGTCCGGATTCCTGCCAGAGTTCGGCAGGCTGGATCGTCGGCATCAGCAGTTCCAGCGCACCGGCGCGGTCCATTTCCTCACGCACGATGGCTTCGGCCTTTTTAAGGACGCGCAACCCTAAGGGCATCCAGGTGTACATGCCGCCGGCCAGGCGGCGAATCAAGCCGGCGCGGAGCATGAGCTGATGGCTGACTACTTCGGCTTCGGCGGGGACGTCACGGAGCGAAACGACTGGATAAGACGATAAGTACATATGAGTTTGCGGGGTGCTGCGCCTGAGGGTGCGCACGATTCCTGTAAAGATTGGGCGGGCGGTATCTTACAAGCAAGGCAACCTTGCGGTGGATGCGCTTTGGATATATTCGGTGAGGCGCAAGATTGTTTGCATGCTGTCCAACAGCCTATGATGCAGCCCATGAGTGCATACGATCCGTCCCGGCCCGAGTCTTCTTCCGAGGAACCGGCTAGCGAACCGCAACGGCGGCCGTATTACTGGCTGCCCAATGCGTTGACGACGGGCACGTTATGGGCCGGTTTTTACGCCATCGTCGCCGCTATCGATCACAACTTTGCGCGTGCGGGTATGGCGGTGTTTATCGCGATGATTTTCGACGGTCTGGACGGCCGCGTCGCGCGTTGGACCAATACGCAAAGCGAGTTTGGCAAAGAATACGACAGCCTGTCCGACATGGTGGCCTTCGGTTTGGCACCGGCCATCTTGGCGTATCAGTGGGGTGTTGCGCGCATTGCCGACTACAACGTGCTGTGGGGTCGACTAGGGTGGGCCGCGACGTTTCTGTATGCCGCAGCGGCGGCCATGCGCTTGGCGCGCTTCAATACGCGCGCGGCCGCGGACAAGCGGTTTTTCGAGGGATTGCCCAGCCCATCGGCTGCCGCAGCGGTGGCGGGCTTTATCTGGCTGGCCAGCGAATATCAATTGTCCGGCTTGCCCGCCCTTGTGCTCGCTTTCGTGATTACCAGCGTCATCGGTGCGCTGATGGTGAGTCGCTTTCCGTATTGGAGCGGCAAGGAACTCAACTTACGCGGCCGAATGCCCTGGGCCTACCTGCTGGTAATCCCACTTGCATACATCGTGATTTCTGCCGGTCCCGGCGAAGCACTGTTCGCCATGTTCGCCATATATGCGTTCCATGCGCCGGTGCTGTGGGCTTGGCGAAAGTTGTTCCATCGTCGCCGCGACTCCGGTCAAACTCCCCTTCGATAACGATGGACGCGCATCGCCTCCAATATCTACGCGCACTCGACATCGATGTGTGGGTATCGCGCACTGCTGCGGCAGTCGAGGAGCCTGCAGAGTCGAGACACGAGACCGGAGATGGGAAACACGCAAGTCCGACGTCTTCCGATCGAGTCCCGAGTCCCGAGTCGCGTGTCCCGAATACACACAACACGCCCATTGCTCACGGCCCATCGCCGGTCGCAACGCTCGACTGGTCTGAGCTCGAGGCAAGCGTTAAAGCGTGCACTAAATGCGCTTTGCATCGCACTCGCACACAAGCGGTGTTTGGCGTCGGTAATCGCCAAGCTCAATGGATGATTATCGGCGAAGCACCGGGTGCGGACGAAGATGCGCAGGGTGAGCCGTTTGTCGGGCGCGCGGGGCAGTTGCTCAACTCGATGATCAAGGCGGTCGGGTTGCAGCGCGAAGACGTCTACATTGCCAATATCTTGAAGTCGCGGCCGCCGAATAATCGCGATCCCGCGCCGGACGAAGTGACCGCGTGCATTCCGTATTTGCATCGCCAGATCGAATTGGTGAACCCCAAGATGCTGTTGTGCGTGGGTCGCATCGCCGCGCAAAACTTGCTCAATACCGATACGCCCATCGGCAAATTGCGCGGCCAGGTACACCGGCTTGGCAATCGACCCGTGGTGGTGACCTATCATCCCGCCTACTTGCTGCGCAGCCCGGGCGAAAAGCGCCGTGCTTGGCAAGATTTGGTATTGGCTATGAATACAATGCAAGGAGTTGCAAGCTAGCGGCTATTGCTAGCAGCTAGTAGCTGTTTGTATGAGCGCCGAACTCGAACAACCGCCGAAGTCCCTGCCGCCGGGTTTGCGCATGCGCGCCATGACTTACACGGACTTGCCGAAGGTCAACGCTATTGAGCAGGCGTCGTATCCTTTCCCCTGGTCGGATGGTGTGTTTCGCGACTGCATTCGCGTCGGTTATTTCTGCCGCGTTTTGGAGACGCGCGGTGAGCTGATCGGTTATGCGTTGATGTCTATGGGTGCGGGCGAGGCGCACGTGCTTAATGTCTGCGTCCGGATGGATTTTCGCGAAAACGGTGTAGGGCGTTACCTCGTAAATATGCTCATAGAACACGCGCGGTCCGTACTGGTTACCGATATGTTTCTGGAAGTGCGCCCGTCCAATCCCAGCGCCATCCACTTATACGAGACCATCGGTTTTCGTCGTGTGGGTCTCCGTAAAGGCTACTACCAAGCCGATCCGGGGCGAGAGGATGCGTGGGTGTATAAGCTCACGCTGTAGGGCGGAAACTAGGCGCTAGCTACTAGGCTCTAGCCAGATAAGCCATCAAATCTTGCCAGCGCCTAGTGACTAGTGCCTAGAGCCTTTACAATCGCGCACCTTTGCGCTCAGTAGTTGTCCATGCCCTCGCTCCAAGACGAAATCGCTCGCCGCCGCACTTTTGCGATCATCTCGCATCCCGACGCCGGCAAAACCACGCTCACCGAAAAGCTGCTGTTGTTCGGCGGTGCAATTCAATTGGCCGGCACGGTTAAAGGGCGCAAGGCAACGCGGCACGCGACGTCGGACTGGATGGCGCTCGAACAGCAGCGCGGTATTTCGGTGACGTCGTCGGTCATGCAGTTTCCGTACAAAGAGCGCGTCGTAAATCTGCTCGACACTCCCGGTCACGAAGACTTTTCCGAAGACACGTATCGCACGCTGACCGCCGTGGATTCGGCGCTGATGGTGATCGACTGCGCGAAGGGCGTCGAAGAACGTACGATCAAATTAATGGAAGTGTGTCGTCTGCGCGATACGCCCATTATGACGTTCATCAACAAACTAGACCGTGAAGGTCGCGAGCCGCTGGACCTCCTCGATGAAATCGAAAAGGTTCTGAAAATTGTCTGTTCGCCGATTACCTGGCCGATTGGCATGGGGCGCGCGCTCAAAGGCGTGTATCACATGCTTGAGGATCGAATTTATATTTATCAACCGGGCGAGAAAGGCAAGGCCGGCACCACCGATGTGATTGACGGCCTAAACAGTGCGCAAGCAACCGAGTTCTTGGGCGATCAAGCGCAGAAGTTCCGCGACGAAGTAGAGTTGGTGCACGGCGCAAGTCCGGCATTCAGTCTCGACTTGTATCGCGCGGGCAAGCAGACGCCGGTGCTTTTCGGTTCGGCCATCAATAACTTTGGCGTAACCGAGCTCTTATCGTCGTTCGTCGAATTCGCGCCGGGTCCGCAGCAACGAGCCACGGCCACGCGCAGCGTCGATCCCATTGAGGAAAAACTGAGCGGCTTCGTATTTAAGATCCAAGCGAACATGGATCCGGGGCATCGCGATCGCATTGCGTTCATGCGCATTTGTTCCGGCACTTACAACAAAGGCATGCGCATGTATCACGTGCGGTCGGGCAAGGAGCTGCGCATTAACGATGCGCTGACATTTCTCGCCGCCGATCGGCAGCATACCGATGAAGCATTTGCCGGCGACATCATCGGTTTGCACAATCACGGCACGATCAATATCGGCGATACCTTTACCGAAGGCGAGCGCATCACCTTCACGGGCATTCCCAACTTCGCGCCGGAAATATTCCGTCGCGTGGTGTTGAAAGATCCGCTGCGAATGAAAGCGCTGCAGAAAGGACTGGACCAGCTGTGCGAAGAGGGCGCCACACAACTGTTTCGTCCGATGCGCAATAACGATTTGATCTTAGGCGCTGTCGGTCAGCTGCAGTTCGACGTAGTCGCATTCCGATTGGCGGACGAATACAGCGTGCAATGCGCATTCGACGCGATCAACGTCTACACTGCGCGCTGGGTGTACTGCGATGATGCCAAGAAATTAGAGGAATTTCGGACCAAAGCTTTTGAAAACTTGTCGGTCGATCACGCTGGTGCCTTGGTATACCTTGCGCCCAGCCGGGTGAACTTGGGTCTGACGTTGGAGCGGTGGCCGGATATCAAGTTCTCGGAAACTCGCGAGCATCAGATAACGGAGGCATGATGGCGCTGGTTCAAACATACAAAAAATTCGTTTCGAGACGCGTCACACGTCACGCGTCACGTACCTCCGCATAAATGTCTTCGCCCTACTTCCGCCGTCCCGTTTTCGCTTGGGCCCTTTACGACTGGGCCAACTCGGCGTTTGCGACTACCGTAATGGTGGTGTTCTTTCCGCTGTTTTTTAAACAGCATCTCACTGTCGATCAAAGCGCGGCCACCAGCACGTTTTGGTTGGGAGTCGTCAACGGTACGGCGAGTTTCATTCTTGCCGTGCTGGCGCCGTGGCTCGGTACATTGGCCGACAAAGGTAATGCACATGTGCGCATGCTGGCGTGGTTCACCGCCATCGGCGTGATTCCAACGGCGCTGTTGGGGTTTGTCGGTGCCGGAGACTGGATCACTGCATCGATCCTATTCGCGATCGCTTCCATCGGCTTTTGGGGCGGATTGGTTTTCTATGACTCGATGGTCGTGCGCGTCGCGCCGCCGGGAAAGTTGGATTCTGTTTCGGGTTTCGGCTATGCGCTGGGTTACCTCGGCGGCGGGTTGTTGCTGGTGGTAAATGTGTTGATGTATGGCAAGCCCGAGCTGTTTGGCATCGCGAACAAAGAGGCGGCCATCCGCATGTCGTTTCTGACGGTGGCGGTGTGGTGGTGCGTATTCGCATTGCCGTTGCTGCGGAGCAAACCTCCAACGAGCTCGGCGCCGGCAATGAGCGGCCGGCAAGCAATGCGCGAAGGCTTTGCCGAATTGGCGCGCACGTTTCACGAGGTGCGCAAACTGCGCCCGGTGATTTTATTTCTGCTGGCGTACTGGATGTATATCGACGGCGTCAATACCGTCATGAAAATGGCCGTGGACTACGGTTTGGCACTCGGTTTTCCCGCCGACAGTCTGATCGTCGGCATTCTGATGATTCAGTTTATCGGCTTTCCGGCGACACTGTTATTTGGCTGGCTGGGCGATCGCATTTCTCCGCTCGTCGGGATATTTATTGCAATCGCAATTTATTGCTGCGTAACTATCTATGCCGTGTTCATGACGCAGGTGTCGGAGTTCTACGTCATGGCTGTTGCCATCGGGTGTGTGCAAGGAGCAATTCAAAGTATGAGTCGCTCTTATTACGGACGATTGATTCCGCAGGATCGCGCCGGTGAGATTTACGGCTTCTACAACATGATGGGCAAATTTGCGGCCGTGCTGGGACCCTTCTTGATGGGTTTCACTGCGTTGTTGGCAGGCAGTTCGCGCTATTCCATCTTGTCGCTATCGGTATTGTTCGTTGCCGGCAGTCTATTGCTGTGGTCGGCAGCCAAGAGTGGCGGGCAACGAGCGATTGGTTGATAGAAAAAACATGAAAACTAAAAAGACGCGTGGCCTGCCGTGGGCCATCTGGTGTTGTATGGCTGGTGCGGCAGGCGTCGCCGCTGCCGCGGAAACCTCGCGTACTCCGAGTGAGATGGATAACGTCGTCGTGCTGGGCGAACGCGAAAAGCAAAAGACCGAGCCGACTGTCGAGACGGAGAAGCTAATTAAGATTCCCGGATCGCTCGGCGATCCGTTGCAAGCCATCTATAGCTTGCCGGGCATTGTGCAGACTCAGGAGGCGGGCGGTGCGCCGGCAGTGCGCGGCTCCGGCCCCGACGACAATGCATTCTTAATCGATTTTCTGCCTGCGGGCTACGTATTTCACGACTTCGGCTTCAGCATCTTCAATGAGAATCTGTTGCGCGATTTCGGTTTGCAAACCGCTGGTTTCGGCTCGCGCTACGGTAAGGCAACGGGCGCAGTCTTCGACGTGACGCTGCGCGAGCCGCGTCAACAACCCTGGGCGTATACGGTCGATGCCAGTTTCCTGCGCATCGGCGCCATGGCCGAAGGCCAAATCACCGACTCGCAGGCGATGTACGTGTCCGTGCGCGAGAGCATGGTGCATCTCTTGCTCAAGCTGCGGGCCGACGCTATCGAAGAAGAGGAAGATATTTCTTTTCAGGAATACCCGCGTGCGCGCGATTTTCAACTGAAATACGGTTGGCAGGTGAATGAATCGAATAGGTTGTCGTTCTTGGCGGTCGGTGCGCAAGACGAAGCTCAAGTGTTACTTGGCAACGAGTCGGACATCGCCCTAATCGACCCGGGTGTTGCGGGCACGGCCCGGTTGACGAGCGGATTCGTCAGCGGCGGGCTCAATTGGATTTACAACGACGGCACCAATCGATTGCAAACGGCGGCGGGATATCTGGGGGAGTTGCGTGAGTTGAGCAGCGGTTCCGGCGCGGAATTCAGCAATACCTACACCAACCGTGCGACGTTTAAGAGTCACTACGATCGTGCACTGGGCGATGCTCATACGCTCGGGCTCGGCGGTGAGTATCAGCGCTCGGAGTACGAGTACGATTTGTATTTTCGCTATCGAAGTTGCACCAACTTCACGCCGGATTGCCGCTCCGTTCGCGGGCCGCTGACGCGCGCCAATGAAACCACTGCCATCGACACCATCGAAGCGTTCATCGAAGATCGCTGGGCGATTGTCGACGAGGTTGTCTTAACCCCCGGAATGCATTCCACGCAGAACGACTATTTGGACGAGCATTACATCGAGCCGCGACTCGCGGCGGACTGGCAGATTAATGCGCGCTGGGGCGTGAATGCATCGTGGGGCAAGTACCATCAACTGCCGCGCATTGGGCAAATCGTACCGGTATTCGGCAATCCGGATTTGCGCTCCATCGAAGCGACGCACTATGTGTTGGGCGTCAGACAGGATGTCAGTCGCGAGTGGTCGTGGAAAACGGATGTGTATTACAAAGATCTAAAGAACATCGTCGTCGACGTGGCCACCGGCGAACAATATCTAAATGCGGCCACCGGCGAAGCCTACGGCGCGGAGCTGATGATCAATAAAAATCGGGCGACGACATTCGACTCTTGGCCGGATCGAGTGTACGGTTGGTTGGCTTTGAGTCTGTCGAAGTCCAAGCGCCTCAATCAAATCAACAACGTCGAAGCGGTGTTCGAATACGACACGCCGGTGATCGCCAATTTGGTCGCCAATTATCGCATCACCGAGAACTGGGAGGCGGGCCTGCGCTGGACCTTGCGCAGTGGCTTACCGTACACGACGATCGTTGCGAATAGACCCAATCCCGATTTTCCGGGCTTCTATTTGCCGGTGTACGGCGAGTTGAACGATTCGCGCGCATCCCCGTATCACCGTCTCGATTTGCGCATCGAACGTGCACTGCGCTTCGGCAGGTTTCACGGTAGCGTGTATGCCGATTTGATCAATGCCTACAACCGTCGAAACGGCGGTGCCGTTCAATATAAGCCCATACCCAATTCATCGGAATATGAGTTGGAAGAAGAAGAGAGCTTGCCGTTGTTGCCGTCAGTTGGCATCAAACTGACATTCTAGTTTTACTGGCAACGTCAGCGGGTAGGCGCGTTCGTATTGGTTTTTTCCGGCTAGCGCCTTTGCTAGCGGCTGGAGCCTGCGTGCTACTTGAGCGCGGCCGCCATCGCATCCAGCATCTTCCGCCACGACGCCGCAGCTTTTTCGCCGTAGTCGCCCCAGTGCGAAGGTAGTGCATGTGTGAGCTCGAGTTCGCAACCTTCGCTGGTTGGTTCGATATTGATCGACACCAAACTAATATCGGGCGTGCCTTTTACTTGCCACGTAAACACTAGACGTGTCGGGCGTTCGACTTCTTTGTAATTACCGACGTGTTCCACGTCAGCCATCCCGCGTCGTTGAGCGAATAGGAAAGCACCGCCCACACGAGCATCGATGGCGACGCGCGACATCTCCCCCAAGCCAGGTGCGAACCACTGGCGGACTTTGCTGGAGGTGGTCCAAGCATCGAAGACGGATTCCGCCGTCGCTGTAAATCGATAGCTGACCTGAGCTTTAATCGGCAGCGAATCGTTCATGGCTGAATTTAACTGTTGTCAGAAGATTTCGATCGAAACAACGCTGCTGCGCCGCATGCGATCGCCCACCACACGCCTGCCCAGAGCAGTGTCGCGAGCAGCCACCCCAGCGTCGAAGGCGAACCCCATCCGCTATTCGCGAATACCGGCATCCCGAGTGTGCTTAATGCCGATAGCGGCAGGTATATCGAGGCGGCAATAGCCGGAGCAATCAATTCGATTCCGGGCGCCAGCAAGTAGCCCACAAAATGCATGGAGGCAAAGCCGACAAAAATGGTAGGCCGATGAGGAAAAGTCTTCATGACGCGATCGCTGCCAGTGAGACGAACTGTACCGCGTCGCAAAGAAAAAGGGCGGACTCTTTCGAGGCCGCCCTAACTAAAACCAACCATTCGTAAGGAACTAAACGCTAAACCCTTCTTTCGTCAGTGGCAACGTACGTACACGATGTCCCGTTGCCGCAAAGATGGCATTCGCCACCGCCGGAATCAGCGGCGGCAGGGCGGGTTCGCCTATGCCGGTGGGCGGGAAGTCGCTTGCTATGAAGTGTGTCTCTACTATGGGCGGCGCCTTGTTGATGCGCAGGATGGGGTATTGGTGAAAGTTGGTTTGCGAGACACGACCGTTCTCAAAACCGATTTCCAGCCCCATCATGGTGCTGAAGCCGTCGATGACGCAGCCCTGTGCCTGATTCTCGGCGCCGCTCAGATTCACGATAGGGCCGACGTCGCCCGCCACGGTGACCTTGTGCAGCGTGATTTTCTTTTTCTCGTCCACGCTCACTTCCGCGACTTCGGCAAAGTGACCTGCGTGGCTGTAGTAGAACGCCAGACCCAGGCCGCGTCCCTTCGGTAATTTTTTACCCCAACCGCTTTTCTCGGCGGCCAGTTTAAGTACAGCTGCTGCGCGACCGGTGTGGAAGCCGCCTTCGTTCTGCTGTAGTTGTCGCGGTTCGCCGCATAACTCAAGCAGCACTTCCAAGTGATCGCGTCCCGATGCGACGGCCAGTTCATGCAGGAAGCACTGCGTAACGAAGGCTAGCGAATTGGAACCGGGAGCGCGCCAAGGACCGGTCGGTGTGCCGAGATTAAGCTTTGTTTGCGTGACGCGAAGATTCGGCACGAAGCCGGTCAGGCTTTCGGTGCCGCTTATCGTGCCGCCGCTCACCGGCCGACCGCCGCTGACGAAGGTGATGAAATGATCTTGCCAAGCGGAGATCTTGCCGTTGGCGTCGATGGCGCCTTTAAACGAGTGGAATCCGCCCGGACGATAGAAGTCGTGCGTCATGTCGTCTTCGCGCGTCCACACCAGTTTCACCGGCCCGTTGACCTTCTTAGCGATCATGCCTACTTCGCACATGTAATCGTTCATCAATCGACGGCCAAAGCCGCCGCCGATGCGCGTTTGGTTAATGGTGATTTTTTCCGCGGGTACGCCGCACGCGGTGGACACCAAGCGCAGCGCCGCAGTCGGCATTTGCGTCGGCGCCCAAAATTCCAGCGCACCGTCGCGGTACCACGCCGTGCAGTTCATCGGTTCCAGCGGCGCATGCGAGACGAACGGATAGGTATAGAAACCTTCGACCGTCTTTTTAGCGGCTGCGAATGCTTGCTCGACATTGCCCGCTTCCTTGACCTTTTCGGCGCCCTGTTGCTTGGAGAGTTCCTTGGCTTGCTTGCTGAGGTCCGTCCAGCTGTCTTTAGCAGCGCTGGTTTCGTCCCATTCAACTTTCAATTTTTTCTTGGCTTGAAATGCCGCCCAAGTGGAGTTCGCAATGATGACTACGCCGGGATAGCCGCTCGTCGCCTCAGCCGTGCCTTCCAGCGCAAAGCAATCTTTGACTCCGGGTAGCGTCTTGATCTCGTCGATGTTTGCGCTCTTTACTTTGCCGCCGGGTGCCGGACATTTCTCGTGCACGGCGTACACCATGCCGGGCAATTTTTGATCGATACCGAACAGCGGCTTGCCGGTCACGATTTCGTCGTTGTCGACGCCGGTGATACGCGACCCCAGTAACTTGTACTGATCGCGAGTTTTAAGCACCAAGCTTGCTTCTGCGGGTACGGGCATTGTTGCCGCCAAGTCGGCCAGTTCACCGTAGCCGGCGCGTTTATTGCTGCCCGCGTGAATCACGAAGCTCTTGTCCGTGGTCAATTCCGACGCGGGCACACTCCACTTTTGAGCGGCGGCGGCCACCAGCATTGCACGCGCGGTGGCACCGGCTTTGCGGAGCGTGTCCCAACTGCTGGGTACGGAACGCGAGCCACCCGCGCTTTGTGTGCCGTAGGCGGGCGAGATGGCCGATTGCTCGACGCGCACCATTGCCCAATCCGCATCCAGCTCCTCTGCGATGATCATCGGCAGTGCGGTTTTAACGCCTTGGCCGATTTCCGGATTCTTGGCGAACAACGTGGCAATGCCATCCTTACCGATACGAACGTAGGCGTTTGGCGTGAACACGCCGGAAGGGTTGCCATTGGCTGCGGCGATATTGGCGTCGCCCATGTAGAAGCCGAGTACCAATCCACCGCCGGCCATGCCGGAGAGCTTCAGAAAGGAGCGGCGGTCAAAGGTGCGGGAGCCGGACGATTTGCCTTCCACCATGTCCATGATGGTCTGCAAATACGATTCGCCTTGGCTATTCACAATTGGGGTCTTCATTTCGGCGCTCATTTCGCACCTCCTTCGAGGCTGCCGGCGGCGGCGTGAATGGCTTTGCGAATGCGAATGTAAGTGGCGCAGCGGCAAATGTTGCCGGCCATGGCGGCATCGATGTCCGCGTCGGTCGGTTTGGGCTTTTTCTTCAGCAACGCAGCGGCGCTCATGATCTGCCCCGATTGGCAGTAACCGCATTGCGCCACGTCATGATCGATCCATGCCTGCTGCAGGACATGCAAGGTGCCATCGGGTTTGGCCAAGCCTTCGATGGTAGTGACCTTTTTGCCCACTGCGTTGGAAACCGGCATTTGGCATGAACGCACCGGATTGCCGTCGACGTGCACTGTGCAAGCTCCGCACTGCGCAATACCGCAACCGAACTTGGCGCCCACCAGATCCAGGTTGTCCCGCAGGACCCACAACAGCGGTGTGCTGTTGTCCACACCCTCCACCGTCATGTCTTTGCCGTTCACATTGAGACTGATCATAGGCGTACTCGCTTTCGATTCGAGAAGTGGAGCCGGGCATTAAGGAAGCGCCGATTTTTCCACGCATACGCAATAACGGCAACGCGCAAAAGGCGCATTGCCGTTATTCCACAAAACTTTGCACTAACGATGTGCCAAACGATGCCGCGTTGCGATTAGTTGGCGCGCAGCGCAGCGGCAACGGGCATTTTTGCGGCGCGAATCGACGGAAACAGGCCGCCGATGAAGCCGATGCAACAGGCCAGCACGATGCCTGCGGTGATAAGCGAAGGGCTAACGTACAAACTGAACACCCGCGATTCGCCGGCAACGCCGCCGGCGGAACTGCTGACGGTATGACCGTTAAAGAACAGCCATGCCAGGCACGCGCCGATCGCGCCGCCGATCAATGCCAGCAGTAGTGCTTCCACCAACACTGAGATCACGATCGGCGTCGGTCCGAAACCGATTGCACGCAACGTCGCAATTTCCGTCGAGCGAGTGCTGACCGCCGAGTACATGGTGTTGAGCGCGCCGAAAATCGCGCCGACGCCCATGATGCCGCCGATCACATAGGCCACTACACTTAGAAATGGCGCGAGGCGGCCGGATTGCTCCGCGAAATACTCGCGCTCGCTGGTTACGTCTACGGCGATCTCCGGATTCGAAGTCAACGCGTCTTTGAATTTTGCGAAGTCCTGCGACGAGTTCAGCATGACAGTGACGGACTGCGCGCCGCCGCCGCGACGCATGGCGGTTTGCAACGCTATGTTGTGTGTCATCAGCTCGCTTTCATGGATGTCGCCGTTGCTCTCGAACACACCGACGACTTTCCAAACGTTATTCCGCACAGTCAACTCGCTGCCTATTTGCAGGCCGGCATACTGTGCCAGCGCGCCCTTACCGACGATCACTTCGTTTAACGCGGGCTCGTACATACGTCCTTCGATAATTTTAATTTCCGGCCGCAGCTCCGCTGCATTTGGCCCCACGCCGCGCAACGGCACCGAAACTTCGGAACCGTCCTTCTTGGTAATTAAGATGATCGTCATGGTTTCCGAGGAGTACACCGGCTTGCCGCTCGCGTCGCGTTTGACACCCGGCGCATCCGAAATAATCGCCACAGCTTCGCGCGTAAGGCTGCTGCTCATCTCGTTGGAAGCGCCGTTGCGCATGACCATCGCACGATCGTTACGGCCGGCGTTTTGCATGCTTTTGACCATGCCTGCCGACATGGCTAGCACTGACACGAGTACGGCGACGACACCCATGATGCCGATGACGATCACCGACGAGGTGCCGGCCCGCTCCGGCAGGCTTTGTAGATTCATACCGGTGACGGCGACGATTTGCTTTAAGGAGTTCATTTAGGTTCCAGGTGCGACAGCGATCAGCGTCCAGCCAGTGCATCGACGATATTGAGTTGCTTGGCGCGCCATGCGGGCGGCAGGCCGCTAATGACCGCCAATGCGACGGCGATGGCGACGCCGATGGCGATGACCGACATCGGCATGGATACCGGGCCGAGTACCGCTCGCAATCCCAAGAAGCCGATGCTGGCCAGTCCGAGTCCGACTAACGCGGAGAACACGCACAACAGCACCGACTCAAGCAGCACCATGGTCGACACCTCGCCGTCGGTGAAGCCCAGCGTTTTTAATATCGCAAGTTCCGGGATGCGTTCACGCATGGACTGCATCATCGTGTTGCCGGTGAGGAACAACAGCGTGAACAGCACCGCGCCGACGATGGAGTTGACGATGAAATTAATGTCGCCCAGTTGTTTAATCTGACTGGCCGCAAACGCTTGCTCGGTTTGGGTTTTGGTTTCGTTGTTAGAGTTCTCGAATAATGCATCGATTTCTTTGGTTACGGCATCGGCGCGCCGTGGGTCGTCGATGCCGATAATGAAGTAGTGCACGCCGCCGTTGCCGAATCGGCGCGCCTCATCGAAGTACTCGAAGTTAATGTA